>Ga0208490_100912_pt1 | contig 13718 bp, 12 predicted proteins | sample SubbioAug_CSWold_FD_184818 | JGI IMG/M metagenome (GOLD analysis project Ga0208490, IMG submission 184818) | Serpentinite rock and fluid subsurface biosphere microbial communities from McLaughlin Reserve, California, USA - CR11Aug_CSWold (SPAdes) | ecosystem: Environmental > Terrestrial > Deep...
GAACATCAAGAGCCACCACAACGTCGGCGGGCTGCCCGACGACCTGGAGTTCCAGCTCGTCGAGCCGCTGCGCGCCCTCTTCAAGGACGAGGTCCGCAAGGTCGGTCTCGAGCTCGGCCTGCCCGAGCCGATCGTCTGGCGCCAGCCCTTCCCCGGCCCGGGCCTGGGGATCCGCATCGTCGGCGAGGTCACCCGTGAGCGGCTGGAGGTGCTCCGGGCGGCGGATGCCATCGCCCGGGAGGAGCTCTCGGCCGCCGGGCTCGACCGCGACATCTGGCAGTGCCCGGTGGTGCTGCTGGCCGACGTCCGCTCCGTCGGTGTGCAGGGCGACGGCCGCACCTACGGCCACCCGATCGTGCTGCGCCCGGTCTCGAGCGAGGACGCCATGACGGCGGACTGGACCCGAGTCCCCTACGACGTGCTGGCCACCATCTCCACCCGCATCACGAACGAGGTGCGGGAGGTGAACCGGGTCGTCCTCGACGTCACGTCGAAGCCGCCCGGCACCATCGAGTGGGAGTAGGCCCGGTGCCCGACGGCGTCGACGAGCGCAGCAACCTGGAGAAGCTCGACGACCTCCAGGCCTCCCACCCCTTCCCGTACAACCTGGTCGTCGGGCTGCTGGTGGCCGGGTTCGTGTGGGCGGTGTTCGGGCTCGACCCGGTGCTCGCGCTCGCCTATGCCGTGGCCTACGCGGCGCTGCGCTGGTTCCTCTGGCAGCCCGGTCGCGTCCTGCACCGCCAGTACGAGGCCCGGGCCATCCGCTGGAAGCAGACCCAGGCCGAGCGCAAGCGGCGCCGAGCCGGTGGCTGACCGCCCCGTCCGGGCTCGTCGAGACGATCCTCACGACGGCCCCGACCACGCCGCAGCTGGCCCCGGCTCGGCGGGGAGCTGCCGGGTCGGCTGGTGTGGGGACAGGCGTGTCCTTCCGGTCGTCGGGGCCGTGTGTCCCTGGGCGGCGCTGGCCTGGATCGCCGTGGGCCTCGTGCTCCTGCTCACCGCCTGCTCGTCCGACGACGACGCCAGCCCCGCGGATGCGCCCGCCACCTCGGAGGTGGGTCCCCCGACAGCTCCCGCGGTGCCCGCCGCCGGCGCACCGGGCACCGGCACGATCGTGGTCGGCGGGACGGCCAGCGCCTTCGACGTGACCTCCTGCCTCCTGGAGCCCGACCCGGCGGATCCCGCGGCGGCACGCGCCCTGCTGGCAGCGACGGGGGCGGGCACGACCGCCCGAGGCGACGCGTTCACCGTCGAGGTCCAGCGCTTCGCCACGACCCTGGGGGAGGTGACCACCTACACCGACACGATCACCTACGAGGACCCGGCCCGGATCCTGCAGGCCCAGCGCATCGAGGTCGGTGGCCAGGTCACCGACCTGCGCGACCCGTCAGCCACCTCGGCGCTCCTGCGGCCACGTCCGGACGGCGTGTCGGGCGCCGGCCTGGCTGGCGCCCCCGGCGACGACGCCGACGACGAGGGCGTCGTCGGCCTCGCGGTCGACGTCACCTGTCCCTGACCGGCCGGTCGCTCGACCCGAACCTTGGACGAACCCGAGCCCGGAGTGCACGGATTCCGGCACGCTTCGGGCGCAGGTTCGGGCGGGTGGCGCGGGCCGGCCCCGGTCAGGTGCCGGCGAGGCGGGCGATGACCGGGGCGAAGGCGTCGAGCTGGTCGTGGGAGAGGCCGAGGTAGGAGATCCCCCAGCGCTCCCGGCGCTCGACGAGCTGGTCGCAGATCTCCTCGACCGACCCGATGAGGGCGTGGGGCGTGGCGGCCGCCTGCTCGGGGGTGAGGCCGAAGGCGGGGGCCAGCTGCTCGATCACGCCGGGCCGGTCGTCGGTGACCACGGCCAGGTGCACGCGCACCTGCAGCTCGAGCTCGTCGAACCGGTCACCGGCTGCGTCGCGGATCCAGCCCACCTTGCGGTCGGTCGACTCGGGGGTGCCGTCGGGGAAGGCCCGCTCGTCGATGACCCCCGCCTTGAGGTTCACGTTGATGGCGACGACGTCGGCCTGGCGGGCGGCGAGGCGCAGCACCCGCTCGCCGCCTCCCCCGATGACGATCGGTGGCCCGCCCGGCGTGACCGGGGTGGGCGGCAGCTCGAGGTCCGTCACCCGGTAGTGGTCGCCGTGGAAGGAGAACGCCCCGCCTGCCCAGGCGCCACGCAGCACAGCGAGGGCCTCGGCCAGGCGCTCGATGCGCACACCCGGACGATCCAGCGAGATGCCGGCCGGTTCGTAGTCCGCGGTCATCCAGCCGGCGCCGATCCCGAGCTCGAAGCGGCCGCCGGTGAGCACGTCCAGCGACGCCGCCTCCTTGGCCAGCATCACCGGGTGCCGGTAGTCGTTGGCCAGCACCATCGTCCCCACCCGCAGGGTGCTGGTGGCGTGGGCGGCGGCCGTGAGCGCCGGCATCGGCGCCAACGGCTCGTCGAGGTGGTCGGCGACGGTCAGCGTCGACCAGCCGAGCTCCTCGACCCTTCGGGCCAGCTCCGCCCACCCGGCCGCGTCAGCCGGGCCCTTGCACTGGATGCCGAACCGGAACGGGCGCATCCGCCGAGTCTGGCCGACGAGGCGCGGTACCGTGCCACCCCGATGGGGACGCTCGATGCCTACGACCGGGACACCTTCACCTTCGCCGGCAAGCAGCGGGCGGTGTACCGGCGGGGGACCGGCCCGGCGGTGATCGTCATCGCTGAGATCCCCGGCATCACCCCCAAGGTCGTCGAGTTCGCCGACAGGGTCGTCGATCTCGGCTGCACGGCCGTGCTCCCGCACCTCTTCGGCGAGCCAGGAGCGGAGCCGTCGCCGGCGTACATCGCCCGCTCCATCGGGCCCGCCTGCGTGTCCCGTGAGTTCTCGGCCTGGGCCACGAACCGCACGAGCCCGGTCGTGGAGTGGTGCAAGGCGCTGGCGCGGCACGAGCACGAGCGCTGCGGCGGACCTGGCGTGGGCGTGGTGGGGATGTGCTTCACCGGGAACTTCGCGCTGGCGATGGCGCCCGACCCCACGGTGGTGGCGCCCGTCCTCAGCCAGCCCTCGCTGCCCCTCGGGGTGACCAAGAAGGCGCGGCGCGGCCTCTACCTGAGCGATGAGGACCTCGGGAAGGTCCAGGCCCGGATGGCCGAGGAGCCCGACCTGTGCGTCCTCGGCCTGCGCTTCACGCACGACCCCGCCGTGCGCAAGGAGCGCTTCGACCACCTGCGCGAAGCGCTGGGCGACCGGTTCGTGGCCGTCGAGATCGACTCGTCCAAGGGCAACCCCTGGGGCCACCCCCGCATGGCCCACTCCGTGCTCACCGAGCACCTGATCGACGAGCCCGGCCAGCCGACCCACGACGCGCTCCAGCAGGTGCTCGACCTCCTCCGCACCCGCCTCCTCGAGCCGGCCGCCTGACCCGCGGATGGGACATCGGGCAGGAGGTGCACGCAACCTGCCAGGCACCTCCGTCATCTTCGGTGTCGCTGTGTGCACCGCGTCGTCTCCCCGCTCGCCTTGGCGATGAGCCGAGGCGGTCTGGTCTTCGGCGGCGCTCGCGCTCGGGCTCGGCGCCTCAGAGGCGGATCAGATGGTCCGCCTCCGACCGCTCGACGTGGCTGCGGGCGTGGTCGAGGGCGGCGTCGAGGTCCGTGAAGAGGTGGTGCTGGGTGCGCAGCCGGGCCAGCGCGCCGGTGGCGTCCAGGATGCGGAGGTGCTCGGGCCGGGGTCCCTTCAGCAGCACGGTGATGCCCCGCTCCTCCAGCTCGCTCACGATCTCCCCGAGGGCCTGGGCGCCGGTGGCGTCGAGCACCTGGAGGTCTGGTAGGCGCAAGACGACGACGGTGGCGTCGGTGACCTGGGTGAGCTCGGTGAGGAACCGCTGCGCGGCCCCGAAGAACAGCGCCCCGTCCAACCGGTAGACGACGATCCCCTCGTGCAGCAGGTGGTCGGACATCTCGCGGTCGGGTCCCGAGCTGGGTGGCGAGACGGTGACGACCTCGGCGGTGCGGGCGATCTGGCGCAGGGCGAGGATGGCGGCCGCGGCCAACCCGATCTCGACGGCCACGATGAGGTCGAAGGCCACGGTGGCGAACGCCGTCACGGCGAAGACGATGGCGTCGGAGCGGGTGGCCAGGACGACGGCCCGCACGTTGTGGACCTCGACCATGCGGGCGGCGGTGACCATCAGCACCCCGGCGAGGGCAGCGAGCGGGATCTTGCCCACGAGGTCGGCGGCTGCGAGCACGACGGCCAAGAGCACGACGGCGTGGATGATCGCCGCCACCCGGGTGCGGGCCCCGCTGCGGACGTTGACGGCAGTGCGGGCGATGGCCCCCGTGGCCGGCATGCCGCCGAACAGCGGCGAGGCCAGGTTGGCCAGGCCCTGCCCCAGGAGCTCGCGGTCGGGGTCGTGCGGCCGACCGCCGGTCATGCCGTCGGCCACCTTGGCCGAGAGCAGGCTCTCCAGGGCGGCCAGCACGGCCACGGCGAGGGCGGCGGAGAACAGCTCGCTGACCTGACCGGCTGAGAGGCCGGGGAGGGCGGGGGCGGGCAGCGAGCCGGGAAGGACGCCGATGCGGGCCACGTCGAGGTCGGCAACCTCGGCCACGGCGGTGGCGACGGCCACCGCGATCAGCGACGCCGGCAGCCCACGGCGGAGGCGGGGGACGACGACGAGCAGCACGACCACCAGAGCGACGACGGCGATGGCAGCGAGCGCCCCATGGTCGATCGCGTCCGCGGCGGCCCCCCAGGCGACGAGGGCGGTGTTCTCGCCCTCGGGCCTGGCCACGCCGAGGGCGTTGGGGACCTGCTGCAGGAAGATGATGACGGCGATCCCGACCGTGAAGCCCTCCACCACCGGCCACGGCACGTAGGCGAGGTAGCGGCCCAGGCGCAGCAGCCCGGCCGCCACCACCAGCACGCCGGCCATGAGGCTGACCACGAGGACCGCCTCGGCGCCGTGGCGGGCCACCACCGGCACGAGCACGACCGTCATGGCGCCGGTGGGGCCCGACACCTGGACGTCCGAGCCGCCGAAGACGGCAGCCACGACGCCGGCGACCACGGCGGTGATGAGGCCCGCCTCGGCGGTCAGCCCGCTGGTGATCCCGAAGGCCAGTGCCAACGGCAGGGCGACGACCCCGACGGTGAGGCCGGCCACCACGTCGGCCCGCCACGAGCGGCCGAGGCCCGCGTAGTCGGCGCGACGGGGGAGCAGGGAGGCGACCCGGGCTCGCAGGCGCTCCGTCATCGGCCGACTGCGGCTCGGAGGTCTGCCAGCAGCATCTCGTTCTGGACGAGCGACGAGATGAGCAGCCGCTTGGCCACGGCCAGGAGCTCGGCCAGGAGCGGGTCGGCCAGGGAGTAGATGACCGACGTGCCCTCGCGGCGGGTGCTGACGAGCCCGGCTCGCCGGAGCACCCCCAGCTGCTGCGACAGGTGGGAGCTCTCGATGCCCACCAAGGGCTGCATGTCGCTGACGGAGCGCTCACCCTCCGAGAGCACCTCGAGCACTCGGATGCGGGCCGGGTGGCCGAGCGCCTTGAAGAGCTCGGCCTTGATCTCCGACACGGGCGGGCTGAGCGCGGCGGTGAGGGCACGGTCGGGCACGGGGGCTCCCAGGGTGGCGGCAAGTGCTGACAGTCTGACCATATCGTCAGATATGCGGGACCCGCACATCGGTCACGCGGCCGTGGTGGGCGTCGCTGCCGGACCGATGTCCGCAGCCGGTCAGCGGTTCAGGCCAGGGGGCGGCCGAAGGGGAGCTCGTCCTGCCAGGTGCGCAGGTGCTCCTCGGCTCGGATGCAGGCGGCCATCCACAGCCCGGTGCCCTCGCCGGCCAGGTCGGCCACCGAGGCCTGCACCCGCCCCATCGGATCGCCGCCCTCCGCAGCGAAGGCGGCGAGGAGCGGCGCCGCGGTGGAGAGGAAGTCGGGCACCACGACCGTGCCGGCCCGGCTGAGCACAGCGAGGGCCCGGGCGGTCACCGGCACCGGGGTGAGCGGCACGACGGTGCGGGCCTTCACCGTGGCGGCCAGGTCGTGCTCCAGCACGCCCGCCTTGCCGGCCACCAGCAGCACGTCGCAGTCGGCGTCCATGCCCGCCCCCGGTTCGGCGGTGGCGCCCCGCCCGGAGGCGGCTGCGGCGGCGGCCTCGGCCACCGGGCCGCTGCCGACGATGGCCACCCGGGCCCCGTCGAGCGATCCGAGCGCGCCGGTGGCCGCAGCCACGGCGCTCTCCCCGGTGGCCGTCTGGTCGAAGGCCGTGGCCCGCTGCTCGGCCCGGGGCAGCGGGGCCAGGTCGTCGGCCGTCACCCCGAGGCCGGGACCGGGCAGCCATCGGTCGCTCTCCACCAGCTCGGTCACCTCGGTCACGAAGGCGGCCACGGCGGCGTCCCGGTCGTCGGGCTTGGCGTTGATGGCGCCGCTGGCGCCCCGCAGCTGCAGTTCGAAGCTGGCCGCCGCGTAGGTGGTGGACCGGGCCAGCAGCTCGGCCCCGTCGCGCAGCACCTTCGGGGCCAGACGCACGATGCCCACGGCGGGGGCGTCGTCGAGGTCGAACACGATGAACCCGTCGGTCGAGGTGAGCTTGTGGAGCTGCATCCGCACGGTTCTAGCCGGATCTGTGTGTCCGACCCCACCGGTAGGCTTGCCTCCTCATGAGCGACGTGGCCGATCCCCTCGCCGAGGGCCTCAACCCTGTGCAGTGGGAGGCGGTCACCCACACCGAGGGCCCGCTGCTCATCGTGGCCGGCGCCGGCTCCGGCAAGACCCGGGTCCTCACCCACCGCATCGCCCACCTGATCCGCGAGCACGGGGTCAGCCCGTTCGAGATCCTGGCCATCACCTTCACCAACAAGGCCGCTGACGAGATGAAGCAGCGGGTGGCTGCGCTCGTGGGCCCGGTGGCCGAGAAGATGTGGGTCTCCACGTTCCACTCGGCCTGCGTGCGCATCCTGCGGCGGGACGCCGACCGGCTCGGCTTCCCCAAGGCGTTCACGATCTACGACCAGGCCGACGCCAACCGCCTCACCGGGTACGCCATCCGGGACCTCGGGCTCGACCCGAAGCGGTTCCCGCCCCGCTCGGTCCACGCCACCATCAGCGCGGCCAAGAACGACGGGCTGACCGCGGAGGCCTTCGCCGAGCGGGCCCAGGTCATCTACGAGCGCAAGATCGCCGAGGTCTTCACCGAGTACCAGGCCCGCCTCCACCGAGCCGGCGCCATGGACTTCGACGACCTGCTCGGCAACGCCGTCCAGCTCCTGCAGCGCAGCCCCGACCTGCTCGAGCACTACCAGCGCCGCTTCAAGCACGTCCTCGTCGACGAGTACCAGGACACCAACCCCGTCCAGAACGAGCTCGTCCTCCTCCTCACCCAGGCCCACCGCAACGTCTGCGTCGTCGGCGACGGAGACCAGTCGATCTATCGATTTCGCGGGGCCGACATGCGGAACATCCTCGAGTTCGAGGGTGCGTTCCCTGAGGTCACCGTGGTGGTGCTGGAGCAGAACTACCGGTCCACGCAGACGATCCTCGACGCCGCCAACGCCGTCATCGCCAACAACCTGTCCCGCAAGCCGAAGGAGCTCTGGACCGACCGGGGCGACGGGCAGCCGATCGTCCGGTACCACGGCGACGACGAGGTGGACGAGGCCCAGTGGGTCACCCGGGAGATCGCCCGCCTCCACGACGGCGGCGCGCACCGCTGGGGCGACATCGCCGTCTTCTACCGGACCAACGCCCAGAGCCGCGTGCTGGAGGAGGCGCTGGCCCGCCACGGCGTGCCCTACAAGGTCATCGGCGGCACCCGCTTCTACGACCGGCGCGAGGTGAAGGACGCCCTCGCCTACCTGAAGGCGGTCATCAACCCGGCCGACGAGGTGTCGGTCAAGCGGGTGCTCAACACCCCGAAGCGAGGGGTGGGGGACAGCAGCGTCGGCAAGCTCGACGCCTACGCCTCGGCCAGGGGACTGTCGTTCATGGAGGCCCTGCGTCGATCCGACGACGCCGGCGTGGGTGGCAAGGCGGCCAAGGGGATCCTGCAGTTCCTGTTCCTGCTCGACAGCGTCGACGAGCTGGCCCATGACGACAAGCCGGCCCCGCTGCTCGAGGCGCTGCTCGAGCGCAGCGGGTACCTCGACGAGCTCCGGGCCGAGCGCACCATCGAGGCCGAGGGGCGGCTCGAGAACCTGGCCGAGCTGGTGGGCTCGGCGCAGGACGCCGAGTCGATCGAGACGTTCCTCGAGCAGGTCAGCCTGGTGGCCGACGCCGACGAGATCGACGGCGACGACAGCCAGGTCGTGCTCATGACGATCCACGCCGCCAAGGGCCTCGAGTTCCCGGCCGTGTTCATCATCGGGCTGGAGGACGGCGTCTTCCCCCACCTGCGCTCGATCGGCGAGCCCGACGAGCTCGAGGAGGAGCGGCGCCTCGCCTACGTGGCGCTCACCCGGGCCCAGGAGCGGCTCTACCTCAGCCACGCCTGGAGCCGCACCCTCTACGGCGGCACGCAGTACAACCCGCCCAGCCGGTTCCTCGACGAGATCCCCGAGCACCTCGTCAAGGCCATCGAGCAGCGGCGGGCCAGCCGGGGCGGCCGCACCTACGGCGCCGGGGGCCACGACTCCGGCGGGGGCGGCTACGGCGGCAGCTCGGGCTACGGCTCCCGCGGTCGAGGCAGCAGCGCCAACCGGGACCGGATGGTCGAGGCCGCGCTCCGGGCCGGCCAGCGCCCCACCAGCCAGGGCGGCACGGGCACCGGGCCGGCCAAGCACGGCGCCGAGGCGATGGGGATCAAGGTGGGCGACGACGTCGTCCACGCCTCCTTCGGCGAGGGCGTGGTCCTGCACCTCGACGGCGAGGGCGACAAGGCCGAGATCGTCATCCGCTTCCCCACGGTGGGGGAGAAGCGGCTCCTCCTGTCCTGGGCCCCGCTCAAGAAGCTCTGATCCTCAGCCCCCCGCGGCCAGGACGTCCGCCGTCACGAGCCAGCGCCCGGGATCGGCCTGGTGGTAGGCGCGCTCGGCCGGCTCGATGCCATCGAGGAACACCTGGTAGATGAGCGCCTGCCGCAGCGCGGCCACCGGTGCCAGCATGGCGGCCGCCCGGACGGGATCGCTGTGGGGGAGGTGCTGCTGCCACGCCGTCGACCACGCGGCCCGCACGCGACGCGCGTCCTCGCCCGGGAGCGGGCCGCAGAAGGCGGCCTGGTCGAGCATCGGGTGGCCGATCCCGCAGTCCCCCCAGTCCATGAGGACGAGCACTGCGGGCCCGGTCCGGAGGTTCCCGCGGTGGAAGTCGCCGTGGACGAGCGTGTCCGGTAGGCCGCAGCCCGCCACCGCCGCCAGCCGCTCGGGCAGCGTCGCCACCAAGGTGCGCAGGCGGGCCTGCACCTCGGACGAGACGTGCGCCTCCGCGCGCTCGACCAGGTCCGTGAGCGCGGTGCAGAGCGACGGCCCACGCCAGTCGGGTGCCCCGATCGAGCTCAGCTCGTCGATCCGGTCCACCCACGCGGCCTGGAGGTCGACGAGCAGGTGCACCATCTCGACGAGGCGGTCTCCCGTCGCGGTGTACTGGTCTTCACCGGGTACCTCCTCCAGCAGGACCCGCGGCCCCTCCTGTGCGATGAGGGGCGGGACCGGCGAGCCCTGGAGGAGGGAGAGGGCGGCGCCCTCGTGGGCGAAGAACGCCGGCACCACCTTCAGCCACGCTGCGCCGCCGTCGTGCGGCAGCCGCCAGAGGCTCGACAGGTTCCAGGTGCGGATCTGGCGGGCGGGGCCCGAGCGCGGGATGCCGTGGGCCAGGAGCGCAGCATCAGCCCAGGCCAGGTCCGCCGCGGGTCCGCCCGGCTGCGCCCAGCGCTGCCGGAGCGGCTCGTCGGCCTGCGGGTCGGCTCCCTCCCACGGTTCGGTGCGGGGAGGGCGGGCACCCTCAGCCAGCTCGGCCAGGTAGGCGACCGGGCCGCCGGCCCCCGGCCGCTGGGACTCCGCCTCGAGCAGCCGGAGGACCGTCACGTCGACCCCGTAGCGCAGGCGCGCCTCGTCGACGACCGGCGCCACCTCCTGCCACCACGGGAGGGCCACCTCGAAGGTCGGCAGTCGGCCCACGAGCGAGCCGTCGGGACGGCACAGGACGAGGGTGACACGTCGAGGCTCGAGCTCCGCCCCACGGGTCTGCCCCGTCATGGCGCCGACGCTACCGGCGGCAGCGGCCCGCCGGCTCACATGGTGGGATCGGGAGCCTTCGGGTAGACCAGTCGCATGGTCAGGACCCTCGAGCGTGCGGCGCTCCTCGTGCGCCGGGATGCCACCCTCGGCACCTGGATGGACCGGCTCGAGCGGGTCCACGGCGGGCGACGCCTCGTCGAGGAGCCTGACGGGCTCACGCTCACGCACCGCCAGGCGGCCAAGCGGGTGCGGCGCTGGGCCGGGGGCATCGCCGCCCGCACCAGCCCGGGTGACGTCGTCGTCGTGAACGCCCGCAACGGCTACGAGCAGCTCCTGCTGTGCCTGGCCGCCGCCCGAGCCGGGTGCCTGCCGGCGCCGGTCAACGACCAGATGCGCCGCGAGGAGATCGCCCACGTGGTGGCTGACTCCGGCGCCACCCTCGTGCTCCACCGCGCCACCGAGGTCGACGGCCACCCGCCCCTCGCCGAGGCCCACCCGGCGCAGCCGGATGAGGTGGCGGCGCTCTTCTACACGTCCGGCACCACCGGCTCACCCAAGGGCGTCGAGCTCACCCACAGGGCCCTCGTCGGCCAGGTGCTCACCGCCGTCGCGTGGCCGGCGGCGCTGCGTCGCGACGAGGCGGTGATCTCGCTGCCGGTCGCCCACATCATGGGCTTCGTGGTGCTGCTCGGCCTGGGCGCGGCCGGGATCCCCACCTACCTGCTGCCCCACTTCAACCCGGTGGCGGTGCTCGACGCCATCGAGTCGCGCCGGGGCACGATCTTCATCGGGGTGCCGGCCATGTACCGGATGATGGAGGAGGCCGGCGCCGCCGACCGCGACCTCACCTCGGTCCGCCTCTGGGCCTCCGGCGCCGACGCCATGCCGCCCGAGCTGGCCCAGCGGTTCAAGGAGATGGGCGCCACGGTCAGCCTTCCCCTGCTGGGCGGGTTCGGCCAGGCCGCGTTCGCCGAGGCCTACGGCATGGTCGAGGTGGGCGGCGGGGTGGCGGCCAAGCTGTCGCCGCCGTTCCTCTCCACCTCCTCGGGTCCGTTCGGCGAGGCCCTCGGCATCGCCCTGCCCGGCTACGACCTCCGGGTGGTGGACGAGGACGGCGCTCCGCTCCCGGCCGGCTCGGTGGGTGAGCTCCAGGTCAAGGGCCCCGGGGTCCTCAAGGGCTACCGGGGAGACGAGGCCGCCACCGCGGAGGTGCTCACCTCCGACGGCTGGCTCCGCACCGGCGACCTGGCTCGCCAGGGTCCCCTCGGGATGCTGGTCTTCGAGGGGCGGGCCAAGCACGTCATCAAGCACGGCGGCTACTCCGTCTACGCGCTCGAGGTGGAGCACTGCCTCGAGCAGCACCCCGACGTGGTCGAGGCGTCGGTGATCGGGCTGCCCGACGACCGGCTGGGCGAGCTGCCCGTGGCCGTGGTGCGGGTCCGTGACGGGGCCGGCGCCGACCCGGAGGCGCTGGTCGCCCACGTCGCCGAGCACCTCGCCGAGTACAAGGTCCCGAAGCGGATCGTGATCGTCGACGAGCTGCCCCGCACCGGCACCAACAAGGTGCAGAAGGCGGCCCTGCTCGAGCTGTTCGACCTGCCCTAGCCAGGCGTCGCCCCGCTCGGCCAGAGTAGGGACGTTCGCCTCTGCCGCCCCAGGCGTGGCCTGGGCGAGGCTGGTCGGAACAGGAGGTGCCCCATGGCGTCGCAGAGCCCGTCCGCCCCGATCGCCAACCGCCCGACGATGGTGCGGTTGAGCGCCTACGTCGACCTGCCGCTGCCGGAGGTCGTCGACCGGCTCGAGCGGATCGACCTCGACGCCGTGCTGACGGACGCCGCGGCGGGCTCCCTGAGCCCTCGCCTGCAGGTGAGCTTCGACGTCGCCGAGCCGATCTGGGAGTCCGGTGCGCACGTCCACGTCCCCGTGACCTGGACGGCTCGGGGTCCCTACCGCACCGCCACGGGCTCCGGCGCCGTGTCGCTCCTGACGGTTCGCTCCGGTCGACAGGGCGTCACCGAGGTCCTGGCCGACCTGACCGCAGCCCCCGAAGCCCACCCGGCGGTCGCTCGGGTCACCCGCCACCTCCTCGACGAGGTCACCCGGGTGCTCGAAGCCCGTTGACCGGGGACCCGCAGGCGGTCAGCCGGCGGTCGTGGTCGTGGACAGCTCGTTGATGTCCACGTAGACGCGGCCGTCCTCCACCGTCGTCGGGTAGTAGCGCAGGCCGCTGCCGTCGAGCGGGTACGTCACCGACTCGTCGCAGGCGTTGACCAGCACCTTCGCCTCCCGGTCGATCTGGACCGCGCACGACGGGTCGTCGGGATCGAAGGCGCCGAAGGCCACCCACCCCTCGTCCTCGTCGTCGGAGAGGTGCTGCAGGTAGAGGTTGCGCTGGCCGCCGACCAGGTCGGGGACGAGCACCGGCAGCCCGTCCTCCTTGTCGATGGCCTTGGCGATGCTCTCGACCTGACCGGCATCGAACCGGTCGTCGCCGAGGCGGATCTCGACGTCACCCCGGCTGGCCGCCTGGGCGACGAACCATGCGATGCCGAGGGCCACGACCACCCCCACCCCCGCCACCAGCAGGGCCTTGCCGGCGTGCCCTCGGCTCTGGGCGACCGGCATCAGCGGGTCACCGGGAGCCGGAGGCGGACGGGTCGGCTCGACTGGCGAGGGGTCTCGGGCACGCCCCTAGTATCGGCCGACCCGTCGCACCGTCGGAAACCGAGGGCCCCCCGGGGTCGGGAGAGAGAGCGCATGGACCTCTACGAGTACCAGGGCAAGCAGTTCTTCGCGAGCTACGACATCCCCGTGTCCCCCGGCGAGGCCGTGACCACGGTCGACGACGCTGTCGCCGCCGCCGACCGGATCGGCTACCCGGTGGTCGTGAAGGCCCAGGTGCAGGTGGGAGGTCGGGGCAAGGCCGGCGGGATCAAGCTGGCCGACACCGCCGACGAGGTCCGCACCCATGCCGGGAACATCCTCGGCATGGACATCAAGGGCCACACCGTCGAGACGCTCTGGATCGAGCTGGCGTCGGACATCGCCGAGGAGTACTACGCCAGCTTCACGCTCGACCGCTCGGCCAAGAAGCACCTCGGGATGCTCTCCGCCCAGGGCGGCGTCGAGATCGAGGCGGTCGCCGAGAGCGACCCCGACGCCATCGCCAAGATCTGGATCGATCCGGTCGACGGCCTCACCGAGGACATGGCCCGCAAGTGGGTCCAGGACGCCAAGCTCAACCCCGAGGCGACCGACGGGACCGTCGACATCCTCGTGAAGCTCTACCGGGCCTACACCGAGGGCGACGCCGACCTCACCGAGATCAACCCGCTCATCCTGAAGCCCACCGGCGAGGTCCACGCCCTCGACGCCAAGGTCACCCTCGACGCGAACTCGGTGTTCCGGCACCCCGACTACGAGCAGTACGAGGCCACCCAGGTCCGCGACGAGCGCGAGCAGGCCGCTCACGACAAGGGTCTGCAGTACGTCGGCCTCGAGGGCTCCGTCGGCGTGATCGCCAACGGTGCCGGCCTGGCCATGTCCACCGTCGACATCGTGAACCAGGT
>Ga0208490_100913_pt1 | contig 13677 bp, 14 predicted proteins | sample SubbioAug_CSWold_FD_184818 | JGI IMG/M metagenome (GOLD analysis project Ga0208490, IMG submission 184818) | Serpentinite rock and fluid subsurface biosphere microbial communities from McLaughlin Reserve, California, USA - CR11Aug_CSWold (SPAdes) | ecosystem: Environmental > Terrestrial > Deep...
TTCCTAGGCTACTAGGCTCTGAGGTCCTATTGCTGTAGTATTATCCGTTTTTTATTCTGAATTCTGACTACTGGCTACTGACTACTGAATAGTTACAAAAAAGTCTCCCGCTTCCCAGGTTCTCGACAAAATTCTTGTAATAATTGCTCCGATAATATGTTATACTGAGTCTTGAGTTGTGAATTCCATCTACAGGAGTTGGGAGTTGATAATTTTGACCTTATGGGAAGCAATTATTTTAGGTTTAGTTCAAGGCTTGACAGAGTTTTTGCCTGTGTCTAGTTCGGCCCACCTTGTAATTACGGGAAAATTGTTGGGCCTTCATTTCCCCGGCTTAGCTTTTGAGGTTTTTCTCCATTTTGCCTCATTATTGGCAGTAATTAAGTTTTTTTGGCATGATTTGGTACAAATTGCTATTAGTTTTATCCGGTATCCTTTTAAGAAAGATCCTCGTGACCTGGTGGATTTTCGATTTGGGTTAATTATCATCGCCGCCACCTTAATTACAGGCGTTTTAGGAATTACTCTGGAAAAAGGTTTGGGTGAACTGGTAAAATCCTCAAGAGTAATAGCCATTTCTTTATTTGTTACAGGTTTCTTTTTAATTGCCGTAGAAAAAATGCACCGCTATGGCAGCAGGCGGGAAAAAGACATGACTTACCGGGATGCTCTAATAGTAGGCCTAGCTCAAGCCTTGGCTGTTATTCCCGGCATCTCTCGCTCCGGTACCACTTTGGTAGCTGCTCTCTGGAGCGGTTTAGCTAAAGAAACTGCCATTCGTTACTCCTTTATCCTTTCTATCCCGGTGATTCTCGGTTCCACTGTGCTGATGGTGCCTGAATTAGGAGCAGATTTCTTTACCTCCCAGCCCCTAGAGCTAAGCGCTGCCTTTTTAGCTTCATTCCTTTCGGCCATCATTGGCATTAAATGGTTGATCTACTTTATCAATCAAAGTAAGCTAACTTATTTTGCCTATTACGTTTTTTTAGTAGGAATAGTTACCTGGGTTTATATTTAGGTAAGGACTGCTTGTTGTTACGGTAGTGAAAAAAGGCGGCTGCAAATACCAGAATAGCTACCCCTAACAACGCTTTAGCAGCCACGGGTATTTCTTCCCTTTGGCTAACAGTCAGATCCAATTGGGTCCGGTGCCCCAGGCCGTCATCAGCTACTGCTAGCTTGGGCTTTAAAGATTTATTGTAGCTGAAGTACCCATCCTGATTCACCGGCCCTTTTGCCAGCTCTTTATTATCCCCGTCTAATAGGACAATTTCAGCCCGCCGGGCAATGCTATTGTCATCATATATTACCCGCAGTAGACCTGGTTCCTCAAACCTGATAATCATTCGGTGGGCATAGGCAGCCGGGGCCAGCAGACTAGCCAATAAAGCTGCTGCAATTGTGCAGATAATTACTCTTTTCTTAATAATATTCATCAGCTAACCCCACCTTCCCTTCCATCCTACTTCTTGCTCTTTACAAACATGAATCCTGCCCCAGCAAACAATACCACCGCCAAGAGATAGATATAAGTAGTTCCTGAAGCTTTGGCAGCTGTGTCGTCATCCTCATGGGCATGGGGCTGAACTAACATCGTCAGGCTGTTTCTTGCACCAATCACGTCTTGCCCTGCCACCTGAGTCACACTATTGTCAAAATATGCCGCTTTAATTAACCAGGGTCCCTCTACATCAGGGGTAAATTTAAAGATGCCGTTAGCGTCAGTAGTCAGCTCCAACACTGCTTCACCCGGGGAAAGTACGGAGATAGCCACCCCGGCTAATGGTTTACCATTATAGAGCAGTTGACTTTCCATCTCCTCCCTGGCGTGAAGGTGGCCCACATCTGTGATGGCTTTTATTTCAAAGGGCAAGCCGACCAACTGGTCCCAGATCTCTGTTTCCTCTTCATCATGAACATCAATGTAAGCTTTGGCTGCTGTTTCTATAGACTGAATTCCTTCAGGCTCACTATGGGCCCAGTCCAGTACTCCACGGTTATGATAGAATATTACCTGATAGTCCCCGCCAATTTTCGGGGTAAACTTGGCTTGATAACGATCTGCTCGCTTGGTAAGTTCCAAGTCAATTCTTTCTCCCTTAGGAGTCAATACCCATAGTTCACCCTTGCCAATGCTATTAAAATAGGCACTTTCCGGGTCGATATTATCAGGGAAGTGTCCCCAAATGAGCTCAATCATATGCTCTTGACCCGCTTCCCCATCAGGATCCAGTTGAAACCATAGTTCATGGGCCAGTGCCCAGGTGCTAACTAGGAAACTAAAAACTATTGCTAAGATAATTGTTCGAAAAGATTTTTTCATAATTTATTGCCCCTTTTTCTAATCTAATTTATTCCCAAATTTGCAATAGCAAACTGAACTCACATTCATCCCTGTGGCCACCAGGGCACCGGCTAATAATCCGGTAGCCATTCCCTCAAGAATGAATACAGGCAGGTGAGCTAAAAACAAGGTAGCTGCCACTTCCAGAGGATATCCGCTGTAATATAGGACAGCAGAGCCTAAAGACACCTTGGTGATAGCCGCCATACTAGCGGCAAAGCCGGCAAAGACTCCGATTACTTTCCTATACTTGATCTTATCCCTAGTTACTCCTTCGTTAATTGCATAACTATGTAAGCTAAAAATTAGCCACCCAACCAGGGCACCCATTCCCAAGTTAAAAATATTTACCCCCAAGGTGCTCACGCCGCCGTGTTTAAATAAAATCAACTGCAAAAATACGGCTATTCCCACAGAAATAAAAGCTCTGGGGCCCAAAAAAACTCCCGCCAGCCCTAAGAAAGAGAAGTGCACAGAAGTGTAGCCTAAGGGTATTGTAATGATTGAGGCCACAAACATCACCGCTGTTACCAGACTGATTTTGGCCATCTCCCGGGCAAGTTTTTTCTTACCTATGGTTAGCATAGCCATAATAAATGATAACCCATAACCAATTGAACTTACATGACCGGCTAGGACACCGTCAGGAATGTGCACTAATCCCCACCTCTTACATATTTTTATTTTTCTCTCTGATCAGAGGATTTTTTAAAAAAATAAAAAACCATAAAGAATCAGTCCCGCCTTCATGGCAAGAGCAAACCTTCATGGTTTAGTTAACTTATTTAGTATTTGGCTAAAAGGTAAACCTATTGTACAACTTTTCTAAATGGCTTCGTGCCATTTGTTGATCTTAATTAAATATATTCTACCTTCTCTAGAAAATTCCTGCTGTCTAAAAAATATATTTCTAAGACTACTGCACCACCGGTCACTTCAAGCTTGCTTTAATGTGTAGGTTTCCCCGTAACCGGCAGCCTTCCCTTCCAGCGCAAAATATACTCCCCCCGGCAGGCTGGCTGCCATCACCACAAAGAAAAACAGCAGTGACCCGGCAATTGCCACAGTTCCATCCAGCCCTGTTTGGGCAAAAAAGTAAACATAAGCACCTTCCCGGACCCCCAGGCCGTTAATGGAAAAGGGCACCATGGCCAGGGCTGAAATAACAGGGATATACAGGGCACAATCTAAAAATGACACGGGCCGACCCAAAGCCAGGAACAAGTAGTAATTGATGGCCACCACAATCAACTGAAAGCCGGCGGACAGCCAAACCACCTTGAACAGCAGGCTATTGTTCCCACGGTAAAGCTTAACAGCAGCACCCACTTGGTAAAGCTTTTCCTGCCAGGGGCGAAGCTGTTTCTGCTCACCCCTCTGCCCTGGCAGCAAATACAGGGCCATGTACAAAATTACCCCCAAGGTCAGGCCTACCCCACCCAGGATTAATCCAGCTAATAATACGTTATCCCTGCTGGTCAAGCTGAACAGGGCAGCTACCAGTCCAACCAGCACCAGACCAACAGTGGCCAGCAACCGTTCAACCAGGACGGAAGCAGCAGCTTTTTCATAATCCCGGCCCTCTTTCCCCGACTGGTAAACCCGGACCACATCCCCACCAATGCTGGAGGGCAAAAAGTTATTGAAAAAAAGCCCTAAAAAGTATATCCTGGTCAGCTTCCCCAGGGAATAATGCAAACCCTGGGCCTTGAGCAGCGGCTGCCACTTATAGGCACTATAGGGCATGGCCATCAAGGCCAAAAACAAGGCCACCAGGAGGTAACCCCAAGTTATATTTGCCGATAACACAGCCAGACTTTCCAGCTCAATCCGGGTAAACAAAAACCAGATTAGGCCGGCACTGACACCCAATCGCAGATAATAAGAGCAAAGGCCAGCAAAAAAAATAATAGCAATAAACTGGTTATATGCACCGAGAGTGCCGTCTGCCACTATTACCAGCTCCCGCAGTATCGCCGCCGGAATCACCTGGCTGCCGATCCAGCCGTATCGGTAGAGCAGCAATCCTCCCAGGCAAAGATAGCATAGGAGAAAAACCTTGCCCGTCAGCCCTTTGACCAGGTGTTGCCTGGTCAAAGGAATAAGCCAAAGCAATAACCAGACCGTCATCATCAGGGGGATAATTAGCCCCACATTAAAACGCATCTCCAGCCACACCCACTGAAAAGCCAGCAAGGAGACCAAGAGTCCCAGGGCGAAACTAGTGGTAATAAATTGCACCAGCCTGTTCAGTCTAGCCATTAACTTCACCATCCTGAGCCTCCTTTGGCTTTTCCACTAAAAATCCCTTGGCAGCCATGGCAAATACCCCCAGCACCAAAACAGCCACCAGCGCCCAAAAGAGAACCGGCGGGGAGATAATGGCATCACCGGCCAGGATTTCATCCGCAATGGAAAAGGCGATAAAAGAGTAGATTATTGTTGCCGGGGCCTGTCCCACCCCAGTAGCCCAAAAATAAGTCCAAAAGCGGATGCTGGTCAGCCCGGCAACATAGCTGATTATACCGAAGGACATGATGGGAATCAGCCTGGTGATAATAATGGTATGCTTGCCGTAGCGCTCAAAAAACCCATCAGCCACAGCCAGGCTTTTTTTGCCGATCAGCCTCTCCACCGCCGGTCTTCCATATATTTTGGCAATGCCAAAATTGATAGCCGCCCCCATCATGGCCCCGGACCAGGAAATGACCACGCCCCACTGCCAGCCATAAATAAGGGCATTAGCCACTGTAATGATAAAAGTGGGCAAGGGAATAATCATGGTATTAATGGTCATCAGCAGCATGGAAATAACCGGACCCCATATGCCGAATGACCGGATATACTCCTGCATGTCTACAAAATTATTCTTTTGCACCAGTTGAAAAAACCATTCCCTAATATCCGGATTTAAAAAAAATATTAATATTATTGCCGGCAGGATCAATTTCCCTAATTTATTTTTCAACTTTTTTCCTCCTCGGTTTTCAGGTAACTTATAAAAAATTCATATATCTCCCACCACTGTTCATCTTTCAATTCTCCCCCGGCCAAAAAAGCGCACAGCTCCCTGATATCCTCCACCCGGTCGATGTCTATTTCCGGAGCTAACAGCTCTGTTTTAAGCCCCAGTTTACTGGCCCTGGCCATGGTCCGGGTCAAAACACTGCCGGTACCCCATTCCTGTCCCTGGAACAATTGGGGCCAGTTTTCCTTCATGGCTATTAAGTAGTAACCTCCGTCAAAGTTAGGGCCAAGGACTAAATCAGCACGCTCAAGCCTGACCAGAGTTTCCTGGAAATGCCCGGCCCCAAGCAGGGGAATGTCGCTGCCCACCATAATTGCTTTACCGGCCCCTGCTTGAAAAACCAGGGAAAATGCATTAGCCATCCGCTCCCCCAGGTCACTTCCCTGCTGCAGTTGAAATTCAAACCTATCCGGCACCAGCCCTTGGAAGTCTGCCGGTGATCCCCCGATGTAAAACAGGCAGCACTTCCCAGGTAAAGTATTTACTATTCCCGCAACTCTATTTAGAATAAAGGCATGGACCCGGCAGGCTTCTTCCGGAGACAAGCCTGGCATCAGCCGGGTTTTTGTCAGACCCGGTCGGGGTGCCCGGCTCATTACCAGAAAGGCATTGTTGACCACCATTATGAAAGCCTCCCATTCATGACTTATATAATTTCTTTAATCTTTTGGTGGAAACCCCCAGCTTGTAAAGAAGTTTCAACCATTGCATCAATAGGAGGGTTCTAATAATACCGTTTTTAGTAAACCTTCTGGAACTGGTGATCAGCGGTCCCGGTAAAAAAAAAGTAGTTCCCAGTTTTTTTAACCGCCTGCCAAACTCCAAGTCCTCCATTAATTCCTGATCAGGAAAACCACCCAGGGCCTGAAAAACATCTTTTGTGACAAAAATCCCCTGATCACCATAATAGTTTTGCCGGTATTTCCCTCTCAGATTGGAGCCCCAGGCGATTAGCTTTAGCAGCCCGTTGTCCGGGCTAAATACTATTCGGTGGGCTCCGCCCAGGTAACCGCTGTCCACTGCCTTGATAATCTGATCACTGAAACCAGGGGGGATTTGGCTGTCGGCGTGCAGGAAAACCATTACCTCACCCTGGGCCAGGGCAGCCCCTTTGTTCAACTGCTCGCTCCGCCCCGGTGGACAGGTGACAACCCTAGCCCCCAGCCCTATGGCCAATTCCCTGCTGCCATCAGTGCTACCTCCATCTACCATAATTACTTCCAGCTGGGGATTGATTAGTCCTTCCGACTGCAGCTGGGTTAATAACCGGGGCAAAGTTTTTGCCTCATTTAAAACCGGGATAATCACCGACAGGTTAATTGCCACAGGTAGTCCCGGTGGTCAGGCAGCTTTGGCAGTATGAGTATGATAAATCCACTTCCCGGCCCACAAATTGGACCAGTGAGCCAACCCTATTGCAGGCAGGCACATCCACCAGCACCGGACAGGGGGCAACTCCGGTGGAACTTACAGCCAGGCCGTAGCCACACTGGATAGTTGCCAGCATATCATCTCCACGGCAACCGGTATTAAGCTGTACCTGATCCTGGTGTCTGCCTTTGCCATAAGCTGAAATAACCTTCAGTCCGGCTATCTCTATCCCCTGGCCTTTTTTTAGCTCTGAGATAAAATTCTTTTCCAGTCCAACAGTCTGCCCCGGTTCTAAACTGCCCCCTGTTTTATTGGTATAGGCAATCCATGGCTTGACCTTTTTCTCATTTAACAATTTTATTCCCTTAATGGCCCGGGCAAAGCTTCCCCCGCCCCGCCACCGGTCGTTAGTTAGCTCGGTGTAGCACTCCAGGCTTATTCTCAACTGTAAGCCCCGGGAACTGTAAGCTGCCAGTTTTTGCGCCCACTCCCGGTCAATCAGGGTCCCGTTGGTGAGAATAGTCAAGGGTAATCTTACTTCCTGGAAATACCACTGTAAAAACTTGGTTAGATCTGACCAGAGCAGCGGTTCTCCTCCGGTCACATAAACCTCTTTAACGCCAAGCTCCAGCCCTTCCCGGATATAGTTTTGAGCAACCTCCAGGGATAGTTCCACCGCCTCTTTTTCCGGCGAACATCTAAACAAGCAATGCTGGCAGCTTAAATTACAGCTATAGGTTAAGTGCAGCCAGAGCTGCTTTAACTCGCTCAGCTTAACACCGCCTAATTTTTCCTGAGCCAACATGTTAAGAAACCTCCTTTTGTCAATAATCCTCATTATACATTAGCCTATTTTATTCTTATTACCGGATGTCAATTTATTGTAAAGTCTCTCCAGCCATTCTTTGAGGTAATTCTTTTTAGGAATAGCTTTGGCGGTCCCTCCTTGTGGTAAAAAATCATGCAGTTGAGTCATTAAGAGTTCATTTGTCCATAGCGCAGCATCAATAACATATTGTTCACAAAGCTTTTTGTGCTGGGCTGAATTCCATTCCACAGAACGCGTTAAAACTCGACAACACATAGCTTTGTGCTTGGCCCGAAAACGGTCATGCAGGTTCTTTACCGCCAGAAAAGCTATTCTTTCAGATTCAAAGACTCTAGTACGTCCTGCAACTAGCCCTATCACTGCCACAGCACCAGTTACTGCTCCACAGGAGCACCCCGATTCTCCTAATCCCGCCCCAAAGCCGGTGGCTAATTTATAATAGTTTTCCGGCAAACCCAGCTGATATACTTCGTTAAAAGCTTTTAATACGGCCTCACTGCAATAATAACCGTTTCTAAAATATTTTAAAGACAACATTACTGCAGGTGGATATTCCATCCTTTCATCATCAGCATCAACCCTTGTTTTTGTCTCAACAGCTTTTTGGGAATCATCAAATTCATCGAAAAGCCAGGTGCTTAGGTATCGTTCCCCGCTATCGGGAAATATGGTGACAATCCTATGTTCCCTGTGCTCAGGACGTTTAGCTATTTCAAGTGCTGCCCATAGGGCAGCACCAGAAGAAATACCAGCTACAATCCCTTCTTTGCGGGCAAGCTTCCTAGCAATTTCACCAGCATCTTCTTCCCTAACTTGAATAATTTCATCAATCAAGTCTAGATCCAAAATAGAGGGAATAAATCCTGCTCCTATCCCCTGTAATCGATGGGGAGCAGCAGGACCACCTGATAAAACAGCGGATTTAAAAGGCTCTACTGCTACAATTTTAATATTTGGATTGCGTTCTTTAAGAACTTGCCCCACTCCCGTTAATGTGCCCCCTGTCCCAACTCCAGCAACAAGCACATCCACTTTCCCTTCAGTGTCACGCCAAATTTCCTCCGCTGTAGTTTGACGATGTATTTCCGGATTATCTTTATTTTCAAATTGCTGCAGAATGAATGCCCTTGGTATTTCCTGGGCAAGTTCTTGAGCCTTGTTAACAGAACCCTCGATACCCTCATAAGCCTCAGTTAAGACCACTTCAGCGCCAAGAAGTTGAAGCAGCTTGCGCCTTTCAATGCTCATAGTTTCAGGCATGGTTAATATTAAACGATATCCGCGTACAGCTGCCACAAAAGCAAGGCCAATTCCCGTGTTGCCGCTTGTGGGTTCAATTAAGACATCCCCTGGTTTAATTAAATTTTTCCTCTCGGCTGCATCAATCATTGCATAACCAATTCGATCCTTTACGCTAGACATGGGATTATACATTTCCAGCTTGGCAATAATCTGGGCATTTCCCTCGGGCAGCATATTAATTCTAACCAGAGGAGTATTGCCTATTAACTCCGTAATGTTATTGGCTATCCTCATATTCCCTCTCCTTAATCCATGTATCCATACCGGTTTAGTATGTTTTGTTTTGATATATGTTAATTTTAACTAAACGCATGGATATTGTCAACGATAAACTTCACAAAACAAGCGTAAAAAAGAAGAGACCTTTTGGTCTCTATGACAAGCTTTATCATTTATTTGAGCACAGCTATTGCCAACCTGTCGTCAGTTGTGTCAATATATACTTGGATGCGTTTCTTTGCCATTGACAGTTTCAGTATTAATTTATATCAACTGCATAAGTTATGTGTAACTACTCAGTTGGTTCTCAATTGTCAAGAATTCAGAACTCTTTTGCTTGCTTTCTTATTCTTTTATTCTGAATTCTGACTTCTGGCTTCTGACTCCTGACTCCTGAGTAGTAACAGTTATGGTAAGATTAGAGAGGGGAGAATGAAGATGCAGCCAATTAAGAGAAAGATGCATTTTTTTAAAAGAATACTTTGGCTTATGATAATTTTCGGCTTTTTTCTGGTATCCATAGCTTTCTTATCCCAGCAAGTGCTTCAGCCAAGCCTGCAACTTTCCAAGACCAGGGATATTGACCCTCAGGAAATAGCTGCTTTACAGACCACACTACAGCTCCGCTTGGCCAGCGAAGCAGTAAAGGCTCTTACCCAGGGTAAGGACGAGATTAGGCTAGTTGTTAGCCAGGAAGAACTGGACCTGCTTATTCGGGACCAAATCCTCTCGGCCAATGCCCCACCGGAAGTTAAATTTTTAGGCAGTAAATTTACCATCACCGGCGACCAAGGTAACCTACTGGTGAGTTTGCGCCTATTGGATAAGATAAATATTAACGCTGCAGCCACCTTTGCCGTCGGCTATCATAATGGGGGTCTTGTTTTTTATATCCACCGGCTGAAACTTGGTCCTTTGCCCCTGCCGGAAAAAACCACCTCTTGGTTGTTAGCAAGGCTGAACAGTCAGCATGAGCCAAGGGAAGGGGTGGATACGGCGGCAGGAGGATTGCAAATATTTCCAGCTGTCAACGAGATTCACTTCCCTTTAGATTTTGCAGATGATAACATGACTTTAACCAAGTTGTCCTTTGTCCCGGGCAAAGGAAATGCCGGTGTATTAGCGGCGGACTTTCACCTTAACACCCGGCAGATTCAAAGACAATTATTAGACGAAATTATTAAGGCTATTCCACCTAATCTCATCCCTAAAGAACTTTTACCTTATCTCCAATAGTCATATGATTTATGTGCTTCCTAATGACTGCACTTGCCACAGCCACCACACTGATGTTGCATCACTAAGGCAAAACACCGGGGGCAGCGAATTACCTCAGGCTCGCTTAGCTTAAGGCCGCATTGATGACAGGAGTGCTGAGGACTTGTTTCCCGTTTCTTGCTTTCTCCTTTTCTGAACAAGTTTGCCAACACAGCACTCACCTCAATCTCCTTCTAATTTTGCCAGCTAGTTAGCCCAGAATCTGAGCCAGTAACCCGCCAAAGAAAAATGCCAGGACTAATACAGAAGCCCACATCATGGCTGCATGCTTTTTGCCTTGTTCTTTAATAATAATCAAGCCAGAGGCAATGCAAGGCACAAATAGGGAAATTGTGACTAGTGCAACCAAAGTCTGAACCGGAGTTAGAGTTAGGTCAAACAACCCCGCTGCTCCAAAATCCCTCCTGACAAATCCCATAATAAAGGCGGTGGCAGCTTCCTTGGGCAACTTTAACCATCCTTCAGTAAGGGGAGCCAGTCCTACTTGAATTATATCCAATAAGCCACTTACTTGCAAAATTCCAATGGCTAAGGCACCAATAGCGAATAACGGAGTAGCCTCCCGCAGGAAGTACCATGTTTTAATAGTAGTCTTTTTTAACACATTCTCAACTCTAGGTAATCGTAATGGTGGTAAATCTATCATTAAATGGGTTGACTGACCCGGTAATATCTTATTCAAAATTGTTCCAATAATAACTAATACAGTAAACATAATAGCTACATATGCAATAGCAACTTTAACTCCCAATCCGGCCAGCAAGGCTACTATTACCGCTATCTGAGCAGAGCAGGGAATGGCCAGGGCCAGTAAAAAGGTGGCAATTTTCCTCTCCTTATCTGAACCTAAGAGTCTGGTGGTAATTGTGGCCATAGTTACACAACCGAAGCCTAGAATAAAGGGAATCACCGCCCTGCCATTTAAGCCGATAAAACCTAATACCCGGTCAACCATTGCTGCCACCCTGGGCAAATAACCCGAATCCTCCATAGCTGATAGGAAGGAATAAAAGCCCAGCACCAAAGGAAGAAGCAACCCTAAAATATAGATAACAGTCATCGTTAAAACGCCAAACTCGCCGATTAACAGTATACCTAATATCGACTCTTCCGCAAAAAGCTTACCTACCAGGTTAACGATAAATGGTTCATACATTTCAATCATTACAGTCTCTTCGGTAAATCCAACCACCGTTTGGGCAATAAAGACCGCCACTAATTGGTACATCAAATACATTACTCCAGCTAAAATTGGTACCCCTGTAATAGGATTAATCATCCACCTTCCTAATTTAGTGGCATAAGATGCTTCATGCTGGGTCTGACGTACTACGTGCTTTATCAGGTCATTTACCCGCCCTCGTCGAGCCAAGTATATTTCTTCCCTTTGACCTCCCGGCTTTAAGCCATGTCTAGCTGCTACATGAGGATCCCCCTCAAGAATCAATAATGCCTCTCCCTGGCTGCCTACCCGCTCCAATTGCTTGATTAACTTCTGTTTTAGCTCCAGATCAGTTATTCCCACCCTAGCTTTATACAAGTTTTGCTTTAATTCATCCAGTCCTTTTTTTTCCACAGCCACTGTAGATATTACCGGCACTCCTAACAGGTCGCTCAGTAGATCCACATCAATTTTTACGCCCTGTTTTTCAGCCTCATCCAACATATTTAAAGCTACAATAACAGGAACACCCATATCTATAATCTGTTGGGTTAAAAACAAATCCCTCTCTAAATGTACAGCGTCAACAACGTTAATAACTATATCAGCACCTAAAATAACATCCCTTGCCACAATTTCTTCCTGGTTAAAAGAGGACACTCCATATACACCAGGTGTGTCAATTATAGCATCCTTACCCAATATGCCATGGGTAATATCCAACGTTGTTCCGGGAAAATTTGATACATCAACATACATACCGGTTAAATTATTAAAAAATACAGATTTCCCCACATTAGGATTGCCAGCAAGGACAATTTTCCGGGCACCTTTAGGAATATTAATATGATTGCTTAAATCATGACAATGCAAAAATCTCTCCCCCCTTTATGCGCTAATTTGCTCCACTTTTATTTGCCTGGCCAAACTGCGACCAATAGCTATTTCCTGCAAATTCCTGCTGACAATTATCGGACCGGCGGGTACCACTTCTTCACATTTGATTACGGCCCCTTCTGTTATTCCGAAACGAATAATTTGTGACCGGATTAATTCATCCGGAATATGAAGTATCTTTACCGTCATCCCTTTTTTTCCCTTATCTAAAGTCACGTGCTGTTCCTCCCCCACTTATTTTATTAATCATTATTTATTGATATATATTATCAATAAATAAATGAAAAGTGAAAATCAAGAGTATTTTTAGCAGAGTTAGTGATAATAATTATCAATCTCGATGGAAAAAAATAACCCTCTACCCAGATTTTACTCTACATTAACTTTTTAGTCAATAGTGAATTTTGTTTCAATAGCAGTTTTTATAGTTAAAATTAATAGCTGTCTTTCTAACATATAATATACTTTAATCCTGGGATATTTTATCTGCCATAGTTTAAATTTTCGTGGGCAAAATATATTTGGGTAAAGTAAAAAATAGTTTTTAAGGAGGCTCATTTATTAATGACTGTTGGCGAAAAAATGCATCAAGCACTGGCAGGTTTGGAGGGAGCAAAGGCAACTATTGAAACTTTTGCTCTGGATACCCAGGATCAAATGGCTAAACAACAATTTTTTCAGTATGCTACTCAATTGGAAGATATCTGCAACGGCTTAAAGGGCAGGGTAAATTATATTGAACAGCAAGAACCCCAATACAAAGTTAAAGAGCAGGCTCAGCAACAGGCCCAAATGCAAAAAAATCAGTAAATTGCCTTAGGCAGACAATTTCCCCAGAAAAATAACACTCCTGATGGGAATTATTCCTTTTGGGAGTGTTTCCATTTATCCGATTTTATTATTTTTAATGCCCCACTATAGGGGTCTAACTCTTTGTCCATTACCTGCTTGATTATTTCTCTGACTTCATCGTCTTCTTTGACCACGCGGTTTATTAGCTCCGCCAGTTCAAATTCCACTATTTCCAACACCTCTTGCTCCAACCTTACCTGGTGCCCTTCCCGGGTGAGGCCTTTTTCTTCCTGAAACTGACGGTGTTTTTCCACCATTGACCACAGGTGTTCAATACCTATATCATGAATAGATACAGTAGATACCACCGGTGGCCTCCACCCATTGGCAAAAGAGCTTAAATCCAGCATAGCCTCTACTTCCGCTGCTGTTTTTTCTGCTCCCGGCAAGTCAGC
>Ga0208490_100915_pt1 | contig 13674 bp, 12 predicted proteins | sample SubbioAug_CSWold_FD_184818 | JGI IMG/M metagenome (GOLD analysis project Ga0208490, IMG submission 184818) | Serpentinite rock and fluid subsurface biosphere microbial communities from McLaughlin Reserve, California, USA - CR11Aug_CSWold (SPAdes) | ecosystem: Environmental > Terrestrial > Deep...
TGCAGCAGCCGCAGAATCGTGGGGTCGTCGTCGACCGCGAGCACCCGTGCCAATCGCGTCACCTCCATGTGCGCCGGACGCTATCCCCTTCGGTACGTGGCGTGCGCGGCTGCACCAACCGGGCCCCGACGTGCGCTCTCGCCGCGCGTCCGGCCCATCTGGCGCGCGTGCTACCTTCGGTGGCCGCGTCACGCTATGACGCCCGCACGCCCCCGTAGCTCAGTGGATAGAGCACTGGCCTCCGGAGCCAGAAGCGTAGGTTCGATTCCTACCGGGGGTACTTGTCAAAACGCCGACATTCGGCTTTCTACGGGGGACTTGGCACGCTAAGCACCGCTCGTGGCAACAATTTGGCAACAGAACGGATCGCTCACCCTGGTCGCTCGCCGTGAGGATGACGTTCACGACGGTGCGCGACGTGGGCTGGGCCCGGACCACCCCGCAGCGGGGTCCTGGAGGTTGGGGACGCGGCGCACGTGCGCGGGTAGCATGGCTGGCATGGTTGATCAGGCGCTCCGCGATCGGGTTAGCCGGTTGAGCCAGGCCGACCGGCTTGAGCTCATCGGTGAGCTCTGGCAGTCGATCGAGGTCGATGAGCTGGAGGTCACCCAGGCTGAGCGCGATCTGCTGGATGACCGGCTCGCGGACCTGCGCAACGATCCAGCCGCTGGGCGTTCGTGGGTCGAGGTAGAGGCCGAGTTGCGCAGCCGCTTTCGGTGACACGTCGGGTCATCATCCGCCCTGCCGCCGAGCAGGACATCACCGATGCGGTCGACTGGTATGCCGGTCGTGCACCCGAACAGATCGGTCGGTTCCTCGACGAGCTGGCGGCCGCCGTGACTCGCAGCGCAGAGTCGCCGCGTCTGTTTCGCACCGTCCACCGCGAGGTTCGTCGGGCGGCACTTCGGGTGTTCCCATATTTCGTCTGGTTCGTGCTCGATGACGACGCGGACCTCGTGCGGGTCATCGCGGTGACGCATTACCGGCGTGACCCTGCCGTCGTGCGCTCGCGGCTGGAGGGCTGAGCCTTCCAGCGGTCGGTGAGAACCTGGGGCCGCGCGGGAGTATTCAGCGTGTTTGGTCGCCGTTGAGGATCACGTTGGCGAGGGTGTGCGCCATGGTTTCGTCGGCTGCGGGGAGGACGTGGGCGTAGGTGTCCAGGGTGATGGCGACGTTGGCGTGACCGAGCCGCTGCGAGATGACCTTCACGTCGTGCCAGCCGGTCGCCGACGCCAGTGCGGCCGATGCGTAGGAGTGGCGGACCGCGTGCAGCGGGATGTGTGGCAGGCGGGCCATCCCCGCCCGGTGGACGAACCGCTCGTAGAACGTGCCGGGCCGGATCGGGGTTCCGTCTTCGTAGGTCCACAGCAGCCCTGACCGGCGCAGGCCCTGCCAGTCGGTGAATGTGTCCTGCCACGCGGGTCCGGCGAGCATCCGTGTTTCGAGCTGCCGCTTTCGATGATCTTTCAGTGCCTGCACGGTCGCCGGGTCCAGCGCCATCTTGCGCTCACCGGCCTTGGACTTGGGGCGTGGCTTCCAGGTCACCTTCTGGTCGACGATGCCGAGGGTCCAGTCGACCCGGACCCAGCCTTTGTCGAGGTCGAGGTCGTCCCAGGTCAGCCCCGCGACCTCCCCGAGCCGGGCACCCGTGGTGGCGAACAGCAGCCATGCGGCGTACAGGTCGTCGCCGGCGACATGGCGGAGGAACGTCCGAAGGTCCTCGACGGACCACCAGTCGCTCTCGGCTTCGTCGGCTGTCGGCGGCGACACGGCATCGGCGGGGTTGCGCTTAAGCCTGCCGTGCTTCTTGACGGCATCGGACAGGGCCTTGTGGAGCATCCCCGCGATCCGCGCCACCGACTTCGCCGATAGCGGGGCGCCGTTCTGACCACCGCGGCGTTCCAGGTGGTCGTACAGACCATCCAGGTCAGCGGGGGTAAGTGCCTGTAGGCGTGTGGCGCCGAGGTGTGGCACCACGTACCTGCGGACGTCGCCGCTGTAGAGCGCGTGGGTCGCCACGGACACCGTGCCCCGATGGCGCCGTGCCGCGTCGGCTGAACGCGGCTTGATAGAGGGCAGCCATTCGTCGGTCAGGTAGGCGACAAGGGTGATCCGGTCCGGGTCGATGTAGCTGCCTTCATCGACATCACCGAGGACCTCGCGCAGCGCCTGCTTCGCGTCCTTCTCGCGGGTGAACCCGCGCCGTTGCGTCTGCCGCCGCTTGACCTCACCCGTGTCGGGATCAGCGACGGGCGGGCTGTCGTAGACGATGCGCCAGCGATCGCCGGCCTTGGTCGAATACTTGTAGACACCGTTCATCGTTCCTCCTGTCGGTCGTGAGACTGTCGCGCATCTCGAGACGGTCTACCGACCGGGTGTGACGACGTGCTGTGGATCGTCATCGGGTGATAGCGCGCTGTCTCGTCCGTTGTCGTCGTTCGTCGTTGGCGAGCGCGGTTCGCAGGTCGTTGATGTTGCGGGTGAGCTGCCGCTGCTCGTCGGACTGGGTAGGGCTCGTAGGGCGAGCGCCGAGCGCCCGCGTCGGGTGAGTGATGTTCCAGCGTCGTCGGTGACGCACGATGGCCTCAGCGGCGGCGGTCCAGCGTGGGTGGATGGTGGGGTCGGTGGGTGGAGGACCGAGCGCGTCGACCAGCCAGGCGGGTGGACGGCGGCGGCAGCTGGCGACGGCTCGCGCGGCCTCGTCGCGTAGCTCGCTGTTGAGGGCGACCAGCCGGGCTCGTTCGCGCCCGATGAGGGTGGGGTCGGGCAGCCGGGCGAGCTGCTCGTCGGCGGCGGCGATGGCCTGCTCGAGCTCGCCGGCATGACGTTGTGCGGTGTCGTGCTGCGCGACGAGTTGCTGTCGTTGGCGACGGTGGCGCCGCCGTGGGGTGGCGGGCAGTTCGTCGAGCTGGCGGCGGGTGGCGTCGGCGAGCCGGCATTGTTGGTCTCGACGGTCGGCGAGTTGCTGACGGTGGGCGTCGAGATCGAGCGCATGTCGGACGTCGGGCTGGCGTAGGTGCTGTTCAAGGCGGCGGATCCGGGTGCCGAGGTCGGCGACGTCCGCAACGGGGGTGTGCGCGCGGCTGCGGTTGAGGGCGGCGGTGAGCCGTCGGTGGGGATCGTCGGCTGGCTCGTGGTGGTGGCGGTGGAGCTGGTCGTCGAGGTCGGTGGTGCCGGTGAGGTAGAGGCGGTTGCTGTGGCGGCCGCGGGACAGCGCGACGTAGCCCCATTCGCGGTAGAGGTCGGGCGAGCCGAGGGTGTACGTGTGATCGACAGTCAGCCCTTGGGCTTTGTGGCCGGTGATGGCGTAGCCGTGGATGAGGTGTCCGGCGTCGATGTAGTCGGACGGCAGCCGCAGCGGGGTGCCATGGTCGTCGACGGCGGTGATCGTGCGGTTGTCGAGGTCGATGCCGGTGATGGTGGCGCGGGTGCCGTTGACGACCCCGAGGCGGGGGCGGTTATTCAGGCAGACGATCCGGTCACCGGCCCGGAACGGCGTGCGGTCGGCGGTCTGGAGGGTGGGGCCGGTGAGCAGGCCGGCGTCGGCCAGATGGCGGCGGGCACGCAGGTTGAGGTCGTCCACCTCAGCGCGGCGCAGCGCGATCATGATGCTGTCCAGTAGGGCGGGCCGGGCGGTGTGCCACCAGTCGTCGACGAGCTGGTCGCGCAGCGTGTCGGGGTCGTGGTCGGTGACGACCCGTCCGTGCTGCTGGTAGGCGCAGATGGCGGCGTTGGGGTCGCCGTGACGGAGCTGGTCGAGGGCGGCTTGTTCCCAGGCGTGGTTCTGGCGGCGGTTGTCGGTCAGCTCGATTCGGTCGAGCTTCTCGGTGAGGGTGCGGAACAGGCCACCGGCGTCGATCTCGGGCAGCTGCCGGTGGTCACCGACCAGCACCACCTTCACGTCACGTCGTTGGGCGTGGTTGAGGAGCCGGGCGAGGGTGCGGGTGCCGACCATCCCGGCCTCATCGACGACCAGCACCGATCCGGGCGCCAGTGGGGACGGCTCGCCACGATCGAGGGGGGCGAGCAGCCGGGTGAGCGTGGTGGAGGGGATGCCGGACGACTCTTGTAGCTCCAGGGCTGCGCGGGCCGCGAGCGCGACGCCGGTCACACGGATGCCGGCGGTCTGCCAGGCGGTGTGGGCGGCGGCGAGCGTGTAGGTCTTGCCCGTTCCGGCGCGGCCCACGACCACCTCGACCCCGTGTCCCGACCCGGTGAGTCGGCGCACCATCGCGGCCTGCTCGACCGACAGCCCACGACGCTCGGCGATCTGCTCGACGACGGTCCGGTCGACCAGGGCGGCCCGATCGCCGACACGTCCGGCCGCGGCCTCGGCCGCGTCGTGCTCGACCTGGACAAGCGCGCGGGTGGTGTAGCGCAGCTCGCTGCCGGTCGCCTCGATGGCGGTGCCGTCGGCCCGGCGGATCACGTCCCCGCTGGTGTACGGCCCGGCGTCGTCCAGCCGGATGATCTGTTCAGGGTCGCCAGTCAACACGGCGTCGGCGAGCGTCTCGATGTCCGCCACGCTCCCGCCGGTGGGCAGCCGGGTGGCGATGGCCTGGAGCACCTCGCGGCGGGCGAACGTCGACGCCTGTGCGGTCAACCCGTTATCGCTGACCAACTCCTCATGCAGCACGGCGAACTCAGGCGGCTGCGGCGTCATCCGTGCGAACAGCCGGCGTGTCCATCGGGATGGTTCCCGCACGCCGTGTGAGGTGGCACGTGACCGCCACTCGGCGCGCAGCTCGGCTTCGGAGGTCTGCCGGTCCTTGGCCTGTCGGGTATCGAGCGTGGCGACCTGGGCCGCCTTCGCCGAATCCTCCCCACGCTCGCGAAGCACCTGCACGATGGCTTGGCGTCGTTGGGAGAACGCCTCGATCAGCTCCCGTTCGACCCCGGCGATGTCCGCAGCTCCGTTGACGGGGGGCTGCCAGGCGACCCCCAGCGAGGTGGTGAGCTCGTGCCGTAGGTGTGCCTGGTAGAGCACCCCGGCAGTCTTGGCATGCGCGTACAGACGCCGGGCATCGAGGGTGCGCCACACGCCGTCGTCGACCGTCTCGGCCAGGTTGGCGACCAGGACGTGGGTGTGCAGCAGCGGGTCACCCGCCCGAGAGCTGCGATGCCGGAACGCCGACGCGACCAACCCCTCCGCACGGACCTGCTCGACCCCGCCCTGACCCCGACGTGTGAACCCGGCAACCCGTTCCAGATATCCGACCGCCGCATCTACCGCGGCGTCGTGTGCCGCCATCACCTGTGCGCCGGTGGCCCGGTCGCCAAGCCCCCACAGCAGCGACACCGACTTCGGCGCCCGGAACGTCAGGTCGAACCCTGGCACCTTCCGCGCCGGATGTCGCGCCAACTGCTCGCCCGATGCCGGATCGTGCCCGGCGAGAACGGCACGCAACTCCTCCGCCTCGACCCGGCCGGCCAGGCTGAGCCGCTGCGCACCGCGGCCGACCCAGCGGCCAGGCTCCTCGCCCGCCGCCAGGTAGTAGTCCTCCGCTCCTGAGGCCACGATCCCCAGGTAGTAGTCATGGCCGCCCGGCGCCATCCGCCCGATGTTCAGCAACGGCCGCCCCCCGGCCGGCACTCACCGAGTGCAAGTCTGTGTTCCTGTCGGTGCAGTCGCATGAGGGCGAGGATGACGGCTGCCAGCTTGCCTGTCGACAACCAGAATCGGCGAGTCTACGGTCAGAACGGGCTGTATTCGCAAGAATCGTGTCGACGTACGTCGTACCGTTTCGCCGTGTGCTCGCACGTGTCGCCAGGTGCAGGAAGGCGAACTTCTCGGCGTTGGCCTCAGCCTGTGCGAGGGGTGCACAACCGGGACGGGTCGTCGTGGACGCGGCTTTCGGGTGTCCCGTGCTCGAGCGTCCTGGCTCGTCGTGCGCAGGCTGGCCGCGGACGGCCGACGGGCCTCGTCCCTCGGCCACAACGCGTGCCGGATCACAAAACTCCGTCCTGGAGAGGTACGCTGTGGGGTGAGGAGGCGATGGTGATGGCGCGTGTGAAGGCCGAGTTCGAGTTGGACAGCGAGCTGCTGCAACTCGCCGAGGACCGCGCGGCGGCGACGGGCACGCCCCGTGACCGGCTCGTGGAGGATGCGCTACGACGTGTCCTCGAACCCGGCGCGCTGACGGCTCTGGCAGCTGAGGTCCGCTCACGCAGCAACCTCACGGAAGACCAGGCCACGAGGTTGGCCTACGACGAACTCGATGCGGCACGGGCCGAGCGTCGCGGCGCAGCCACCAGCTGACGTGGCACGCCTGCCCCGACGGACACCGCACATGGCAGCGCTGAGGTGACAAAGCCGTACCGGGTGGTGATCGATCCAGGCGTGTTCGTTTCGGCGCTCATCACTCCGGTTGGGCCAACCGCAGCGGTGCTCGATCTGATCGACTCGATATCCGTCGAGTTCGTCGTCTCGGCCCGGTTGCTGGCCGAACTCGCTGACGTCCTCGGGCGTGAGAAGTTCCGCTCCTACTTCACGACCGACGAGGCTGACCAGTACCTGCACGGGTTACGCGATCGTGCCGTGGTGATTGATGACCCCGAACAGATCACGTCGGTGTGTCGCGACCCGGACGATGACTATCTCGTCGCGCTCGCGCGGGCTGCAGACGTTGGGGCGCTGATCTCGGGCGACGCCGATCTGACCACCCTCGACCTCCCGGACCTCGACGTCCTGACACCCCGCGCTCTCCTGGATCGTCTTGCACCGCCGTGACCGGCAGGGACGGCCCCCTCGGACTTCGCAACGGCTTGCAACGTCCTTGCCGGTCGTCGTGTCTCGGCGCGCCGTCTGGCATCACGCCGAAGACGAGTCGGCGGGTTTGATGCCGAGCATCTGGTGGAGCCGTGCGGTGGGCACGAGGAGCCGCCGGCCGAGGCGGATGACGGGCAGGTGTCCGGCGGCGGCGGCGCGGTAGGCGGCGCGGCGGCTGATGCCCAGAAGCCGACCGGCGTCCTCGACCGTCATGGTCGCGGGGGTGTCGTCACGTTCAACCATCGCTGGGACCTCCTCGGTCTCGGGCACACGGCTCCCGCTGCCAGCTGCCATCGAGGAACTGTCCACTCGTGCGGCGGCCTGACGTGGCGTGCCACCGGTGATGCGGCGCGCTGGTACGGGTCGTTTCGTGCGCCTGCACGATGCGGTCGACTCGTCACAAACTCGTGTCAGAACTCGTGACAAGACTCCTGACACGAAAATGTCACGAGGAGGTCGTCACTGTGCGCACCTCCGGTGCGGGTGGCGCCCGCTCAGCCATGACGCGTCATGAGCCCGTGGCGAGGCCGGCGCGACAATGCCGGCGCAGGCCGGTTGTGGTCCCTGCGGGGGCGTCGCGGCCCCGACACGCCCATCGCGACGAGCAGTGAGGGACCAGTCATAAAGAGCCCAACCGCCGTGCGCGTGGCCTGATCGCCTTCTACTCACTCAGCGGAACTCCTCGGCGTCGCCCCAGGAATCCAGGATGGCTGCGCACAGCGAAAAGCACCAAGGTGAGGGCCAGGGCTGTCCACGGGCCGCGCTCGCCCAGCCGGCACAGTAGCGCCTCATCAGCTCGACCCATCACCCCCGATCACGGGAACGTCACCTCACGGTCAGGCGCGAAGAGCGCCAGCCATAGGCATCAACAACTACAAGAACTCTTGACACGCAGCGTCGTTCACTCGATGATTAGGCGTGTAGTGGTCGATAGTCGGCAACCCAGCAAGACACACTTTAACGGGGGAGTAGCGGCATGAGGAATATTAACGGGGCTCGGATCATGGCGATGGCAGTCGTCGGTGCATTGTGGGTGACATCAGCAGGCGTTGCGGTTGGCCAGGAAGCGGTTCCGGAACCTCTTGAGCCTGCCCATGCTCGTACCAGCGCGGCCGATGACGTGATCGACGAAGTAGCTGAGTCGAACAGCGGAACCGCAGGAGTCGGCGGTGAAGTTGGAATCCAGAGTCACGGCGGTATGCACTTTAGTGTCAGGCTCAGGAGCGTCCACAACGCAACCGATAAGACGATTCGTCATGACCACGCTCGCACGTGGCGGTCGCAAGGGACGGGGTCCTACAGGACGGGTGTTCATGGCGCGCTAAATCACTCCGACAGCGCGCGGACGTGGTGGGAGAGGACGGTCTACTCGGTTCAGTCACACTCGTGCGCGGCTCAGAATAGTAACAACGCCGCCTCGCAGACATGCTCATCGGCGACATGGACCACGGCGAACCGTCTGTGGTACAACACTTCAAGCCACCGATACCGGGTCGGTGCCTCGGGGGATTGGACCAGGGAACACTGGATTCAAAACCAGTACTACGACTGCCGTGAGTACGTGGGTACCACATGTAAGAGTATCAGCAGGCCGTTCTGATGGCCGTGGGCCCCATCGGGGCGAGGCGTGACCGGCTGGCTGTTCGGACTGCGGTCTGCGCGCTCATCGCAGCACTGGCAGCCGGATGTCTCGGTGGGGATAACTCCGGCGATCTACCGCCTGGGGTGGTCACGATCACCACGCCGGACGGTCCGCCGAACTGGGATGTGAGCGAGCTAGAACTCAGCACGGAGCACGAAAACTCGCTGCTCGCGTTCATGCAGGAGAACTACGATGACTGGCCGGTCGAACTCCCCGAGCCGCTGCTGCAGATCGACAAGCGTCCAACCCTGCTGACCGAAACAATCAACGACGATGGCGATGGGAACCTCGCCTTGCGCCTTTCGGTCGCCAACCCGTACGCGGTGCCGTTGACCGGCGGTCTGGTGTGCGTGCAGGACTGGCGGCAGGTGTCCTGCTCGGACGACGCCGAGGCGTTTGACGTCGACCTGCCGGCCTGGACGGCAACACAGCGGGACATGACGATCACGGGAGCATCGGAAGACACGGTGTACTACGCCTTCCTGCTGCTGGAAGACGACCGCAGGTCTGTCGAGTCCACGAGCATTGCCCGCCTCGTGCTCGAGCCAACGGCCAAGCGAGAGGAGCTCGACCGGATGGCGTCGGTCGACCCCTACCGGATTGACCCCATGACCGCCGGGTGCGGGTTTGGGGCGTTCTACGACGGGCGGGCTCCAAACGAACTCGGGAACCCCTTCGTCCTGGACGACATGGTCAGCCGCCGTGACGAGGTGTCCCTCGTGTACGCCGCCTGCGACGACCACGCCGCGGTCTGGATGATGCCGCTGCTGTTCCGGAATCGTGCCGAACTCCTCAACACAGAATGGTCGGCCACGCCGTTCTCGTGGGACGATTGGATGCAGTTGCCGGTACCGGCCTCGGTGCTCGAGGACCCGGCGACCACGTCCCTCCAGATGTGGCACATCATCCACGAGGACGGGCTGTGGCTCGACGCGCCCGACCCGGAAGTCCGCGTCATCGACTGACTTCGCGCCGTTGCACGAGCCGGCCCGGTGCGCGTCCTCGGCTCACCTAGGGTAGGGGCGTGCTCCGAAACGGCGAGCCCGCTGGTAGGACGTCAGCGGCGGTGCAGGGCGACGATTGATCCTCGAATCCGGACCGGTGACATGGCGCTGCGCCTTGTCGTGCGGGACCGCTCCAGCCCCCGTCCGCTTCAGCTCAGCGGAAGCGGCCACGTCCGGATCGACGGCTGCGACTGGTCGAGTCATTCTGGCAACATTCTGGCAACGAACCGACTGGCATCCGCCGGCTTTGGGCGTCACCAGTCGGCACGCGAAACTGTATCGTCGCAGGTCAGAGGCATATCGCGTCACTGGCATGCATGAGGTGTCATCGCGTTTCGCAGGTTCGATTCCTACCGGGGGTACCGACTCCCTTCGTCGCGCCGCATCCCCGGCTCGGTCGCCACCCTCCCCCGCAATGCGTGCATCCCGGGCCGGCTCGATGCACGCCTGGATGCACGCATCCGCTACCGAATCGAAACTCGTCGAACCTGCCGCCCCCGCCCGTGCGTCTCTCTAGCGTGGGAGAGGCAGGTGCCGGTGACGAGCATGGTGGGGCGCGCGATCGCGGAGACCGTGGACACGGGTGACTTCGCCATCTTCTATGCCCGCCACCACGCGAGCACGCTCGCCGTCGTGCTGGCCCTGCGGGGCCGTGACGTGCCCGCCGAGGAGATCGCCCAGGAGGCCTTCCTGGTGGCCTATCGCCGCTGGGACGAGGTCGCGGTCATGGACCGACCGGACCTGTGGGTCCACCGGGTCGCGCTCAACACCGCCACGTCGCGTCTGCGACGGCTGGCCGCTGAAGGACGGGCGCTCGGTCGTGTCGTGGCCAGATCGGGCGGCACCGAGGCGGTGCCCGACCACGACGCCGACGTGCGGTTCTGGGCGACGGTGCGGCGTCTCCCCCGCACCCAGCGCGAGGTCGTCGCCCTGCACTATGCCGCCGACCTCTCGGTCGCGGACGTCGCGACCGTTCTCGGCTGCCCCGAGGGCACCGTCAAGTCCCGCCTGCACGCCGCCCGCGAGCGCTACGCCGCACTGATCGCCGAGGAGCACTGACCATGGAACCTCGCGACGACTTCGACCGCGCCGGCGAGTCCCTGCGCGAGCGGGCCACCCGGCTCGCCCGAGGGCACGACGCCGACGAGGTGGTTCGCCTGGCACGGCGCCGTCGCGGGTGGCAGGGCGTTACGGCCGGCTTCGCGACGATCGCGGTCGTCGTGGGAATCCTGAACGGCCTGCCCGAGCCGTCGGTCGACCGCATCACGGTCGAGCCGCTCGCCCCGTCCGAGGCCGCGCCGTCGGAATCGCCACAGCGGTCGAACGGGAGCGACGAGTCGACCGGCGACCCCGGCCTCTCCGGGTCCCCGGCCTGCGACGCCGCGGAGACTGCTGCACCGCCACCGATCGCCGCCTCGCTTGGAACCGCCGCCGCAGCGCCGCCGACGGTGGTGGCCGGCGGCTCACTCGTCGCGGTCGACGATCAGGTGCTGGCGCTGGCCGTCGAAGGTCCCCCTGCGGCAGCGCTGTTCGGACCGGAGGACGGCTGGCGGTGCCTGCCGGCACCTGAACTGACCGAACTGCGGCTGGCCATCGGTGGCGCCGACCGCGCCCTGGTCGTCGGGGGCGACGGCGCCGCGCTGCTGGACCCGGCGACTGCTCGCTGGACCGCGGTACCTCCGCCGCACGCCCGACCGGTGGGGGGTGTCTGGACCGGTCAGGACTTCGTCGTCGTCCTCGAGGCGCCCACCGCGGACGACCTCAGCGGCGTGGCCGCGATGGATCCGGACACGGGCGAATGGCGCGAGCTGGCGGCGGCCCCGTTCGGCGTGAACCGCGACTACCACACCAGTGTGTTGTGGGACGGTGCTCAGGTCCTGCTCCTCGGCAACTGGCTCAGCACCACCAACCACGCGTCGTCCCAGACGGCGAGGCTCGCGGCGTACGCACCGGAGTCGGACGCGTGGGAAGTGCTGCCGGACTCGCCACTGTCGCCCCAGGCTGCGCGGGCAGCCGTGGCGGGAGGCCGTCTCGTAGCGGTCGACTATGGCCAGGTGTTCGCCGAGTTCGACCTCGACGAGCGCGTGTGGGACCTGCCGGTCTCCTCGACCGGTCTTGCGGGTTCCGAGTGCTCACCCGACATCGCGGCGACCGACACGCAGGTGGTGATCACGTCCTGCTGGGCCGGCGCCGTGCTCGACCGTGTTTCCGGCGAGTGGACCGACCTCCGCTTCGACGGCGACGTCCGCTCGCCTGTCGCCCTCGACGACGGCCGGACCGTCCACTGGCACGCGGCCGACGACGGCGCAACTGCGCTGCTGGTGTACGAGCCGGACTCAGCGACGACGGCGGCAGCCGAGGTCTGCGCCGACGTGACCGGCTTCGGGATGAGGTTGGCCGACACCGGTATCGCGCCCGACGAGGCCGCCCCGGCCACGCCCGCCGACCTCGCCGACGACGTCGACCTGGTCGTCGCGGGCGTCCTGACCGGCGCTACCGAAGCTGTGAACGGACCGGGCCCCGCCGGCGAGTCCTACCTCGCTTTCGAGGTGGAGGTGACCGAGGTCGTCAAGGGCGATGCCGGGACGGGCGGCACGGTCCGGGTGTCGATCGCCTTCGACGGCGACCCGATCCGCGGTACCGCGCTCGCCGCCGATGTTCCGGTCGGCGCCTCGGTCCTGGTGTTCGCCTACGAGGTCACCGACGCGCCGGGCGGCTGGGTCGCCGCCGACGGCAACGGGTTCGCGGTCGCCTGCGAGGACGGGCCACCGCTCGGTCAGGTCGGCGACGGACCGGGCTGGTCCGGGCTGGCAGACCTCGACGCGCTGCTCGACGCCGCCCGCTGAGGACTCACCGCGTCGCGACGAGCCACTTCGGGTCGAGGCGACCGAACACCTGCAGCCCTGCGGCCTCGACCGCGGCAGCCAGCTGCGCCTCGTCGAGAATCTCGGCGGTGAACGTCTGGGTCCACTCCTCGCCACCCACCACGTAGGTGATCGCGGCGTCGAACTCGGCGCCGCGCTGCTCGAGCAGCCGGAAGCGCAGCACCACGTCGCCGGCCGTCCCCTCACCGTCGTGGAGGTCGTCGACCACGTCGGGGTTCCAGTGCTCGACGTACGCCGATCCGCCGGGTGACAGGTGCCGCGCCACGCTCACCAGCAACGCCTGACGCTCGACCGCGTCGGCGGTGTTGACGAAGTGGCTGGCGAGCACCACCACGTCGAAGGTGCGTCCGAGGTCGAGGCCCTCGATCCGGGCCTGGACCGCCTCCACACCGGCGTCGAGATGAGCCAACATCTCGGCGGACTCGTCGACGCCGACCACCTCGTGGCCGCGGCGGGCGAGTTCGTTGGCCAGCCGACCCACCCCACAGCCGAGGTCGAGCACCGAGGCACCCGGCCACAGGTCGTCGAGCACCGGTGCGAAGTCGCGATCGACCGGGATCGCGAGATAGGCCGCGACGGGCGACCCGTCCGGTGTCACGCCGTTGCCCATGGACGCCACTCAGTCGGCTCGCGAGGCGCGGAGGTAGCGGGCCTCGACGAAGCAGAACGCCCCGTAGAGGACGAGGCCGACCCCGATCGCGGTCAGCAGGAACGGGCCGTACGGCGCCTCGACGACCTCCTGCAACGCCGCGTCGAGACCGACGCCCTGTTCGGGATCGTGCCGCCACGCAGCCACGCCGAGGAAGCCACCGGAGACCAGGAACACGACGCCCCGGGCGACGTGGCCCACCCGCCCCATCCACTCGAGCTTGGTGCGGGCGCCACCGCTGATGCCGTGGAACCCGACGTGGTCGCGGAAGCCGCAGGTCCAGCCCTCGTGGATCTGCTTGCCACCGACGATCAGGATGATCACGGCCACCGCGAGCACGACCCACTGCCCGCCCGGCATCGCCAGGACTGCGGCGGTTGCGCTCTGTTCGGTCTCGTCGTCCCCGCCTCCGCCGCCGAGCAGCTCTCGCCAGGCGAGGAAGGCGAGGCCGGCATAGATGATCGCCCGAACCGCGAACGTGATGCGCGCCAACCAGTCGGGCAGCGAGCTGAACGACGCAGCATCGCCGCGGAAGATCTGCACGGCCCGGAAGAGCGCGTACCCGGTCAGACCGACGGCGAGCAGGCCGACGAGCAGACTGCCGAACGGCTGCTGGTCGGCCAGGCTGGTGATCGCCCCCTGCTGGCTGGTGTCCCCGGCGCCACTGCCGCCGAGCCCGAGCCGCATGGCCAGCAGGCCGAGCACCGCATAGAGCATCCCCTTGG
>Ga0208490_100916_pt1 | contig 13659 bp, 13 predicted proteins | sample SubbioAug_CSWold_FD_184818 | JGI IMG/M metagenome (GOLD analysis project Ga0208490, IMG submission 184818) | Serpentinite rock and fluid subsurface biosphere microbial communities from McLaughlin Reserve, California, USA - CR11Aug_CSWold (SPAdes) | ecosystem: Environmental > Terrestrial > Deep...
CTGGCGGTGCAGGGGCGCTACGGGGTGACGGCGGGGGAGCGGCGCACGGTCGCGTGGTCGTTCGCGCTCGATCTCGCCACCCACCCCACCGCCGAGTCGGTGGTCCCGTTGCTCGGCCCGCTGGTGTCGGGGCGCGCCGCGGGCGCACCAGCCACCGCCGCCGAGGTCATCGACCGCATCGTCGTGTCGGCCATGGTGCCCGAAGGGGAGCGCTCAGCGCAGGCCTTCCGGCACCAGGGCCTGGTCGTGCTCGTCGAGGGCGAGCGCCCCGATCAGCTCGACGCCGTCGTGACCGCCTGGATCACCGCCCTCGGCCCGGGCTGACACGACGTCTGTGCGCACCTCTGCGCCGCTACGGGCAGGAGCCGCACACAGACCTCGTGCGGGTCACTCCTGGACGAGCTCGATGAGGGTGCCGAAGCTGCCCTTGGGGTGCACGAAGGCCACCGTCGTGCCGCGGCTGCCCGGACGGGGGGCCTGGTCGATGGCGGTGGCGCCGGCCGCCTTCATCGCCTCGAGGGCGGCGGCGCAGTCGTCGACCCGGTAGCCGATGTGGTGCAGCCCCTCGCCCCGCTTCTCGATCGACTTGGCGATCGGGGAGTCGGGTCGGGTGGCGGCCGTGAGCTGGATGTAGGAGTCGGCCACCTTGATGAGGGCCTCCTCCACGCCGTCGCTCTCCACGACCTCGCGGTGGTGCACCTCGGCCCCGAACGCCTCCCTGTAGTAGGCGATCGCAGCCTCGAGGTCCTTGACGGCGATGGCGACGTGATCGATCTCGGTGAGGATCCCGGACGTCATGGGGTGTCTCCCTTCGGTGCCGATTGCCTAGAGCTCGCCGCGGGCGAAGCGCTCGTACAGGGTGATCTTGTCCTCACCGATGCGCTCCCGCTTCTCGCGGTCGCTGACGCCGAGGCCCTTCTCCGGTGACAGGCAGAGCACGCCGAGCTTCCCCTCCGCCTCGTTGTGGTGGACCTTGAGCGCCGCGGCGCCGGTCTCCTCGAGCGGGAACACCTCGGACATGACCGGGTGGATGGCGCCACGGTCGATGAGGCGGTTCATCTCCCACGCCTCCTGGTAGTTGGCGAAGTGGCTCGACACGATCCGCTTCAGCTTCATCCAGAGGTGACGGTTGTCGTACTCGATCATGTAGCCCGAGGTGGCCGCGCAGGTGACGATCGTGCCGCCCCGCTTGGTGATGAACACCGAGGCGCCCATCGTCTGGCGCCCCGGGTGCTCGAAGACGATGTCCGGGTCGTCGCCGATGAGCTCGCGCACCTTCTTGCCCAGGCGACGCCACTCACCCTCGTCCTGGGTGTGCTCGTCCTTCCAGAACCTGTAGCCCTCGGCCTTGCGGTCGATGACGCTCTCGCAGCCCATCTCGCGCAGGAGCGTCAGGCGCTCCTCGTTCGACGCCACGCCGACGGGGATGCCGCCGCCGTTGAGCACCAGCTGCACGGCGTAGGCGCCGATGCCGCCGGTGGCGCCCCAGATGAACACCGAGTCGCCCTGCTTCATGCGGGCCGAGTGGTCGCCCACGAGCATCCGGTAGCTGGTGGAGGCGCACAGCCCGTTGACCGCCGACTCCTCCCAGGTCAGGTGCTCGGGCTTCGGCATGAGCTGGTTGGCCTTGACGATCGACAGGTCGGCCAGGCCGCCGTAGTTCGTCTCGAAGCCCCAGATGCGCTGGTTGGCGGCCAGCATCGAGTCGTTGTGGGCGGAGGGGTCCTGGTCGTCGACGTGGTTGCAGTGGACGACGACGCGGTCACCCGGCTTCCAGTTCCGCACCGCGGAGCCGGTGCGGAGGACGACGCCCGACGCATCGGAGCCGACCACGTGGAAGTCCTGCTTGTGGCGAGCGCCCCACTCGGACTCCTTGCCGAGCCGGTCGAGGAAGCCGAACGTGGGTAGCGGCTCGAAGATCGAGGTCCAGACCGTGTTGAAGTTGATCGACGAGGCCATCACCGCGATGTACACCTCGTCCGGGGCCAGCTCCGGTGTGGCGACCTCGCCGATGTGCAGCGACTTGCGCGGGTCCTTGTCCCAGCTCTCGACCCCCTCCCACATGTCTGACTCGGAGCGCAGCACGTAGGCGGCTCGGTAGCTCTCGGGGATCGGGATGGCGGCGATGTCCTCACCAGAGGCGCCGCTCTCGATGGCGTCGAGGAACTCCTGCATGGCGCGAACCTACCGAGCGGTCACCGGCCGGAGCGAACCCGACGAAGGCCGCAGCGGGCTACGGTCCGGACCCGCACGTCCACGACCTCCGGAGGCACCCATGGCCACGACCCGCAACGCGACCACCACCTGGCAGGGCACCCTGATGGAAGGGTCCGGACAGGTCACCCTGCAGTCCTCCGGCCTCGGCACGTTCGACGTGTCGTGGCCGTCCCGGGCCGAGGAGCCCAACGGCAAGACCAGCCCCGAGGAGCTCATCGCGGCGGCCCACTCGTCGTGCTTCTCGATGGCTCTCTCGAGCGGCCTGGCCAAGGCCGGCACGCCGTCGGAGAAGCTCGAGGTCTCCGCCGACGTGACCTTCCAGCCCGGCGAGGGCATCACGGGCATCCACCTCACCGTGGTCGGCACCGTGCCCGGCACCTCGGCCGAGGACTTCCAGGCCGCGGCCACCGCGGCCAAGGAGGGCTGCCCGGTGAGCAAGGCCCTGACCGGCACCACGATCACCCTCGACGCCAGCCTCGCCTGAGCTGAGCCAGCGGACCGGGCCGGCGCCGGCGACCTGGCCGGCGCGTTCGCGCCGCGCCTCCGGGCCCGATCCGTGCGCTGTGCGGGCGGGCGTCCAGCGACGTGCTGGTGGTGGATCAGCCGGTGGCGAGGTCGCTCCGCAGCGGCCGCAGGGCCTCGGCGGTGCGGTGCAACGAGTCGAGCATCGCCGTCGCCGCCTCGGCCATGACGTCGTCGCCCGCGAAGCGGCCCTCGTCGTCCTCGTGGTCGTGGACGAAGGGGATGTGCACGGCTTCGACGACCGGCGTCATCTGCAGCACGGCGAGAACCGGCTTCAGCAGCTGCCACGCCCGGGTACCGCCGGCGACGCCGCCGTAGCTGACCGCGCCGACCGGCTTGTGGGCCCACTCGATGGCGAGGTAGTCGAGCGCGTTCTTGAGGGCGGCGTTGAACCCGTGGTTGTACTCCGGCATCACGAGCGCGAAGGCATCCGCCCGAGCGACGGTGTCGCTCCAGTCCTTCGTGTGCTGGTGCTCGTAGTCGCGCAGGCGCGGGTGCTTCGGCTCGTCGAACATCGGCAGGGCCACCTCGGCCAGGTCCACCAGCTCGACCTCGAAGGCGCCGTGCGCCTCGGCGATGGGCTGGAACCAGTCGGCCACGGATCGGCCGATCCGGCCCGGTCGGGTGCTGGCGACGATGATCTGCAGTCGGAGGTCGGCCATGAGGGGCTCCCTACCCGAGGCCGCCGAGCACGAGCCCCGACAGCGGCCACGAGCGGGTGCCAGGCTGACCGGATGCTGCTGAGCGACGGAGACCGGATCCGCAACCTCCTGGGCGCGTACTGCGACCTGGTGGACCAGGGCGACCACGCGGGCGTCGGGGCGCTGTTCGGGGAGGATGGCGTCCTGGCTGCGGAGGATGGCACCGTCATCGCCCGTGGCCGGGAGGCCATCGCCGGCTTCTACGCCCGGACGACGAAGCGCCACGACGGGTCGCCGCGCACGAAGCACGTGGTGGCGAACACGGTGCTCGAACCGGGTGACGACGGCGCGGTCACGGCTCGCTCGTCGTTCCTGGTCCTGCAGGCCACCGAGGGCCTGCCGCTGCAGCCGATCATCACCGGCCGCTACCTGGATCGCTTCGTGCCCGACGGCAGCGACGGGTGGCGATGGGCGGAGCGGCGGTTCACGGCAGACCTGGTCGGCCACCTGGGCCACCACCTCGAGCAGCTCTGACGCCTGCGCGCGGCCACCGCAGCGGCTCAGCGGACCTCGAACGGGCCCTCGCCCCTCGGCGCCTCTCGGGTGATGCGGAGGTGGTCGACGGCGGCGTGGGGCGGGCCCGTCCGCATCCAGGTGACGACACGCTCGACCGCCTCTGGCGCGCCCTCGAGCACGGCCTCGACGGTGCCGTCGGGTCGGTTGCGGACCCAGCCCCGGACGTCGGCTGCGTCGGCGACCTCCCGGCAGCCCTGGCGGTACCACACCCCCTGCACCCGACCGGAGGCCACGACGTGCGCTCGCTCGTGGCCGCCACCGGCACCGGGCGCCACGGTCAGTCCTCCGGCGGTTCGCCGAGGAGGAGCTGCACGGGGGCCAGCTCGTCGGCGAAGCCAGGCTCCCAGGGGAGGCGGCCGTTCCCGTCGGGCCAGGCCAGCTGCACCATCGAGAAGGCGTCCTCGGGCTCGCCGGCGAGGCGGTGGTGCTCGGCCAGGCTCGGGAACATCCCCACCGCGCCGGCCGCGTCCACCGGGAGCAGCGCGCACGGCTGGTCGCCGTCGAGGAGGCCGATGAACGCCCCGCCGATCGGGAGCTCGGTGCCGCCGGCCAGGGCTCCGGCGACGAGGTCGAACAGACCCCGGCAGGCGACGGGCGCCAGGCCGAACACGCACAGCTCTGGGAACCCGAAGCGCTCCTCGAAGCCGATCGTGTAGGCGTACCGGGGGATGGGGGCCTCGGCGTCGCCGCTGGGCCCCACCGTGTCGATGGCCCAGCCCTCGCGCTCGAGCATGAAGAGGATCTTGTCCCGGTGGCTCATGTCCCGATCCGGGAAGACGTCCTCGGCCATGCCCCCCAGGGTGGCAGACCCCACCGTGGGATCGGGCGCGGCGCTGGCGACGCCGGGGTCAGGCCTGCGTCCAGACGGCGCCGGAGGTGTAGCGGCGCAAGCCGCGCTGGAACGTGGCCAACGCGGCCAGGGCGGCCACCCCGGACACCGTGAGCAGGAGCGCGGCGTCGGCCAGGTCGAAGTCGTTCACGAGGCGGACGGGGACCGTGGTGACGAAGGCGGCCGGGATGACGGTGTAGAGGAGCAGCCGGGCCCCGCCGCCGAAGAGGTCGGCGGGGTACGCGGCCAGCAGCAGCATGGCGTGGAACCCGATCTCACCCGTCTCGCTGCGCCCCACGAAGAACGCCAGCGAGCCGATCAGCACCAGGAAGGCGGTGAGGAGCACGGTGGCGGTGAGGGTGACCAGCACGAACACCGCTGTGCGTCCGGGCGTCGGGTCGCCGGCGACGGCGAAGAGCGTGACGCCGAAGGCGAGGTCCCCGAGGTTCGTCGGCATGACCCGCCGGACGAGGAGGTGGGGGAGCGTGGGAACAGGTAGGGCCAGCACCGGGTCGAGGCCGCCCTCGACCACGAGAGCACCGATGCGCCGGGCGTCGGCCAGCAGCCCGAGGGTGATGCCGCCGGCGGTCGTGAGCACCGCGTTGAGGAGGATGAGGCCCTGCAGGTCCCAGCCGTTCAGCTCGCCGACGCGGTCGAAGAACAGCGCCCAGAACACGATCCAGACGACGTCGTTCACGACCATCACGGCCATCTGCCAGCTGAGCGCGGCCCGGTTGGCCCCCGCCTCCTGCAGGGCGCCGCGGGCGGTGGCGAGGAGGGCCCTCACCCGCCGGTCTCCTGCAGGCGCCGCTCGCCGGCCCGGAACACGGCCCGGGCGACGAGCACGGCCACCGCCAGCCAGGCGACCTGCCCGAGCAGCAGCCACGGCTCGAGGTGGCCGGCGGCCAGGCGGGCGGGGGCGTAGGCCATGGCTTGGAACGGGAGCAGGCGGGCGACGGCCGCGACCCCGTCGGGCAGGACCTCGAGTGGCAGCAGCATGCCGCCGAGCACGAAGACCAGCTTGAGGTAGAGGAACCACGCCGCGCCGACGTGGCGGATCCAGAAGGCGGTCCCCGCGAAGGCGTGCTGGGCCGTCACGTTGGTCGTCACGGCGAGGAGCAGGCTCGGGACGGCCAAGACCAGCGCGGCCGGCCGCGGTGGCGCACCGGCGACCACCACGGCGAGGACCAGGCCGACCGGGATGATCCCGGTCAGGCGCACGAGGCTGCGCCCGAGCTCGGCCGCCACCCGCAGGCCGAGCACCGAGGTGGGCCGGAGCATCTCGATGGCCACCTCCCCGTCGGCGACGTCGCGGCCGGTGTCCTCGATGAGCCGCTGGCTGACCGACATCACGGCTGCCTCGGAGGTCGCGATGTACCAGGTCAGCGCGATGGCGCTGTACCCGGCGATGGACCCGCCGCCGTTCGTCGCGGCCGCCCGCCACACCCCGGACAGCGCGCTCACGACGACCACGTAGAAGAGCAGGGCCACCGCCAGGGATCCTCGCTCGGCCCAGGCCTGGCCGGCGGAGGTGCGCAGCGCGGCCGCCATCGCCCGCAGGTCGCGCCACCGGCTGTCGGCGGGCACGGTGGCGACGACGGCGCTCATGACGCCGGCCGCTCGTAGATCTCGGCGATGACCTGCTCGAGCGGCGGGTCGACCACCGAGACGTCCACCACGGCCGGCCCGGCGAGGAGCGCGTCGAGCACCCGCCGCACCGGCGTCACCCGGGTGTCGACGACGAGCCGGAGCGACTGCTCCGAGTGGTCGAGCACGGTGACCCCGGGGAGGTCGGGGACCGGGACCGGTGCCGCCAGCCCGACCTCCACGACCTTGGTGGCGAGGAGGGCGCGGCGCATCACGGCGACGGCGTCGTCGTAGATCACCGCACCGTGGTTGACGACGATCGCCCGCTCGGCCACGTGCTCCACGTCGGCCACGTCGTGGCTGGTCAGCAGCACGGTCGTGCCCTGGTCCTCGTTCAGCCGCACCACCATCTCCCGGAAGCGCTGCTTGGCCAAGAGGTCGAGCCCGATGGTGGGCTCGTCGAGGAACACCACCTCGGGATCGTGGAGGAGGCAGGCGGCCAGCTCGCAGCGCATCCGCTGGCCGAGCGACAGCGTGCGCACCGGCTGGTCGAACAGGTCGCCGGCCTCGAGCAGGTCCGCCAGCTCGGCGACCCGCCGCGCTTCCGACGCGCCGTCGAGCCCGTAGACGGCGGCCAGCATGCGGTACGACTGCCGGGGCGACAGCTCGGACCACAGCAGGGATCTCTGGCCGAACAGGGTCCCGATCCGGCGGGCCAGCCGGCGCCGCTCCTCCCACGGCACGATCCCGAGCACCGTGGCATCGCCGCTCGTCGGGTGGAGGATGCCGGTGAGGATCTTGATCGTCGTGGACTTCCCGGCGCCGTTGGGTCCCAGGAAGGCGACCCGCTCGCCGGGTGCGACCGAGAGCGAGATGCCCCGGACGGCCTCTACCGTGCGCCGGCGCGCGCGCCGCCCGACCGTGAAGGTCCTGGTCAGGTCGCGCACCTCGATCCCCATCGGCCAAGGCTGCCCGACGGTGCCGGCGCGCGGGGGAGGTTTTCGGCGCTCGGCAGGTACCGTGCCGGTCACGTCGAATTCCCGACCTAACCGCTCTGGATTAAGGTGCTGCCCGTGGCCACGACCTCTCGCCCCCAGATCATCGGCTTCCCCGACACCGTCAACGAGGTGTCGGCCCGGCTCGTCGCCACCGGCGTGGTGCTGATGGCAGCGGCCACCATCGCCTTCGATCTGCGTTGGATGACCCTCGTCCTGGCCTACGGCTTCGTGGCCCGGGTGCTCACCGGTCCCCGCCTCAGCCCCCTCGGCCAGCTCGTCACCCGGGTCGTCACCCCCGCGCTGCCCTTCGAGGAGAAGGTGGTGGCTGGTCCGCCCAAGCGGTTCGCCCAGGGCATCGGGGCTGCGTTCACCGTCACCGCCGCGGTGCTCACCTTCGGGTTCGACGCCTTCGGGCCGGCCCAGGTGGTGCTCGGCCTGCTCGTCGTGGCCGCCTCGCTGGAGGCCTTCGCCGGGTTCTGCCTCGGCTGCTGGGCCTTCGCCCTCCTCATCAAGGCCCGGGTCCTCCCCGAGCGGGTGTGCGAGGACTGCAACGACATCTGGCGTCGCCTCGAGGCCAGCACCCCGGTCCCGTACTGAGGCGCCGCCCGGCGCCTACCGTGGCGCCCATGTCGTGCGGACCGGCGGTGAGGGCGGGGCTCGTCGCGCTCGCGCTGGTGGCGGGGGCCTGCAGCGGGGACGACTCCGGCGCCGAGGACCAGGTGGTGGTGCCCGACGGCGAGGAGCCGGGTCCCAGCGGGGAGGGCGGCTCGACCTACGCCGGCGAGCTCGAGGACGGCTCGACGCTGACCATCGAGCTCGACGTGCCGGCCGACCACCCGGCGGTGGCGCCCTTCGAGGCGTTCCGAGCCATGACCGAGGCGCCGGAGCCCACCTGGATCGTGGCCGAGATCACGGTGCCCGACGGCGTCGACGGCACCGGTCGGTTCGTCACCTTCATCGAGGAGGGCCTGGACCCGCTCGACGACGACCCCACGGACCAAGCGGACGGGGTCGTCGCCTCGGGCTTCGCCTGCAGCGAGATCGACGGCTGGTTCGGCACCGTCGAGGCCCCGACCGAGGAGCTGACCGACGCCTACTTCGAGGTCTACGACAGCGTCTGCGGCGGCCAGACCCTCCAGGTGCTGGCTCCCGGCGGCGAGACCACCACCTACGTCCTCGTCCTCGACGGCCCCATCCCGCCCTTCGAGACCCTCCGCGCAGGCCTCACCAACGAGCTGGCACAACGTCTGTGAACCCTTTCCGGCGCTATGCGCACGGAAGCGTTCACAGACGTCGTCAGGTCAGCGGGCGGTCGGTGGGGTCGATGATCCGGGGGAGGGCGGTCTCGCCCATCAGGTACCGGTCGACCTCGGCGGCGCAGCTGCGTCCCTCGGCGATGGCCCAGACGATGAGGCTCTGGCCCCGGCCCATGTCGCCGGCCACGAACACGCCCGGGACGGTGGACTGGAAGTCCTGGCCGCGGGCCACGTTGGTGCGGGGGTCGAGGTCGACCCCGAGGTCCTCGACGAGGCCCTCCCTCTGCGGGCCGAGGAACCCCATCGCCAGCAGCACCAGCTGGGCGGGGATCTCGCGCTCGGTGCCCTCGACCTTCTCGAACCGGCCGTCGACCATCTCGACGTCGTGGACGAGCAGCGCTCGCACGTTGCCTCCGTCGTCGCCCAGGAACTCCTGGGTGTTGATCGAGTAGAGGCGCTCGCCGCCCTCCTCGTGGGCCGAGGTCACCCGGTACACCATCGGGTAGGTGGGCCACGGGTTGGCGTCCGGCCGCTCGTCGGAGGGTCTGGGCATGATCTCGAGCTGCGTGATCGATCGGGCGCCGTGGCGGTGGGAGGTGCCGAGGCAGTCGGCGCCGGTGTCGCCGCCGCCGATGATGACGACGTCCTTGCCGCCGGCGTGGATCGGCACCTCGTCCACCGGGAGGTCGCCCTCCTGGGCCTTGTTCGACCAGGGAAGGAACTCCATGGCCTGGTGGATGCCACCCAGGTCGCGGCCGGGGATCGGCAGATCGCGCCAGATGGTGGCGCCGCCGGCCAGGACGACGGCGTCGAAGTCGGCCTGGAGCTGCTCGGCCGTGACGTCGACGCCGACGTCCACGCTCGTGCGGAACTCCGTCCCCTCGGCCTCCATCTGGGCGAGGCGGCGGTCGAGGTGCCGCTTCTCCATCTTGAACTCGGGGATGCCGTAGCGCAGCAGGCCGCCGATGCGGTCGGCCCGCTCGAACACCACGACGTCGTGCCCGGCCCGGGTGAGCTGCTGGGCGGCGGCCAGCCCCGCGGGGCCGGAGCCGACGACCGCCACCTTCTTGCCGGTCTTGACCGACGGCGGCAGCGGCGTGACCCAGCCCTCCTCCCAGGCTCGGTCGATGATCTCCACCTCGACCTGCTTGATCGTCACCGGCGGCTGGTTGATGCCCAGCACGCAGGCGCCCTCGCAGGGGGCGGGGCAGAGGCGGCCGGTGAACTCCGGGAAGTTGTTGGTGGCGTGGAGCCGCTCGATCGCGTCCTTCCACCGGTCCCGGTAGACGAGGTCGTTCCAGTCCGGGATGAGGTTGCCCAGCGGGCAGCCGTTGTTGCAGAACGGGATGCCGCAGTCCATGCACCGCGACGCCTGCGTCTGGAGGTGGTCCTCGGGGAAGTCCTCGTAGACCTCCTTCCAGTCCCGCAACCGCACCGGCACCGGCCGCCGAGCCGGCAGCTCCCGGTCGTGCTTCAGGAACCCCTTCACGTCACCCATGAGCGGCCGCCATGATCGCCTCGTCCACGTCCATCCCTGATTCCTCCGCGATGCGGGCGGCTTCGAGCACCCGCTTGTAGTCCCTGGGCATGACCTTCTTGAACCGGCGGACCTCGTCGTACCAGCGGTCGAGGATGCGATCGCCGACCGTTGAGCCGGTGGCCTCCACGTGGGCCCGGATGGTGTCCCGGAGCCACACGGCGTCGTCGGGCTCGACCGGGTCCAGGTCGACCATCTCGGCGTTGAGCCGCCGGAAGAACGTGTCGTCAGGGTCGTAGACGAAGGCGACCCCACCGGACATCCCGGCCCCGAAGTTCCGGCCGGTGGCCCCCAGCACCACGGCCCGGCCGCCGGTCATGTACTCGCAGCCGTGGTCGCCGACGCCCTCCACCACCGCGGTGGCGCCCGAGTTCCGCACGCAGAACCGCTCGCCGACCACGCCCCGGACGAAGGCCTCGCCGCCGGTGGCGCCGTAGAGCATCACGTTGCCGGCGATGATGTTGTCCTCGGGCACGAAGTCGGGGTGGCTGTCCGCCGGGGGCCGCACGACGATGCGCCCGCCGGAGAGGCCCTTGCCGACGTAGTCGTTGGCATCGCCCTCGAGGTCGAGGGTGATGCCCCTCGGCACGAAGGCGCCGAAGCTCTGGCCGGCCGAGCCGGTGAGGTGCACGTGGATGGTGTCGTCGGGCAGGCCCTCGCCGCGGTACCGCTTGGTGAGCTCGTGGCCGAGCAGCGTGCCGACGGTGCGGTTGACGTTGCGGATCGGCAGGTCGATCTCGACCCGCTCGCCCCGCTCCAGCGCCGGCCCCGCCTGGGCGATGAGCTCCTGGTCGAGAGCCTTGTCGAGGCCGTGGTCCTGCACCCCGGTGCAGTGCAGATCCTGCTCGAAGCGGCTCTCGGGCTGGTGGAGGATGGGCGAGAGGTCGAGCCCGCTCGCCTTCCAGTGGTCGACGGCGGCCCGGGTGTCGAGCGCCTCGACGTGGCCGATGGCCTCCTCGAGCGACCGGAACCCGAGGGCGGCGAGGTGCTCGCGGACCTCCTCGGCGACGTACTCGAAGAACGTCTCGACGAACTCCGGCTGGCCGGTGAAGCGGGCCCGCAGCTCGGGGTTCTGGGTGGCCACGCCGACCGGGCAGGTGTCGAGGTGGCAGACCCGCATCATGATGCAGCCCGACACGACGAGCGGGGCCGTGGCGAAGCCGAACTCCTCGGCCCCGAGCAGCGCCGCGATGACGACGTCCCGACCGGTCTTCATCTGGCCGTCGGTCTGCACGACGATGCGGTCGCGCAGCCCGTTGAGGAGGAGCGTCTGCTGGGTCTCGGCCAGGCCGAGCTCCCAGGGCGCGCCCGCGTGCTTGAGCGAGTTGAGCGGCGAGGCACCGGTGCCGCCGTCGTGCCCGGAGATGAGGACGACGTCGGCCTTGGCCTTCGACACGCCCGCCGCCACCGTCCCGACCCCGACCTCGGCCACCAGCTTCACGTGGATGCGGGCCTCGGGGTTGGCGTTCTTCAGGTCGTGGATGAGCTGCTTCAGGTCCTCGATGGAGTAGATGTCGTGGTGCGGCGGTGGGGAGATGAGGCCCACGCCGGGGGTGGAGTGCCGGGTCTTCGCGATCCACGGGTAGACCTTGCCGCCGGGCAGCTGGCCGCCCTCGCCGGGCTTGGCCCCCTGGGCCATCTTGATCTGGATGTCGTCGGCGTTGGTCAGGTACTCCGAGGTCACCCCGAACCGCCCTGAGGCCACCTGCTTGATGGCGCTGCGCCGGGTCGGGTCGTAGAGGCGGTCGGGGTCCTCGCCGCCCTCGCCGGTGTTGGACTTGCCGCCGAGGCGGTTCATGGCGACGGCGAGGGTCTCGTGCGCTTCGGCCGAGATCGAGCCGTAGCTCATGGCGCCGGTGGAGAACCGCTTGACGATCTCGCTGACCGGCTCGACCTCCTCGAGCGGCACGGCCGGGCGGTCGCCGGTGCGCAGCTCGAACAGGCCCCGCAGCGTGGCCAGGCGCCTGGCCTGGTCGTCGACCTTGGACGTGTACTCCTTGAAGATGTCGTAGCGCTTCGTGCGGGTGGCGTGCTGGAGCTTGAACACCGTCTCCGGGTTGAAGAGGTGGTGCTCGCCCTCGCGGCGCCACTGGTACTCGCCACCCGCCCACAGGTCGCGGTGGGCGGCCTCCTCCGGCCGGGGGAGGTGGGCGAACCGGTGCCGGATGGCCACCTCCTCGGCGAGCTGATCGAGCCCCACGCCGCCGATGCGGCTGGTGGTGCCGGTGAAGTACTCGTCGACGAGGTCCTCGCCGAGGCCGATGGCCTCGAACACCTGGGCGCCCGTGTAGGAGGCGACCGTGGAGATCCCCATCTTCGACATGATCTTGAGGACGCCCTTGGTGCAGGCCTTGACGTAGTTCTTGTGGGCCTGCTTCTTGCCGACGTCGGGCAGCCCGCCGTGATCGATGAGGTCGTCGATCGTCTCGAAGGCCAGGTACGGGTTGATGGCGGCGGCGCCGTAGCCGAGCAGCAGCGCCATGTGGTGCACCTCGCGGGCGTCGCCGCACTCGACCGCCAGGCCGACCTGGGTGCGGGTCTTCTCCCGGATCAGGTGGTGGTGGACGGCCGAGACGAGCAGCAGCGACGGGATCGGCGCCATCTCCTCGTTCGAGTACCGGTCCGAGAGGATGATGACCTTGGCCCCGTCGGCGATGGCGGCGCTGACCTTGGTCCGCACCTCCTCGAGGGCCCGGCGCAGCCCGTCGCCGCCCTCGGCCACCGGGTAGAGGCCGTCGATGGCGAAGGGCTTGAACCCCGGCTTGTCGCCGTCGTCGTTGATGTAGAGGAGCTTGGCCAGCTCGGCGTTGGTGAGGATCGGGTACGGCAGCACCACCTGGCGGCACGACGCCGCCCCGGGTGCGAGCAGGTTGCCCTCGGGCCCGAGGGTGGAGCCCATCGACGTGACGAGCTCCTCGCGGATGGCGTCGAGCGGTGGGTTGGTCACCTGGGCGAAGAGCTGCTGGAAGTAGTCGAACAGCAGCCGGGACCGCTCGGAGAGGACGGCCACCGGGGTGTCGGTGCCCATGGAGCCGATGGGTTCGGCGCCGGTGCGGGCCATCGGGCCGATGAGGATCTTCAGCTCCTCGGTGGTGTAGCCGAACACCCGCTGGTGCTTGACCACCGAAGCGTGCTGCGGGGTGAGGAAGTCCCGGGGCGGGAGGTCGTCGAGGCGCAGGAGCCCGGCGTGGAGCCACTCGCCGTAGGGCTTCTGAGAGGCCAGCGCCTGCTTGATCTCCTCGTCGTCGACGATGCGGCCCTGGGTGGTGTCGACGAGGAACATGCGGCCCGGCTGCAGCCGGCCCTTCTGCACGACGGTCGACACGTCGATCGGCAGCACGCCCACCTCGGAGGCCATGACCACGAGCCCGTCCTCGGTCACCCAGTAGCGGGAGGGGCGAAGGCCGTTGCGGTCGAGCACGGCGCCGATGACGGTGCCGTCGGTGAAGGCGATCGACGCCGGACCGTCCCACGCCTCCATGAGGCTGGCGTGGAA
>Ga0208490_100918_pt1 | contig 13644 bp, 17 predicted proteins | sample SubbioAug_CSWold_FD_184818 | JGI IMG/M metagenome (GOLD analysis project Ga0208490, IMG submission 184818) | Serpentinite rock and fluid subsurface biosphere microbial communities from McLaughlin Reserve, California, USA - CR11Aug_CSWold (SPAdes) | ecosystem: Environmental > Terrestrial > Deep...
CGGGCGCCGCAGCAGGCCGCCGGTGGCCCCGATCCCCGCCGCCGAGTGGATCTGGGTCACCTCGAGGGCGGCGTCGTCGTCGAGGTCGGGCAGCAGTCCCGGCAGCCGGGTGGCGAGGAGGGTCTTGCCCGCACCGGGTGGACCGCTGAGGAGCAGGTGGTGGCCGCCGGCGGCGGCGATCTCGACCGCCCGCCGGCCGAGCGCCTGGCCACGCACCTCGGCGAGGTCGGGGCACGGGACCACGATCGGCGGCGGCGCGGTGGGCACGTCGGGCCAGGGCCGCTCGACCCGGAGGGCGGCCACGACCTCGGTGAGGGTCCCGGCGCACCGCACGTCGACCCCACCCACGACGGCGGCTTCGGGCGCGGCGGCCGGTGCCACGACCACGCCCCGCACGTCGCCGCGCAGGCCGGCGACCAACGGCACCGCGCCGCGCACGGGCCGCAGGGTGCCGTCGAGGCCGAGCTCGCCGACGAACGCCCAACCGTCGACGGCCTCGGCGGGGATCTGCTCGTGGGCGACGAGCACGGCGACGGCCACGGCGAGGTCGAGCCCGGTGCCGAGCTTGGGCAGCGAGGACGGGGCCAGGTTCACGGTGATGCGCCGCATGGGCCACTCGAGCCCGCTCGACAGCACGGCGGCCCGGACGCGATCGCGCGCCTCGCGGCAGGCGGCGTCGGGCAGGCCGACGAGGGAGAACGACGGCAGCCCGCTGCCGACGTGCACCTCGACGCGGACGCGGTGGCCGGTGACGCCGAGCAGCGTGGCGGCGGTGACGGATGCGAGCACGGGATCCCTCCAGCAGTGCGGAGCGGATGGCCGTGCGCCGGCGCATCGAGCGGACCGGCGTGCCGGTCGGCGGTGGACCCGGGGGTCGGGAGGAACCCTACAACGCGCGCGCTGACAGCGCGCCGGGAGGGCGGCTACCGGCCCCGGAAGACCGGTGCGCGCTTCTCCACGAAGGCGGCGAAGGCGTCCGCCGTGTCCTTGGTGCCCAGGGTCACGGCCTGGGCCATCGCCTCGGCCTCCAGCGCCTCGTGGAGGCTGCGCGAGTGCGAGTCGTTCAGCAGCCGCTTGGTCAAGGCGTTGGCGATGGGCGGACCGGTCGCCAGCCGCTCGGCCCACTCGTGCACGAAGTCGTCGAGCTCGGCGTCGGGCACGACCCGGTTGAGCAGCCCGAACCCGTCGGCCTCCCGCGCCGAGAGGATGTCGGCGAAGAACGCCAGCTCCTTGGCCTTGTGCAGCGGGATCAGCCGGGGAAGGAGCCAGGAGGCGCCGCCGTCGAGGGCGAGGCCGCGCTTGGCGAAGATCATCGAGAACCGGGCCGACTCGCCGGCCACGACCAGGTCGCAGCCGAGGGCGAGGGAGCACCCGGCGCCGGCGGCGACGCCGGGAACCTTGGCGATGGTGGGCTGGGGCAGGTCGTGCAGGCCCTGCATCGCCCGGGCCACGTCGCGCATGGCGGTGAGCTGGTGCGGCGGCTCCGCGCCCATGTCGAGCCACAGGTCGGCGCCGGAGCAGAAGTCGCCGCCGGCGCCGGTGACCACCACGACCCGGTCCCGGCGCGGGTCCCGGGCGATCTCGGCCCAGGTCTCGGCCAGGGCCACCCACTGGGCGGGGTCGACGGCGTTCTTCTTCGCCGGCTTGTCCAACGTGACCGTGACGATCCCGGCGTCGCGCTCGACCTGGATGGTGTCCATGGGCGGCGAACATACTGGGGCCACCATGGGCCTGAACCCCTACCGCCCCCAGAAGGCCCGCCGCAGCGACCTCGCCTTCGTCGCCGCCGGCCTGATCGTCGCTGTCCTCCTGGTGCTCTGGGCCTTCTTCGGCTGAAGCCCCGGCGCTGCGCAGGCGCGGATCCGCGCCGAAGGTGGGTCAGGCCGCCCTTCGGCGAGGATCCGCGCGTTCACGCTCCGGTCGGGTTGCGCCGGGCGCCGGCGCGGGAGGCTCAGAACGCGTGCTCGTAGATCTCGACCTGGCCGGCGAGGATGGCGACCACGTCGAAGCGCAACGTGCGGGCCCGCTCGCCCGTGTCGGCGCAGAACCGGCCGGCGAGCCGCCGGATGCGGCGCTGCTTGGCCGGGGTCACCGCCTCGGCCGGGTGCCCGAAGCGGTCGCTCGCCCGGGTCTTGACCTCGACGAAGGCGAGCACGTCGCCCTTGCGCACCACGAGGTCGAGCTCGCCGTCGTCGCAGCGCCAGTTGCGGGCGACCACCTCGTAGCCCATCGCCTCGTAGCGGCGGGCGGCCCGGCGCTCGCCGGAGGTGCCGAGGCGCTGGCGGGCGACGGTCACGGCGGGGGCGGGCTCAGCCCGGTCCCTTGCGGAACTGCTCGAGGTCGATGTCGGCCTTGGGCAGCTCCTCGATGTTCACGTCCTTGAACGTCACGATCTGGACGCGGGAGACGAAGCGGCTGGAGCGGTACATGTCCCAGACCCAGGCGTCGCGCAGCTCGAGCTCGACGTAGGGGGAGCCGCCGGCGTCGTGCACGGTGCGCTGGACCTCGTTGGCCAGGTAGAAGCGGCGCTCGGTCTCGACCACGTAGGCGAAGGTGGGGCTGACGTCCTTGTACTCCCGGTACAGCTGGAGCTCGATGTCGGCTTCGTAGGCCTCGAGGTCGTCGGCGCTCACGGCCGCACGCTACCGCGAGCCCTCTGACGGCGATTCACAGCCAGGCGACCCGGGTGGGGGGCCACACGCGGGCGATGGCGCGCCCCACCACCTCGTCGGTGGCGACGGGGCCGAAGCGCCGGCTGTCCTTGGAGTTGCGCCGGCTGTCGCCCATCACGAAGACGTGCCCCTCGGGGACGGCGATCGGCGAGAAGTCGTCGGTGATCGACGGGTCGTCGAGGTAGGGCTCCTGCAGGGCGCGCCCGTCGATCAGCACCCGACCGCCCGAGCCGGAGACCTGCTCCCCCGGCAACCCCACCACCCGCTTGATGAGCTCACGCCCCCGGGGCTTCATCAGGCCCAGGGCCTCGAGTGCCTCGCGGCCCAGGCGGACGGGGAGCAGGGAGCGGTCGGGCGTCTGCAGCACGGTGGGGTCGTCGAACACGACGATGTCGCCCCGGCGGGGCTCGTGCAGGTCGTAGGCGAGCCGGGAGACCACCACGCGGTCGCCCGTGACCAGCTGCGGGTTCATCGACTCGGACGGGATGAAGAACGCCTGGGCGAGGAACGCCTTCACCACCAGCGCGATGACCGCGGCGAACGCGAGCAGCAGCGGGATCTCGAGCAGCGCCCGCGCCGTACCGCCGTGGCGGTCCGGGGGGCGCAGGGGTGCCAGCTCGTCGGGATCGGTCCGAGCGCCCGGGGCGGCGGCCCCCTCGACGGGGGCCCACTCGATCAGAACTCGCGCTTCTCCTTGACCTTCGCCCGCTTCCCGATGCGGTCGCGCAGGTAGTAGAGCTTCGCCCGGCGGACGTCGCCGCGGGTCACGACCTCGATCTTGGCGACCGTCGGGGTGTGCAGCGGGAAGGTGCGCTCGACGCCCACGCCGTTGGAGAGCTTGCGGACCGTGTAGGTCTCGCGGACGCCGGAGCCCTGGCGCTTGATGACGATGCCCTTGAACTGCTGGACCCGCTCCTTGTTGCCCTCGACCACGCGGACGTGCACGTTGAGCGTGTCGCCGGGGGCGAAGTCCGGGATGTCGTCGCGGAGGTTCTGGCGGTCGACGAGATCGGTCTGCTGCATGGGGCTTCCTCGGAGTCGAATGCGGGCGTGCGCGGGCCGGCGCAGCGAACGAGCCAGTGTAGGGCCCCCTCGCCACCCCCCACCAAGCCCGTCAGCGGTGGGTGTCGGGGTCGGGGACGATCGCCCGCACCTGGGCGAGCAGGTGGAACTCCGAGAGGATCCGCTCGTCGTCGCCGGTGAGCGGGCGGCCGGCGAGCAGGTCGGGCCGGTGCACGGCCGTGCGGACCAGGGCCTGGGCGTGGCGCCAGCGCGCCACCCGTCCGTGGTCGCCGGAGCGCAGGACCTCCGGGACCTCGTGGCCCCGGAAGTCGGCCGGCCGGGTGTACTGGGGGTACTCGAGCAGGCCGTCGGAGAACGACTCCTCCTCCGCGGAGGTGTCGTTGCCCATGACGCCGGGCACGAGGCGTCCGACGGCCTCGAGCACGACCATCGCCGCGACCTCGCCGCCGGCGAGCACGTAGTCGCCGATCGAGAGCTCGCCGTCGCACCAGTGATCGATCACCCGCTGGTCGATCCCCTCGTAGCGGCCGCAGAGCAGTGAGAACCCCTCGCCCGCCGCCAGCTCCCGGGCCAGGGCCTGGTCGAAGCGCCGGCCGGCCGGACCGAGGACGAAGAGCGGCCGGGGCGGGTCGACGGCCTCGATGCAGCCGACCAGCGGCTCGGGCATCAGCACCATGCCGGCCCCGCCGCCGAAGGGGGCGTCGTCGACGCTGCGGTGCGGGTCGACGGTCGTCGAGCGCAGGTCCTGGGCGCGGATGTCGAGCAGCTCGCGCTCGCGCGCCTTGCCGAGCAGGCTCTGGGACGCGAACCCCTCGACCAGGTCGGGGAAGATCGTGAAGACGTCGATCCGCAGCGCCACGCTCAGGCCCCGTCGAGCAGGCCCTCGGGCGGGTCGATCTCGATGACGTCGCCGACGCCGACCACGAAGGGCAGGGGCACGAGCTGGCCGTCGTCGAGCTCGAGCAGGTCGTGCGCCGGGTTGTCGACCACCGACACGCAGGTGCCCACGGGGGTGCCGTCGGCGCGGACCACGGGCTTGCCGATGAGATCGTGCACGAACCACACGTCGGGGTCGTCGACCGGCTCCGCGCGCAGGACGAGCCCGTGCAGCGGCTCGACGTCCTCGCGCGTGGCGAAGCCCTCGAAGCGGACCCGCCACCGGTGCTGGTGCGGGTGGGCCTCCACCACGGTGAGCGGGCCCCGGTCGGTCTGCAGGACCGCGCCCGGAGCCAGGCGCTCGTCGCGGTCGGTGGTGAGGGCGACGATCACCTCGCCCTTCAGGCCGTGCGGCTTGGCGATGCGACCGACCTCGAGGAGCTCGCTAATCCGTGAACTCCACGTCGACCTCGACGCCGTCCTTGGCCGCGGCGGCCCGGACGACGGCCCGGATGGCCTGGGCGGTGCGGCCGCGCCGGCCGATCACCCGGCCGGTGTCGCCGTCGCCGACGGTGACCGTGAGCTCGACGCGGTCGCCGGCGTCGTCGACCTCGACCGACACCTCGTCGGGCTGGGAGACGATGGAGCGGCAGACGTACTCGCAGACGGCCACCGCGGTGGGCGCCACGGCGCTGTCGTCGCTCACGACTCCGTGGCCGCAGCCGCGACCTCGGGGGCCTGCTTGTGGAACTGCTCGGCGCCGGCGGGCAGCGGCTCGCCCTTGGCCTGGGCGATGGCGCCCGACAGGGTCAGCAGCTTCTGCACGGTCTCGGTCGGCTGGGCGCCGTTCTGGAGCCAGTGCACGGCCCGCTCGTTGTCGACCTTGATGAGCGAGGGATCACGCCGGGCGTCGTAGTGCCCGATGATCTCGATGAACCGGCCGTCGCGGGGCGAACGGGAGTCGGCGGCGACGATTCGGTAGGTGGGCTGCTTCTTCTTGCCCATCCGCATGAGGCGGAGCTTGACGGCCACGAGGCTTCTCTTCTCTCGGTTTCCGGGGTTCGGGAGGAGGCGGGTCGGGCACCGGGGGGCCCGACGGGCACAGTCGACCAGTGTGCGCCGCGCAGGCCGCCCGAAGCAACCTGCGTCGCGCCGGGGGTCAGCCGTCGAGGCCGGGGAGGGTGAACGCCGACTTCGCGGCTGGGGCGTTGGCCGGGCCCTTGGGGGTGACGCGCCCGCCCTTCTTCTTGCCCTTCTTCTGCTTGCGCTTCGTCATGCGGCTCTGCACGCCCGGCATCGACTTGATCATCTTCTGCATCTCGAGGAACTGCTTCACGAGCTGCGACACCTGCCCGACGTCGGTGCCGGAGCCCTGGGCGATGCGGGCCCGGCGGGAGCCGTCGATGATCGTGGGGTCGTTGCGCTCGGCCCGGGTCATCGAGTGGATCATCCCCGAGATCCGGTCCAGCTCCTTGTCGTCGATGTTGACGTTCTTCACCTCCTTCGGGATGCCCGGCATCATCCCGAGGAGGGTGGAGATCGAGCCCATCTTCTTGATCTGGGCCATCTGGTCCAGGAAGTCGTCGAAGGTGAACTGCCCCTCCATGAGCTTCTGGGCCGCGACCTCGGCCTCCTGCTGCTCGTAGACCTGCTCGGCCTTCTCGATCAGCGTGAGGACGTCGCCCATGCCCAGGATCCGGCCGGCGAGGCGGTCGGGGTGGAACAGGTCGAAGTCGTCGAGCTTCTCGCCCGTGGAGGCGAAGGCGATGGGCTTGCCCACCACCTCCTTGACCGACAGGGCGGCGCCGCCGCGGGCGTCGCCGTCGAGCTTGGTGAGGATGACGCCGTCGAGGGCGAGGGCCTCGTTGAAGCTCTCGGCCACGGTGACGGCGTCCTGGCCGGTCATGGCGTCGACGACGAGGAACGTGTAGTCGGGGCTGGTGGCCTGCGAGATCCGGCGGACCTGCTCCATCAGCTCGGCGTCGATGGCGAGGCGGCCGGCCGTGTCGACGATGACCACGTCCTTGCCGAGGCGGCGGGCCTCCTCGAGGCAGGCCTCGGCCACGGCGACCGGGTCGCCCGTGCCAGAGGCGACGACGTCGTCGGGGGCCGAGTAGACGGGCACGCCCACCTGCTCGGCGAGGGTGCGCAGCTGCTGCACGGCGGCCGGGCGCTGGAGGTCGGCGCCGACGAGGAGCGGGTTGCGGCCCTGGGCCTTGAACCAGCGGGCGAGCTTGGCCGAGTTCGTGGTCTTGCCCGAGCCCTGGAGGCCGGCCATCAGGACCACGGTGGGCGGCTTGGAGGCGTAGGTGATCTTGATGGTCTCGCCACCGAGGGACTCGACGAGCTCCTCGTTGACGATCTTGATGACCTGCTGGGCCGGGTTCAGCGCCTGGCTGACCTCGATGCCCACGACCCGCTCGCGGATGCGACCCACGAGGTTCTTGACGACCTGGAAGTTGACGTCGGCCTCGAGGAGGGCGAGGCGGATCTCGCGGAGCGTCTCGTCGACGTCCTCCTCGCGCAGCTTCCCCTTGCCCTTGATGCGGGCGAAGATGCCGTCGAACCGGTCGCTGAGTGCCTCGAACATGGACGGTCGATCCTAGGCGGGGTCGCCGGCGGGACCGCCGCCGGGCTCGACCGTGAGCTGGTCGTCGACGGCCCGGACGCCGGCGATGGCGCCGGCGGTGCGCAGCAGGGCGAGGCGGGCCTCGTCGTGGGGCACCGTGCCGGTGAGCGTGACCCGGTCGCCGTGCACCGTGACGCCCGGCTGCGGGAGGTGCCAGGTGCGGGGCGAGGTGGCCAGCTCGTGGCGGACGGCGACGCCGATGTCGCCGCCGCGGGCGGCCCGCTGCTCCTCGCGCTGGGCGGCACCCGCCTGGAGCTGGGTGGCGGGCCTGGGGGCGAGCGCGGTGCCGGCCGCGACCCCGGCGCCGAAGGCGGCGATGCGGCTGGGGCCGATGAAGCGCACGGTGCCGAGAAGCGCCCGCAGCGCGAGCAGCACCAGCCGGATCGGGAGGGTGAGGAGCTTCCAGAGCAGCCAGATCACGGTGGCCTACGGGGTGAGGAGGGCGTCGACGAAGGCGGCGGGGTCGAACTCGATGAGGTCGTCGGCCGACTCGCCGAGGCCCACGAGCTTGATCGGCAGCCCGAGGCCGCCCAGCTCCTCGTCGAGGGCGATGGCAAGGGCGATGCCGCCCTTGGCCGACCCGTCGAGCTTGGTGAGCACCACGCCGGTGCACTGCGTGGCCTCGGTGAACTGCTTGGCCTGCTGCAGGCCGTTCTGGCCGGTGGTGGCGTCGAGGACGAGCAGCACCTCGGTGACGTTGCCGGGGTCGCGGTCGGCGACCCGACGGACCTTGGCCAGCTCCTCCATCAGGTTCGACTTGGTGTGGAGGCGACCGGCGGTGTCGGCGAGGACCAGGTCGTAGCCGCGGGCGCCGGCCTTCTGGATGGCGTCGAAGATCACCGACGACGGGTCGCCACCCTCGGCGCCGCGGTGGAACTCGGCGCCGGCCCGGCCCGCCCAGGTCTCGAGCTGCTCGGCGGCGGCGGCGCGGAAGGTGTCGCCGGCGGCCATGATCACCGAGCGGCCCTCGGCGACCTGCTGCTTGCCGACCTTGCCGATGGAGGTGGTCTTGCCCACCCCGTTCACCCCGACGAAGAGCCACACGTTGGGGGTGCCCGGCTCGAGCGTGAGGCTCCGGTCGCCGGCCTCGAGCTTGGCGGTCAGCTCGGCCTTGAGGGCGTCGACCAGGGCCTGGGGCTCGGTGATGCCCTGCTCCTTGACGGTGGCGCGCAGCTCGTCGAGGAGGCGGCTGGTGAGGCCGACGCCGACGTCGGCGCGGATCAGCGCCTCCTCGAGCTCCTCCCAGGTCTCCTCGGTGATGTCCGAGCGGGACAGCACCGAGCCGAGGTAGCCGGAGAACGTCGATCGGGCCTTGGCGAGGCGGTCGCGGAAGGTGGGGCGGACGACCGGCTCGGGCGCCGCCGGAGCCTCCGGCACGGGCTCGGGCACCGGTCGGTCGAGCAGCGAGCCCTCGGCGTCGGCATCGGCCGGGGCCCGCACCTCGGCCGGGGCGCCACCGAAGGCCGACGTCGCCGACGGGCCGCGGGCGGGCGGTTCGATGCCGGGCGGGCTGTCGTCCCGGCGGTTCACGAGGACGACCGCCAGGCCGCCCACGAGGACGACGACGGCGGCGACGAGCAGGAAGATCTCCATGGGCCGGCGAGCCTACCGGCGCCCCTTCCACCTCTAGCCTCGACGACGTGGAACCCAGCGCGCCCCACCCCACGGCCCAGCTGCAGGCGATCACCCAGGAGGTCAAGCGGGTCATCGTCGGCCAGGACCGGGTGCTCGAGCGCCTGCTGGTGGGCCTGCTCGCCAGAGGCCACCTCCTCCTCGAGGGGGTGCCGGGGCTGGCGAAGACCCTCGCCATGGAGACCCTGGCCACCGTGGTCGGCGGCACCTTCGCCCGCATCCAGTTCACGCCCGACCTGCTCCCGGCCGACATCACGGGCACGCGCGTGTGGCGCCAGTCGTCCGAGCGCTTCGATGTCGAGCTCGGGCCGGTGTTCGTGAACTTCCTGCTGGCCGACGAGATCAACCGCGCCCCGGCCAAGGTGCAGTCGGCACTGCTCGAGGTGATGGCCGAGCAGCAGGTGTCGATCGGCGGCGAGACCCACCCGGTGCCGCAGCCGTTCCTCGTGATGGCCACCCAGAACCCGATCGAGTCCGAGGGCGTGTACCCGCTCCCCGAGGCCCAGCGCGACCGGTTCCTCATGAAGATCCTGATCGACTACCCCACGCCGGCGGAGGAGACCGAGATCGTCCTGCGCCACGGGGTGTCGCCGCCGGTGGCCGAGCGCCGCCTCGACGCCGACGCCCTGCTCGCCCTGCAGCAGGCAGCATCGGGCGTCAGCGTCGACCACGGCACCCTGCAGTACGCGGTCGACCTGGTCCACGCCACGCGCGACCCGGCCCGCCACGGCCTGCCCGACCTCGTCGAGTACCTGTCCTACGGCGCGTCGCCGCGTGCCACGCTCGGCCTCGTCGCCGCTGGCCGCGCGCTGGCGATGCTGCGACAGCGCTCCCACGTCACCCCCCAGGACGTCTTCGACGTCGCCCCCGACGTGCTCCGCCACCGCCTGGTCCTCTCCTACGAGGCGCTGGCCCAGGGCGTCTCGGTCGAGCACGTGCTCGCCCGCCTCCTGTCCACCGTGCCGGCACCCCACGTCGCCGGCGCCGAGCAGGCGGCCGGCTTCTGAGCCCCGCCCCCACCGCCCCGGGCCGGGTCCTCCACGGGGAGGCCGCCGAGGTCCTGCGCCGCCTCGAGCTCGACGTCACCCGCCGCCTGGACGGGTTGCTCCACGGCGACTACCGGGGCCTCGTGCCCGGCCACGGCTCCGAGACCGGGGAGACCCGGCCCTACGTGCCCGGCGACGACGTGCGCCGGATCGACTGGAACGTCTCGGCCCGCTCGCTGCAGACCCACGTGCGCGAATCGGTGGCCGACCGCGAGCTGGAGACCTGGCTGCTGGTCGACCGCTCCCCCAGCCTCGACTTCGGCACCGCCCGCACCACCAAGGCCGGCCTGGCCATCGAGGCCGTCGGCGCCATCGGCTTCCTCACCGCTCGCACCGGCAACCGGCTCGGCGCCGTGATCGCCGACCCCCACGGTGCCACCGTCGTGCCCGCCCGTCCCGGGCGCGAGCACCTGCTGGCCGTGCTCCACGCCCTGCTCACCGGGGCCCGTCCGGGCGCGACGCTCCGCGGGCGCTCCGACGCCACGCCCGGCACCACCGACCTCGCCGCCGCCCTCCGCCACCTCGTGGTCCCGCCCCGCCGCCGGGGACTCGTGGTCGTGGTCTCCGACTTCCTGTCCACCGACGGCTGGGGGCGGGTGCTGCGCGGGCTGGTCGCCCGGCACGAGATCGTCGCCATCGAGGTCGTCGACCCCCGCGAGCTCGAGCTGCCGCCGGTGGGCGTGCTGACCCTCGTCGACCCCGAGACCGGTCGCACGCGCGAGGTGCCCACCAACCGGCGCACCCGGGACCGCTACGCCGCGGCGGCCGCCGAGCAGCGCCGGGGCATCGCCGACGAGCTGCGACGCGCCGGGGCCAGCCACCTCCAGCTCCGCACCGACCGCGACTGGGTGCTCGACGTCGCCCGCTTCGTCCAGCACCGCCGCGCCGTCGCCGGGGTCCGGTGATCGCCGTGTGGCCCGAGGGCTTCCTCGCCCCCACCCGCCTGTACGCGCTGCTCGCCGTGCTCGGTCTCGTGGTCGCCTACGTGCTGCTCGGCCTGCTGCGGCGGCGCTACACGGTCCGCTTCACGAACCTCCCCCTGCTCGAGTCGGTCGCGCCCCGACGACCGGGCTGGCGCCGCCACGTCGCCGCCGCCCTCTTCCTGCTCGCCATCGCCGCCACCGTGCTGGCCTGGGCCCGGCCCGCCGACGAGGTGCTCGTGCCCAAGGAGCGGGCCACCGTGGTGCTCGCCATCGACACGTCGCTGTCGATGGAGGCCACCGACGTCGCCCCCTCCCGCCTCGAGGCCGCCCAGCAGGCCGCGCTGGCCTTCGTCGACGAGCTGCCGCCCCGCATCAACCTCGGCTTCGTCAGCTTCGACGGCGTGGCCCGGGTGCGGGTCACCCCCACCACCGACCGCGAGCCCGTGCGCCGCGCGATCGAGACCCTCGAGCTCGGCCCGGCGACGGCGATCGGCGAGGCGATCTTCGCCGGCCTCGACGCCATCCGGACCGCCCCCGTCCCCGAGGGCGAGGAGATCCCGGGCCGGATGATCGTCATGACCGACGGCAAGACCACCGTGGGCCGGCCCGACATCGACGGGGCCGAGGCCGCGGCGGAGGCCGGCGTGCCGGTGTCCACCATCGCCTTCGGCACGGAGCGGGGCACGATCGTCATCGACGGCGAGATCCAGCCGGTGCCGGTCGACCACGCGCCGCTGCGCCTCATCGCCGACCGCACGAACGGCCAGTTCTTCAGTGCCGAGTCCCTCGACCAGCTCAACGCCGTGTACGAGGACATCGGCTCCTCGGTCGGCTTCGACACCGAGGAGCGCGAGGTCACCGACCGCTTCGTCGGCTTCGGCGTCGTGCTCCTCCTGCTCAGCGCCGCCGGCTCGTTGCTGTGGTCCCAGCGCGTCCCCTGACCCGGTACGTGGTGGTGGCGCTGGTCGGGCTGGTGCTCACCGGCTGCGCCGACGACGGTGGTGGTGGTGGTGGTGGTGGTGGCGATCCCGCGGCCTTCTGCGCGGCGTTCGACGACCTGCGGGAGGGCGACCCGTTCGCCGACCTCGCCGTGGCCTCGCCCGGCGAGATGCGCGATGCCTTCGCCGCCCTCGCCGACGGCGCCGAGCGCATCGCCGACGCCGCGCCGCCGGACGCCGGCCTGCAGGCCCGCCGCTACGCCGACGCCGTCGAGGCGCTGCGCGACGAGCTGGCCGGCGGCGGCTACGACCTCACCCAGGTCGACCACGGGCGCTACCGGGACGGCGTCGAGGCCTACGGGCGAGCGGCCACCTCGCTGGCCAACGCCGCCCGGGCGCGCTGCGACGACGGGTAGGAGCGCAGCTGCGACCTGGCGACACCGGTTGCCAGATCGGCGTCGCTGGCTACCCTCGACCCATGAGCATCGACGAGCGCCCCGCCACCGACCTCGGCTCGATCGCCGGCACCGTCACCGCCGTGCGCCACGCGTTCCAGAGCGGCCGGACCCGGCCCGTCGAGTGGCGCCAGCGCCAGCTCGACGCCCTGCTCCGCCTCCTCGACGAGTCCGGCGACGACCTCGTGGCCGCCATGCAGCGCGACTTCGGCAAGCCGACGATGGAGGCGTACAGCACCGACATCGCCTTCACCGCCACCGAGGTCAAGCACCTCCGCAAGCACGTGGCCGCCTGGATGCAGCCGCGGAAGGCGAAGCTGCGCCTGCAGGACATGCCCGGCAAGGGCAAGGTCGTCCCCGAGCCGCTCGGCGTGGCGCTGGTGATCTCGCCGTGGAACTACCCGGTGCAGCTCCTCGTCTCCCCGATCGCCGCCGCCTTCGCCGCCGGCAACGCCGTGGTCGCCAAGCCCTCCGAGCTGGTGCCCGAGACCTCCGCCCTGCTCTCCCGCCTGCTGCGCGAGCACCTCGACCCCGATGCCTTCGCCGTGTTCGAGGGCGGCCCCGAGGTGTCCACGGCGCTGCTCGAGCAGCGCTGGGACCACATCTTCTTCACCGGCTCCACCGCGGTCGGCAAGATCGTGGCCAAGGCGGCTGCCGAGCACCTCACCCCCACCGTGCTCGAGCTCGGCGGCAAGTCGCCCGCCATCGTCGCCCCCGGCGCCGACATCGGCGTCACCGCCCACCGCATGGCGTGGGGGAAGTTCCTCAACGGCGGTCAGACCTGCATCGCCCCCGACTACGTGCTGGTCGACTCGCAGCGCAAGGACGAGCTCGTCGACACGCTCGTGCAGGTCATCGAGGAGTTCTACGGCCCCGACCCGGCCGCCTCGCCCGACCTCACCCAGATCGTGAACGAGCGCCACGTGCAGCGGCTCGAGGGCCTCCTGGCCGACCACGGCGGCACGGTGGTGTGCGGCGGCTCCGTCGACGCCTCGACCCGCAAGCTGCCGCCCACGATCATCGTCGACCCCGACCCCGACAGCGCGCTGATGCGGGAGGAGATCTTCGGCCCCGTGCTGCCGGTCCTCGCCGTCGACGACCTCGAGGAGGCCATCGCCTTCGTCAACGGCCGCCCGAAGCCCCTGGCCCTCTACGTGTTCTCCGAGGACAGCGCCGACGCCCGCACGGTCGTCGACCGCACGTCGTCGGGCGGCGTGTGCGTGAACCACACGCTGTTCCACATCACGCCCCACGACCTGCCCTTCGGCGGCGTGGGGGACGCCGGCCAGGGCCGCTACCACGGCAAGGCGGGCTTCGACGCCTTCTCGAACATGAAGCCGGTGCTGACCAAGCCCACCAGGCCCGACCTGTCGCTGATCTACCCGCCGTACACGAAGCTCAAGGCCAAGATCATCGCCAAGCTCCTCTGACCCCCATCTCGTTCTTGTCG
>Ga0208490_100919_pt1 | contig 13619 bp, 14 predicted proteins | sample SubbioAug_CSWold_FD_184818 | JGI IMG/M metagenome (GOLD analysis project Ga0208490, IMG submission 184818) | Serpentinite rock and fluid subsurface biosphere microbial communities from McLaughlin Reserve, California, USA - CR11Aug_CSWold (SPAdes) | ecosystem: Environmental > Terrestrial > Deep...
GGATGGCGACATGGTGAACGCCGCCATCCCCACACACCACCGCCGAACCATGTTGACCGAACGCTGCCGCCACATGCGCAAACAGCGAGGCCGCCAACAAGCGGCTCCGGCCAAGTCGTGACCGATGAGTGGTTCCACCCAGGCGAGTGCGGTCATGCGGTGCGCAACCACGCGGCGCCGATCCCGGTACGCCTGCTCGACGAACTGGTGAGCCACGGGTACGACCCCGCTCGTCACGAGGTCGTGTCGTCGTGACGACGCTGGCCGCGGTCGCGGGGCTGTTGGTCGCCAGCGGGCTCTGGCTCGCCCTGTCGTCGTTGAGAGCGGTTCCCGTCCGGCACGCCCCGGGTTCACCGCTGACCCGGTGGAGGCTGGACCACCGCCGGCTCACCACCGCAGCGGTCGCTGCTCTCGGGACCTGGATCCTGACCCGCTGGATCGTGGCGGCGGTGGCTGGCGGCGTGGCGGGGTGGCTCGCAGCCGGCACACCAGGTGTGAAGCATCGACGGTCGCTCGACAAGCGGACCGAAGCGATCGCGCTGTGGGCGGAGATGCTCCGCGATGCCATCGGAACGGCCCGAGGGGTCGAGGGCGTGCTCGTGGCGACGGCGGCGACCGCCCCGCTCCCGATCCGCCCGGAGGTGCAGCGGATGGCCCGCCGCCTCCAGCGGGAGTCGCTCGACTCCGTGCTCGACGATCTCGCCGATGACCTCAACCACCCGATCGGCGATCTCGTGGTGACCGCGTTGCGGCTCACCTCGACCGCCGGTGGCCGACAGGTCCGGGACGTGCTGACGAACCTCGCGATCGCCGCGTACGCGGAAGCCGAGAGCCGTCGCCGGATCGAGGTGGCACGGGAGCGGCCGCGGTCAGCGATGCGGTACACGGCCCTGATCATCGGCGGCTTCGTCGGCCTCCTGGTGGTGTTCTCACGGAAGTACCTCGACCCGTACGACTCGGCACTCGGGCAGGTCGTCCTGGTGTTCGTCGGCTTCTACTGGGCAGCCGGGTTCGGGTGGATGCACCGCATGGGCCGCATGGAACCCATCGAGCGGTTCCTCGCGCCCGGTCCCGGTCTCGACGAGCCCGGAGCAGCGGCATGACCGCCACCACCGTGGTCGTGCTCGGCGGCACGATGCTCGGTACCGGACTCTGGCTCGTCTGGACCGGATGGGCACCTGCTCGCCCACCCCTCCAGGCTGCACTCGCTCGGCTCGGCCAGCCACGAGTCGAGGTCGAGCCGGTGTCGAAGGACAACCTCGACGTCCGCGTCGGCATGCTCGTGCGAAGGATCGGGATCGTCGAGCACGCGGTCACTGCCATGCGGGCGGATCTCCGCGTGCTGCGCAGAAGCCCGGACGAGCAGGCCGCGCTGCTCGTGACCTATGCAGTACTCGGCTTCCTGTGGCCACCGGTCGTCGCCGCCGGTGGCTGGGTGGTGGGCTTCCGGCTTCCACTCGCGATCCCGCTCTGGCTGTCCCTCGTCGGCGCCGCCGTGGGAGCTGCGAGCGCGCTCCGCTCGGTCAAGACCTCTTCTGCTCAGGCACGCCAGGCGTTCTCCCACGCCCTCTCGTCCTTCTGTGACATCGCCGGCATGTGCCTCGCCGCTGGCCGCGGTGTCGAATCCTCTCTCGAGACAGCGGCACAGACCGGACGAGGCTGGCCCTTCGCCGAGCTGCGATCAGCGCTCCGGGCTGGTTACGTCCGAGGCGACACGCCGTGGGACGCGCTCGCCCGGCTCGGCAACGACGCTCACCTCGACGACCTGGTCGAGCTCGCAGCTGCGCTCTCGCTCGCCGGGGACGAGGGTGCTGCTGTCCGGGACACGATCGGCTCGAAGGCCAAGGCGATCCGGGAGCGGCTCACGTCCGAAGCCGAGCGCTCAGCAGCCTCGGTGACCGAGCGCATGGGCATCCCCGCCACGTTGCTGCTCCTCGGGTTCATCGTCTTCCTCGGTTTCCCCGCCCTCGCAGTGCTCTTCGAGTAGCCGCATCCTCCAACAGCGAAAGGCAACGTTCATGACCAGCTCAGTCGCACGCTTCACGACGTGGCTCACCGGTTTCCTCGCCGCCGCCCGGGCCCGGGCCTCCGAAGAGGCGGACCACGGCGAGGTCGTCGAGAAGGTGATCATCGTCGCCGCAGCCGCAGCGATCGCCATCGGCGCCATGGCGGCCATCGCCCTCGCCGTGGACGTCAAGGTCGGGAGCATCCAGCTCTGACCGCCGGGCCCCTCCCGCGCACTCGAGCCCTCGATCGGTCCCGTCGGCCGCCACGAGGGTGCTCCAGCGCGCCGGGGTCCCGAGGCTCGTCCACCGTCGAGTTCGTCATCGGCACGGCGCTGATGGTGACGATGCTCACGGTCATCGTGCAGCTCGCGTTGTACTTCCACCTGCGCACCGCCGCGCACACGGCCGCCCGCCACGGCCTCGATCACGTTCGAATTGTCGAGGGCTCGACCGACGACGGGATTGCGACCGCCCACGAGTTCCTCGACCAGTCCGGCCAGAGCCTTGGGTCCCGTCAGGTGACAGCCGAGCGCGGCGCCACCACGTCGACGCTGACCGTTGCGGGAGACGTGGTCTCCGTGGTCCCCGGTCTCAACCTGCGCATCGAGGTCACCGTGGACGCCCCGACAGAGCGAGTGATCCCATGACGAGGCGTGACGTCGGACGCGGCTCGGCCAGCGTGGAGCTCGCCATCCTCGCTCCCCTCGTCGGTCTACTGCTCGGGGCGGTCGTTCTGGTCGGTCGCGTGCAGCTCGCGCGCGCTGACGTTGAGGGCGCTGCACGATCGGCCGCGCGCGACCTGTCGCTCTCCCGAGATTCGCACGCCGCCGTCGAAGCCGCTCGAGCGTCGCTCGTGTCTGCCCTCGATGTCGGCGCGCCGACCTGTCGAACCTTGTCGTTCGTGCCGGAGATCAGTCCGACCCGGGTGGTAGTCACGCTGACCTGCACCGTCGATCTCCGAGAGGCAGCCCTCTTGCCCGTCCCAGGGTCGATGTCGGTCTCTGCATCAGCGGTGGAGATCATCGACACCTATCGGGAAGGCCGATGAGCCGGCCGGTTGCTCACCGTTGCTGCGAGCAACGCGACCGCGGATCGGCAACCGTCTGGATGATCGGTGTGACGGTGTCCACGTTCTCCTTGGTCGGGCTGCTCCTCGACGGAGGAGCGATGCTGCGGGCGCGCAGCGACGCGTTCGCGGTGGCCGGCGCGGCGGCTCGGGCCGGCGCCCAACACCTCGATCCCGATGCGGCCGTCGAAGGACTCAGCGTGCTCGATCCCGTCGCCGCAGAGCAGGCGGTTCGGAGCTACCTCGACGAGGTCGGGATGAGGGGTACCGCGACGGCGGTGGGCGACACCATGACGGTCACGGTGTCCTCCGAGGCCACGCTCCAGATGCTCCGCCTCGTCGGAGGGGACGTCGTCTCCTTCGAGGCAACCGCGTCGGTCGAGGCCGTGAAGGTGGAGCCATGACCCGGGTCCGAGCGGCGCTCGCTCTCGGAGCGCTGGTTGCTGTCCTCGGTGGCATGCCGTGGCTCCTCGCCCGGTTCGGCGAGTGGCCGATCTCCGGTTGGCCGACAGAACGGCAGCTACGCGACCTGGACGAAGCTGTCGTATCCGACACCGCCGTGTTCGGCGTGCTCACCCTGGCGGCGTGGGCCGTGTGGCTCCTGTTCGTCGTCTCGTTCCTCGTGGAGACCCGTGCGACGTTGCGTGGGCTGCAGGCGCCGTCGATCGCGTTGGCGGGACCCGTGCAGCGGGCAGCACGTCTCCTCGTCGCCACCGTCGTGATCGGCGTCACGCTCCAACAGAGCGCAGCTCCCGTCGTCTCCCTACCACTGACATCTGCTCGTGTCGCGGCCGCAACCTCTCCTGAGCCGAGTGGGTCCGCACCTACCAGCCCGCCCGTGTCGTCCAACCCGAGCTCTCAAGCAACCGATGCACCGGCGAGCATGCCCGGCGTGGTCACGGTCGCACCCGGAGACTCGGCTTGGTCGCTCGCGGAAACCCACCTGGGTGACGGCATGCGCTGGCGCGAGCTGTGGGAGACGAACCGCCGCACCGTCCAGCCCGATGGTCGGACGTGGACCGATCCGCAGATCATCCGGGTTGGCTGGCGGCTCGCCGTGCCGTTGTCGCCAGAGCGACCGGGGTCGGTGAGCGTTGGGACCAGCTACCTCGTCGAGCGAGGCGACACGCTTTCGGGGATCGCGGCCGAGAAGCTCGGTGATCCCCTCCGGTATCTGGAGATCTTCGACCTGAACGTCGGCGCGGTGCAACCGGACGGACACCGCCTCGAGGACCCCGACCTGATCCTCCCGGGCTGGGAGTTGGACGTGGTCGACGAGGCCTTCGTCGGCGTTCCGACCGACGTGGTAGCCGACGCTGGCGAAGCCGAACCGGAGGCGACACCACCGGCCTCCTCCGATCCCGTGACCTCACCAACGTCTCGGCCCTCGACCGCTCCCCCACCAGCGTCGCCGCTCACGTCAGTCCCACCGCGCGCGACCGACGAACCGGCCGCCCCGGCGCCGGCGGACGATGGCTCGAGCGGCGGAGACACGTCGAGCTCAGGATGGTCGGGTCCTACCTCGGCGCTGGCCGGAGTGACCGGTGCACTCGCCGCAGGGCTTGCCGTCCGCGTCACGATGCTCAGGCGACGGCAGTCCGTACGGGGGGCCCGCTCGCAGCTGCCACTGGCCGGGACGCTCGCCGAGACCGATGCGGCGATCGTCGCGGCGTCCGATGTCCCCCTGGTCCGCTGGGCCGGCCAGCAGCTCGCTCGGCTGACGGTGTTGCTCGACCGCCGCGACGTGACCGCCGGCCCGGTTGCCGTGGAGCTGAGTGAGGTCTCCGGCATCGAAGTGCTGTGGGAGATGCCCCAACCCGTTGCCCCTTCGCCCTGGCGATCGGCGGATGGTGGGTGGGCGTGGCGCCTCCCTTACGACCCGGACGCCGAGGTGCCCGTCGCGGACCTCCCGTGCTCGATCCCTGCGCTCGTCACCATTGGTGAGCGCGACGGCCGCCATCTGCTCCTGGACCTGGAGGCGTACGGCTCGCTCACCGTGGGCGGACCGGCCGACAGCGTTGATCGGTTCCTTCGATCGGTCGCCATCGAGCTGTCGAGTAACGACGACCTCGCTGACGCGAACGTCCTCACGACCTCCCTCGACACCGGCGTCGACCACCTCGAACGCCTGACCCTCACCTCTGCGGATGATGCAGCCGTCGCCCTGGAGCGAGCGGTCGGCTCGGTCCAGTCAGCGCTCGACGGTGCTCAGGTCTCGAGCACCTTCGCAGCCAGGGCCGGATCCGCTGTTCCGATCGAGACGACGGTTGCGGTCGTCGGTCCCGACGACCCGGCCAAGATCGCGCGACTCGTCGAGATCTGCCAGGCCCGGCGCGCGGTCGCCATCGTTGCGGCCGGCACCGAGGGCATGGCGCAGGCGCACATCGAGATCGGGGCCGACGGCGTCGCGCAGCTGACACCCCTCGGAATCCGGTTCTCCCCTACCGGAGTTGCCAGCGAGACTGCCTGCGCGCTCGACGATCTTCTTGCTGCGTTCGCCGTGGAGCAGTCGCCAATGCCAGACCGTGTGGAGGACGTCCGTGTCTCTGCAATGCCGGACGCCTCTGCGCCCAGCCGGGATGACCTCGCGCTGCCGGCAGAACGGGACGATCCGCAACTGCTCGTCCGTGTCTTGGGGGCACCGGCGGTCCCCGATCGACCCGGGCTCGGCCGGCGCGAGCTGATCCTGACCGTGTACCTCGCCTGCCGGGAGGGACCGGTTGCCGCCAGCGCTGTGCAAGATGCCCTCTGGGGCGGGAAGCCGGTGGAGACCAAGACCGTGTGGAACGTCATCGGGGCCACCCGACGCGCGTTGGGGGACCTCGATGACGGCACGCCCGTCCTCCCGGCTGCCGATCGCTCTCGTGGTGGGACGCTCCAGCTCGCCCCAGCCGTGAGCACGGATCTCGCATTGTTGCGCTCCCGCGTGGCGCGAGCCACCGCCGCCTCGTCAACGGAGGCGATCGACCTTCTCCGAGACGCGCTGACCCTCGTCACCGGTCCGCCGTTCGACGCCATCGGGTATGACTGGGCCCACCGAGACCAAGACGTCGCCGAGGCATCCACGCTCATCGAGCAAGCGACCGAGGATCTGGTCGCGCTGGCACTCGACGCAGGGCAGGTGGACGTGGCCCGGGAGGCGATCGTCCGAGGCCTCCGCGGCCTACCCGGCAACGAGGTGCTGTACCGGTGCCGCATGCGGGTCGAGCACCATGCCGGCAACCTCGCCGGTGTCACCGCCGCCTACGAGGAGCTGGTCACGTACCTCAACGACCTCGAGACCGAGCCGTCGCCGGCGACCTCGGCCCTGTTCCACGACCTCGTTCGCCCCGCGGGCCGGCGCTGACCACGACTACTCCGCGCAGAAGAACGGCCGCTCCAACACTCGCCACGTACCGGGATCGGCCCGGTGGGCGAGCTCGAGCAGCTCCAGCAGGAGCCGGGCCGTTCCCGTCCCCCCGATGGTCACGGTCACGAATTCTTCAGTACCGCGAACGCGAGACCACGCCGCCAAGCCCGTCACCGAGAAGACCTTGTCGTAGAACGCGTCGAGGGCTGCACTGTCGGCCATCGTGCCGGGCGCCCCGTGCACGACGGTCAGGTGCCGCCTACCGAGTGCGATCTCTTCAGCTTCAGCGACGATCAAGCTCTCGACCAGCTCGCGTCGGCGGAGCTCATCCGTGCGTGAGCTGGCGATCTCTGCCAGTCGCCAGCCGAACGGGTCGTACGTGGTCCTGGACACGGAGCCCTCCGAGGCATCGTGGCCCACGACACGACCGTTCTCTTCGGCGGGCGACAGGACCATCGTAGCTCCGGCCCTTTGTACGGTTCTGCCGGTCCCTGGAGTCGGCGCCCGTCCGTCGTCGGTGACCCCACGGTCGCACCCGGCCTAGCGCATTGGGCGCCCAGCACTTCCGCTACCCGGCGGTAGGCCTACAACATCGGGATGTCGACCCGGCAGGGCGATGGCGACTGGGGCCCCATCCACGGCGGGTGGGGCCCCAGCGCGTCGACCATTCCGTCGGTCCCTGCGTCGAGCCCTCCCGCGGTGCCCGGTAAAGCACCACATCGAGGGCGAGTCCTCAGTAGGAACAGCCCACGCTCGGAAGCTGCACTGGATGCTGACCCCTGCGCGATTCGCGAAGCGACCGCAGGAGACTCTGAGGGCATCGCAACGCGCCGTCGGCCGTGCGGATCTGCAGATGGAGGTGGGGCCCGCTGGATCGACCGGTGTTGCCGGAGATCAGGATCTGCTGCCCTGCGCCCACCGTGTCACCGGCGGCCACGAGGAGGGCTTCACCATGGCAGTACGTCCAACGTGCCCCGCTGTCGTCCTCGATGGTGACCCCGATCCCACAGCTCGTGCAGCCAGCAGTACGGACTCCGCAGCCGTGGTCCCACCAGTTGTGCGGCCAGCTCATGGTGGCCATGACGCGCCCGCCGCGGATTGCGTAGAGCGGGGTTCCGACGGGGATGGCCCAGTCCCACGCCGGATAGTCGTGATGGGGGCTGTCAACCGGCGCGACAGCGAACACGTCGGCAGGACCAGGCAAGGCGAAGCCATCCGGCAACACCTCGACCGCTCCAGCGAGCACGCAGCCCTCGCCGGTCCCCGCGAGGGCGCCCGCCTGGTGCTCATACTCGGCGAGCCACCGCTGCTGGTACTCGCGGGGCGTGAGTCGGTTCCCCGCCGCTGCAGCCGGGACACGGTCCCACGCGGGTGACGTCGATGCGGGCACGTGGCCCAAGTACCAGACGACGGGCACCGCGGAGATGTCGTCGTCGTGTGCATCGAGGATTGCCACGACCTTCTCCTCGGCCTTGGCGTCCTGCAGCTCCGGTGGCGCCTGCCAGGCCTGCGGAAAGCCGCCGTAGCCAGCCCAGGTCGAGTCGATGAACTGGTAGGCGCCCGACGCCGTCGAGCCCGATGCTCGTGCGGAGTAGACGCCACCAGATTCGAGCTCCCGGATCGTGGCGAGCACGGCGGATCGAGCGCCGCCTACGCATCCGAGCTGCGCAACGTCGCCGTTCGCGACCAACGCTGGGAGGCCGACCAGTCCGACGGCGAGCACGGCGATGGCCGCCACGGTCAACTTCATGTCCCATGACGCACGGCTGACGGCGGTCGTTGTTGCGCGAACGCCGCTCGCGGCTGGGTCCTGGTTCGTCAGATGCACCCGAACCGGGTGCCGGCCAGCGGACGGAGGTCCAGTGATGAATCAAAGGTGGCGGAGGGTCGTTGCCGTGGCCACAGCCGCACAGGGGCTGGTGGTGGTCAGCGCCTCGCGGGCGTTGGCGCAGGTTCCGGATCCCTCTCCGGATGCGACTCTTCCCGGGGGAGCCCTCATCACCCAGGTCCTGGGTTGGCTGAAGTTCGCAGCCATCGCCGCCGCCGTCGCCGGACTGCTGATCGGAGGCGTGGCAACGGGTGTCGGCCATTTCGGGTCGAGCTACTCAGCCTCCTCAGCGGGCAAGAAGTGGGTGCTCGGTGGGATCGGCGCCGCCATGCTCGCCGGACTCGCGCACTCGATCGCGGTGACCGTCTACACGGCGACCTGACACATGCGGACGTCTCGAGCCGTCGTGCTGCTGGCACCGGCGGCCCTCACCGCGCTCCTGGCCGCCAGCTGTTCCATGCCGTCTGCGCCGGCGGAGCCCTCACCGACCACGGCGGGTCCGCTCGACGTGGAGCAGGGGACGGATCCTGAGCCACACGCCGACCGGACCGCCCGCGGGAGGGCTCGTGACGCTGCCGGCGCCCTCGCTGCCGGCTCGGATGCGGTGTCCATGACCGGTGAGATCGCGACGGCAGGGTTCATCACCCGGCACGATCTGATCGCGTCGATCGCATCGACGAGCTACGCCGACGAGCTGGCTGCGGTGTCAGCTCGACAGCTCGATGAGCTGACGGTCGAGCTCGGTCAGGGAGGAACCACGCCCCGTCAGATCGTGTGGTCGGAGCTGCCCCTGAGGGGGCACGTCGCCTTCCATGAAGGTCGCAATGCGGTCGTCGAGATCTGGTCGGTGCTCGTGGTCGGAGTTCGGGGTCACGGAGCACCCCGACAGGCGTGGCGCACAGTCACCGTCGGGCTCGTCTGGGAACGGGGCGGCTGGCGCGTCGATGCCTGGGACGCTCTGGCCGGCCCGACTCCAGCCTTGGCTTCATCCTCGGTCGTGTCGACTGTCGGCGAGGTCGCCACCGCCCTCGCGTGGTCCACCCTCGGGCGGTCGTGATGTTCGACTGGTCGATCGGCGGGCTCGGCGAGCTGTTCGGCCTCGTCGGTGGAGCCGTCGGAGGGGCCGCGGGGTGGGCGTGGGACAAGGTCGTCACGGGCATCTACACCTGGCTCGCCAACGGGCTGGCACTGCTCATCGAGTGGGTGTGGTCGGTGCTCGACTCCGGGACGACCCCGCGGCTCACCGAGGGCTGGTTCCGCAACGAGCTGTCCGCCCGAGTGGGGGTCATCGCTCTCGCCGTGACGGTGGCGATGATGCTCGCCTCCAGCGTCCAGGCTGCGCTGGCTGGTCGACCTGAGCAGATCGCCGACGCAGTCAAGGAGGGAGTCCGAGCGATCGTCTCGTCGGCGTTGACGGTGATCGTGCTCGACGTCCTCATCGGGGTCGCCGACGAGACCTCGGCGATGGCGTGGCAGGTCGGCCGACCGGACCTCGTGCGGATGCTGGAGAGCATGGTCGTCGTCGCCTCGACGGCAGGGCCGTTGGGAAGCACCTTCGTCGGCCCGTTGTGCCTCTTGGTTGGCTTCATCGGATTGATCGGCCTGGTGGTTGCCCTCACGATGCGCTCGACGCTGATCTACGTCGCCGCGGCGCTGGCTCCGATCGTGTGGTCGGTCAACGTCTTACCGCTCTTCCGTGGATCAGCCCGCAAGCTCGTCCACCTCACCGTCGCCCTCGTCGTGTCGAAGCTCGCGATCGTCGTCACGCTCGTCGTGGCCGTGAAGCTGATCGCCGCCCCGGGTGGGGACCCCGACAGCGCAGCGGTCATCAACGACGGCGCTGCGGCCGTCGGAACGCTGATGTCGGGGTTCGTGTCGTTCCTCATCGCTGCGGTCACGCCGATGGTGCTCTATAAGCTCATGCCCACGGTCGAGGGCGCCATGGTCGGCGCAGGAGTCGCAGGCGGTTGGACCCGCGGGGTCACCACGACGGCGCACACGGCACTGATGATCAAGAGCCTCGGCGCCACGGCCGGCGCATCCGTCGCGACACGTGCGGTCAGTGGCCAGAGCGGGGTACCCGGTTCATCCTCCTCGACTGGCCAACCGACGAGCGGCGGGCCGGCAGCGATCCCAGGGTTCGGTGCCCGGTCTCCGGCCACCACCGCGAGCGGTGCGGAAGGGAGCCCGTCGACGACTGAAGGAGCGAAGGGATCTCCTGCGGTGCGCCCGACGACAGGCCGACCGGCCTCAGGACGGTCGACCGATCGTGGGGATGAAGGCTCGGAGGTGCCGGTCCGATGACCGAGGTCGTCCGCACCTACAGGTTCAGCGACTCGCAGCGGCCCGGTCTGCTGCTCGGCCTGACCGCTCGACAGGCCGTCCCGGTCATCGGTGGGGTGCTCGTCCTGGCGGTCGTGCTCCAGACGTGGCTCCCGCCGGTGATCGGCCTCCTCGGTCCGGCGGTTGGCGTGACTGTCGCGTTCGGGCGCTGGCGAGGTGCCTCCCTGTCCGAGACGCTGGTCCCAGGGACACGGCTGTGGGTGCTGCGTCGACTCGGGCGGAACCGATGGGTGCGGCCTCCGCTCCTGGGCGACAACACCCACCACGCGCTGCCTCGCCAGCTCCGCGGTCTCGAGCTGGTCGAGCGCCCGGAGGCGCCGGGGATGGCGGCGGTGCGGGACCGCGCGGCGGGGACCGTGACTGGAGTGCTGCGAGTGCAGGGACACGGTTTCCCCCTCGCCAGCAGCGCCGAGCAGGACTCGATGCTGGTGGGATGGAGCGCTGCCCTCAGTCCCTTCGCACGGGAACGGTCCCCCGTCTCGGCCCTCACGTGGCAGGAGTGGGCGCATCCAGTGGGCACGGACGACCACCGGATGTTCCTGTCGTCGGTCGGTGTCGATGAGCGAGCCGGGGACGCGGCTACCGCCGACTACCTCGCGCTGGTCGACCAGCAGGCCCCTCGAACCATCGCTCACGACGTGCTCCTCTCGGTCACGGTCGATCAGCGCAGGGTCCGGATGCGGCGCAACGACCGTTCACGACTGAGGGCGGCGCTCGAAGCCCTCGACGGAGAGATCCGACTGTTCGAAGGCCGACTCGACGCGGCTGGGTTCACCGTCGGCGGAGCCCTCTCCCCCTTCGAGCTGACCGCCGCCATCCGGGTGCGGTCCGATCCCAGCCGCTCTCGCCAGGTCGTCACGCTCGCCCGGTCGCTTGCCGCCGCCGCTCGACGCGGGGCGCTCGAGTGGGGACCGATGCTGGTGGAGAGCGACCGGACCCACGTCCTCGTCGACGGGACGTTCCACCGCTCGTACCGGATCGCTGGCTGGCCCCAGCTTCCTGTCGCGGCTGACTGGATGAGCGATCTGCTCACCGTCACCCCGGCCGTGCGCACCGTGACGATCGTGATGGAGCCGGTCCCGATGAGCCGGGCGGCCCGGGCGGCCGACCGGGAGGTCATGGCCCGCGAAGCCGACGCCGACATGAAGACGCAGAAGGGCTTCCGGGTCAACGCTCGCGAGCGAAAGCGCCTCGCCGACGTGGAGGCGCGCGAACGCGAGCTGTCCGAAGGACACGCCGAGTTCCACTTCGTCGGCATCGTCGACGTCACCGCCACCGACATCGGTGACCTGGACGACGCCTGCGACGACGTCGAGCAAGCCGCCGCCCGGTCGCTGCTCGACCTTCGGCCCCTCGACGCTCGTCACGACCTCGGCTGGGTCGCCTCCCTTCCCCTCGGCCGTTGCCTAGCCCGGTCCCTGACGTGACCCCGGCCGGTCGGGACCGACTACCACTCGTCCAACGTCGGACCGGCCTGCGCATCGAACGACACCGATCCACCATGGCCCACCTGGCATCGGTCTACCCCTGTCATACCGACGCCAGCATCGGCGACCGTGGGCCCTACATCGGCGTGAACCTCACCGGCGGCGACTCCGGATGGTTCTTCGATCCCTTCGAGCTGTACCCGCACGTCCTGACGAACCCGAACTGCATCGTCACCGGTGACATCGGCTCGGGGAAGTCGGCGCTCGTCAAGGCCTTCCTCGGCCGCGAGCTCGCCATCTACGGCTCTCAGCGGATGGTCACCATCCTCGACCCCAAGGGCGAGTACACGACCTTCGCCATGGCGCACGGGCTGCCCGTCGTCCGGCTCCACCCCGGAGGTGTCGATCGCCTCAACCCGATGGACCACCGCGGCGACCCAACGGAGACCGTCCGCCGCCAGGGTCTGGCCATCGCGCTCGTCGCCGCCGTCCTCGGCCGCGCTCTCGACGCCACAGAAGACGCCCTGCTCGGCTCGGCCATCAGCGCGCTCGCTCGCACCGGCCGCACGTTCACGCTGACCGACGTCGCCGCGACCGTCGCCGATCCAGCCGAGGAGCTCGTCGCGCTTGCTCGGCGCAGCCCACGTGACCTGGCGCAGGCCGCCACCCCGATCGTGTTCGCGCTGGACAAGCTCTTGACCCGCACGCTCGCCGGGATGTTCGACGGCCCCACCACCGTGCCGATCGACTGGACCGGCGGACCCGGCTTCGTCATCGACCTGTCTGCGGTCTACGACGACGAAGAGGCCCTCCCGCTCGTGATGCTCGCCGCCACCTCCTGGTTGGCGGCCTCGCTCCAGCGGCATGGCGGGAGGCGGGTCCTTCAGGTGATCGACGAAGCGTGGGCCGCCGTCCGTCACGGTGCCCGCCACTTTCAGGGCAGCCTCAAGCTCTCACGCACCTACGGCGTCTCGACGTGGCTGATCTGCCACCGCCCTGATGATCTGTCGGCACAGACGGACGACGGCACCGCCATCGCCAAGATCTCCGCCGGCCTGCTGTCCGACATCCAGACCCGCATCATCCTGCGCCAACCCCCCGACCAGGTCGCCGCCGCCGCCGAGCTGTTCGCCCTCTCCCAGCGAGAGCGCACCTGGATCGGCCAGCTCGCTCGGGGGCGGGCCCTCTGGCGCCTTCAGAACCGCGGTGCAGTCGTCCAGACGGTCCTCACCGACCACGAGCGCCGGCTCTGCGATACGGACGCCGCCATGACGGCATGACCCCCACCCGGTCCGGGGTCCGCTGGCAGATCGCCGACGTCCTCGACCGCACCGACCTCGCTCGGCTCCTCGACGAGGTCGCCGAACCCGCTACCCACAGCATGCGCGGTCGACGATGGCACTGCCCGCTTCCCGACCACGATGACCGCCACGCATCGGTGACCATGCACACCGACCACCGGGGCCACGAACGGTGGCGCTGCTGGTCCGGCGACGACTCTCATCGCGGCGACGCCATCGACCTCATCAGCGCGACCCAGCGCCTCTCTCGCGCCGACGCCGTCGACTGGCTCGCCCAGCGCGCCGGCATGGTCGCCGAC
>Ga0208490_100920_pt1 | contig 13592 bp, 16 predicted proteins | sample SubbioAug_CSWold_FD_184818 | JGI IMG/M metagenome (GOLD analysis project Ga0208490, IMG submission 184818) | Serpentinite rock and fluid subsurface biosphere microbial communities from McLaughlin Reserve, California, USA - CR11Aug_CSWold (SPAdes) | ecosystem: Environmental > Terrestrial > Deep...
CTGCATAACCCTCACGGCTGGATCCCCTTCCCTTCCGCCGCAAGCGGCTCCAGCCGGGGATGACACCGGAGGGGGTGGACCGCACCTCACACCACCTCCCGCGACGCCTCGATCTTGCCGATGGCGTCAACAACCGCGTCGAACGGCAACAGCGTCGAGGCCTGGCGGGCCTTGAATTCGCGCACGGGTTCGAGCACGCGCAGTTCCTCCCACTTGCCCGTGGGCGCGGGGCCATTTTCCTTCAGCATGCGGCGCATCTGATCGCGAACCTCGCGCAACTCGGCAGCGCTCGAGCCAACGACGTGTCGCGCCATCAGCGATGCGGATGCCTGCCCGAGTGCGCAGGCCTTCACGTCATGTGCGAAATCAGTCACCACATCGCCATCCATCGCGAGATCGACCGTAACCTTGGAGCCACAAAGCCTGGAATGCGCCACCGCGCTCGCCTGCGGAGCCTCGAGCCGCCCGAGGCGGGGGATGTCGGCGGCGAGTTCGAGGATTCGCTTGTTGTAGATGTCGTTAAGCATCGGGTGACCGATCGTGTCGCTGCATCGGAATGTCTGCTATAGATAGTATCCAGCGCGGAGTTTGGCGAGGCCGGTTCTTGCGCGACTTTGCTTGCAGGAGGGTGAAGCGCGGCAATACGCCGCCGCGACAGGTCCAGGCGTCACTGCTGCGCGTAAGCTCGGCTGTGCATCAAAGCGGGAGGCTCCACATGGATGCAGTGGTTAAGTCCTTGTCCACGCGTGAGACTGCGGTCGACGCCGACAAGCCGGAAGTTATACGCCCGACCCGCGAGGAAGCGGAGGCGGCCGTTCGGACGCTGATCCGCTGGGCGGGAGACGATCCAACCCGCGAGGGGTTGCTCGACACGCCAAAGCGCGTCGCCAAGGCCTATCGCGAGCTCTATCGCGGTTACGAGGAAAACGCCGAAGAACTGCTCGCAACGGTCTTTGAAGACGTCGAGGGCTATGGCGACATGGTTCTTGTGCGCGACATCCCGTTCCACTCGCACTGCGAACACCACATGGTGCCGTTCTTCGGCAAGGCGCATATCGCCTATTTCCCGCTGAAGGGCGTGGTGGGCCTGTCGAAACTCGCCCGCGTCGTCGATGTCTATGCGCGGCGGATGCAGACGCAGGAGACCATGACCGCGCAGATCACGGAGGCGATCGACAATGCGCTCGCGCCTCGCGGCGTCGCGGTTATGATCGAGGCCGAGCATATGTGCATGTCGATGCGCGGCGTGATGAAGGCGGGATCATCGACTGTGACGACCCTGTTCACGGGCGTGTTCAAGGACGAGCCGGCGGAGCAGGTGCGGTTCTTCACGCAATTGCGCGCGGGCAAGGGTTGACGTTTCAAGGGTTGACGTTTGCGGGATAATGTCCGCTTTAGAGCGCGCCGTTGTGGGACGGCGCGTTTTTCTTGTCAGAATGCTGGAATTTCAATGAGTTCTGCAACATTCACCACCGCAGCCGACAAGCGCACGCTTGAAGAAGGCGACGTTTTCGCGCCGCGATTCAACGCGGACGGGCTCGTCACGGCGATCGCCATCGATGCCGATACCAACGCGGTTCTGATGGTCGCGCACATGAACGCCGATTCTCTCGCGAAGACGCTCGAGACGGGCGAGGCCTGGTACTGGTCGCGCTCGCGCTCGGAACTCTGGCACAAGGGCGCGACGAGCGGTCAGGTCCAGACGGTCGAGGAGATGCTCGTCGACTGCGACCAGGACGCCGTCGTGATGCGCGTTCGCGTCGCCGGCGACGGCGGTTGCTGCCATACGGGCCGCCGCTCGTGCTTCTATCGCCGGGTCGTGCCGGTCGAGGGAGAGGCCGCGCGCCTCGCCTTCGTCGATCAGGCACCCGCGCACACCCATGTGCACGAGGCCTGATCGAGGCCCAGGAATCATCCCTTCGGCAGCATCTCCTTGACGAGCCCGCTCGCCTTGCCGAAATCCATCCGCCCGGCATATTCGGCGCGAAGCGCAGCGATGACCTTGCCCATCTCCTTCATCGAGGCGGCGCCGGTCTCGGCAATCTTGGCCTCGATGGCGGCGCGGGTCTCGGCTTCGTCCATCTGCTGCGGCAGGAAGGTGGAGATGATCGCGATCTCCTCGTTTTCCTGCGCGGCCAGCTCCGGGCGTGCGTTGTCGGTGTAGATCGCAGCCGATTCCTGGCGCTGCTTCACCATTTTCTGCATGAGGGCGAGGATCTCGTCGTCGGAAGCCGGCCCCTTGCCGACGCCGCGCGATTCGATGTCCTTGTCCTTGATGGCGGCCTGGATCAGGCGAATGGTGGCGAGCTTCTGCTTCTCGCCGGCCTTCATGGCATCCTTGAGTTCCTGTGTCAGACGTTCGCGCAACATGCAATTCTCCAAGCTCGTATGGGCGAGCGACGTTGACGCCGCCCGGTCTCGCCCTTAAGTGAACCGCTTGTACGCGCGTGATCGCGCGTTGCGGCGCGCTCCGGCGTGCCCGTTGGCTCCGGACATAATAGAGAACACGGCGATGCTGCAAGACGAACCGACGCAAGAAGGTACACACGAAGGCTGGGCCGAGGCCGCAACCACGGCGCTGCTCGTGCTGCAGGACGGAACGGTGCTCGAAGGCTTCGGGATCGGCGCAATCGGCTCGTCGGCTGGAGAGGTCTGCTTCAACACTTCGATGACGGGCTATCAGGAGATCCTCACGGACCCCTCCTATGCAGGCCAGATCATCACCTTCACCTTTCCTCATATCGGCAATGTCGGCACCAACGACGAGGACACCGAGACGGTCAACGCCGCGGCGGAATCGCATGTGCGCGGAATCGTCATGGCGGCCCCGATCACCGATCCATCGAACTGGCGCGCGAGCCGCAACCTCGACGCCTGGCTGAAGAACCGTGGAATCGTCGGGATTTCCGGGATCGACACCCGCGCGCTCACCGTGCTGATCCGCGACCACGGCATGCCGAACGCGATCATCGCGCACGCCCCCGACGGCAAGTTCGACATCGACGCGCTGAAGGCACGGGCCGCCGCCCTCCCCTCGATGGTCGGGCAGGATCTCGTGCCGCTCGTCGGAGCCACCCAGCGCTACGAGTGGAATGAACTCCCTTGGGAGCTCGGCAAGTCGTATGCGGTGGGCAAGGAGCACAAGCACCACGTCGTCGCCATCGATTACGGCGTGAAGCGCAACATCCTGCGCCTCCTCGTCAATGCCGGCTGCAAGGTGACCGTCGTGCCGGCGACCGAATCCGCCGAGAACATCCTCGCCCTCAAGCCCGATGGCGTCTTCCTGTCGAACGGCCCGGGCGATCCGGAGGCGACTGCTGCCTACGCCGTGCCGACGATCAAGGCATTGCTCGACAAGAAGGTCCCGACTTTCGGGATCTGCCTCGGCCACCAGATGCTCGGCCTCGCCATCGGGGCGAAAACGAAGAAGATGGGTCAGGGGCATCACGGCGCGAACCATCCGGTCAAGGACAAGACCACGGGCAAGGTCGAGATCGTCTCGATGAACCACGGCTTCGCGGTCGATCCGGAATCGCTGCCGGCCAATGCGCACGAGACGCACGTATCGCTGTTCGACGGCTCGAACTGCGGCATCGAGCTCGATGATCGCCCGGCCTTCTCGGTCCAGCACCATCCGGAAGCCTCGCCGGGGCCGCGCGACAGCCACTACCTGTTCGACAGATTCGTGACGCTGATGGAGAGCGGAAAGGTCTGAGCAGCGCCTCGTGATGGGAGTAGAGGGCGGAGCCTGCGGCGATTTGTCGAAGATTCGCGGCAAGCGCTTAACCCTCGCTTAACTATCCCCCTTCATGGTCCGTTGATCATTCATCGGAGGATCCTGTCGTGATCCAAACGCATGGTTCTGCTCACGAATTCTTTCGCCTGCACCGGATCCTCCTGTCCCATCTCACGCTGGGTACGGCGGCGGCGTGGAGCTTTGCAGTCTACGCGGGGCTGCACGCGCCGTGGGTCTCCAACATCGTTTTCCTGATCGATCCGACGAGCAGCAGGGTCGAGGCGACGGGGTCCTATCTCTTCACCTACCCGGCCATCCTCCTGATCGCGCTCGGCGTCGCGTATTTCGGTCGGGAGAGCTTCCTGCGGCTTCGCCACGTGCCCAACCAGACAGTCGGCTTCGCCATCGCCGGCGCGGCCCTCCTTACCCTTTTCATCCTGTCCGTCGAGCGCGCCACGTCAGCGCTTCGGCTGGGTTGGCTCTGAAGCAAGCACGAGAAGACGTCATGCGCCTCGGTCCCTTCTTTCGTGCAATGGTTCTCGTCGCCGTCGGCGGCGGCGCCCTGACTGCGTTCGCGAACGCGCAGGGTGTCGGCACGACCGACCCGGCGATCGGCGCGGCGATCCTCGAAGAGAACTGCGCCAGCTGCCACGCCGTGGGTCCAACCGGCTCCAGCCCGATCGCAACAGCCCCTCCCTTCCGCAAGCTCTCCCTGCGCTACCCCGTGGAGAACCTCGAAGAGGCGTTGGCCGAGGGGATCATGGTCGGCCACCAGGGCATGGTGCAGATGCCGGAATTCGTCTTCGAGGCTGACGAGATCGGCCACATCATCGCCTATCTCACCGCGATCCAGACCCGCTGAGGCGGATCTCCGCCCATCATGGTGGACGACAGCCAGAGCGCGAGTTCGAGGTTGATCGTCGATAGCACGCCATACCAGATCAGGTGATGTCGAGCGCGATGAGCCCCCGTACGCCGCCTCGTCCGGGTAGCCGTAGTCCATCATCTGCAGCACGGCGACGGCGCCGATCGTGAGCGCCGTGGCGATGGTGGATTCCGAGATCGCCGCGAAGATCGCGCAGGCGACGACTGTGGCGACGCCGAGGACGCTGGGCAACACGCCACCGCAAGCGGAGGGATCTCGACGCGCACAAGCGCGCGAAACCGCGACGCCGCAGAGAACGTATACAATTGTATTTCGCAACTACCGGCAGCCCTCGATCATGCTCGAAAGCAATTTTTAATAAATACAGTACATCAATGTGCAACGATCGTGAATACACGAACAGTCCGGATTGTTCGGGTAGTGTGAGTGACGCAGCGTAAACAAGAAACCCAAAGATCGCCTTACCCAACGGAATTATCAAGCGTGAATGCTGTATCGAAAGATATTTCGCAGCAGAACGTTTCTTTCCGTAGGAAAAAATGCTGATTAATCAAACGCAATCTCATCATTCGGGGGAATGAATATGGATTTCGATGACAAGATTTCTGAACGTCTTGCTTTCTTTGATATAACGGATGACGTCCGTGCCGAAGTTGCCGGCATTTGGGAATCGTCCGCGAAGAAAATACCCGAAATCCTGACGCGATTCTACGAGCATCTTCACAAAATTCCACATCTTTCCGAAATGATCGGCTCGCGCCAGACCTATCTGGTGAAGCGCCAGTCCGAGCACTGGGCGCGCCTTTTCAGCGGCAGGTTCGACGAAGCATACGTCGACGGCATCCGCCGCATCGGCCTCGCCCACCACAAGATCGGGCTCGAGCCGCGCTGGTATATCGGTGCGTATTCGTTCGTCCAGGATGAAATCCTGCAACATCTCGCGCAGAAGCACCGGTTCCGCGGCATCGCCCTCGCGAAGAAGGCGTCGGCCATGAACAAGGCTGTGATGCTCGACATGGATTTCGCGATTTCCGTGTATCAGGAGATCCTGCTCGAGGATCGCCAGCGTCGCGGCATGATGCTCTCCGACGCCATCGCAAGCTTCTCCGGCGCGGTGGAGGACAGCCTCGGCATCGTGGACAGCGCGAACCGGAAGCTCGGCGTTACCGCCGAGGAGCTCGACAGCGCCATGACTGAAGCGAACACCCTCGCCGATTCGGTAGGCGGAACCGCACAGCGGAGTTCGGACGCGATGCAGGCGGGCGCGGCGGCGACGGAGGAACTGGCGACCTCCGTCCGCGAGATCGGCACCCAGGCGGCTCGCTCGGCCGATGTCGCCGCAACCGCGGTCGATCGCGCCCAGCATACCCGAAGCGCCGTCGCGAGCCTCGCCGAGCAGGCGCGGCAGATTGGCGACGTGGTGGACCTGATCAACCAGATCGCGGCGCAAACCAACCTGCTCGCGCTCAACGCCACCATCGAGGCAGCCCGTGCAGGCGAAGCCGGGAAAGGCTTTGCCGTGGTTGCGCAGGAGGTGAAGACGCTCGCCGGGCAGACCGCGAAGGCGACGACCGAGATCGGAACCCGCGTCAGCGCCATTCAGGAAGCGACCCGCACGAGCGCCATCAGCATCGACGAGATCGCCCGCGTGATCGAGGAGGTCAGCACCATCGCCACCGCCATCGCCTCGGCAGTGGAAGAACAGACCGCCGTCACCGCCGAGATCGCGGAGAAGGTGCAGGACACCGCCGACAGCACCAGTGAGGTGGTCCGCTCCATCGAGCGGCTGGGCGCATCGACGGCCACCGCGTCCTCTGCATCCGACGCGGTCAGCGGCGCGCGCGTCCAGCTCGACCAGCAGATGCAGCGCCTGCGACAGGATATCGACACGTTCCTCGTCACGGCGAAATCCGCCTGAGGAACGCGGCGCCGGGGTGGAACGGTGCGGGACGATCGCATCGATTCTCGCTTTCGGCGCCACATTCCCCTTCCAAATTCTCCTCCGGAACGACATGCTCTTCACCTGCAGCCTCGGGGGTGACCAGCATCGTGATCGAGATTTCGGCCCAATCGCTCGACCAGGCGGCATTCGCCCCGTACGGCGAAGTGCTGTCGCTCCCCGATGCCGGGGCGCGCCTCTATTACGAGAGCGCACTCTCCAGCCAGCGCCCGGATGCCTGGCCGAGCCTCAGCATTGCGCAACCGAGCGAACCTGCGAGCCTTCCCTTCATCGTGAAGGTGATGGAGCGGCATCGGTTCTCGTCGCAGAGCTTCGTCCCGATCAACGCGAAGCGCTGGCTCGTGGTCGTCGCACCGCATGCGCCGGAAGGCGGCCCCGATGTCTCCCGGCTGCAGGCCTTCGTGGCGCGCGGGGACCAGGGCGTGACCTTCGCCGCCGATGTCTGGCATCACCCGCTCACCGTGCTTGAGGAAGCGGCGAGCTTTGCGCTCTTCATGTGGCGCAACGCAACCGAATCCGACGAGGAGATCCTCGATCTCGCAGATCCCGTGACGGTGAGCTGACCGCCAGATGAAACGCTGCGCGTCGGCCCTCGTCCTGATCACGCTGGTAACGCTCCTCGGTGCGGGAGCGGAGCTGCGCGCGCAATCATTGGATGAGCCACAGCAGTTCTTTGGAACACCGTCGGGTTGGGTCTACGACCCCGAGCGGCCCGCGACGTCGACCCGCCTGACATCGCAGGATGCGAGCGGCTTCCTGCTGTTCTTCTGCGAGGCCGCCCGTCCCGCCTTCTTTCTCTCGCTGGGCGAGAGCGACGATGGCGAGGCGGATGCGGCGCATGACGGGCTGCTGCAGGTCTACCCGGCGGTGGGGCGCAACGGCGACCCGCTGCTTGCTCAGTTCACCGTGAGATTGCTCGCCCCCGACGCCCTGCGCTCGGTGCGATTCGAGCATGAATTCCGCGATCCGCCGCGCAGGCTGCTCGATCTCGTGCGCGATTATCCCACAGGCATCCGCCTGAGGATCACGCCCTTGCGGCACGACGCATTCACCCCGCCGGGACTGGTCGAACTCCTGCTGCCGGGAACCGCCGACGAGACCGGCCTGCCCATGGAACTCGCCCTCGCCTCGCTGCTGGAGGCGTGCCGGCGGCAGGCGTCTCGCTGAGCGGAGCCTACTGGGTGGCCGTGGTCACCTTCTCATGCAGCCGCCCGAGCAATCCCCAGAAGAAATCCTCCCCCGGATACCCCTCGATCCGCCCGATCTCGACGCCTTCATCCACGACGACGAAGGTCGGGGAATAGCGCACGGGCCGGACGAGCTTCACGTCGGGGGCCTCGTCGCGGTCCATGTCGATCATGACGACGGGAAGATCGCGGCCGATATCCGTCTCGGGATAGACCGGCCCCACCGTGCGGTCCCAGGTGTGGCACCAAGGGCAGCCGGCGCGGCGGAACATCAGCAGTTCGGCGGCCTGTGCGGCGACGGGTGTCGCGAGCGCAACGACGAAGGCGAGCGGAAGGGCGAGCAGCCCGCGTCGCAATATATTTCCAGCCCGCAGCATCAACACGTTCCCTTCCCTGAAGCCATGGCATAACATATCTCGAAATTCATATGTATGCGAGGCGGAAGTATGGCTGCGAGGATGCAAGAATGACAATGGAGATCGGCCTCATGGCCGCGTTCGGTGCCGGCATCATCTCCTTTCTGTCACCCTGCATCCTGCCGCTCGTGCCGCCCTATCTCTGCTTCCTCGCCGGCACCTCGCTCGATGACCTCTCGAAGAACCCCTCCGGCCTGACGACCTCACGCGCATTCGCGCGGGCGCTCGCCTTCGTCCTCGGCTTCGGCGCGGTCTTCGTCGCGCTGGGGGCGGGAGCATCGACGATCGGCGGGTTTCTCTCGCAGCATCTGACCATCCTGACGCAGATCGCGGGCCTCCTGATCATCGGGCTCGGGCTGCACATGCTGGGGGCTTTTCGCGTGTTCCTGCTGATGCGCGAGGCGCGTTTCCAGGTGACCCGCAGGCCCGCGACCCTGGCGGGAGCATTCGTCGTCGGGCTCGCCTTCGCCTTCGGCTGGTCGCCCTGCGTCGGCCCGATCCTGGCCTCGATCCTGATGGTCGCGGGCATGGACGACAGCGCGGGGCGCGGCGCGACGCTGCTCGGCTTCTACGCCGCCGGGATCGGCATCCCCTTCCTGCTGGCCGCTCTCTTCACCGGGCCGTTCCTGCGCTGGCTCGCAGGCTTCAAGAGGCATCTCGGGCTTATCGAGAAGCTCATGGGCGGGGCGCTCGTCGCGACGGGGATCGTCATCGCGACGGGATACATGCCGATCCTCGCCGGCTGGCTGCTGGAGGCTGTCCCGGTGCTGGGGGTGATCGGGTGAGCGCCCCCTTCCCGGCCTGCGGCCGCCGGGGATGACACGAACGGGGTGCAGGGTGGAGGCGCTTTCTGCAAACAATCCCCTCCGGTGTCATCCCCGGCCGGAGGCGCGAAGCGCTGGAGGGGAAGGGGATCCAGCTGTGAGGCTCATGCAGCGCGACAGCTTGCCGCCTGCATCGACCGTCACAGCTGGATCCCCTTCCCGGCCTGCGGCCGCCGGGGATGACACGGAGCGGAGTGCAGGATGGATTGATCCCCAGCGAAACATGCTGCGGCGAAGCCGCTCCTGCCCGCAGCCCGATCACTTGTTGACGGGTGAGTCCCTGTCCATCAGCAGCGCCACGATGTCCTTGATCTGGTCCACCGTCAGCACCGCGTTGGTGCCGAATCGCGGCATCAACGAGCAGGGATAGACGACGTGCGGATCGTAGATCTTCTCGTAGGCTGCCTTCACCGCCTCTTCCGAAAAATCGCGATCCTTGCCGTATCCGAGCAGGCTCGGGCCGATCGTGCCGTAGCTGACCTCCTCGCGCGTCATCTGGTGGCAGGCGTAGCAGTTGCCGCCGTTCTCGCGGGCTGCGGGATAATCCGTGAAGCGCATCCCGTAGCCAGATTGCGCGAGCGCCTCGCCCTTCTTCCAGTCGCCCGCGAGGACGTTGTCGTCGGGATAGACGACGTTTGCCGCGGCCCGCTTGCGGATCTCCTCGAAGACATCGTCGGGCGGGTTGTTGGCACTTGCATTGCACTGGGCCATGGTCTCGTCGGGCGTGAGCCTCGGCTTCCACTCGTCGGGAGCACGGGCAAACGCCGCCTCGATGACGGAATCCACCTTGGCCGGATCGACCGCGGGCGCGTCCTGCGCCAGAGCCGAGCCGGAAACGAGAGCGAGGGACAGGATCGTGGTCGTGAGAATACGCATGATCCCCTCCTCAGCGCTTGATCGACGGAGCAGCGACTTCGCCGCCATCCGCCACGGAAACGAGATACGAGATGAGAGCGACTGACGCTTCCGATCCCATTTCCAGCTGCGGCATGCGCATCTGCCAGTAGCAGTCGTACATGCGGTGCTGCATCGTCATGACGTGAGTCGACGAGATGCGGTAGGCGGGCCACTCGCCCACCACCTTGCGCGCCTCTTCCGGACTGGACAGATGCGGCAGTTCCTGCAGGCGAATGCGTTGCCCGCTCTCGGAATGGCAGGTGACGCAGGAGAAATCGAACGGACCCGAGCGCCGGCTGAACAGCGCCTCGCCGAGCGCCACGGCCGCCTGGCCGTGCTCGTCGTCGAGCTTTGCATTGAACGCAAGGCCTTCGGACTGATTCGCGACATAGGTCGCAATCGCGCCGATTTCCTTCACGGGCTGACCGCCGCTGGGATGCGGCCTGGCGGTGAGTTCCGCCGCGCTGAACCCCTGCAACTGCTCCATGCACCACAGGATGCGCGTCTCGGCGTCCATGACCCGGCCCGCATCCTCGAAGTAGCGCGGCATTTCGGCGAAGGCACCCGCGACGACGCCCGGCCCCTTGCCGAGATCGCATTCCTCCAGCGAAACGTTGTTGGGACCACGCGGCTCGCTCCAGAGCACCTCGCCGCGATCGGCGTCGAGAAGACCCGGGTTCGACCAGGGATCCTCGCGCAGCATCTGCCTGAAACGCTCCAGCCCGCGCTGCGTTTCCTCGTCGCTTTGTGCGCCGGCGGGCTCCCATGGAACCGTGAGCGCAACGATCGAAGCCAGCCCCGAGGCCAGCACTAATTTTCCGATTCTCTGCAAGTTCGTTTCCTCCGATGCGTCTGGTGCGCAAATTTATTGTTCCGTGCTTGGGATTCTTGATTGATCCGTACTTATTCTTACATGCAAAAAATGGAATGAAAAGGGGCGGCCGCGGCAAAAAATCGGTTGACGGACGGCCTCGCCCTGATCAACAATCTAAAAAATTGAATGTGTTTACCGTCAAAGGTAACGAACGGGAGGAGACCGGGCAGCCCGCCATCGGCGGCATCGATCTCCTGGATGAAACGAACAAGGAGACTATGATGACGTTTGTACTGAGCCGCCGGCAGGCTCTTCTTTGCGGATTTGGCGCGGCGACCGCAGCCAGCTTCGGCAGCATGAGCCTCCCCGCCTTCGCCGCCGCCAACGATGCCCAGGATCTCATCGACGCCTTCACCGGCGGCAAGACGCCCGAGATGGGCCGGATCATGCTCGACGTTCCCGAGATCGCCGAGAACGGCAACACCGTCCCGATGAACTTCAGCGTCGACAGCCCCATGACGGCCGACGACTACGTGGCCGAGGTGCTGGTCGTGGCGGATGCCAATCCCCGGGCCGCGGTCGCGACGTTCCACTTCTCGCCCCTCTCCGGCTCCGCGGAAGCGAATACCCGCATCCGGCTTGCGGGAACGCAGAACATCATTGCGGTTGCGAAGATGAGCGACGGCTCCGTGTTCATGGACAAGAAGGAAGTGAAGGTGACGATCGGCGGCTGCGGCGGCTGATCTCGAACCGAAACCTTCAAAATCCCAGAACGAGGAAACCAAGCCATGTCAGCACCCCGTCCCCGAATCCGTCTCGATCGCAACGAGATTTCCGCAGGCGAGACCATCGAGGTGAAGACCCTGATCTCGCATACCATGGAATCCGGCCAGCGCCGCGGCGGCGACGGCAACGTCATCCCGCGCAAGATCATCAACTCCTTCTCCTGCGAGTTCGAAGGACAGGTGGTCTTCGCCTGCGACATCGAACCGGCGATTTCCGCCAACCCCTATTTCCAGTTCATGGTGAAGCCGGACCGCTCCGGCACGCTGACCTTCAAGTGGATCGACGACGACGGCACCGAGATCACGGCGACCGAAGAAATCGTCGTCAACTGATCTGACGCACGGGAAGGCGCGAAAACGCCCTCCCGCTGCAGCCAGCAAGGCTAAACCAGCGAGCCCGGTCGAGGCGCGTTTTCCTGCGCGCGAACCCTGCCCCATGCCGATTTCGAGAACGGACGATAACCCATGCCGTCGAGACGCGATCTCCTCCAGATGATGGCCGCCACCGCCGCAATCACCCCGTTCGGCTGGGCCAGGGCCTTTGCCCAGCAGAGCCTGACGCAGGACGATCTTCTCGGGATGCGGCCCGTCGGCGAGCTGACCATCATCCACATCACCGATCTCCACGCGCAGCTCGTGCCGGTGCATTTCCGCGAGCCCTCGATCAATCTCGGGGTCGGTGAAGTAAAGGGGCTGGTGCCGCACATCACGGGCGATGCGCTGCTCGATCTCTACGACATCCCGCGCGGCTCGGCACTGGCGCACGCCCTCACCTACGAAGATTTCTCGTCGCTGGCGAAAACCTACGGCCGGATGGGCGGCCTCGACCGGATCGCGAGCGTCATCGCTTCGATCCGCGCCGAACGCGGCGAGGGCAACACCATCCTGCTCGACGGCGGCGACACCTGGCAGAACAGCTATTCCTCGCTCCAGACCAAGGGCGAGGACATGATCGAATGCATGGCCATGCTCGAACCCGACGCCATGGTCGGCCACTGGGAATTCACGCTGGGCGAGGATCGCGTCAACGAGCTCGTCGAGAAGCTGACCTTCCCCTTCCTCGCGCAGAACATCCGCGACACGGACTGGGACGAGGGCGTCTTCGAGCCGATGGTCATGCTGGAGCGCGCCGGCGCGAAGGTCGCCGTCATCGGCCAGGCCTTCCCCTACACGCCGATCGCCAATCCGCGCTGGATGATGCCGAGCTGGTCCTTCGGGATCCGCGAGGAGGAGACCCGCAAGAACGTCGAGGCGGCGCGGGCGCAGGGCGCGGACGTGGTGGTGCTGCTCTCGCATAACGGCTTCGATGTCGATCGCAAGCTCGCCTCCCGTGTCCCCGGCATCGATGTGGTGCTGACCGCCCACACCCACGACGCGCTCCCCGAGCCCGTGCTCGTCGGCAAGACGCTGGTGATCGCATCGGGCAGCCACGGCAAGTTCGTCTCGCGCCTCGATCTCGACATCCGCGACGGTGAGGTAAAAGGTTACGGCTACAAGCTGATCCCGGTCTTCTCCGACGTGATCGCGCCGGAGCCCGAGATGGCCGCTGCGATCGCCCGGGTCCGCGCCCCCTTCGAGGATGCGCTGAACGAGGTGGTCGGGCGCACCGATACGCTGCTCTACCGGCGCGGCAACTTCAACGGCACCTTCGACGACGTGATCTGCGATGCGATGCTCGAGCAGCGCGACGCCGAGATCGCCCTCTCGCCGGGCTTCCGCTGGGGAACGTCGGTACTTCCCGGCAGCGATATCCGGGCCGAGGACGTCTACAACGCCACCGCCATGACCTACCCCGCCACCTACCGCATGACCATGACCGGCGCGCGCCTGCGCGAGGTGCTGGAGGACGTCGCCGACAACCTGTTCAACCCCGATCCCTACTACCAGCAGGGCGGCGACATGGTCCGCGTCGGCGGCCTCTCCTATGCGATCGATGTCGGCAAGCCCATGGGTTCGCGCATCTCGGACATGCGCCTGCTGCGCACCGACGAGCCGCTCGACGCCGACCGCGAATATACCGTCGCCGGCTGGGCCAGCGTCAACGAGGGCACCGAGGGCCCGCCGATCTGGGACGTCGTGATGGACCA
>Ga0208490_100922_pt1 | contig 13526 bp, 13 predicted proteins | sample SubbioAug_CSWold_FD_184818 | JGI IMG/M metagenome (GOLD analysis project Ga0208490, IMG submission 184818) | Serpentinite rock and fluid subsurface biosphere microbial communities from McLaughlin Reserve, California, USA - CR11Aug_CSWold (SPAdes) | ecosystem: Environmental > Terrestrial > Deep...
GACGGGCCCGTCCAGTCGCTCGCCGATCTGAAGGGCCGCAAGGTGGGATTTGCCGTCGCCGGCGTGCAGGAGGCGATGCTCGAGGCCATGCTGCGCCACAATGGTCTCAGCCCCGACGATGTCGAGCAGATCAATATCGGCTGGTCGATCTCGCCTGCCCTGATGAGCGGCCAGGTGGACGGCGTGATCGGCGCGTTCCGCAATTTCGAGCTCAACCAGCTCGATATCGAAGGCATGGCCGGGCGTTGCTTCTACCCCGAGAACGAGGGCATTCCCGCCTATGACGAGCTGATCTACGTCGCCAACCCCGAGACGATGGACAAGGAGCGCATCGCCCGCTTCCTCAAGGCGACGGAGCGTGCGACGCAGTTCATCCTGAACAACCCGCAAGAGAGCTGGGAGATCTTCGCTGCCACCTCGGCCGAACTGCGCAACGAGCTGAACGAGCGCGCCTGGGGCGATACCTATCCGCGATTTGCCACCCGCCCCGCCGCGATGGATTACGGTCGCTATTCGGAGTTCGAGGATTTCCTCCTCGAGATGGAGATGGTGCCCAGCAAGACCCCGGTCTCGCAGCTGACGATCGACGTGACGGCTCCGTGACTTCAGCAATCCCGCCGTCGATCACGCTGGAGGGGGAGGCGCACATCGCCGGCGCCCCCCTCTTCGCGCGACTGCGGCTGGACCTGCGCGCCGGGGAATGGACGACGCTTCTCGGCGCCTCAGGCGTCGGCAAGACGACGCTGCTTCGCCTGATCGCAGGGCTCGACACGGGGGTCGATTTCACGGGCAGCGTCACCACGCACGATGGGGCTCCGCTCGCCGGGCGCATCGCCTATATGGGCCAGAGCGATCTCCTCGCGCCCTGGCTCGACGTCACCGGCAACGTCACGCTGGGAGCCCGCCTTCGCGGCGTATCGCCGGACATGCCGCGCGCCCGCGATCTGATCGCGCGGCTCGGCCTCGGCGACAACGCACATCAGCGGCCCCATACGCTCTCGGGCGGGCAACGCCAGCGCGCGGCGCTCGCGCGGACGCTGATGGAGGATCGTCCCGTCGTCCTTCTCGACGAACCCTTCTCGGCGCTCGATGCCCGCATGCGTGCGGAGATGCAGGAGCTCGCGGGCGAAATGCTTTCGGGTCGCACGGTCCTCCTCGTCACCCATGATCCGGGCGAGGCGGCGCGGCTCAGCCACCGTGCCTACCTGATGAACCGGGATGGCCTCTCGGACATGCCGCTCCCCGCGACGCCGCCCGTTCGCGATTTCGACGCGCCGGAGACGATGGAAGCGCAGGCGGCGCTGTTTCGGCGCTTGCGGAGCGCGGCATGAGGCGCGGCATGAGGCGCATTTTGCTTTCGCTGGCGCGCGGCCTCGCCATCATCGCCTTCGCGCTCGCGCTCTGGCAGGCGATCGTCTGGCTGACAGGCGCGCCGCATTTCATCCTCCCCGGCCCCGAGCGGGTGTTTCGCAGCCTCTGGGGCTCGCGCATGCTGATTGCGCAGAACGCCGGCATCACCTTCGCGCAGATCCTCGTCGGGCTCGCGCTGGGGGCCGCGCTCGGCGTCTCCACCGCGCTGCAGCTCGTGATGTCGCCCATTGCGCGAATGCTGCTGCGCCCGGTCCTCGTCTTCGCGCAGGCGGTGCCGATCTTCGCGCTCGCGCCGATCCTGACGCTCTGGCTCGGCTATGGCATGGGATCGAAGATCGTGATGGTCGTGCTGATCATCTATTTTCCCGTCGCCTCCGCCTTTTTCGACGGGCTGATGCGCACGCCGCAGGGGCATCTCGATCTCGCCCGCGTCATGGGCGCGGGACCGCTGACGCAGCTCTTTCGCCTGCGCGTGCCCCACGCCATGCCCTCCCTTGCCTCCGGGCTCCGGCTCGCCGCCGTCTACGCGCCCTTTGGAGCCGTGATCGGCGAATGGGTGGGAGCGTCGAAGGGGCTCGGCTACCTCATGCTTCTCGCCAATGGCCGCGCGCAGACCGACCTGATGTTCGCCTGCCTGATCGTGCTCGCAGCGTTCACGGTGCTGCTCTATCTCGCCGTCGATCGTCTCGGCCTCGCGCTGACGCATCGCTTCGCGGAACCCGGCGGCTGATTGGCCTGCGGGGCCGGTTCGCATTACGCGGTCCGGCGAGCATGTACGCCCCGGCCGCAAGCGCCGCGACCCCTGCCGCGACCGCGAGCTGTCGCTGTGTGGGGGAACGCAGACCCCCGTCGATCCCGCCCGCGACCCGTGGCGGCGCATACAGGCTCCCCGATGTGATCGGCGCAGCCGGGGCTCGCTCGAAATACGCCCGCATCATCCGCGCCGCGATGTGCACGCTCATGCGCGGCGCGATCGCATAGCTGATGCGCGCGAGCCAGGCGGGGGCTCCGATCATCACAGACGAGCGCGGTCGGGATGCGAGATCGACGACGGCGCGCGCGACCTTGCGGGCATCGTAGACCGGCGGCGGGGCGGAAAGCCGGCGGCCGGTATAGTTGCCGGCGTGGTCCATGGCGGGCGTATCGACGAAGGTGGGGAAGACGTCGCAGACGTGGATATGCGGCTCGTGCGACAGCTCTGCCCGCAGCGCATCCGAGAACCCCTTAAGCCCGAACTTGCTCGCGCTGTAGGCCGCGGCATAGGGCGTGGGGAAGAACGCGCCGAGCGAGATCATGTTGATGAAGATGCCGTAGCCCTGCCGCAGGAAAACCGGGACTACTGCATGGGCATCGTTCATGTGCGTGATCAGGTTGGCGCGGATCACCTGCTCGTGCGCCTCCATCGGGGTCACGTGGTACTTGCCCACGGCACCAAGCCCGACATTGCTGAACCAGACGTCGATCCGGCCCCCGAGCGCGAGAGTGATGTCGCGCAACGCCCTCACCTGCGCGATTTCGGTCGCGTCGATCGCGACCGCCACCGCCTCGCCGCCGAGCCCGCGGCAGCGTTGCGCCACGGCTTCGAGCGCCTGCGGGTCGCGCGCCGCGAGGACAAGCCGCGCACCCTCCCGCGCAAAGGCCTCCGCAGTCGCCTGTCCGATCCCGCTCGACGCGCCGGTGATGACGACGACGGCTCCGTGAAGTTTGACCATGTGATTGCTCCGGAAAATCTTCGGGAGCTAATCGCCCGTCGCTACGATGGTTCCAGCGCGCTTGCCAACCCCTTTGCCAACCCCTTCGCCACCGCCGCCCCGGCAGCCGCGACATCCTCCGCCGCATGATAGACGCCAAAACCGGTCCGCAGCCGGTCGCCCCGGACATCCGTGACGATGCCCGCCGATGCGAGCCGCTGCTGGATAGCGGCTGCGTCTGGCCGGCGGAAGCTGAGGAAGTTGCCCCGGCGAGGCTCATCGAGGGGGATGAGCAGGTCGGTCTCGCGCAGCTCGGCACCCGAGTCGCGGAGCGATCGAATGAAAACCTGCTGCATCTCGTGCGCATGCGCATGGATCTGCGTCGCATCAATGCCGAGCCCGGCGAGCCAGCCCATAACCGCATTGAAGCGGTAGAGCCCGCTCGGATCGAAGGTCGCGCCCATGAAGCGGTAGCCGTCGCTCGCATAGCCGACCGCTCCCTCCTGCGGGGCCGAGAGCGCCGCAAAGGAAGCGTACCACCCCGTCGCGCGCGGGCGCATGCCGTAGCCGGGCGGGCAATGCATGAACGCTGCCCCCTCCCCGCTCATGGCGTATTTGTAGCCGCCGCTCATGTAGAAGACGCGGTCCGCGATCGCCGACAGATCCGTCGGCAGCGCCATGAAGCCGTGATAGCCGTCGATGACGATGAAGGTCTCGCTGTCGGGCACGGCTGAAACGATCGCCGCGCAGTCTTCGATGACGAAGCCTGAATTGAACAGCACCTGGCTGAACAGGACGATATCCTGCGAGCCCTCGCTCGCTGCCTGCGCGAAGCGCTCCGTGAAGCTCTCGAAAGGCTCGACGGGGATGCGCTCGACGATCACGAGCCCATCCTCCTCGTGGCGCTGGGCGAGGCGGGTGAAGGAGTGGAATTCGCCGTCGGTCGTCAGGATCCGCAGGGGGCGATCTTGCGGGAAGCAGGAGAAGAGCCGCAGCCAGAGCTCGAAGGTGTTCTGCGAAAAGACCACACTTGCGGGATCGGGCAGCGAAAGCACCCGCGCCACATGCCCCTGCGCTTCGCTCCAGACCGGCCCCATCACCTCGCCCCACTTGGCGTCGGCGAGCCGCGCGGCATCGTCCCACGCCCTGATCTGCGCCTCGCGGGCGATATCGGGCCAGTAATGATGGCTGTGCGCGGCGAGATGGATGCGCTCGGGCCTGGCCGAGATGTAGCGCGAGAAATGCGAACGCAGGTCGAGCATATGTGCCTCGGTCATTTTGCGGAAACGTCTTCACCTTGTCGCCGCGTTCGTGATATTTCAAGCTTTAAACAATTCACGAGGCACAACTTCACGAGGCCCGGCCATGTCCACCATCCCGTCGATACCCGACGGCGTCCACACGGATTTCTCGAGGGACATGTCCTACGGGGATTATCTCGGCCTCGATGCGCTGCTCTCGGCGCAGATCCCGCGATCGGGCCAGCATGACGAACTGCTCTTCATCGTCATCCACCAGGTCCAGGAACTCTGGATGAAGCTCTTCATCCACGAGCTCGACGCGGCGATGGTCTGCATCCGGGAGGACAATCTGCGCGCTTCGTTCAAGTCGCTCGCGCGCTGCGGGCGCATCCAGGAGCAGCTGGTGCGGGCCTGGGACGTGCTGGCGACGATGACGCCCGCCGATTACCTCGCCTTCCGCGACAAGCTCGGGCGCTCGTCGGGGTTTCAGTCGTTCCAGTACCGCATGATCGAGTTCAAGCTCGGCGCCAAGAACGAGAAGATGCTGCGCCCGCACGCCCACCGCCCGGACCGGCACGATCCGCTGTTTGCCGCCTATGAAGCGCCTTCGATCTACGACGAGGCGATCCGGCTTCTCGCGCGCCGCGGCCTGCCGATCCCTGCTGAGGCGACGCAGCGCGACATGCGCCTGCCTTATTCGGCCAATCCCGGCGTCGCCGCCGTCTGGGAGGATATCTACCGCAATTCCGAGGCGCATTTCGATCTCTACGAGCTTGCCGAGGAACTCGTCGATCTCGAGGATCTGATGCGGCAATGGCGCTTTCGCCACGTCACCGTCGTCGAGCGGATCATCGGCATGCGGATGGGCACCGGCGGCTCGGCGGGGGTCGGATATCTGAAGAGCGTCCTGGAAAAGAGCTTCTTTCCCGAGCTGTGGGGCCTGCGCACGCGGCTTTGAATGACCCTGCGAAACTCTCGTTTGCGCAAAAAGCAGCGCCCGCTTGCGAAGAATTCATTCTTTTCATGCAAAAAGCATTTCCGATGGCGATGCGCATTGGTATGTGACGGGCCGGGAGCGGGATGATGACTGCAACAGACAATTCTTCCGGCGATACGCTGCTCGCGCTGTTCCAGCGCGAGGGTTATGCGCTGATCGAGCCGCCGGTGCTGCAACCGGCCGAACTTTTTCTCGATCTGTCGGGCGAGGACATGCGCCGGCGCATGTTCGTGACGACGGATGCGGCCGGCGAGGAGATGTGCCTGCGGCCCGAATACACGATCCCCGTCTGCCGCAGGCATCTGGAGCTGGCGGGCACCGGGAGCGCGACCTATTGCTATCGCGGCCCGGTCTTTAGGCTGCGCACCGGCGAGAGCGGTGAATTCCAGCAGGCCGGCATCGAATCCATCGGCCGCATCGACATCGCCGCGACAGACGCCGAAGTGCTCGCCCTCGCCATCGAAGGGCTCGATGCGCTGGGCGTCGCGGAAGTCGGCGTTCGGCTGGGGGATGTCGGGCTGCTCGAGGCCATCATCGACGCGCTGATGATCCCCGGAGCCGCCAAGAGCCGGCTCATCCGCGCGATCGTCTCGGGGCATGGGCTCGGTGCGCTCAACGAGCAACCGCCAGCCGAGCAGGACCAGGAGCATGCGGGGCTTCTCGCGGCCATCGAGGGTCAGGATCCGCAGGCGGCACGCGCTTTCGTCGAGGACGTGCTCTCGATCGCGGGGATATCCACGGTCGGCGGGCGCAGCGCGGGCGATATCGCCGAACGCTTCCTCGCCCGCGCCGCACAGCGCAGCAACGGCATTTCGGACGAGGCGCGCGCATTGCTGCGGCGCTATCTCGGGATCGAAGGCGATCCGGACGAAGCGGGTGCGCGCATTCGCGATCTCGCTGAAGAAGCCGGGATCGATATCGCGCCCGCGCTCGCGCTCTACGAGGAGCGCGCCGGCTTCATCGCCGCACGCGGTATCGATGTCGGCAAACTGAGCTTCAGCGCCGCCTTCGCCCGCAACCTCGACTACTATACCGGCTTCATCTTCGAGATCTCGGCTCTCGGCTCCACAGGCAAGCCGCTCATCGGCGGCGGGCGCTATGATCGCCTGCTGCAGCATCTCGATCCCGCCGTCTCGCTTCCCGCCATCGGCTGCTCCGTCTGGCTCGACCGTCTCGAAGCAGGAGCACGCAAATGAGCGCGTCGAAACTCATCATCGCCGTCCCATCCAAGGGCCGATTGCAGGAAAACGTCACGGCGTTCTTCGCCCGCGCCGGCCTCGCCTTCTCGAAGTCGCGCGGCTCGCGGGATTATCGCGGGGTGATCAACGGCCTGCCGGATGTGGAGATCGCGTTCCTCTCGGCCTCCGAGATCGTGACGCATCTGGCGCAGGGATCGGTGCATCTGGGGGTGACGGGCGAGGACCTGATCCGCGAGGGAATCGCGGAGGCGGACGATACCGTCGCCATGCTGACGCCGCTGGGCTTCGGCCAGGCGAACGTCGTCGTCGCAGCCCCGCAGGCCTGGATCGACGTGCGCACCATGGCCGATCTCGACGAGGTCGCGGTGGACCTGCGCGCGCGCCAGAACCGCAAGATGCGGGTCGCGACGAAATACATCAATCTGACCCGCCGCTTCTTCGCACAGAAGGGCGTCGCCGATTACCGGATCGTCGAGTCCCTCGGTGCGACGGAGGGTGCTCCGGCATCAGGAGCCGCCGAGATCATCGTCGATATCACGACGACCGGCGCGACACTGACGGCGAACGCACTCAAGGTCCTCGACGACGGGGTGATCCTGCGCTCGGAGGCCAACCTCGTCGCCTCGCTGAACGCCGATTGGAGCGAGCCCGCCCGCAGCGCCGCCCGCACCATCCTCACCCGCATCGCCGCCGAGGAAGAAGCGCGCAACGTCCGCGAGATCCGCGCGCATATCGGGGCGGAGCAGGCGGGAGCGGTGCGCGAGGCAGCCAACGATTTCGACGCGCATCTCCCGTTTGGAAATTCCGGGCCCGAACTCGTGATGCACTGCAAGCAGGATCAGGTGTTTCGCGTCGTCGAAAAGCTCGCAAACGCCGGCGCGCGCGATATCACCGTGCGGACGCTCGACTACATCTTCCGGCATGAGAACGAGCTGACGAAGCGGCTAGAGCAGCGTCTCGGATAGGCGAGGCCTGAAACAGGCGAGGCCGCCCCGGGGGAGAGGCGGCCTCTTTAAAATCGCGGTCCACCGGGGGAGGAAGACCGCGAATGGCTGGACACCCGCAAAATGAGCATCCGTTCTTGATACGCACAAGCACGTAAGCCAGATCATCACGCTGCGTGTTTTTTCTGCAGCGCCCCGGTGGAGGTCGAGCCGGGTGACGAGCGAACCGCCTCCGCCCGCTAGGTAATTCTGATTGCTGGACTTTCTGGCGGCACGACCTCGATTGCGCGGCGGGTATCGTGCCCGAACGCAGTCAATGCATAGCCGCCGATCACCGCGACCAACAACGCGACGAGCAGCAGAACGCGACCGAGGTTGTCGTTGGCTGCGTCCGATGCATCCCGAAACGGCTGATCGGCGGTGCGCGGCTCGAGGTTCGTGCCGCCGATCGCGACGATGTCCTCGGGCGGAATGCGCCTGCGGCCTACTTGTCCGGTGCGGTTGTCGTTGTCGCGCCGCGAGAGCCGAACCACGGACAGATCCGCTTTCGCCAGATCGAGGATATCGTCGCGCGGCGTGGCCCCAGGCATTGAGGCGGCAGGCGCAACCTGCTTCGTTGCGACGACCTCGCCGCCCCCCGCATCGCCGGCGCGGGCAGCCTTCAGATACGCCAGCGAATCCAGCATCATCCAGCCTCTGGGCGAGATGAGGCTTTCATCGACGACGAGCTTCGTCGAAGGGCCGGTTTGCTTTGGGCGGTCTGCGGTCACGCGGCACCGAATGGCTGTGGTTAACGAATTGTAAACGCGACTATGAACCCGCTGTTCCACCCGCACCAGCCTGCACCGCGATTATGGTTAACGCCGCCTACTTATCCACACGAACCGGCATGGTCTTGTGCGGCACGATCACCTGGATCCCGCTGTCCTGCATGAGTTCGACGAACTCGTCGGCGTTCTGCGCGATGATCGGGAAGGTGCCGTAATGGCAGGGAATCGCCGCCTTCGCGTTGGGGAAGTAGCGCTTCATGGCGAACGCCGCCGTCTTCGCGCTCATGGTGAAGCGATCGCCGATGGGGATGATGATCACGTCCGGCTCGTACAACTCCGCGATCAGCGCCATGTCGCCGAACACGTCCGTATCGCCCATGTGGTAAACGCTCGGCTCGCCGTCGGCCTTGATGATCAAGCCGTTGGCGCTGCCCAGCGGAAAGCCCACGCCCGCCTCGACGAGGCCCGCGGAGTGATCGGCGCGCACCATCGTCACGGTGAAGCCGTCCTGATCGATCGTGCCGCCCGTGTTCATCGGGTCGAAGTTCTCCAGCCCCTGCGAGGCGAGATACATGCACAAATCGAAATTGGTGACGACCTTCGCCCCGGTCTTCTTCGAGATCGCGACCGAATCGCCGATGTGATCGCCGTGGCCGTGGGTCACGAGCACATGCGTCGCGCCGGCGCCCGCTGCCTCCGCATCGCCCTCGAAGCCGGGATTGTTGCTGAAGAACGGATCGATCAGCACGATCTTGTCGGAAAACTCCAGGCGAAACGCCGAATGGCCGAACCAGGTGATCTTCATTGCTCGCACTCCCTTGATGTTTCACATATGGTCGCACCGTTCGCGCGACCTGCGCAACATGACGATGATCAGACCCCTAAATGATTAGACCCCCGATGAGCATGCGCGACATCACCGCCGACGAGGCACCTGGTTCATGAACGTGGAGTTGGAAGCGCTCGCCGGCAAGCTCCCGGATTACGGCCGGCTGCTCGGGATCGATCTCGGCACCAAGACCATCGGCCTCGCCATGAGCGACATCGAGCGCCACGTGGCGACGCCGCTGGAGACGCTCAAGCGCACGAAGTTCACGCCCGACGCCGCCGCGCTGAAGAAGATCATCGAGAAGTTCCAGATCGTCGCCATCGTCGTCGGCCTGCCCCTCAACATGGATGGATCGGAGGGCCCGCGCGCGCAATCGACGCGCTCCTTCGTGCAGAACCTCACCCCCGTCGTGAACATCCCCATCGTCTACTGGGACGAGCGCCTCTCCACGGTGGCCGTGACCCGCACGCTGATCGAGGCGGACGCCTCGCGCGCAAGGCGCGGCGAACTCGTGGACAAGCTCGCCGCCGCCTACATCCTGCAGGGCGCGATGGACCGCCTCGAGCGCATCGCCCGCGACGCTGCGGGTGACGAGGATGAGGATTACTGAGCCGGGCTCTCACCGCGCGACCAGAGCCGCCGGTGAAGCCCGTATAGCCCCAGCTTCACGGCAGCGTCCGCAAGGCCGATCGCCAGCGCGATGCGCCAGTCGCCCGTGAAGGCGAAGGCGAGGGCTGCGGTGACGGGAAGGCCGAGCGCTGTCCATGAGAGGGCTTCGCCTGCGCGGCGAAGGCGGGGATTCCCCGCCCGCGCGGGTGCTTGCGGTCTCGCGGTTGCGGGCGTAGGTGTCGAAGGCGATGCTGCGATCGAGCGAAAGGGCGACATCCACGATGTCGTTCGCAGCAATCGCATCCGCGCTCTCGCGCGCCATGGTGTCGGGCGATATCCGCGCGGCGATGCTTTCGATGGTCGCGGTGACCTGCGTCGCGCCAAGCTTGAGCAGCAGCGCATCGCCCGCCTTCGCGCCGCGATCCGCCGTCCAGAATATCCGCGCCTCGAGCCTGTCGCGCACGAGCGGCTGATTGTCGATGCCGGCGATGAGATCGCCCCGCGAGGCGTCGATCTCGCGGTCGAGCGTGAGCGTGATGGATTGCCCGGCGACGGCAAAATCGAGATCGCCGTCATAGGTGACGATGCGCGCCACCCGTGCCTCGCTTCCCGAGGGCAACACCCGCAGGCGATCGCCGACAGCGATCTTTCCGCCGGCGATGGTGCCGGAATAGCCACGAAAATCGGCATCCGGCCGCGCAACCCACTGGATCGGGAACCGGAACGGCCCGTCATCGGCGGCAGCGCCGGCGGGCACCTGCTCGAGATAATCGAGCAGGCTCGGCCCGTTGTACCACGGGCTCGCCTCGGATTTGCGCGCCACGTTATCGCCGCCGCGCGCAGAGACCGGAATGCCGATGATCTCGGAAAAGCCGAGATTGGCCGCAAAGCCCGCATAATCCCGGATGATCGCCCGATAGGTCGTCTCCGACCAGCCCTTCAGGTCCATCTTGTTGATGGCCAGCACCACCCGCTTGATGCCCAGCATCGAGACGAGCAGGCTGTGGCGCTTCGTCTGCCGCGTGAGCCCCTTGCGGGCGTCGATCAGCAGGATTGCGAGTTCCGCGTTCGACGCACCGGTCGCCATGTTGCGGGTGTACTGCTCGTGACCGGGGGTGTCCGCGACGATGAAGCTGCGCTTTTCGGTCGAGAAGAAGCGATAGGCGACGTCGATGGTGATGCCCTGTTCGCGCTCGGCGGAGAGCCCGTCCACGAGAAGCGCGAAATCGATCTCCGCTCCTTGCGTGCCGTGCTTCTTCGAATCGGCTGCGAGCGTCGTGATCTGGTCGTCGAAGATCTGCTTGGTATCATGCAGCAGCCGCCCGATCAGCGTGGACTTCCCATCATCCACGGAGCCGCAGGTGATGAAGCGCAGGACATCCTTGCCGCGATGGGCGCCGAGAAATGCATCGAGGCCGAATTCGTGGGCCACCGGCTGGGCGGTCATCAGAAGTAACCCTCTTGCTTCTTGCGCTCCATCGAAGCGGCCCCATCCCTGTCGATGGCGCGGCCCTGTCGCTCCGAGGTGCGTGCGATGATGGTCTCGTGGATCACGGCTTCGAGCGTATCGGCGTCGCTCTCGACGGCACCCGTGAGCGGGTAGCAGCCGAGGGTGCGGAAGCGGATGACGCGCTCCTCGACGCTCTCGCCGGGCCTGAGCGGGATGCGGTCGTCATCGGCCATGATCAGCATGCCGTCGCGCTCCACCACGGGGCGCTTGGCGGCGAGATAGAGCGGCACGATGGGGATGCGCTCCTGGTGGATGTAGAGCCAGATATCGAGCTCGGTCCAGTTCGAGAGCGGGAAGACCCGCAGCGATTCCCCCTGGCGCTTGCGCGTGTTGTAGACCCGCCATGGCTCCGGTCGCTGGCGCTTCGGGTCCCAGCGATGATGCGCGTTGCGCAGCGAAAACACCCGCTCCTTCGCCCGCGACTTCTCCTCGTCGCGCCGCGCGCCACCAATGGCCGCATCGAACTTGTGCAACGTCAGCGCTTGCCGCAGGGCTTGCGTCTTCATGACGTCCGTATGCACCTCGGAGCCATGGCTGAACGGCCCGATCCCCCGCTCGACGCCCTCCTGGTTGGTGTGCACGAGGAGATCGAGCCCCAGTTCCTTCACGCGCCGGTCGCGGAAGGCGATCATCTCCTTGAACTTCCAGCCCGTATCGATATGCAGCAGCCTGAAGGGGGGCTTGGCCGGGTAGAACGCCTTCATCGCCAGATGCAGCAGAACGGAGGAATCTTTGCCGATCGAATACATCATGACCGGGTTCTCGGCCTCCGCCGCGATCTCGCGCATGATGTGGATGCTCTCCGCCTCCAGCCGCTGCAGATGCGTCATCCGTGCGGGCGCAGGCGCGGGGCGGGCTGAGAATTCGGCGGGGTTTGCCAGCGCGACCGCGTTCATGATGCTCTCCTGATCGCGGACGCATCCGCCTTGGTGTCCGTATTCGCAGCCGCCCGCGCATGGAGCCCGCATTCCTGCGCCCCTTCACGCTCCCACCACCAGCGCCCGGCCCGCTCCTCCTCGCCGACGCGCACGGCGCGGGTGCAGGGGGCGCAGCCGATCGAGGGAAAACCGCGATCGTGCAGGATGTTGCAGGGAATGGCGTTGTCGGCGATGTAACGCTCGACCGCTTCGCGCGGCCAGTCCGCGAGGGGGTTGAGCTTGAGCCCGGTGCGGCCGTCGAAATCGTGCGCCACGGCGAACGGCGTATGCGCCCGTCCCTGCGATTGCCCGGCGCGAAGTCCCGTCACCCAGCCGCTAGCGCCCTCCAGCGCGCGCGCCAGCGGCAGCACCTTGCGGACGCTGCAGCAGGCCTTGCGGGTGTCGATGGACATGCGAAAGCCGTTGATGCCTTGGTCGGTGATCAGCTCTTCGAGCTTGTCGCGCTCGGGGTAGACGGCGCGGATGCGTCGGGCATAGCGCTCTTCTGTCTCGCCCCAGACGTCGTAGGTCTCGGGGAACAGACGGCCCGTGTCGAGGGTGACGATTTCGATCGCGACATTGCCGGAGAAGACCGCATGGGTGATCGCCTGGTCCTCGATGCCGAAGCTCGTGGTGAAGACGATACGACCTGGAACGCGCTCGGTTATCAGCGTGAGGCGCTGCGACAGGTCGAGCGCCGGCAGCCTTGCTGTGAGCTCTTCCGCCAAGCGATTATCGTCTGTCTCGATCATGAATTGCCTCCAGAAGCCATTCTCAAAATGTTCGTTAAAGCGGACAATGTCAACGGAGGAGGATGTGGCTCACCTGGTCGAAACAGGCTGGAAATCGCCCCGCAGGCGGCTTCCGTTCCATGGCGTGATGCTAAGGGAGCGGATCGTTCTCCAAAGCGCTGGAAAAAAGCATGAATATTCTCAAGGGTCGCTCCCGCACCCCCGAGCCGCCAATCTCCCCCCCTACCGTGCCATCCCCGGCCGGAGCGGCAAAGCCGCGTAGGGAAGGGGATCCAGCCGTGAGGTTTATGCAGGCGTCACAGCTTGGAGCTTGTAATCGACGTCACGGCTGGATCCCCTTCCCGGCGCTGCGCGCCGCCGGGGATGACACGGGAGGGGGTGATTGGACGAAAGGGAGCCAGCGATGCCGAGAGAAAATCCTTCTCCCTCCACACTCCCACAGAGAACGATCCGCTCCAATCGTTCGTTCTTTAAAAAGAACATTCTCGTTGACTTGAGCACCCATTCGACGGAAATTTCAGCGCATGAGCGCACAGATCACCCTGCCGAAATCGGCCCCCTTCGACGACGATGCAATCTCCGGGTTGAATCGCATCCTGACGCATTCGAGCCAGACGCAGCGCGCCTGGCTGGCGGGATATCTGGCGGGGCTCGATGCAGCGAACGCCAACCCGGTGGCGGCGCCCGTCGCGCGGG
>Ga0208490_100923_pt1 | contig 13458 bp, 14 predicted proteins | sample SubbioAug_CSWold_FD_184818 | JGI IMG/M metagenome (GOLD analysis project Ga0208490, IMG submission 184818) | Serpentinite rock and fluid subsurface biosphere microbial communities from McLaughlin Reserve, California, USA - CR11Aug_CSWold (SPAdes) | ecosystem: Environmental > Terrestrial > Deep...
GCCCGGTCGGGGTTCTCGCGGATGGCGACGAGGACGTTGCCGAAGGGCGCGTTCAGCAGCATCCGCAGGCCGAGGTAGACCAGGATCAGCAGACCGAGAAGGACGTAGTACAGAGCGACATCGGCATAAAGGAGTATGTCGCCGCCGGGCCAGGGGATGGTCAGGGGCGGCATCCCGGACATGCCGTTGAAGCCGTTGAGCCGCGCCTTGCCGATCGCCCATTCCGGGCCGGCGGTCTGGGCCATGAAGGCCTGGAACACCAGCGTCACCGCCAGCGTGACGATGCCGATGAAGACGCCCGTGACCCGGCCGTAGAACATGAAGTAGCCTAGGACCAGCGCCAGAAGCGCCGCCAGCCCGACCGACAGGACCAGCGCGACCAGGGTAAAGCCATAGGCCGCGCCGAAGTTGATGGTCAGGACGCCATAGGCATAGCCGGCCAGCCCGAAGAAGGCCGTCTGGCCAAAGCTTAGCGCCCCGGCATAGCCCCAGATCACGCTGAGGCCCAGGGCCATGAAGGTCCAGACCAGGAAATAGGCGGTGTTGCCCACCGTCCAGCCGTCGGCGAAGAGGGGATAGGCGGCGGCGGCCAGCACGGCCAGCCCGAAGGCCGCCCAGAAGCCCTTGCCGCGCCCCATGGTCTGCGGCCCTTCCAGTCGCGACAGCCAGAGCGACAGGCCGGATTGCCGGGCCATCGGCGCGACATCGACCAGGCTGCGGTGGTCGCCCTGCGGGTTCATCTTGGACGCGCTCATTTCCGGCCTCGCAGGATCCAGCCCGACAGACCGCCCGGCATCAGGCGGATGACGACGATGACGGTCAGCAGAAGGCCGATCTGCCCGAAAAGCTGGCCCTGCCAGGCGGTCATCCCGGCGCGGATCACCGCCAGGATCGCGGCCGCGGGCGCGGCGCCCAGGAAGATGTCTCCGCCGCCGATGACCACGGTGACGAAGCTTTCGACGATGAAGGTGCTGCCCATCGTCGGCACAAGCGTCATGGTGGGCGCGTAAAGCCCGCCCGCCAGCCCGGCCAGCGCGGCGCCCAGGCCGAAGGTCAGGGTGTAGATCCGGCTGGTGTCCACCCCGGTCGCCCGCGCCATGCGCGGCAGCTGGATCGTCGCGCGGGCGATCACGCCGAAGCGGGTGTGATAGAACAGAAGATACAGCCCCAGCAGCAGGCCGACGGCAATCGCCATCAAAACCAGCCGGTAGACCGAATAGAAATAGCCTCCGACCGAGAAGCTGCCCAGGGGCGTTCCGACCCCCTGCATGGTCGAGCCGAGCACGATCAGCACGCCCTGGGTGGCCACCATGCTGATGCCCCAGGTGGCGACGATGGAATCCAGGGGCCGGTGGTAAAGCCTGCGGATGATGGTGATTTCGATGACCATGCCGATGATGCCGGCACAGGCCGCCCCGCCAAGGATGGCAAGCGGCAGCGGCACGCCCTTCTGGGCCAGGGTGGCGGTCACATAGGCACCGCACATGATGAATTCGCCATGGGCCAGATTGATGACGCCCATCATCCCGAAGATGATGGCCAGTCCCATCGAGGCGATCACCAGGAAGGCGAAGGCATCGCCGAACTGGTAGAGAAACGAAAAAGCGGTCGCGAACACGGCCGTCTCCTTGCCAGGGTTACTTGTCCCGAAAGCGGTGCCGGGGGGCGCACAGGCCCCCCGGTGCCGGTCAGGCTCACTTCGTCGGCGGGTTCGACGGGGTGTACTGCTCGCTCGGGTCGTTCTGGGTCAGGTCGCAACCGGCCTCGCCCAGCCAGTAGGGGGTGATGTTCTCCCAGACCTTCGGGAACTCGATCGAGTGGTCCTCGTTCACCTTCGCCAGGAAGATGTTGTGCGACATGTGCTGGCTTTTCGGATCAAGGCAGACCTTGCCCGACGGCCCGTCGAAGCAGACGTCGCCCTTGGCGATCTCGGCCCGCAGGGCCTCGCGGTCGGTGGTTCCGGCACGTTCGACCATCGACTTGTAGAGATACATCGCGATGTACGAGTTCGCGGCTTCCTGGTTGATGTAGGGCTCATCGGGAAAGCGGGCGCGGAACTTCTCGATGAAGGCCTTGCTTTCGGGGGTGTCGACTTCCTCGATGTAGTTGGTGGTGACGTACATGTCCTTCAGGCTGGGCGGCGTGAAGCGCTTGTGCTCGTACCCCTGGCCGACGTTGACCGAGGACGCCATCGGCAGGCCCACGTTCGCCGCCGCGGCCTGTTCGTAGTAGCTGGCCTGCGCCGCGCCGACGAGCAGCGTCACCACGAAGTCCGGCTTGGCGCCCTGGATGTTCTGGATCGTCTGGCTGAACTGCGAGACGCCCAGCGGGATGAACTCTTCCCCGACCATGGTGCCGCCGTTGTCCTCGACGATCTTGCGCACCCATTCGGCCGAGATCTGGCCAAAGTTGTAGTCCGCGGCGATTGTGTAGACGTTCTTGCCGTAGGTCTCCATCATCCAGGGGATAAGGGTCGAGAACTGCTGCTCCGGCACGGCGCCGGTGACGATCATGTTGGCATCGCAGACACCGCCCTCGTACTGGTTGTTGTAGAAGGCCAGCCCGTCGAACTGGTTCACGATCGGGCGATACGCTTCACGCGAGGCCGAGGAGAAGCCGGCAAAAACCACATCGACCTTATCGCTTTGAAGAACGCGGCGCATGAATTCCTGGTAGCGGGTGTTGTCGGACTGGGTGTCATAGACCACCAGCTCGACCGGGCGGCCGCCGATGCCGCCGGCGGCGTTGATTTCCTCGGCCGCAAGGGTGATGGCGTTCACCTTGACCATCGTCGCCGCGGCGAAGTCGCCGGACTGGTCCTCGAGCACGCCGATCTTGATCGGCCCTTCCTGCGCCATGCCGACCGACGCCGTCAGGGCGGCGGTGGCCACCCCAAGGCGCATGGCCTTTACGAACTGACTTCCACTGGGCATAGTAGACCTCCTTGTTATGGTTTTCTGGTTTTCCGCTCATGCGCTGCTGTGCCGGCGAGACGCATGGGGGACGTTGACGCGGCCAGGATCTCGGCTGCGAATTCTTCTATCGAGATGCGTTTGGCCATGCTGGCCAAACGCATCTTTCGAAAGGCCTCATCATCTGAAACATCGTCATCCTTCATGATCTTGAGGATGGCCTTGACCACGACGCGACGGCCTTCGGCGCGACGCAGCAGGTTGTCGCGGTCCATCAGCTCGCGCTGGCGGATGGCGTGTTCGTTGAAGGCCAGGAACAGGGCGCTGAAGATGCCGGTCGCACGCACGGGCTTCATCAGCACCGATGCGGCCCGGTGGCGCACCACGCGGGCCAGACGGCTTGGGGCTTCGATGCCGATCAGGGCGATGTGCGGAACTTCGGCATCCAGCACCATGAAGTCCTGATCGGCATCGACAAAGACCACATCGTGCTGGCCCGCGACAAAGTCGGTGGCGTCGGGGCCGCTTCCGCAGACCGTCAGGCCCAGGCGTTCCAGCGTGCGCACCAGAACCTCGCGGTTCGGATCGTCCGGCAGCGCCACCCAGGCCCGAGCGCCGCGAAAGTTCGACCGGATCGGCGGGGTCATGAGACCACCCGAAGCATCTTGTCGCCGCTCAGCGCGGCACGCGCCAAGGGCTCCCAGACCAGATAGGGATCGGGCCGGACCAGCTTGTTGCTGCTGTGCAGGATCTCGAACGTGCCATCGCCCCGCGACCGCCCGATCCGGGGCCAGAGGAAGCAGTGGCGGTTGTCGGGGTCGATCTTCACCGAGCCCTGCGGCGCATCGAAGGACACCGCGTTCAGTGCGCCCAACACGGCATCCGGTTCCGCGCTGCCTGCGCGCTGGATGGAACGGGCCAGCATATGAACGGCGATGTAGCTGGCTTCCGCATCGGCCGAGGTGGGACCAGCGCCCGGATACTGCTGCGCCCAGGCGGCCAGAAACCGGGCGTTGGCCTCGGTCTCGACGGATGAGAAATAGACGCTGGACGAGATATGGCCGTCACAGGCATCGCCGATCAGCGGCAGTTCGAATTCGGCCAGACTGCAGCTTAGCACCGGCAGGTCGCGGGGTTGGTCGAGGCCCGCGTCGCAGCAACTGCGGCGCAGACACCGGATGAAGCTGTAGGCCGACTCGCCGATCAGGGTAGAGAAGATAAAATCCGGACGATGCCTCAGGATCAGCTCGACGAGCTCGTCGACGTCCAGCTCGTCGACTGGCAGGTATCGTTCGCCCAGCACCTGCCCACCGTTGCGCCCAAGGATCTCGCGCATGATGCGGTTGTTTTCCCAGGCCCAGATGTAGTTCGATCCCACCATGAAGGCCCGCCGCCCGCCTTCGGACAGGATGTAATGCGTCAGCGGCACCACGTGCTGGTTGGGTGCAGCACCGGTGTAGACGATGTTCTCGCTGGTTTCGAAGCCCTCATAATGCGACGGATACCACAGCACCGCGTCCAGCTTTTCGAACACCGGAAGCACTTCCTTGCGGCTGGAGGACGTGTAGCACCCCACCACATGGGTCAGGCCAGGCACCGCCAGCAACGCCTGCGCGCCTGCCACATAGCCATCGTTGCGACCGGCAGGATCGACCGTATGCACCTCAAAGCGGAAGTCATAGGCCGGGTCCGCGCCAATTTCGCTGACCGCAAGCTGCGCCCCGCGCAGCATCGTCAAGCCGACAGCAGCATAGGGACCTTCCTGTGAGAACATCAGCCCCAGGGGAACAGGTGTCGTACCCAATTGCATCTCCAAAGCAGTCAAACCCCAGGCGCATCAGCGCTTGGGGCAACGTTGCCATCCGGCCATGTCGGTATGAGTGTTAAGAGACTGCAGCTCTCTCGCCATTGAGATCAAGCGCCGCGACCTCAACGATACACGCGCCGCTGATTCCGTCAAGAAATCATGTGGCACGAGTGGCGCGCGCGACTGCATTCTTCCGCAGCGACTGCAGGCGCCGACAGAGTAGGCGGGTCAAACGGGGTTTGGCGAAAGTTCGGGCAGTGCATGTTCCGCGTTCTGGTCAGGCACAAGCCATCGCCTATGGGCGCCGGCCCGCAGACTCCAGGTCAGGACCAAGAGCTGGCCACTTCGCCCCTCACGCCAAACGTCGGGGGGCGACGTTTGTTCAACTCAGCAGATGGGTCTCGGGGATGCCATAGACCGGGGTCGGGATGCCCTCCATCCGCGCCTATAACTGGAAGGACCGGAACTGCGGATAGTACCGCGACTGATGCAGGTTGCCGCCGTGGAACCAAAACCCCTCCTGCTTGGTCGGCTTCCACATGTTGCGCTGCTCGCCCACCCAAGGCCCAGGGTCCTTGGTCGTATTCGACCCCAGGCCTCAGCATTTGCCCAGCTTGTCGGCCACATCCTTGCCGATCAGGTCCGCCGCTCAGCCGTTCATCGAGCCGTAGCCCGTGGCATAGAAAATCACATCCGCCGGCAGCGCAGTGCCATCCTCCAGCACAACGGCATCCTCGGTGATCTCGTGCACATTGCCATGGGCAAGCTTGATCTTGCCGTCGATGATCAGCTGGCTTGCGCCCACCTCAATGTAATACCCCGACCCGCGCCGCAGGTACTTCATGAAAAGACCCGACCCATCGTCGCCCCAGTCCAGCCAGAACCCGGCTTTCTCCAGCCCGGCATAGAGATCGGCGTCCTTCTCGCGCATCTGTTTGTAAAGCGGGATCTGGAACTCGTGCAGGATGCGATAGGGGAGGCTCGCAAAGATCATGTGCGCCTTGTTGGTGGTCATGCCCGCCCGCACTGCTTGGTCCGAATGAAGCCCGCCCAGCCCGATCTCCATCAGCGTGTCCGACCGCACGATATGGGTCGATGAGCGCTGCACCATCGTCACGTCGACATCGGTCTCCCATAACGCCGCGCAGATGTTGTGGGCGGAGTTGTTCGACCCGATGACCACCGCGCGCTTGCCCAGTTGTTCAGTCCCGGCATTTGGTGGATTGGGTCGAGGATGAATCGATCCGGCTCTGACGTCCAGATTTTGCAGATGTATTCGTAGGGTGTGAGGCCGCCGAGCGTCTTCAGCCGGCGGGCGAAGTTGTAGGCTGCCATGAAGTCCGCGAGGTGGGTGCGCAGCTGATCGTAGCTGTCGTAGTGGAAGCGCTTGACCGTGGCGTCCTTGATCGTCCGGTTCATCCGCTCGACTTGGCCGTTGGTCCACGGGTGGTTGGGTTTGGTCAGCCGATGCTCGATCCCGTTCGCTTCGCAGATCATGTCGAAGCGCATTGGCCGGGAGTAGATGGTGTTGCGGTTCCGGGGCTGCTCTGCGAACTGAATGCCGTTGTCAGTCAAGATTGTGTGGACCTGGTAGGGCACGGCCTCGAGCAAGTGCTGCAGGAACTCCCAGGCGGACTTTCTGTCAGCTGTTGCGACGAGTTGCGCGACGGCGAACTTGGACGTCCGGTCTATTCCCACGAACAGAAAGAGCCTGCCCTCGGCGGTCTGCACCTCGGCAATGTCGATGTGGAGGAACCCGATAGGGTAGCGCTTGAACTTCTGGCGCTTGGGCTTGTCACCTTCGACATCCGGCAGGCGCGAGATGTCGTGACGCTGCAGGCAGCGATGCAGCGCCGACCGTGTCAGGTGCGGGATCGAGGGCTGGAGAGAATAGAGGCAGTCATCCAGCGGCAGCAGCGTGTACGTTCGGAAGGCAACGATCATCGCTTCCTCCTCCTCGCTGAGAACGCTGGAGCGCGGTTCCTTCGGTCCGGTCCTCCGATCCTCGACCGTCTCGCGCTTGCGCCACTTCGCGACGGTCTTGATCCCCAGATCCCGGCTCAGCTGCGCGAGCGAAGCTTGCGATCGCTGTATTGCTGGTCTGACGGCGTGCGTGGTCGTGGCGCTGCCATGAGAACTTGTCCGAAAGTGCTTCCTTCCATTCCCAAGAGAGGATCGCACCATCAAACCGTGGGATCAAACAACTACATACCCATGCGTCGGGGCTTCCTGTATCTGTCCGCCATTATGGACTGGCTAACCCGGAAGGTTCTGGCCTGGCGCATCTCGAACACGCTGGAAGCCGACTTCTGCGTCGAGGCCTTGAACGAGGCGATCCACAAGTTCGGCCCTCCCGAGATCATGAACACCGATCAGGGCAGCCAGTTCACGTCCTTCGCCTGGATCGACCGACTGAAACGGGTCGCCCGGATCTCGATGGATGGCAAGGGACGCTGCATCGACAACATCTTTATCGAACGCCTCTGGCGGTCCTTAAAGTATGAATGCGTCTATCTGCACGCTTGGGAGACTGGCTCTCAGGCCAAGGCCGGGATCGGACGCTGGATCACCTTCTACAACCACCAGCGGCTCCACGCCGCCCATGGCGGTCAAACGCCCGCCGTGGTCTACTTCAACCGCAATGAACCCGACCAGCAGTTGCAGGCAGTAGCTTAAATCACCCGGAAATCTTTCCAAGAGTTGGGGAGTAGCTCACGTCACCACTCCTGTCAGTGGAGATATGAACCGGTGCGACGCCTCCGACGAAGACTTCTGAAGCCGGCTCGACAATGGCCACCAAAACCACGCGAGAGCGACAGATCTGGGCAAGCCGGGCACCTTCGCGAAGGGCAAGCCGACCCTCCAGAGTATCGTATGCCAACACGATCGTGCGATACATGGCTGCCTCCGACCTGCGATGACTAACGGTGAAGGATGCCCCCGAGACGTCCAGTCGAAAAGACGCGAGCATTCCGAAAGCGATGTGAGTTCTGCGAACACAGTGGATAGTGCGATCAAAGCAGCCCTTGAAAGGCCAAAAGACGGAACCACAACAGCGTCATGTGACGGAAGATGGACTGCCGACGTTTCGTGGACACGAAGATAAGATAGCTACCAAGGAACCGGCTTCGGGCCAAGGTGCCACTGCCAATGTCAATTGGGGACGCATCACCCCGACCCGCTTGCCCCTGATCTTGGCAAGGTCAATCGGACCGAACCGGTGCCAGTAGTACCGCACCGTTTCGTGGCTGAGGTCGACGCCCCGCTCGTGCAGCAGATCTTCGACGTTTCGAAGTGACAGCGGGAACCGCAGATACAGCATCACCACCAGGCCATGATCTCGGGGCTCGTCTTGAAGTAGCAAAATGGGGAGCGTTTGGTCATTCCACGACGCTGGGGGACCGCCCTGCGTTGCCGCAAGCAAAGTTCCTGTCACAGCTCCATCGGGAGGCATGGCCGCCCAGCACGTCCACATGTCGACCGTATGCCTGACCTTTTGGCCGCCCTGCCCCCGCGAATGGCGTATAGCAGCTTGCACCGGCAAGCATTTCCAGCGCGCCCTGCTTCGGGCTAACCTGCCGCGAAAGGCGGGGCTTTCGATGGACGCATTCATCGTCACAATCCCCAGACTGACGACCAGGAACCTGCTTTTGCGGGAATACCGTCAGTCGGATTTTGACGACTTCTCGGCATTCTACGAAACCGACAGGTCGCGCTTCATCGGCGGGCCGATGCCGCGGGAACTGGCATGGCGGGGCCTTGCGGCACATCTGGGCCACTGGGCGCTGCGCGGCTATGGGTTCTGGGCGGTCGAGGATCGCGCGACGGGCCAGTTCTGCGGCCATGTCGGGCTGTGGTTTCCAGAAGGCTTGATGGAGCCGGAGGTGGGCTGGGTACTGATGGGCCATGCCGAAGGACGCGGCATCGCGCTTGAGGCGGCTTTTGCTGCCCGCGATCATGCCTATGGCACTCTGGGCTGGAAGACCGCCGTCAGCATGATCGACCCGGCAAACGAACGCTCGATCCGTCTTGCGCGGCGGATGGACTGCACCTTCGAGGGGATGTTCCAGCATGTCCGGCTGGGACCGATGGAAATCTGGCGCCACCCCTCGCCCGAGACGCTGTCGCGGATCGGAGTGGTGGCGTGATGGGAAAGGAAGATGGAATGACGAAAGCCGTTGCCGAAGCGACCGTGCATATCGACGACGACCGTTTCAAGGTCACCGAATGGCGCTTTGCGCCGGGGGCGGAAACGGGCTGGCACGTTTACGGCCATGATTATGTCATCGTGCCGCTGACGGACGGGACGCTGGGGCTTGACCTGCCGGGGAGCGAGACGGCGACTGCCGCCCTGCGGCAGGGCGTTCCCTATTCGCGGCGCGAAGGTGTGCATCACAACGTCACCAACGCGGGCAGCGCCCCGCTGGCCTTTCTGGAGGTGGAGACGGTCGCCGATCACCTGTCCCAGCGCCGGCGCGAGACGCTGGTCCGGTTCATCGTCGCTTGGAATGCGCGCGACGTCGAGGGGCTGATGGGCTGCATGGCCGACGATTGCGCCTCTCACGCCTCGGCCGGATCCGAGGCCGAGGGGCGCCGCTTCGTCGGGCGCGACGCCGTCCGCGCCTCGTATGCCGCCCTGTTCGAGATGTTCCCGCAGGCGGCCTGGACCGCCGACAGCCATCACGTCGCGGGCGAAACCGGCGTGTCGCAATGGCGCTTCGTCGGAACCGACCGCGACGGGAAGACGGTCGACGTGCAGGGCTGCGACATCTTCCGTTTCGCCGGGGACCGCATCGCGGTGAAGGACAGCTACCGCAAGAACCGCAGTTAGAGCTTGCGGTTGTAGCGGATGAAGGGCGTCACCTGCGCGATGCGGTCATAAAGCCGCCGCGCGGTTTCGTTGAAATCCTGCGTCAGCCAATATACGGCGGGCGTGCCATTGGCATCGGCGGCGGCATAGACCGCCTCGATCAGCGCCCGCCCCACACCCTGCCCCCGCACCGAGGGATCGGCATACAGATCCTGAAGGTAGCAGACATTCTCGATCCAGCAATGCCGGTGGAAGAGGTAGTGCACCAGCCCCACGGGGCGGCCGTCCACCTCGGCCAGAAGGCAGCTGAAATCCTTCGGATCGTCGCCCAGCAGGCGGGCAAAGGTGCTGTCGTAGACCGCCTGCGGAACCGACGTCTGGTAGTAGTCCAGATACCCGGTCCAAAGCCGCGCCCATTCAACACGGTAGGTGGCGGCAAGCGGGCGGATGGTGAGAGCGGTCATGGCGGGCTCCGTCAGGTTTGGGAGGGGGTGGGCAGGCCCAGGAAACGGTGCAGGGACCGGCCAAGATCCGCAGGGCGATAGCCGCGCCCGATGAAGACGATCATGTTGTCGCTGCGCGTATCGCCCTGTTCGGGCAGGATCTCGGGCGATTGCACGACCTTGCGCACGGTCTGCAGCAGAAGCCGCCCGGCAGGCGTGCGCACCACCCCCTTGACGCGCACCAGATCGTCGCCCCGCGCATGCAGCAGCGCCGACAGCCACAGCGTGAAGGCCGACCAGTCCAGCCCCTCGGGAATGGCGACCTGCGTCGGGCGGATCGGCCCGCGCGCGTCCTCATCGCCCAGTGGCGGAAGGCCGGCGGGCGTGGCATCGGCGGGCAGCGGCGGCAGCGCCACGGCATCGCCCAGCACGGCAGCCGACATCGCGGCATGTCCGTTCAGCGTGGCAAGCGTCGCGCGCAAGGTGGCCAGAGCGGCCGGGTCGCAAGCGTCGGTCTTGGTCAGGATCATCCGGTCCGCCGCCTCGACCTGTCGCCGTCCCAGGGGCTCGGTCGTAAGCTGGGCCAGCGCGTGAAGGGCATCGACCGCGACGATGGCCTCGTCGACGACGATGTGGTTGATCAGCACCGGATCGACCTGGATCGCCTGGACGATGGCGCCGGGATCGGCCAGACCGCTGGTTTCCAGCACGATGCGCTCCAACCGCGGCGCATCGGCAGAGAGGCGGCTGCGGGCATTGCACAGGCCGCGCAGGGCGGCGATCAGGTCGTCGCGCCCGACGCAGCAACCGCAACCGCCCGACAAGAGCGTCATCCCTTCGGCCCCGACCAGAAGGGCGTCGTCGACTGGGACTTCCGCCGCCTCGTTCACCACCACATGCACGCGCTGCCCAAAGGCGCCGACATGCAGCTGGTGGCGCAGCCAGGTCGTCTTGCCCGACCCCAGATAGCCGCCGAGGATCGTCAGCCTCAGGCGCGTGTCAGTCATCCAGATACCGCGGGTCGAGCGGGTCGATGGGTCGGCCGGCCAGACGCTCCGCCTCGGCCCAGAGATCCTCGAGATTGTGCACGATGGTCTGCGCGCCGGCCAGGGTGCCCACCTGGATGCCGGGCACGACGCCGCCGTCATGCGCCGACAGACCATAGGGTTTCAGCACGGCATTCAGCAGCGCGGCCCGGTGAAAACGCGCGCGCAGACGGTCGCCGAGCGTTGCGGCACCGGCTTCGGTCCAGTGGCCGGGGGCGGCCGGGTTTCCGCAGGCGTTGCACATGGTCGAGCCTTTCAGGGAAACCGGGGGGCGGCGCGCCCCCCGGTCTTGTTCGTGTCAGATCACTTCGGGGCGCTTGCCGCTGGCGAAAGGATAGCGCTTGCGGAAGTCGTTGGCGATGTCCTCGAAGGTCGCCCACTCGACGCCCGCATGCTTCGAGATGTACTCGATCAGGCGCTCCAGCATCAGCAGCACCTGCGGGCGGCCGGCCACATCCGGGTGGATGGTGAAGGCGAAGACGGCATAGTCCATCTCGCGGTAGACCCAGTCGAACTGGTCGCGCCACAGTTCCTCGATGTCGCGCGGGTTCACGAAGCCGTGGCTGTTGGGCGACTTCTTCATGAACATCATGGGCGGAAGGTCGTCGACATACCAGTTCGCCGCGATGTCGACGAGGTCGATCTCGGTGCCGTGCTTCAGCGGGAGCATCCAGTCCTTGGCCGACTTGGAGTAGTCGATGGTGTTCCAGCTGTCGCCGACGCGCGCGTAGAAGGGCTGGAAATCGCGGTAGCCCTGCGAATGGTCATAGGTGAACCCGTGCTTGAGCAGAAGCGCGGCGGTCGAGTTCGACATCTCCCACCACGGTGCCACATAGCCGCGCGGGGCCTGGCCGGTCAGACCCTTGATCAGTTCGATGGACTTGACCAGCACGTCCTCTTCCTGGGTCGGGGTCATCGCGATGGGGTTTTCGTGCAGATAGCCATGCGCGCCGACCTCGTGACCGTCCTTGACGATCATCTCCATCTCTTTCGGGAAGGTCTCGAGGCTGTGGCCCGGGATGAAGAACGAGGTCTTCAGGTCATATTTCTTGAACAGGCGCAGCAGGCGCGGCACGCCGACCTCGGTCGCAAAGATGCCGCGCTGGATGTCCGAGGGGCTGTCGCCACCGCCATAGGACCCGATCCAGCCCGCCACCGAGTCGATGTCGGTGCCGAAGGCACACATGATTTTCTTGGTCATCCGTCTTCCTCCTAGTCATCAGTTGTGAGGGCGGTCCATTCCGCCCCCTTCCGGTTCGGGGCGGCCTCAGCCGCGGATCGTCTGCTCCAGCGCCAACCCGGCCGACAGAAGCGGCAGGTCGCGCCCGTGGCGGCCGCAGACCATCAGGCTGGTGGGCATGCCATCAGCATCGTGCCCGTTCGGGACGGCAAGTCCGCACCAGTCGAGGAAGTTGCCCAAGGCGGTGTTGCGCAGCGTGCGGAAGTTGTGGCGGAAGAATACCTCCACGTCCGCCTCCAGCGGGGCGATGGGCATGGCGACCGATGGCGTCGTTGGGCAGATCAGCAAGGCATCACCCAGCTTGTCGGCCACCAGCGCGCTGAGGCGGCGGCGATGGGCGTGCAGGCGGATCAGGTCGACCGCCGTCATCCCGTCGGCCATGCGGATGCGGCGCACGACGCGCGGGTCTATCCGTGCTTCGTCGGGGCCGTGCAGGCGATCGTGATGGATGTCCATCGCCTCGGCCGAGGCCAGCGGGCCGAGCTTGGCGATCACCTCGACCGTTTCCCGCAGTTCCGGCAGGGCGATGCGGCGGATGCGCGCGCCCGTCGCGGCAATCCGCGTCACCGTCGCGTCGAAGGCCGCGGCAACGGAGGGGTCCAGATCGTCGAACACCACCGCGTCGGGGATGACGAAATCCAGCGTCGCGGGGTCGGCGGCGCGGGCCTGCGGCGCCATGAGGCCACGCAGGGTGGCATCGGTGAGAACGCAATCCTCGACGGTCCGGGCCAGGGGTCCAAGCGTATCGAGCGTGGGCGACAGCGGGAATACGCCGCCCATCGGGTAATGTCCCGTCGATGTCTTGTAGCCCACCACTCCGTTGAAAGCCGCGGGAATGCGGATCGATCCGCCCGTATCGGTGCCGATGGACAAAGGCACGATCCCCGCCGCCACCGCCGCCCCGCTGCCCGAGGACGACCCGCCCGGAGAGCGGTGCACTTTCGCGTCGCGCGGGTTGCGCGGCGTGCCGTGATGCGGGTTCAGCCCGATACCGGAATAGGCGAATTCGGTCATGTTGACCGTGCCGACGCTGACCATGCCCGCGCGCATCGCCGCCGTGACCAGCGCCGCATCCGCCGTGGCGGGCGGCGCAGTCCGCAGCACGTCGGACCCGGCGGTCGTGACCGTGTCCTTCAGATCGAAAAGGTCCTTCCACGCCAGGGGCACGCCGTCCAGCAGGCTGGCCGGGTTCCCCGCGCG
>Ga0208490_100926_pt1 | contig 13440 bp, 12 predicted proteins | sample SubbioAug_CSWold_FD_184818 | JGI IMG/M metagenome (GOLD analysis project Ga0208490, IMG submission 184818) | Serpentinite rock and fluid subsurface biosphere microbial communities from McLaughlin Reserve, California, USA - CR11Aug_CSWold (SPAdes) | ecosystem: Environmental > Terrestrial > Deep...
GCACAAGGGCGGCGACCGGCAGGAGATGAACCAGGAGCTGATGGCCTTCTACCAGGAGAACCAGCTCAACCCCCTGGGTGGCTGCTTCCCGCTCCTGGTCCAGGCTCCGGTCTTCCTGCTCCTGTTCCGGCTGATCGACGGGCTCACCAAGCGCGGCGACGGCGGCACGTTCGACCCCAAGTACCTCGACGAGGGCAGCAAGCTCTACCGGGACCTCAGCGGCGAGACCGAGATGGTGGCCTTCGGGCTGGACCTCTCCGAGTCGACCACCCAGGCGCTGGGCCAGTCCATCGTCCACGGCCTGCCCTACCTGGCCCTGATCCTCATCATGATCGGGGCCCAGTACCTGCAACAGAAGCAGGTGTCGGCCCGGGGCAGCGCCGCGGCAGCGCTGCCCCAGCAGCAGATCCTGCTGAAGGTGATGCCCGCCTTCTTCGGCATCATCTCCATCGGCTTCCCCGCCGCCCTCGTCGTCTACTGGGTGACCTCGAGCATCTACCGCATCGGCCTCCAGGGCTACATCACCAAGTCGCTGTACGGCGGCGAGGACTCCATCGGCAAGCAGGCGACCGCCGCCGCCGCCGAGGCCCGGGCGCTGCGCGAGAAGGAGAAGGGCACCAAGGGCGGCGGCGCGGCCGCCCCACCCGCCGCCACGTCGCCCCCGGACAAGACGCCTCCGCCGAGCGCCGGGAACGGACTGGGCTCGGGCCGGTACCAACCCAGCTCCAAGAAGAAGAAGCGGAAGAAGCGGTAGCCCCCGGTGCAGTGGGTGGTCACCACCGGCAGGAGCGTCGAGGAGGCTCGCCGGCGCGCGCTCGACGCGCTCGGCATCGACGAGGTCGACCTCGACTTCGAGGTCCTGGCCGAGCCGCAGTCCCGGCTGTTCGGCCTCCGTCGGACCGAGGCCCGGATCCGGGCCCGGGTCCGGCCGACCCGTCCGCGCCCCAAGGTCGAGCGCCGCTCCCGCCGCAAGCCGTCCGGCGGCGGCGGGCAGCGCCGGCGCGACGAGCGGCGGCCCAGGGGTGACCAGGGCCGGAGCGACGACGCCACGACCGACGACGCCGTCGACGCGGTGGCGCCGCGCGCTGGCGCGGCGAGCGGCGGTACCCGGGCGGGCCAGCCGGACGCCGGCGGCCCCGAGGACGGTCCGACCGAACCCGCTCGACCCCGTCCGCGACGGCCGCGCGGCGCGCGACGGCCGGCTGATGGCCAAGCGGCCCCGGCCGACCGCGCCGCCACCCCCAGCGGCGAGGCGCCCACGGCACCCGCCGATCCCGATCCCGACCGTGGGGCGCTCGACCTCGATGCCCCCGACCCGGCCGACCCCGGCCCGACAGGAGACACCATGAGCGACATCAGCCTCGACGAGCAGCAGCCCAGCGCCGTGGACTTCGTGGAGGGCCTCGTGCAGGCCTTCGGCGTCGATGCCGAGGTCTCGGCCACGATGGTGGACGACGAGCACCTGGAGATCGCCGTCACCGGCGCCGACCTCGGCCTGCTCGTCGGCTCCCGGGGGCGGACCCTCGAGGCGATCCAGGAGCTGACCCGCACCGCGGTCGCCCAGCAGCAGTCCGGCCGCCTCCAGGGCCGCCTGCGCGTCGACGTCGCCGGCTACCGGGCTCGGCGCAAGGAGGCCCTCGAGCGCTTCGCCCGGCAGCAGGCCGAGCGGGTGCGCGAGACCGGCATCCGGGTCGCGCTCGAGCCCATGTCCCCGCCGGACCGCAAGATCGTCCACGACGCCATCAACGACATCGACGGCGTGCACACGACGAGCGAGGGCGAGGACCGCCGCCGCCACGTCGTGATCCTCCCGGACTGAACGCCGGGCCCGGGCGCGAGGCGGACGTCACGGTGGTCGCCGACCCGCCCGCCGCCGCCTGGGTCGACGTGCTCCTCGAGATCTGGCGCGTCGGCCAGGGCCGATCGATGGTCGGACCCGGCGATCCCCGGGTCCACCTCGAGCGGGCGCTGGCCGTGGCCGGCGCCGTCGACGTCCCGCCCGCTCGGGCCCTCGACCTGGGCTCGGGGGCCGGCATCCCCGGGCTGGCGCTGGCCGGCCTCTGGCCGCAGTCGTGCTGGGTGCTGCTCGACGCCGCGAACCGACGGGTCGAGCTGCTGCGGGATGCCGTCGCCCGCCTGGGCTGGGGCGATCGAGTCGCCGTGGTGCACGGCCGGGCCGAGGAGCTCGGGCGCGATCCGGCCCATCGGGAGGTCTACGACCTGGTGACCTCCCGGTCGTTCGGGCCGCCCGCCGTCACGGCGGAGTGCGGCGGGTCGTTCGTCCGCGTGGGCGGGCACCTCCTCGTGACCGAGCCGCCGATCGAGGGCGATCGCTGGGCCCTCGACGGGCTCGAGCCGCTCGGTCTGGTCCCGGAACGGCGGGTTGCGGGTGTCCAGGTCCTCCGGCGGACGCGCGAGCTCGACGAGCGCTACCCGCGTCGCAGCGGGGTGCCGGCCAAGCGCCCGCTCTTCTGACGGGCACATCTCAACGTGGAACGTCCGAGGGGTTGCCGAGCGACGTTTCACGTGGAACATCTGGCACGACGCTGCGGACGTCTCCGCCCTGGAACATCGATCGGACCTCGAGGGTCCTTGTGCGCGGGGTGGCGCATTCGGCACAGTGGCGCGGTGCCTGACCCCGAGTCCTTGACCGAACGCAGCGCGGGGATCTTCGAGCGGCTGCGGGCGGCCGATGCCAGTGACGAGCCGGCCGGAGTCGACGAGGCGCCGGTGGACACGGGGGCGGTACCGGGCGGACCCACCGGCCCGGACTTGGAGGTCCCGCGGAAATCGCCGGTGCGCGAGCACCCGGCCGGTCGACCGGACGAAGCGCCGGAGGCGGACAGGGAACCCGCCGAGGACGCCGCGCCGGTGGAGCACCCGACCGGTGAAGGGGACCTGGCGCCGGCCGGCGCCCTGGTCGACGACGACCCGCTGGGCGAGGCGGAGCCGCCGGCGCCCCGACCGGTCCAGATGCCTCCGGAAGCGCTGATCGAGGGCGGCCTCCCCGGCGCGGATCGGCTCCCGGAGCTCCAGGAACCGGCGGACCGTCCGGCGCTGACCGTCGAGGCATCGACCGGTCGGCGTGACGCGGCCGGGCACCCACTGCCTCGGGTGATGGCCGTGGCGAACCAGAAGGGTGGCGTGGGCAAGACCACGACCGCGGTCAACCTGGCCGCCGCCCTCGCCGACGCCGGGTACCGGACCCTGGTGGTCGACCTGGACCCCCAGGGCAACGCCAGCACCGGCCTGGGGATCAACATCCGTGACCTCCAGCTGTCGATGTACGACGTGATCATCCACGAGGCGAGCATCGACGACACCATCGAGGCGACGGCGATGAGGAACCTCTTCGTGGCCCCATCGAGCCTCGACCTGGCCGGTGCCGAGATCGAGCTCGTGCCCGCCTTCTCGCGCGAGCTCCGCCTGCGCCACGCCCTCCAATCGGTCGAGGACGACTACGACTACGTCCTCATCGACTGTCCCCCCTCCCTCGGCCTGCTCACCGTGAACGGCCTGGCGGCCGCCGCCGAGGTGCTCGTGCCCATCCAGTGCGAGTACTACGCCCTGGAAGGCCTGGGGCAGCTGCTCCGGAACGTCTCGCTGGTCCAGCGCAACCTCAACCCGACCCTGGTGGTGTCGACGTTCGTGTGCGTGATGTACGACGCCCGCACGAAGCTCGCCGACCAGGTGGTGTCCGAGGTGCGTGACCACTTCGGCGACAAGGTGTGCCGCATCGTGATCCCGCGCACGGTCCGCCTCTCCGAGGCGCCGTCGTACGGGCAGCCGATCTTGGCCTTCGATCCCCGCTCCCGGGGGGCGATCGCCTACCGGGAGCTCGCCCGCGAGGTCAGCGGCGGGCCGATCGGCGGCGATCGATGACCACGAGCACCTCGGCATCGGGCCGGGACGACAGAGGGGGAGCGATGAACCGCAAGTCTGGGCTGGGGCGAGGCCTCAGCTCGCTGATCCCGGCCGAGTACGCCACCGAGGGCGGCGAGGCCGGACCCGGGCGCGTGCTCGAGGTGCCGATCGCCGGCATCCGGCCCAACCCCCGCCAGCCGCGCGCCCACTTCGACGAGGAGGCGCTGGCCGGCCTCACCGCGTCGATCGCCGAGCTCGGCGTGCTCCAACCCGTCCTGGTCCGCACCGCCGAGGATGGCGGCTACGAGCTGATCGCCGGTGAGCGGCGCTGGCGGGCCGCGAAGCGCGCCGGCCTGCAGACCGTCCCGGTCGTCGTCCGCGACGCCGACACCGATGCCTCCCTCCTCGAGCAGGCCCTCGTCGAGAACCTCCACCGCGCCGACCTCAACCCGATGGAGGAGGCGGCCGCCTACCAGCAGCTGATCGAGGACTTCGGGCTGACCCAGGAGGCGGTGGCGAAGCGGGTGGGCAAGAGCCGCACCGCGGTCACCAACACGCTGCGCCTGTTCCAGCTGCCGCCGGCGATCCAGGCCCTGGTCGCCGAAGACCAGCTGAGCGCCGGCCACGCCCGGGCGCTGCTCGGCACGCCGGACCGGGCGTACCAGACGGCCCTGGCCCAGCGCATCGTGCGCGAGGGGCTGTCGGTGCGCGAGACCGAGGAGGCCGTGCGGGTCCGAGCGGGCCGAGCGTCGGGCGACGACGACGGCGCCGGCCCGGTGCCTGATCAGTCGCCCGCCCCCGGGACGCCGCCGGCACCCCGGCGCCCGATCGACCCGGCGTTCCTCGAGCTCGAGCACCTGCTCAGCGACCATCTGGAAACGCGCGTTTCCATATCTGGCGGGGCAGGTACGAAGGGCCGGCTGGTGATCGAGTTCGCCGACATCGGCGACCTCGAGCGCATCTACCACCGCATGGCCGGCGGCTGAGCGACCGGGACCCTCGACCTCCGATCGAGGTCGGGGTGCCATGTAGTCCCCATCGAGTCTCCACAGCTGTGGAGGCGCCTGTGGACAACCGGAGCCCGGCGCCGGATCAGAGGAACTCGGCCAGGTCCTCGAGCAGGGCGCCCTTGCCCTTGGCGCCGATCATCTTCTTGGCCGGCTGCCCGTCCTTGAAGACGATGAGGGTGGGGATCGACATGACGTCGAAGCGGCGGGCGGTCTGCTGGTTCTCGTCGACGTTGAGCTTGACGACCTTGACCTTGCCGGCCTGCTCGGCGGCGATCTCGTCGAGGATGGGGGCGATCATCTTGCACGGGCCGCACCACTCGGCCCAGAAGTCGACGATCACGGCCTCGTCGGCGGAGCCGATGACCTCGTCGAAGGTGGCGTCGGTGACGACGGAAGCAGCCATGGTGTGCCTTTCGTGGTGCCCCTCGTGGGGGCGTCGGGGTTACGGAGGTCTGAACCCACCCGCCGGCGCCCGCATTCCCGAGGCCGGCGGCGCACCTACCAGTCGGTCTCGGTGCGCTGCTCGTCGATGACGTGGTGGGCCTCGAGCCAGCGCTCGGCGTCGATGGCGGCCATGCAGCCGGATCCGGCGGCGGTGATGGCCTGCCGGTAGGTGTGGTCCTGCACGTCGCCGCAGGCGAACACGCCGTCGACGTCGGTGGCGGTCTGCATCTCGGTGCCGGAGGCGCCGGTGATGAGGTAGCCCGAGTCCTCCATGGCCAGCTGGCCCTTGAACAGGTCGGTGTTGGGCCGGTGCCCGATGGCCACGAACACGCCCCCGACGGGCAGGTCACGGACCTCGTCGGTCTTGAGGTTGCGGACCTTCAGGCCTCGCAGCTTGGAGCCGAGGGGCCCGTCCTCGGCCAGGTACTCCTCGACGACGGTGTCCCAGAGGAACTCGATCTTCGGGTTGGCCTTCGCCCGGTCCTGCATGATCTTGGAGGCGCGCAGCTCGTCGCGGCGGTGGACGATGGTGACCTTCGAGGCGAACTTCGTGAGGAACGTCGCCTCCTCGACGGCCGAGTCGCCGCCACCGATGACCGCCAGCTCCTGGTCGCGGAAGAAGAAGCCGTCGCAGGTGGCGCACGTCGACAGGCCGTGCCCGATCAGCTCGCGCTCGCGGGGCAGGTCGAGCATCAGCGACTGGGCGCCGGTGGACACGATGATGGTGCGGCCCCGGTACGTGGGCTCGGGGGCCTCGGGGTCGCCCACCCACACGCCGAAGGGCTGGGCCGACAGGTCGACCCGGCTCACCTTCTCGGTGCGGATGTCGGCGCCGAAGCGCAGCGCCTGCTCGCGCATGCCGACCATGAGCTCGGGGCCCATGATCCCGTGCGGGAACCCGGGGAAGTTCTCGACCTCGGTGGTCAACATGAGCTGCCCGCCCGGCTGGTCGCTGGTGGAGGACGGCTCGCCCTCGAGCACGAGGGGCTCGAGGTTGGCCCGGGCGGCGTAGATGGCCGCTGTCAGCCCGGCCGGGCCGGAGCCCACGATGATCACGTTGCGGATGTCGGCGCTCACGACCGGCCACCCTTCATCTTCCGGCTGGTCCCAAGCCCCGCCAGCACCAGCACCGTCCCGAGGATGGTGTGGGCGGCCCAGGTGTGCTCCTCGCCGAACACGGCGTCGGGCAGGTAGGCGTCGAGCGCGCGGAACGCGCCGATGAGGAACAGCACGAGGGCGACGGTGCCGAGCAGGGTGGCGAAGGCGCCGAACACGATGTAGCCCGACGCCTTGATGGCCGGGCCCGTGGTGCGGTCGCGGACCTTCCCGACCTGCTCGACGATGGCGTCGGCGGCCTGCGCCGGCCAGTCCTGCTGGTCGGTCACGGCCGGGACGGAGGGCGCGGCGGGGGAGGCCGGGGTGGTCTGGGCCATGGGGCGCACCCTACCCACGACCCTTCGCGACCGGCGCGGCGCCCGTGCCCGTCGGCGGGGCCCGGGGCTCCTACGGTGGGCCCGTGCCCCCGAGCCCTGCGAGCACCGATCCCGCACCCGCCGCGGTCAGCACCCGCGTGCTGCTGGCCATGGCCCTCGGCGCCCTGGTCGCCGCCCTCGGCGCCCTGTTCCTCGGGGAGTACGAGTTCGACGAGATGCTGCCGATCGTCGCCGGCCCGCTCCTCGGCCTGGTCATCGCCGAGATCGTGGTGTCGATCGGCGGCCACCGGTCGTGGACCATGGCCGGCATCCTGGCCGTGCTCGCCGGCGCTGCCGTCCTGCTCGCCGGACACCTCGACGCCAACGACGTGGCCCCGGTGAAGGCCGGCGCCTACCTCAGCGCCGCGCTCGCCGCGCTCGGCGCCGCCGCCCGGGCCGCGCCCTGGGGTCGGGCCCGGCCCCGCTGACCGCCGACGGCGCCCGTCACAGGGGGCGCTGCTCGACGACCGTGCAGGTCTCGTCGTCGACGACGCTCAGCGTGCGCTCGCCGCCGGCGCCGTGCACGACGGCGGTGACCAGGCGGTCGGCGACCAGCGCCGGCACCACCTGCTGCACGCCGGTCGGATCGACGCCGACGGCGCCCACGGCGTCGCAGCCGGCCGCCGACCCCTGGTGCTCCTCGGCCGGGGGCGCAGCCGGCGCCGCGGTGGCATCGCTGGTGGGCGCGGCCGCGTCGGGCTCGCCGGAGCCGCGCGCCACAGCCTGCTCGGCGAGCGCGGCGGCGAGCTCGTCGTAGCTGGCGTAGGCGGGCCGCTCACCGGCGGTGAGCGCCGTCCCTCCGGCTGCTGCGCCGGACTCGGCGTCGAAGGTGCTGGGGCCCGCATCGTCGGCACCGTCGCCGGCCTCGTCCTCGGCTGCATCCACCCCCGCCTCCAGGGCCGCCGTCGCCGAATCGTCGTCGACGCGTCCGTCGTCGCGGGCGGCGGCGAGCCCGATGACGCCGGCGAGCGCCACCACGGCCACGGCAGCGGCCACCGCAGCGATGGGGAGCCGCTGCCACCACGGGCGACGCTCGGCGAGCGTGACCACCGCCCCCGCGCCGGTCCCACGGTCGGACGAGGCCCGCTCGAGCTCGGCGAGGGCGGCCGCGACGTGGGCGTCGAGGAGCGCCGCCGGCGGCGAGGGGACGTCGCCCACCTGCCGCGCCACCGCCGCCACGAGCCGCAGCGCCGCCTGGTCCGGCGCCCCGGCACGGGCCCGCTCGGCGTCGGCGGCCTCGCCGTCGTGGAGCGCGCTCGCCAGCTCGAACGTCGGGTCGACCTCGGGGAGGTCGCCCTCGTCGGGGGCGTCGGGCACGGGGTGGTCGGTCATGGCTGCAGGGTTGGACGGTCGGGGGCGGCCGGCTGGTTCCCTGCCGGTGAAGGGTCGGACACGCCGAGCAGGTCGGCCAGCCGCCGCCGGCCCCGGGCGATCCGGGAGCGCACCGTGCCCGGGGGGATCCCGAGGATCTCGGCGATCTCCGCGTAGTCGTGGCCGGCGACGTCCCGCAGCACGATCACGGCCCGGTGGTCGGCGGGGAGCTGCTGGAGGGCGGCGTCGATGGCCAGCCGGTCGGACACGGCGGTGTCGAGCCCGGGCCGGCCGGGCTCGGCGGCCGGCGGTTCGTGCTCGTCGTCGAGGGACGCCACCGGGCGGCGCCGCCGGCGGCGCAGCTCGTCGAGGCACGCGTTGGTGGCCACGCGGTGGGCCCACGTGGTGAACCGGGACCGGCCGTCGAAGGTGCCGATGCGCCGGACGAGCAGCAGGAGCGCCTCCTGGGTGGCGTCGGCGGCATCGGCGTCGTTGCCCGCCAGCCGCCGGCACACGGCCCAGATGCGGTGGTGGTGCCGGCGCAGGAGCGCGTCCATGGCGGCGCGGTCTCCGCCCTGGGCGGCCGCCACCAGCACCTCGTCGCTGCGGGTGTCCTCGCCGATGGCCGGAGCGTACCGAGCGCTCCGTGGCCCGACCGGGAGGGGCGGCCGGGGTCGGGGGGCGGTCAGCCGGCCCGGACCACCAGCTCCTGCACCTCGAAGGACCGGCCGCCGAGGTCGGTGATCCACAGCAGCAGGTAGCGACCCCGCCCCTCGGACACGGTGATGGGCGTGTCGCCGGGGGCGCCGCCCTCGACCGTGCCGACGGGCGGGCCCCAGTCGCCGATCGCCCCGCCCGGCTCGACGGCGAGGTGGACGGCGGCCGACCAGGCGCGGTTGGGCGAGGTGACGACCACCTCGCCGACGTCGACCTCCTCGCCGAGGTCGACGTACAGGCCGACGCCGTCCTTCAGCCCGCGGAAGTCGGCGGGGGAGTGGTAGGTCTCGGTCGTCCAGGCGGTGCCGGGATCGCCGTCGACCGCGAGCGGCGCCCGGTCCTCCCGCTCGCTGCGGTCGCCCTGGGGGTCGAACGGCACCGGCGCGCCGGCGATCACGAGCGGCTCGCCGGCCTCGCCGCCGCCGTCGGTGCCGGTCTCGGGGGTGCGATCGAAGACGCCGAACAGGTCGCGCCGCGCCTCGGTGCCGCCGATGAGCACCCAGGCCAGGCCCAGCGCGACCGCCACCAGGCTCACGAGCACCGCCGGCACCAGCCACGAGCGCTCCGAGCGGGCGAACGAGGGCGCCGTCCCGACCGACGTGGCATCGGAGACGCCCCGCGGGATCACCGGCTCGTCGTCGAGGCGGCACGACTGCAGATCGGCCCACAGCTCGCCGGCGGACGCGTGGCGCCGGTCGGGTTCGGTGGAGAGGGCCTTCATCACGATGCCGTCGAGGGCCTCCGGCACGGTGCGCAGCACCGAGCGGGGGCGGGGCGGGGGGCCGTGGAGGCGGGCGGTGGCGACGGCCAGGTCGTTGTCGCCGGTGAAGGGCGCCCGGCCGCACAGCAGCTCGTAGAGGACGGCGCCCACGGCGTAGACGTCGGTGCGGGCGTCGATCTCGCCGCCCGACACCTGCTCGGGCGCCAGGTACTTCGCCGTGCCCACCATGCGCCCGATGGCGGTGAGGTCGGGCAGGTCGTCCTCGCCGCCGGCCTTCGCCGCCTTGGCGATGCCGAAGTCGGCGACCTTGAGCTGACCCCCGTCGGAGAGGAGGACGTTCGCTGGCTTCACGTCGCGGTGGACGATGCCGGCCTTGTGGGCTACCTCGAGGGCCTGGCAGATCGACGAGGCGACGGCCACGGCCTCGGCCGGGGGCAGGAACCCGCGGTGGTCGAGCTCCTCGCGCAGCGTGCGGCCCTCGACCAGCTCCATGACGATGGCCTCGGGGTCGTCGCAGGTGTCGTAGATGGCGACGATGGCCGGGTGGGCGAGGCGGGCCGCCGCCACGGCCTCGCGGCGGAAGCGGGCGACGAACTCGGGGTCGGCGGCCAGGTGGGCGTGCAGCACCTTCACCGCGACCGGACGGGTCAGCACGCTGTCGCTGGCCCGCCACACCGTGGCCATGCCGCCGGTGGCGATGGGCTCCTCGAGCCGGTACCGCCCGGCGATCGTGGTGCCCCGCTCGAGGGGGCCGGTGGTGGCGCCGGCGTCGAGGCGCGTGGCGTCGTCCCCTCCGCCACCGGCGGTGGGGCGGGCAGGGGCGGTCCAGCGGGGCTCGTCGCCCAGGCCACGCCCAGCCGGGGAGGAGCCCTCGCCCGGGGTCACGGCGGTGGGCCGCGTCGGGTGCTCCGACACGGCATCGACGGTAGTGGGTGGCCTCCCGCCAGCCGCGAGCGGCCCCGGCCCTACCGGCGCTCGAGCCAGCAGGCGCCCACCACGCGTGGCCCGCCGTGGCTGCCGATCACGGCGCCGATGTGCCCGAGGCGGTACTCGAGTCCCTCGGCGTCGAGCAGGCCCGTGAGCTGGCCGACGTCGGGCGCCATGCCGTGCATGACCGCCAGGTGCTCCACCGGGCGGCCGGCGAGCACCTTGTCGCGCAGGGCCTCGAGGGACTTCTTGCGGGTGCGGTGCTTGCCCGCCTCCTCGACGACGCCGGTGGAGATGTCGATCATCGGCTTGATCGAGAGCAGGGAGCCGAGCATGGCCTGGGCGCCGCCGATGCGGCCGCCCTTCTTCAGGTTCTCGAGCGTGTCCAGGCAGCCGACCACGTGGGTGCGGCTGCGCAGGTCCTCGACGAGGGCGACGACCTCCTCGGCGGACGCGCCGTCGGCGGCCCGCTCGGCGGCGAGCAGCACCTGGGTGCCGAGGCCGGCGGTGATCGACTTCGAGTCGACGACGTGGACCGGCAGCTCGCCCTCCAGGGCCCGGGCCGCGTTCTGGGCGGCCGCCATGGTCGCCGACAGGTCGGACGACAGGTCGATGCAGACGACGGCGTCGGCCCCGGCCTCGGCCTGGCGCCGGAAGGCGGCCTCGAACTTCCCGGGGGAGGGCGCCGCCGTCTCGGGCAGATCCTCGCGCTGGTCCATGAGCCCGTAGAAGCCCTCGACCGACAGCTCGGTGCGGTCCTCGAACTCGTCGTCGCCGAAGCGGATCGACAGCGGGACGACCTCGATCCCGAAGCGCTCGACCTCCTCGGCGGCGAGGTCGCAGGCGCTGTCGGTGACGATGCGGACGGCCATGGTGTGCTCCTGTTGCTCGTCGGTGCGCGGACCGGAGGTCCCCCCGGATGGAGGCAGTGTCTACTCCATCGGTGCGGCGTCGTGACCGGACCCGGCGGCCCGCGCCCGCCGGACGGCGAGTGAGTGGCGGACCCACCAGGCGACGAGCACGGCCACCGCCCCGAACGAGAGCACGAGGCCCACGCCGCTGAACGCGGTGGAGCGCACGTTGAGGCGCCGGACCGTGAGCTGGGTGCGGTCGTCGGGCGTCCACAGCTCCACGAACACCGGCACGGACCCGGTGGCCCGGGCCTCCACCGGGATGTCGATGCGGCGCTGCTCGGCGGGCTCGACGCTGAGGGTGAGCGCGGCGCCGTCGGGGAAGGCGAGCCGGTCGCTGCGGACGCGCACGAGGACGTCGACGGGGAAGGGGTTGGCGTTCTCGACCGTCACCGGGAGCGTCCCCCGGCGCGAGGTCAGGTTGAGGGTGGCCTGGCCGCCGAGCCGGACCCCGGTGAACGCGTCGTCGATCGCGACCTCGGCCGCGGCCACGGCGTCGTCGCGGCGAGCGGCCGGCGTGGTGGCGGCCACCGCGGTGGCCACCTGGAGGCGGACGTCGTCGGTGCGGGGCGACCCGGCCCGCACCAGGGCGGCGAAGCCCTCGATGCGGGTGGCGAGGGCCGCCACCCGCGGGGCCACCGGGCCGAGCTCGACCGCTGCCGCGTCGGGCCAGGTGATGGGGGCCGCGGGCAGCTCCTCGTCGTCGTCCTGATCGGCCTCGGCGTCGACGAGGTCGAGCCCGCCGGCGCGCACCGGCGACGACGGGTCGTCGAGCAGGCCGAGCAGGCCGGCGAGCGTGGACCGCTCGGGGAGCGGTCCGGGCCGGACCAGCACCGTGGTCCTGTCGTCCGCCCCGTCGTCGTCCTCCTCACCGGCGCCGGGGTCGGCCTCGACCGGGCGCAGCAGCAGGCGGGCGAGGGCGAGGTGGGCGGCGTCGGCGCGGTCGGGGAGCGGCGCCGCCAGCTCGGCCGACAGCACCGGATCGACGACGACGCCGAGGAGCGAGCCGGCGCCGGCGACCGGGCGGGGTCCGGAATCGAGGAGCGGGAACGGATCGGTCTCCTCGTCCGGGGGGTCGTCGTCCTCGCCGTCCGCGGCCGGGTCGCCGGTGACGACCAGGCGCTCGAACCCGAGGTCGCGCAGGGCCCGGGCGCCGGCCGCTCCAGGCGCCTCCGTCCCGTGCCACACCCCCGGGCGCGGGTCGATGCCCAGCTGGTCGGCGAGCACGCCGGTGCCCCGCTCCAGCAGCGGCCCGAGGAGGCCGTCGAGGCCGTGCTCGACCAGCTCGGCGACCGCGAGCGGGAGGTAGGGCGCCCCGAGGACGTCGCGACCGGCGAGCTCGGCGAGGAGGGCCTCGGGGGCGGGGTCGGTGAGGGTGACCAGCGCCTCGAGGGTGTCGGGCACGGCGGCGATCGTGAGGTCGAGGTCAGGGTGGGCGGCGAGCAGGGCTGCGGTCCGGGTGAGGGCGGCGAGCTCGGCCGCCCGCACCGAGCGGGTGCCGTCGGCCTGCAGCGTCGGCGTCGCGCCGACGTCGAGCAGGACGGCGAGGTCGGGCGCCTCCCACGGGTCGTCCTCGTCGCCCAGCCGCACCAGCGGCGTGCGCACCTCGTCGAGCACCTCGCCGCCGGGGCCGAGGAGGGAGATCACCACCGGGTGCACGCCCGGCTCGACGAGCTGGGTGGTCTGCCCGTCGACGGGCTCGGGCGCCACCGACAGCGCCACCAGCCGGGTGCCGCCGGGGCCGGGGAAGAGCGAGTCGACCGGGGCGGGCGGGGTGCGCGACAGCCGCACGCCCACGTCCTCGGACCCCGACTCCACCAGCTCCTCGACCGAGTCCAGCGCCGAGAACACCTCGACCTGCACGGTGAGCGCCGCTGGGTCGCCGGTGATGTCGAGGGCGAAGAGCAGCTGGTCGGTGGGGCGGGCCCACGCCGGTCGGTCGACGAGCTCGAGCGAGGCGTCCGCCGGCGCCGCGGGCGGTGGCTCCTGGGCGGAGACCGCCGGGACGGCGGCGAGGAGCAGGGCCAGCACCCCGAGCAGCAGCGCGGCGGGCAGGCGGGTGC
>Ga0208490_100927_pt1 | contig 13428 bp, 15 predicted proteins | sample SubbioAug_CSWold_FD_184818 | JGI IMG/M metagenome (GOLD analysis project Ga0208490, IMG submission 184818) | Serpentinite rock and fluid subsurface biosphere microbial communities from McLaughlin Reserve, California, USA - CR11Aug_CSWold (SPAdes) | ecosystem: Environmental > Terrestrial > Deep...
ATACTTGTAAATCTTTCTTATACAGTTTATGATATAGAAAGGTGATGGAGTTCACCTTTAACCGCGTAAGCTAATGACTCCTGTCTAGGATTATTTCCTATGGCAGGAGTTTATTTTTTAGGAGGAATAAATATGGCAACTAGTCTTGGAATTATAACGGTATTGGGATTATTAGCAAACTGGATTTTTATGAAAATAAAGCTTCCTGGACTTTTGGGGATGTTATTGCTTGGAGTTTTGTTTGGACCATATGGTTTAAATTTATTAAACGAAGATTTAATGAGAGTATCAGCTGATTTTAGAGAAATAGCACTAATTATCATACTATTAAGGGCAGGCTTAGGACTGGATTGGGATGAATTAAAGAGCATAGGCAAACCTGCCTTAAAGCTAAGTTTTTTTCCAGTTATTTGTGAGGGAATAGCAGTGATGATTTTATCAACAATTTTCTTTGGGTTTTCCATAATAGAAGGTGGAATTTTAGGATTTATTATTGCAGCAGTGTCACCTGCTGTGGTTGTTCCAACAATGATAGATTTAAAAGAAAGAAGAATAGGAACTGACAAAAATATTCCAACTTTAATATTGGCAGGAGCATCTTTAGATGATATAGTCGCTATAACTATTTTTTCAAGTTTTTTAGGGTTATATGGTGGGGGGAAGGTCAATTTGTTCTTCCAGTTCATAAAAATACCAACTTCCATTTTCATGGGAATTTTAATAGGTTTTATATCTGGATTAATGCTTGTATATCTATTTAAAAAATATCATATCCGTGATACAAAGAAAGTTCTTATTATTATTGGAGTTGCATTGTTAATTATGGAATTAGAAACTATACTTTTACCCAGATTACAAATTGCAGGCCTTCTAGGAGTTATGACAATAGGATTTGTAATACTCTTAAAGAGAAATATAGTAGCTAAAAGACTAGCTTTAAAGTTCAACAAGATATGGGTATTGGCTGAAATATTACTGTTTGTTTTAGTTGGAGCACAAGTGAATATAAAGGTAGCTATCCAAGCTGGATTATTGGGAGTATTAATGATTGTATTGGGTGTAGTAATTAGATCAATTGGAGTATTTTTATCTCTTTTGGGAAGTGACTTAAATAAAAAAGAGAAACTATTTGTAGCTGTTTCTTACTCCCCAAAAGCTACGGTTCAAGCAGCTATGGGAGCAGTACCATTAACATATGGTGTTGCAAGTGGAGATTTGATACTAGCAATATCTGTATTAGCAATTATAATCACAGCTCCTATTGGTGCAATAGGGATAAGATATTTTGCAAAGTTTTTAAAAAGTGAGTGAAACTTTTGAAAAAAATGGGTAGAAATCAATGGAGGTGGTTAATGTGAAAAGAATGGATATAATTATTTTGGTAGTACCTTTTATTATACTTGGAATAGCATATCCTTTCTTGCCTGAACAGATTCCAAGGCAGTTTAGAATCGATGGAAGTATTGCTTATATGGCAAAGGAATTTGTTTTTATAGCTGGATTTTTACCGTATATAATATACAAATCATTGAATAAAAGGAGAAAATAATATGGGTTTAATAGCAGGAGTATATAGTATATTTATAGCTGCTATTGTATTTTACATAGTAGGTTATGTTAAAAAGTCTTCCCTTTTTAAAAAAATAGGAATTGCACTATTTTTATTTGGTATAGTTGTAGAGATTGCCTTATATATAGGTATGATTAAACTAACATAGTTTTTAATTTGTATAAGTGGGTATATTATAATTATTAATATATAGAAGGTGATAAATATGTATAATTTTCATAATGAAAGACTAGTATATCCAGATGAAATATCATTAAAGGTATTGGATTTAAAGAAAATGACCAAATTTTACAAAGATATAATGGGATTTAGATTACTAGAAGAAGGTAGTAAAAAGGTAGTTTTATCATTTGATGGTAAAAAGAAATTTCTAACTTTGATAACAGATGATTTAATTATCCCAAAGACAAGAGGAAAAACAGGATTGTATCATTATGCAATTCTATTACCATCAAGAGAGATTCTAGGTAGTTTTATAAATCATCTGGTAAAGGTTGGATACAATCAAATAGGAGGCTCCAACCATGGAGTTAGTGAAGCACTATATATTCAAGACCCAGAAGATAATGGGATTGAGATTTATGCAGATGTTGATAAAAAAGAGTGGAAATATAATGGAGACCAGGTAAAAATGGTTACAGAACCACTAGATTACAGTAAACTTATGGAAATAGGTAGGGAAATAGAATTTACAGAAATTCCTGAGGATACAATACTCGGACATATACATTTACATGTGGGAGATTTAGATACAGCCCTTAAGTTTTACAATATCATTGGTTTTGAATTAGTTTCATCTTTAGCTGGAAGTGCGTATTTTATATCCACTGGAGGATATCATCATCATATTGGTATGAATGTATGGAATGGCAGAGGTGCAAAAGCCCCTGATGAAAATGAATCAGGGTTAGATTATTTCACTTTAAGAGTACCAAAAGGTGAGATAAAGAATATAGTGGCAAAACTTGACAAGTCCAACTGGGATTATTCTATTACCCAAGAGGGTTTATTAACCAAAGACCCATCTGGAAACACGATTTTATTTCAAGATTAAAAACAAAAGGCTAGGATTTAAAATATCCTAGCCTTAAACATTCTATTAATTAACTCCTTCAAATGGGTTTCTTATATCTATATGACCCATCAATGATTCTGCCTCTTTACCATCAATTAAGAATTGAACTTTATCCACTGAGTCTAGTGAAGTAAGGGATTCTACAGTTTGGCTTATTACATAACTCTCTTGCATAGATCCACCATAAAGACCTTCACTGGAGAAATCTACATATGCAATTCCTTCCAATACTTCAACTGAATTTAATACAATAGTCTCTGGGAAACCAGTACTTAACTTGTCTGTATCAGTTGGACCTGCAATTAAAGCTCTAACAACAGCTTCTTCAATAGTTATATCTCCATATGTTAGTGTTTGAACTTCTGTAAGCATAAATTCATATTTCTCATCTCCAGTTAAAATATATTCATTATTTCCAAAATACAATGTAACATCTTCTGTTTGTTCTTGAAGTGGTTCCTCTGCTGGCTCTTCAGGTTCAGGTTCCTCAATAGGTTCTTCAACTGGCTCTTCAACTGGTGCTGGTGTAGGTTCAACAGGAGTTACTGTCTCTTTTGGAGAACAAGCTGCTAAAGTAATAACTAAAACCAATGATATTATTAATATTAGTAATTTTTTCATTTATTTCGCCTCACTTTCAGTAATAGAACAAATACTTCTATAAGTACATTCTAGCATTTTACTGGACTTTATTCAATTTACAATTCAATTACAAACATAATACAAAGCGGTTTCAAGAAGATATAGTAATTAGAATTATTCTGGTATAATAATATATGAGATAAGGGTATATTGTAATTTAAAGGAAGTGAAGTTATGAGAATAATAGGCGAATATACAAGTGCAGATGTTTTTGGAATCAGCATAGAAGAAGGCGCAAGAGACCAAATAAAAAGACTTCTTGATCAAGATTATATGGTAGATAAAAAAGTAAGAATTATGCCTGATGTACATCAAGGGATTGGATGTGTTATTGGATACACTTGTAACATGGGAGAAATAGTAATCCCCAATATCGTTGGTGTAGATATAGGCTGTGGAATGTTTACTGTTGAATTAGGGGTTATAGATATAGATTTACAAATATTAGATAAGTATATAAGGAAAAATATTCCTTCTGGAACTAAAACCCATAGAGATCCTGTTATTATGTTTAATAAGATTAAAGAACTGAAATGTTATGATAACTTGAAAAATCAAGATAGATTTCACCGTAGTCTAGGAACACTAGGTGGAGGAAATCATTTCATTGAAGTTGGAAAAGACTCAAAGGACAAAAAATATCTCATAATTCATACTGGAAGTAGAAATATGGGTAAACAAATTGCAGATTTTTATCAGAAATTAGCTATCGAGAAAAAGGGTGACAAATACCCAAAAGATTTGTGTTACTTAGAAGGTAAAGACAAAGAAGAGTACTTGTTTGATATGAATATTGCACAAGATTATGCCAAACTAAACAGAGAAACAATTGGAAAGATTATACTAAAAGGGATATCAAATAATAACTTAGAAGAGTTTAAGCATTTCCATACCATTCATAACTACATTGATCCTAAAGATAATATTACAAGAAAAGGAGCAATCTCAGCGTATGAGAATGAAATAGTACTAATTCCTTTAAATATGAGAGATGGTTCTCTCCTTGGAAAGGGTAAAGGCAATAATGATTGGAATTTTTCAGCTCCCCATGGAGCAGGAAGACTTTTTAGTAGGAAAATCGCAAAATCTGAAGGTTCTATGACCGAATTTAGAAAGGCAATGGAAGGTATTTACTCTACATCTGTCCATGAAAAAACATTGGACGAAAGTCCCTTTGCTTATAAAAACATTGAAGAGATAGTTAACAATATTGGTGAAACAGTAGAAATTTTAGATAGAATTATTCCAATATACAATTTTAAATCCTAGGAGGTAGAATAAGTAATGAATTTAATATTTGCTGTTGATGGAAACTGGAGAATTGGTTTTAATGGTCAAATGCTTGCTGAGATCCAAGAAGATTTGCACAGATTCAGAAGAATTACTGAAGGACATATTGTAATCATGGGAAGAAAAACTCTAGAAGCTCTCCCTGGTCAAAAACCTTTGGAAAATAGAGTGAATATAATAGTAACAAGAAACACAGAGTATAAAAAAGAAGGGTTTATTATAGTAAATTCATTGGAAGATTTGTTTCCTCTTTTAAAAGAAATCAACCCAAGTAAGGAAAAGGAAGTATTTGTAACTGGTGGTGGAACAATTGCAAGGCAACTACTTTTATTTTGCGACAAAGCATATATAACCAAAATATTTAAAGATTTCAAAGATACAGATACATTTATTCCCAACTTAGACCTAGATGATGACTGGGAAGTTGTAGAAGAATCCCAGGTGTTTAATCAAGGAGATCTATATTATCGATATGTAAATTATGAAAGAATAAGGTGGTAGTATGAGTATAAAAAATGAAATAAGTTTTGAAGATTTTTTAAAGGTGGATGTTAGAGTTGGTGAAATTATGGAAGCTACAGACTTTGAAAAAGCAAGAAAACCATCATACAAGCTTAAGGTAGATTTTGGAGAAGAAATTGGTATCAAAAATTCCAGTGCTCAAATTACTGAGCATTATTCCAAAGAAGATTTAGTTGGAAAACAGGTATTAGCTGTTGTCAATTTTCCACCAAGAAATATTGCAGGATTTATGTCTGAAGTTCTAGTGCTTGGAACTTATTCAAAAGAAGGGGTAATATTAATTACACCAGATAAAAGTGCGGAAAAAGGAGATATACTAGGTTGAAAATGGTCCAATATTTTGGACCATTCATATTATGGTAACATTTGTTACGTAGTATATTATTCATTTATCATATAATGTAAGGTGGAGTTAAGAAGGGAGAGATGATATGAATAAATACTTTGAAGTAAAAGAAAAGGTTTTTGATATAACAGAAAGATATCCTGAGACTATAGATGTATTTGCAGCAAATGGATTTGAACATTTAAAGAATGAAGCTATGAGAAAAGTAATGGGTAAGACCATTAGTTTTGAACTGGCATGTAAAACCAAAAAAGTTAATGTCGAAATATTTGAACAAAAATTGGTGGAAATTATAGAACAAACTAGAAATTCCTCGGATTCATCATTATCTGATGTAAAGAAAAATTTGGGAGGAGATATTAAAATTGAAGGAGTGCTTCCTTGTCCAGTGAGGATACCTTTAATGGAAAATTTCAATCAATGGTTGGAAGATAATAAAGATACTTATCCAATGGGCATTAATTACGAACTTAAATCAGCCAACATGGGAGTTGATTGGATCAGAGAAAGAATTTCAGAAGCTACACAAGAGAGCATTTCTGATTTATTCATGAGTGCAGGATTTGATCTTTTCTTTGATGAAAAATTAATGGGAAGATTAAAGGAGCAAGGTGTATTTGAAGATATATCAGGTTTTGAAAAACTAAATTCTGATTTTGATAATGATAAAATTTCATTAAAAGATCCTAAAGGACAATATACCATAATGGGAGTAGTTCCAGCAGTATTTTTAGTAAATACTGAGGAACTAAATGGAAGAGAAATTCCCCTTTCCTGGGAAGATTTGCTTAAAGAAGAATTTGAAAAATCAATATCGTTACCTTTAAATGATTTTGATTTGTTTAATGCATTGTTGTTAAGCATATATAAGGAATTTGGAGATGAAGGCATAAGAAAGCTAGGACGAGCACATATGAGAAGTATGACTCCAGCGGAAATGGTTAAATCTAATGTTAGAAATACCTCTTCTGGAATACCAACTGTAACTGTAATGCCTTACCTTTTTGCTAAAATGGTAAGGGAAGATAGTCCTTTAAAGCCTATCTGGCCAAAAGAAGGTGCAGTTATAAGTCCAATATTTTTATTAACAAAGAAAAGCAGTAAAGAAAAGGTTAAGCCATTGGTTGATTTCTTTTTATCTAAAGAAGTTGGGCAATTATTATCTACTAATGGTAAATTTCCATCTGTAAATCCACAGGTTGAGAATAATTTAGACGAAAATCAAACATTTTTTTGGATAGGTTGGGAGTTTATAAATAGTCATAAAGATATAGGAGCTTTAATCCGACATTGTATGGATGTTTTCTATGAAGAGTCAGGAGGAAAATAAATGAATTTAGTAATATTTTCTGGTCCACCATCATCAGGTAAAACAAGCATTATATTAAAGACCATTGATGCTATGAAAAAAAGAAAATTAAAGGTTGGAGTAGTTAAATTTGATTGTCTATCAACTGATGATGACATTCTTTATGAAAAGGCAGGTATTCCAGTAAAAAAAGGTCTTTCAGGTGCGTTATGCCCGGATCATTACTTTGCATCAAATATTGAAGAAGTTGTTCAGTGGGGAGTAAAATCAAAGCTAGACCTTTTGATAACTGAATCAGCTGGGTTGTGTAATAGGTGTTCACCATATATTAAGTCTATTATAGGCGTTTGTGTAATAGATAATTTATCAGGAATTAATACCCCTAAAAAAATAGGACCTATGCTAAAAGCAGCAGACATAGTAGTTATTACAAAGGGAGATATAGTTTCACAAGCTGAAAGAGAAGTCTTTGCTTCTAAGGTTAATTCAGTAAATCCCAAGGCTATGACAATGCATATAAATGGTTTAACGGGACAAGGGGCTTTTGAGCTGAGCACACTACTTTATGATGAAACTTCTGATATTAAAAGTGTACAAGGGATGGAGTTAAGGTATCCTATGCCTAGTGCATTATGTTCTTATTGTTTAGGTGAAACCAGAATAGGTAGTGATTACCAAATGGGAAATGTAAGAAAAATTGAATTAGGTGATGACTATGTATAATATTAAACTTAAAGATCTGATCTCAACATATCCATTTGTTTTGGGTTATTTTGAGGATAACAAGATTATGATTGAAGGATATGAGAATTTTACATTTAAAGAATACTTAGACGGACTAACTTATGAGTATATTGAAGATATGGCTATTGATAAAGAAGTATTAATGGAAGGCTTAGAATTATTTATAAATCAAATGATCAGTTTCCTTAATGTTGATGAAAATAGTGGAGTCAAATCCTTAACCATTCTTCCTGGAAGAGACAAATCAGGAAATACAGAGGGTTTTAAGGAACTTACAATAAAAAAATCAGAGATAGTATCAATTGTTGGACCAACAGGTTCTGGAAAATCAAGGCTTTTAGCTGACATAGAGTGGACTGCGCAAAGTGATACACCTACAGGCAGGACAATACTTATTAATGGAAGTATCCCTGATAAAAAGTGGAGATTTTCATCAAATAATAAATTAGTAGCACAACTTTCCCAAAATATGAATTTTGTAATGGATTTGACTGTTTTAGAATTTTTGCAACTCCATGCTGAAAGTAGAATGGTTGTAGATGTTAATGGAACCATAAATAGAATTATAGAACAAGCTAATAACCTAGCAGGAGAGAAATTTCAGTTAGACACACCAATTACAGCATTAAGTGGAGGACAATCAAGAGCTTTGATGATTGCAGATACTGCCATTTTAAGTTCTTCACCAATAGTCCTAATAGATGAAATTGAAAATGCTGGAATTGATAGAAGAAAAGCACTGGATCTATTGATTTCTGAGGATAAAATTGTTTTAATGGCCACTCATGATCCAACCTTGGCATTAATTGCTCATAAGAGAATCATAATTAAAAATGGAGGGATCTCTGAAGTGATACAAACTTCAAAAGAAGAGAAGGAAATACTTTCAAAGTTGGAAAAGATGGATTCATTTATACAAGAAATGAGAAGTAATCTAAGACAGGGCAAGGTACTAGAAAATATTTAGGAGGAAATAATTATGCATGATGGATGTACAGGAAGTTTTGGTAGTGGAAAAGCTGTTGTTGATAAAATTAGGATGATGGGTTTTAATACAAGACTAATGCCAGAAGGAATAGTAATAACTTGTTTAGAATGTAAAGAAGATGTTCACATGACTCATTTAGAAACTAAGTGTGAAGGTTGCGGGATGGTATATGGAGTGACTCCATGTTCAGTTGCTTATCCTGAGAGAATAAAAGCTGCTGGAATTAATTATTAACTATCTTAGAGGGTAAACTAATATAACTCATATTGGTTTACCCTCTAGTTTTAGAAAAATAAATAAATTTCTATTGGTAACAAGTGTTACGTAGAAGTATCTTATCACCAATTATAATAGTCCTTGTGAGTTTTATAATTAATTAACAATATCAAGGAGGAAGACATCAATGAATGATAAAAAAATGTTCTGTTATCAATGCCAGGAGGCACTTAATGGAAAAGGATGTACAAAGGTTGGAGTTTGTGGGAAAACAAGTGAAGTTTCAAATCTGCAAGATTTAATGATATATTCACTAAAAGGAATTTCAGAAGTAGGCATAAAAGCTGATGAAATTGGATATACGATGGAAGGCTTGGATAGATTGATTATTGATGGATTATTTATGACAATTACCAATGCAAACTTTGATAGGGATAGATTTTTACAAAAGATAAAAGAGATTCTAGTAAAAAGAGATGAATTAAAGCAAATACTTATAGACAAAAATGTAAATGTAGATAAATTAAAAGATGCTTCTTTATTTAAAGTTAATAGTAATGATGAAATTGTATTTAAATCTATCAGTAGTGAAGTTAGTATACTATCTACTGACAATGAAGATATTAGATCTCTAAGAGAATTAATTATTTACGGACTAAAGGGAATGGCAGCTTATGCCGAACATGCTGGAAATTTAGGCTATGAAGATGAAGAAGTTTCAAAGTTTATTAGAAAAGCTTTAGCAGCAACATTAGATGATGATTTAACAGCCGATGATTTGATAGCCCTAACATTGGAGACTGGAAAGTATGGTGTTATAACAATGGCTTTACTTGATAAGGCTAATACTTCAACCTACGGAAATCCAGAGATTACTGAAGTAAATATTGGAGTGAAGAATAATCCTGGAATCTTAGTATCAGGTCATGATCTTAAGGATTTTGAAGAACTACTTGAACAAACAAAAGATACTGGGGTTGACATATATACTCATGGAGAAATGCTACCAGCAAATTACTATCCTTCATTTAAAAAATATGATCATTTTGTAGGTAATTATGGCAATGCATGGTGGAAACAAAGAGAAGAATTTGAAAAATTCAATGGTGTAATCCTATTTACAACTAACTGTATTGTACCTCCAAAAGCTGATTATGTAGATAGAGTTTACACAACTGGTTCATCAGGTTATCCTGGATTTAAGCACATCCCTGATCGAGTAGAGGGAAAAGAGAAAGATTTTTCACAAATGATAGAGCATGCCAAGAGCCTATCAGCACCAACAGAAATTGAAACAGGAAAAATTGTAGGTGGTTTTGCACATGCACAGGTATTTAAACTAGCGGATAAAATTGTGGATGCAGTAAAATCTGGTGCTATTAAAAAATTCTTTGTAATGGCAGGATGTGATGGAAGACAAAATGGTAGAAACTACTATACTGATTTTGCAGCTGCTTTGCCAGAAGATACTGTTATTCTCACTGCTGGATGTGCAAAATACAGATATAACAAGCTTAATTTAGGGGATATTGGTGGTATTCCAAGAGTACTTGATGCAGGTCAATGTAATGACTCTTACTCCTTAGCTGTTATTGCAATGAAGTTAAAGGAAATATTCGAATTAAATGATATTAATGAACTACCTATAGCATATAATATAGCATGGTACGAACAGAAGGCTGTTATTGTATTATTAGCACTACTTCACTTAGGTGTTAAAAATATACACTTAGGACCAACTCTTCCAGCATTCCTTTCACCTAATGTTGCAAAAGTATTGGTAGAAGCATTTGGTATTGGAACAATAAGTGATGTTGAAAATGATATACAGATGTTCATGGCTAATTAAAATACAAAAGCTTTCGCAATTTTGCGAAGGCTTTTTAGATTAAAACTAATAAATATTAGGATATACTAACAAATTAAAAGAGTATAATGATATAATCAAATATATCAAAATTTTAACGGAGGTATAGCCATGTATGAAAGAGAATTTTATGATATTCTAAATAGTAACGAGAAGATATTGTGGAGTGATAAACCCAATAAAACGATACATCTTCTTAAGGGATTGCCAATGTTTGTAATAGGTTTGATTTGGGGGATAATTGATATAGGTATATTATTAGCAATAGGAAATTCTGCTCCAATATTCTTTATCGGTCCATTTATGCTCTTACATATGATGCCATTTTGGATTGGTATTGGGGGTATGGCCAGACTATTTTTAAACTATAAGAATATTTATTTTGCATACACTGATAAAAGAATTATAGTGAAATCTGGGCTTTGGGGGATAGATTATAAATCAGTCAATTTAGATTCAATAACAGATATTGAAGTAAATGTTAACCCTGTAGAGAATGGGAAAGGGTTGGGTACAATAATTATAAATGATAGTTTTATAGGACATGGTAATAATAGAAGAAGATTAGGAACTAGGCTATATGGAGTTGATAATCCATATGAAATCTACAAGGATTTAAAGAAGGTTTCACTAGATGTTAGAACAGATATAAGTTATCCAAATGAATTAAGACCAGTGTCTAATCCTGGATATAGTACAGAGTATAATCCAAAGGAATAAACTGGAATAAAGAATTAATATGGTATTAAAGTTTAAGTTTTTGTACCAAAGTATAGGTTTATGGAAATTTTTAGTGGGTAAATTTACCTAAGAACAAAAAATGTTAATTATTATAATTAATATAAAAATAAAGAGGAGGTTATTGGATGAATATTCATGAATATCAAGCTAAAGATATTATGAGAAAATATGATATACCAGTACCAAAAGGAATTCCTGTTTTTACTGTTGAAGATGCAGTTAAAGCAGCTAAAGAACTTGAGTCAAAAGTGGTAGTTGTAAAAGCTCAAATACACGCTGGTGGTAGAGGAAAAGCTGGTGGAGTAATAATTTCTAGAGGTTTAGAGGAAGTTGAAAAATCAGCAAAGCAAATATTAGGATCAACACTTGTAACTGCACAAACTGGTCCTGAGGGTAAATTGGTAAACAAATTACTTATTGAAGAAGGATTGAATATTAAGAAAGAGTATTATCTAAGCTTTATTGTGGACCGTTCAACCTCATCTGTAGTAATCATTGGATCTGCAGAAGGTGGGATGGACATTGAGGAAGTAGCAGAGCATTCACCGGAAAAGGTATTTAAAGAAGTTATTGACAGCGCAGTTGGATTACAAGAATTTCAAGCAAGAAGAATGTGCTTTAACATCGGTATTCCTAAGGAAGCATTTAGAGAGGCTACTATGTTAATAATGAATATGTATAAACTTTTTATTGAAAATGACTGCAATATAGTTGAGATCAATCCACTTATATCAACATCTGATAATAGAGTTATAGCTCTTGATGCAAAAATATCATTTGATGGGAATAGTTTATACAGACATGATGACTTATTAGAACTTCGAGATTTGTCTGAGGAAGATCCAAGAGAAGTTGAAGCATCAAAACATGACTTAAGTTATATATCATTAACTGGAAATATAGGATGTATGGTAAATGGAGCAGGCTTAGCAATGGCTACAATGGATATGATTGACTACTTTGGAGGATCACCTGCTAATTTTTTAGATGTAGGTGGAGGAGCATCAAAAGAGAAAGTTACAGAAGCATTTAAAATTCTACTTTCTGATAATAGTGTAAAAGGTATTTTGGTTAATATTTTCGGAGGAATAATGAAATGCGATACAATCGCTGAAGGAGTAATAGCTGCAGCGAAAGAATTAGACTTAAAGATACCATTAGTAGTTAGACTTGAAGGTACAAATGTAGAATTAGGCAAAAAGATTCTCTCAGAATCAGGATTAAATCTTATTGCTGCAGGTTCTCTTGTTGAAGGTGCAAAGACAATAGTTTCTTTAGTAAATGACAAGGCGGTGATATAATGAGTATTTTAATAGGGAATAAAACTAGGGTTTTAGTTCAAGGGATAACAGGTGCTACTGGATTATTTCACACTAAACAAGCTATTGAATATGGAACAAATATTGTTGCTGGTGTAACTCCGTTAAAAGGAGGAACAATAGTTGAAGGCGTTCCAATATTTAATACAGTTGAAGAAGCTGTTAAAGAAACAAAAGCAAATGTATCAGTGATTTATGTCCCTCCAAAATTTGCAGCTGATGCAATTATGGAAGCTGCAGATGCAGGAATTGAAATTGTGATTTGTATAACTGAAGGTATTCCTGTACTAGATATGGTTAAGGTTAAATCGTATTTAAAGGATAAAAATACTAGGTTGATTGGTCCAAATTGTCCAGGAGTTATAACACCTGATGAGTGTAAAATAGGAATAATGCCTGGTTACATTCATAAAAAAGGACATGTAGGGGTATTGTCTCGTTCTGGAACTTTAACATATGAAGCAGTTCATCAACTTTCCACTAGAAATATAGGACAATCCACAGCAGTTGGTATAGGTGGAGATCCAATAAATGGTACTGATTTTATAGATGTACTAAAGTTATTTAATGAAGATGAAGATACTTATGCAGTAATAATGATTGGAGAAATAGGTGGGACTGCAGAAGAAGAAGCAGCTCAATGGATAAAAGAAAACATGAAAAAGCCTGTGGTAGCCTTTATAGGTGGCAAAACAGCACCTCCAAGTAAAAGAATGGGGCATGCAGGTGCAGTTATATCTGGTGGAAAAGGAAAAGCATCAACTAAAATAGAGACTTTAGAGTCTTGTGGAGTAAAAGT
>Ga0208490_100928_pt1 | contig 13402 bp, 12 predicted proteins | sample SubbioAug_CSWold_FD_184818 | JGI IMG/M metagenome (GOLD analysis project Ga0208490, IMG submission 184818) | Serpentinite rock and fluid subsurface biosphere microbial communities from McLaughlin Reserve, California, USA - CR11Aug_CSWold (SPAdes) | ecosystem: Environmental > Terrestrial > Deep...
CCGCGGCCGAGCGAGCCGCCGCGGCCATGGAAGAGCGTGAGGGTCACGGCGTGGCGCTCGGCCCAGCGCACCAGTGCCTCCTGAGCCCGGTAGAGGGTGAGCGTGGCGCTCGTCGGACCCACGTCCTTCGCCGAGTCGGAGTAGCCGACCATCACCTCGAGCCGGCGGCCCCGCTCTTCGAGGCCCCGGTGCACCCCGGGCAGGGCGATCCACTCGTCGAGCACCGGCACCGCCCGCTGCAGGTCGTCGTGGGTCTCGAAGAGCGGCACCACCTCCAGGCGCAGGGGCCGGTCGCCGACGGCGAGGCGGGCGAGCGCGGCGACGCCGGCCAGGTCGGCCGCGCCTTGGGTGAAGCTGACGATGTAGCGGCCGCAGCAGGAGCGGCCCCACCGCTCCTGGAGGGTGGCCATCACCCGCAGGGTGGCGAGCACCTCGGCGCCCACATCGGTGGTGGGCGAGACCCCGGCCGGCCAGCCGCGTGCGGCCAGGTCGTCAAGGTAGGCGGGGTCGCGGGCGGCCTCCTCGGCCGAGCCCGGTCGGTCCGGGACCTGCCCGAGGAGGTCGACGAGCACCTCTCGGTGGACCATCGAGTGCTGGCGGACCTCCAGCTCGGCCAGGTGGAACCCGAAGGTCTCCACCTGCCAGATGAGGTGCTGGAGCTCCCCGCCCGCGGCCCGGCGCGCCCCCGCCGCCTCCAGGGATCGCTGGACCAGCCGGAGGTCGCCCAGGAGCTCCTCCACCTCGCGGTAGCCGAGGTCGGCGTCCCGGCGCCGGCTGGCGTCGGCCCGCGCCGCCGCCAGGAGCAGCTTCTGTCGGTGCGGCTCGCCCGGCGACGAGCGCTCCAGGTCCGCGACGAGGTCCGGGTAGGCGGCCGAGTCCATGGCCAGGGCGGACCGCAGCTCGGCCGTCGGCGGGGTGCGGCCCTCGTCGAGGGTCAGCATCCGGCCCACCCGCTCGACGGACTCCCCGATGAGGCGCAGGGCGGCGTCGGCCTGGATCCCCATCGCCGCCCGCGTCACGGACGCCGTGACGCGCGGGTTGCCGTCCCGGTCACCTCCGATCCAGCTGCCGAACCGGAGGAACGGCGCGACCCGGGCGGCGCCCGTCGGCGTGAGGTCGTCGAGCACCGTCGCCCCGACCGCCCGGTAGAGGCGCGGGACGATGCGGACGAGGGTCCGCTCGAAGACGCCGACCATCGTCCGGACCTCGTCGAGGGGCCCGGGCCGCGTGCGGCGCAGCGGCTCGGTGCGCCACAGCACCTCGACCTCCTCGACCAGCCGGCGCCTCGCCACCGCCTGCTCGCCGGGCCCGTTGCGAGGGTCCTCCAGCCGGTGGAGCTGCTCGTCGATCCGGCCCAGCGCGGCGACGATCGCCCGGCGGCGGGCTTCGGTCGGGTGGGCCGTCAGGACGGGGCGGATCTCCAGCCCCTCCAGGGTGGCGGGGTGCCCGTCGGGCCCGCCGAGCGAGGGCCACTCGGACGAGCTGAGGTCCGGTTGGCGCTCCTCGGCCCGCAGGACGCGGGCGTGGTGGCGCTCCTCGGCCAGGTTCACGAGGTGGAGCGAGGTGTGCAGCGCCCGGGCCAGCTCATCGGCCTGGTCGTCGGTGACCCCGTCGACCAGTGCCCGCGCGCCGTGGACGTCCCCCCGCTCCACCGCCGCCTCCAGCTCGGTGACGGCGGCGGCAGCATCCGGGCCCGACTCCTCCGCGAGGACCTCGTCGAGCGCCGCTCGCAGCAGCGCCAGCTCCGCCGCGAAGGCGTTGGAGAGGTCGGGCACGAGCCCGACCGTAGCCAAGGGCGGCGGGCCGTCCGCCGCGGTCAGCGGGCGGTGGCGGGGCGCTGCACGCCGCTCCGCACCCGGCGACCGGTCACGATCTCGGTGGAGACGGCCACGAGGCGCGAGGCGTGGTCAGGGGCCCAGTGCGGGATGCTCGTCAGCTCGATGGCGGCCAGCTCGTCGGGGTCGGTGACCTCCCGGGCCACGCCCGTGACCACGACGCTCCAGCCGGTGTGCCAGACCGGGTCCATGTCGTCCACCTCGAAGGCGACGACGGCGTTGTCGGTGGCGGCGTCGAGCTTCGTGCCGCTGCCGGTCCGGAAGACGACCTGGTCACCGACCAGGCGGAAGTTCACCGGCAGGACGGTGGGGAGGGCGCCGGTGGTGATGCCGAGCCGTCCGAGCGACGCGCTGGCCAGCAGGCGCATGCACTCGTCGCGCCCGAGCACCTCCAAGCCGTTGCGGTCGATCTCCATGGTGTCCGAGGATGCCGCGCCCCTCGGGAGGCCCGATAGGGGCGAAGGTCCCTGTTCGCGCGATGGCCGCGATCTGCGCGGTGCGCCGCCGGTCAGGTCAGGCCGAGGCGCTCCGCCGCCTGGCGGCGGAACCCGACCGCCCGAGCCTCGGGATCGGTGTCGAACTGCGGGATCACCTTGGTGCCCAGCAGCTCGACCGACTCCTCGACCAGCTCGTAGGGCCAGGCGCTGCCGGTGGGGCCCATGATGAGCTGGTCCACTCCGATGGCCCGCCACTTCTCCAGGGCCTCGGCGCAGTCGTCCGGGTTGCCGACGATCGAGGTGCCCTTCTGGAACCCGGCCTCGAGCTGCTCGAGGGTCGGGTCGGGGATCTCGGTCGGCCAGTCGGGGATGCCCGGGGGCTTCGGGAAGGTGTCGAGGTACTTGAAGACCAGGCTCTGCTGGCGCCCGTTGCGCGAGGTCGTCATGTGCTGGCGGGCGGCGTCGCCGTCCTCCAGGCACATGAAGCTGGTCGAGATGGCGACGTTGTCGTTCACGTAGTCGCCAACCGGGTCGGCCTTCGCCACCGCCTCCTTGTAGATCTCGATCAGGCCCTTCATCTTCTCCGGGGACCCGCCGGTGAAGCAGATGACGCCGAGGCCGAGGCGGCCGGCCTTCTCGAAGGTGTCCGGGTTCCCGGCCGCCACCCACATCGGCGGGTGGGGCTTCACGTGGGGCTTGGGCAGGACGTTGCGCTCCGGCATCGAGAAGAAGCGACCGTCGAAGGAGTACGAGTCCTGCGACCACATCTTGCGGAACTCCGGCATGACCTCGTCGAACATCTCCTTGGTGAGGTCGGGATCGGTGATGCCGAAGCCGGCCTGCTCGGTGGTGGACGAGCCCCGGCCGGTGCCGAAGTCGAACCGACCGCCGGAGAGGTGGTCGAGCATGGCCACCCGCTCGGCGATGCGGGCCGGGTGGTTGACCGGCGGGGTGACGTTGATGATCCCGGACGCCACCCGGATCCGCTCGGTGCGGGCGAGGATGTGGGGCATCACGATCTCGCTGGCCGAGATGTGGGAGTACTCGGTGAGGAAGTGGTGCTCCGTCACCCAGACGTACTTCCAGTTGGTGCGGTCGCCGGCTTCGGCGATGCGCACCTCGTTCATGAGCCGCTCGTGCTCCCAGGCGTCGTTGCGGTCGTCGAGGTAGTCGGGGACCCAGCCACCGATGAAAAGTCCGAACTCCATGGCGGCACCGTACCAATTGTGTAACGCCCTGTCACCTATTTCTTGAGGACACCGCCGAGGAGGGTCGAGACGAGGATCTCGGTGATCTCGCCGCCGGTCAGCCGTCCGGTCTGGGCGAGGCTCGTGGTGGCGCCGCTCACGACGCGGGTGACGACGCGGGGGTCGACCTCGCCGAGCAGCTCCCCCCGGCCCTGGGCCCGCTCGAGGATGGTGCGGTAGCCGTCCTCGGCCGGTTGCACGAACCGCACGTGCATCCACCGGTACAGGTCGGGGTCGTTGAGCAGCTCGACGGTGAGGCCGGGCAGCCCCTTCAGGTAGGCCGGGCCGCTCATCCGCTCGACCTGCTGGGCGATGAAGGCCCGCAGGTCCTCGGCCAGGGAGCCGGTGTCGGGCACGTCGAAGGCGCCGCCCATCGAGCCGAAGAGGGCGTCGGCCGCCAGCGCCAGCTTCGAGTCCCAGACCCGGTACACCAGGACCCGGTTCGAGCCCGCTCGCTGGGCGACGGCGTCGATCGTCATCGACGTGTAGCCGACCTCGGCCAGGATCTCCCGGGCCGCCTCCAGGACCGCCTCGCGCTTGGCCAGGTCGGGCGGGCGGCCCGGCCCGCGCTTGCCGGTGGCGGGACGGGCGGACGCGGACATGGGTCGAACGGTACCGGGGCCCGGGCGCGCCACAGGGCCGGGGCGGACCCGGCCCTGTGGCACCTCCCCCTGGGGCCGGGGGCTGCTACTGGACGATCACCGCGGTGACCATGCCGAACATGCCCTCGGCCCGCTCGACGTGGTTGAGGATGTGGCAGTGCCAGACCCACGTGCCGGGGGCGTCGAGCTGGACGAGCACCGAGAACCGCTCGCCGGGGGCCACGTTCACGGTGTCCGCCGTGTACGGGAAGTCCAGCGGGTAGCCGTCCTTCGCCACCACGATCTGGTCGAACTGGTGCAGGTGCATCGGGTGGATCTGCGTTCCCTCGTTGTAGTAGTGGACGAGGATCCAATCGCCCTGCTCGAACACGTAGGGCTCGGTGGCGGGGAAGCTCTTGCCGTTCAGCGAGTACCCGATCGCTCCGGCGTCGTTCAGGACCATCGGGATCTCTGCCGCGAGCTCGAGGTCGGCCGGGATCTGCTCGAGACCGACCGTCTGGCCCCGGGGGAGCCGCACGTCACCGACCACGACCACGCCGAACATGCCGTCGGGGAGGAGGAAGTGGCCGTGGGCGTGGGGGTGGTACATCGCCACCGCCTGCTCATCGGTGACGAAGTCGTACGTGTAGGTGTCGCCCGGCTCGATGAGCGGCTGGGTGATCGGGGCCACGCCGTCGTTGGCGTTGGTGACGTTCAGGCCGTGCCAGTGCACGTCGGTGGCCATGGGGAGGTCGTTCTGCACCCGTACCTGGACCTTGTCGCCGACCTCGAGCTTCATCATCGGGCCCGGGACCATCCCGTTGAAGGTGAACGCGTCCACGAGCTTGCCGGGCTCGATCTCCCACTTCGCCGGCTCCATCGTCAGGTCGAAGACCTTGGTGCCGTCGGCGAGGACCTCGGTGGGCTCGAGCAGCTGGTTGCCGCTCCCCTCGGTCTCGGCCGGGAAGGCCGTGATCGAGTCGACCATGGCGTCGGTCATCGCCTGGTAGTCCATGTCGCCGTGCCCGCCGTGGGCGGACTCTCCGTCGCTCGCCACGGGCGTCCCGCCCTCGGCGACGGTGAGCTCGGCTTCCATCCCGGCGTCGCGGTGACCCGGGATGTCGCAGAACATCGTGTACGTGCCGGCGGAGAGCCCACCGATCCCGAGCTCCTCGCTCTCGCCGCCGCTCAGGTCGGCGGTGATCAGGTCGGTGCCCTCGATGGCAAGGTTGTGCGGGACGGAGCCGTCGTTGCTGACCGCGAGGCTGCCGCCCACGGACACCTGCGCCGGGGTGATGGCGAACTCGGTCATCGACACGCTGGCGGTGGTGGCCGCGGCCCCGCCGCCCCCGCCCCCGGCCCGGCTCTCGTCGACCGCTCGCCAGCCCATGGCGACGGCGACGACGGCCCCGACCATCGCCAGCAGCGCCACCACGATCGCGATGGCGAAGGCGCTGTCCCGGCCGCCGGTGGGCGGGTCGTCGTCAGGGCGTGCGAGGTCGATGGGGGCGTGGGTCTCCATAGCGGGGCACTGTACGAGCGCCCTGGGTCGGCTCCCGTAGGGCCGAAGGTCCCGAAAACAGGGGGCCTGGGTCCGTCCCGGCTACTCGTGGGGGACGACCACCACCGTGCCCGGCGCGTGGTGGACGATCTGGTGGCTGACCGAGCCGAGCAACCAGCGGGTGAAGCCGCTCAGCCCCCTCGAGCCGACCACCACGATGGAGGCGCCGGGGGCCTCCTCGAGGAGGGCGGAGCCGCCGGTCCCGTAGATGAGGACCTTCTCGACGGTCAGGCCCGCCGCGTCGAGCTCGTCGACGATGCCATCGAGGAGCTCGCGGGCGCCGTCCTCCACGAGGCGCTGGTCGAAGGTGGCGCCGCCGAACGGGTAGCCGCCCACGAACGGAGCGCTCCACGCGTGCACCACCCGGAGGGTGGCGCCCCTCGCCCTCGCCTCGCCGGCGGCCCACTGCAGGGCCCGTCTCGCCGTCGCCGACGCGTCGACGCCGACCACGACCGGGCCCTCGCGCTGCTCAGCGTCCGGTCGGATGACGGCCACCGGGCAGGTGGCCTCGGCGAGCACGCGCTGGCTGACCGAGCCGAGGAGCAGCCCCTTGAAGCCGCCCAAGCCGCGGGCGCCGACGACGAGCAGGTCTGCTGGTGTCGCGGTGGACGCCAGCGCCGAGGGGGCCAGGTCGCACACCGCGACCTGCTCCACCTGGGCGGCCGCGTCCGCCCCGAGCGCCTCGGTGACGGCGGCGGCGAGGGCCTCCCTGGCCTGGGGCTCCCCGTAGTCGGGGTCGAACTCGGCCCCTTGGACGGCGTGGTGCTGGTCGAGGTAGCCCCAGGCCATCACCGCCACCACGGCCTCCTGGCGCACCCTTCCCTCCTCGACCGCCCACCGCAGCGCGTCTGCGCTGCCAGCCGATCCGTCCACTCCGACGATGATGCGTCCCATGCGGGCATCGTCCCACGTGAGCACTGCTGAGGTAGGGCCATGAGGCAGGGCCGAGGGCCTGCGTGATTCGGGACCTTCGGCACTGCTCGGCCACCATCGCTCGTGACGACCCTGGATCAACGCCTCCGATCGCCGGGTAGGGAGACCCGACGCCGGAGGCACCGCCCCCAAGCCCAGGAGGATCTCCCCATGACCGAACCGCAGATCCGAGAGCGAGGCGCTGCCGCATGGCTCCTCGCCCCTGCCGTGGCCGTCGTGATGACGATGGCGGTCGCGCTCCTCGCCGTGGTGCTCGTCGGCACCGATGGTGAGGGAGGCGGGACCGTGTCCGCCGCCGCCGGCGGCGAGCCCCTCGTCATCGACGTCGAGCTCGGGGAGATGTACGTCGAGCCCTCCTCCGTGGAGGTGCCCGCCGGCACCGAGGTCATCGTCAACGTGACCAACGCAGGCACCATGCCCCACGACCTCAAGCTCGACGGCGAGGTCGGGACCGCGATGCTCGACCCGGGCGAGTCCGAGCAGGTTTCGCTCGGGGTGGTGGAGCAGACCACCCAGGCCTGGTGCACCGTCCCCGGTCACAAGGAGGCCGGGATGGTGATGGACATCGAGGTCACCGGCAGCACCGCCGACCACTCCAGCGGCGGCGGCACGGCCGCCCCGGCTGACGACAGCGCCGTCATCGACTGGAACGCCGCCCCCGGGTCCGACTGGGAGCCCTACGACCCGAACCTCGAGCCGGCGCCCGGTGGCACGGAGCACGAGATCGAGTTCTCGATGACCGAGGAGGTCATGGAGGTCGCGCCCGGCGTCACCCAGGAGGTGTGGGTGTTCAACGGCCAGTTCCCCGGGCCGACGCTGCGAGGCAAGGTCGGTGACATCTTCACCGTCACCCTCACCAACGACGGTGAGATCGGCCACTCGCTCGACTTCCACGCCAGCAAGGTGGCCTGGGACGACGAGATGCGGACCCTCCAGCCCGGCGAGTCGCTCGTCTACCAGTTCGAGGCCAAGCACGCGGGCGTGTGGATGTACCACTGCGGCACCGCCCCGGCGCTGCACCACATCGGCAACGGGATGTTCGGCGCCCTCATCGTCGACCCGCCGGACCTGGCCCCGGTCGACCACGAGTTCATCTTCGTCCAGTCCGAGCTCTACCTCGGCCCCGAGGGCGAGCCTGGCTCGCTCAGCAAGATGCAGGAGGTCGACTTCGACGCCGTCGTGTTCAACGGGTACGCGAACCAGTACTACCACTCGCCCCTCGAGGTGGAGACGGGCGAGCGGGTGCGGGCGTTCGTGCTCGACGCCGGGCCGAGCGAGAACTCCGCCTTCCACATCGTGGGCACGATCTTCGACACCGTGTACAAGGAGGGCGAGTACCTGCTCCGCCCGGGCGCAGGTCAGGGCGGTTCCCAGGCCCTCGACCTGCAGCCCTCCCAGGGCGGGTTCGTCGAGTTCACCTTCGACGAGGACGGCCTCTACCTGATGGTCACCCACAAGTTCTCGAACGTCGGCATCGGAGCCCTCGGCATCTTCGCCGTCGGCGACGTGGAGGTGGGCGACGCCGCCCACTGACGCACGCGACCCCCGAGGTTGGCGGTGGCCCAGCCGTCGAGGCCGGGCCACCGTCGCGCCCGGGCGCCGTCCGATCGTGCGGGGCCCGTCCCTCGCGTTAGGTTCCGCGGGGAGTCCGACAGGGGGAGAGGTCATGGAGAGCTTCGAGGGCCGTCTGGCCGTCGTCACCGGAGCCGGCAGCGGCATGGGTCGGGAGCTGGTCCGCCAGCTGGCCGCCGAGGGCTGCTCGGTCGCCGGCTGCGACGTGAACGAGGAGGCGATGGCCGAGACGGTCCGCCTGGCCGAGAAGGACGCGGCGCCGGGGGTGCGCATCACCGGGCACGAGTGCGACGTGAGCGACGAGGCCGCGGTGGAGCGCTTCCGGGAGGAGGTCCTGGCCGAGCACGAGGCCGACCACGTCAACCTGCTGTTCAACAACGCCGGGGTCGGCGGAGGGGGCAGCTTCCTCAACGACCCCCGCGAGGTCTGGGAGCGCACGTTCGGGATCTGCTGGGGCGGCGTCTACGCCTGCACCCGCGCGTTCATGCCGCTCCTCGTCGCGGCCGATGCTGCCCACCTCGTCAACACGAGCAGCGTGAACGGCTTCTGGGCCATGCTCGCCCCGGGCATCCCCCACACCGCCTACAGCGCCGCCAAGTTCGCCGTGAAGGGGTTCTCGGAGGCACTGATGGAGGACCTCCGGCTCAACGCTCCCCACGTGAAGGTGTCGGTCGTGATGCCGGGCCACATCGGCACCGACATCGTGAACAACAGCCGCAAGGTGCACGGCGGCGACGGCCCGATCGGTGCCGACGCCCTGGCCCAGGCCCGAGCAGACATGGCTCGCCGTGGCGTCCCCGTCGAGTCGATGGACGACGACGCCGTCCGCTCGATGATCGACATGGTCGGCGACCTCTTCCGCGACAGCGCCCCGACCTCCTCCGCCGAGGCCGTGGCCGAGATCCTCGACGGCGTGAAGGCGGATCGCTGGCGGATCCTCGTGGGCGACGACGCTCGCACCCTCGACGAGCACGTGCGGTCCAACCCCGAGACGGCCTACGAGGCCGGGGGCCCCGGCCTCGGCGGCCTGGGCTTCGGCGGGTGAGACGGCCGTGAGCCAGCCCTTCGAGCTCCGCGGCATCAACCACCTCGCCCTCGTGTGCCGGGACATGGCCCGCACCGTCGAGTTCTACGAGGGCCTGCTCGGCATGCCCCTCGTCAAGACGGTCGAGCTGCCCGCCGGCATGGGCCAGCACTTCTTCTTCGACTGCGGTGGCGGGGACCTCCTCGCCTTCTTCTGGTTCCCCGAGGCGCCCGAGGGGGTCCCCGGGATCTCGGCGCCCGCGGCCCGGCCCGACAAGGGCGACCTGACCAGCGCCATCGGCTCGATGAACCACGTCGCCTTCTCGGTGCCGGAGGACAAGATCGAGGAGTACCGGGAGCGGCTGGTCGAGGCCGGGATCCCGTGCAGCGAGGTGGCCAACCACGACGACAGCGAGTGGGGCGTCAGCAAGGACCTGCACCCCGGGGTGTTCGTGCGCTCCATCTACTTCCAGGACCCCGACGGCATCCTGCTCGAGATGGCCTGCGCCACCCGGCCGTTCACGCCCGACGACGTGGCCCACGAGCCGGCCCGCGCCGTCGCCCGGAGCTGACCCGGTGCCCCGCCTGCGCCAGGTCCCGCGCTCGGAGGGCAACGCCCCGATCGTCACGGCCATGTACGACCTGATCTTCGGACCCGGCCGCGACCCGGTGGCCGAGCCCGGCACCGCCACCGGCACCCCGGGCGACTGGTGGACCGTGTTCGCGCTCGTGCCCGACGTGCTCCAGCACGCCGTGGACGGGTTCGTCTTGTACCGCAGCCCCGACCGGACGCTCGACCCGTTCCTGCGCGAGCTGGGCCAGTGCCGGGTCGGCTGGGCGCGGGGGAGCAGCTTCGTGTTCTCCCAGCACTGCAAGGCCCTGCGGGACCTGGGTGCCACCGAGGAGCAGATCGAGGCCATCCCGGCCTGGGCCACCTCCTCGTGCTTCGACGACGCGCAGCGATCCGTGCTCGCCTACACCGACGCCCTCGTCTTCGACGGCGGCCGGGTGGCCGACGGGGTGTTCGAGGCGCTGCGGTCCCACCTCTCCGACGAGGAGATCCTCGAGCTCACCTACATCACGGCGCTGTACGACATGCACGCCGTCATGGGGCGGGCTCTGCGGCTCGAGCTCGACGACCGCCCAGAGCCGGTCGTCGAGGTCATCAAGGACGGCGTGACCAACCTCGCCATCCGCCCCCACTCGTGAGGTCGGCGGGATGACCAGCGATCCGGGGGCCTGCACCGAACCCGAGCTCACCGAGCCCGTCTCGCTGTGCCGGCCCGACGGTCGGCTGGCTCCGGAGGCGGTGGGCTGGGCTCGCCAGCCCATCATCGACTGCGCCCTCCCCGGCCGCTGGGGCCGGCGCAAGCGCTGGGACTTCTGGTCGGTCGTCGGTCCGGGCTTCGCCATGAACCTCACCTACGCCGACGTCGACTACGTGGGGCTCGGCAGCGTCTGGTTCCGCGACCTCGAGCAGGGCGACGAGGCCACCGCGGACGTCATCGTGCCCCTGGCCCGCGGCTTCCGCCTGCACCCGCGGGCGGGTGAGGGCGAGGTCGAGCTCCGCCGTTCGAAGCTGCGCCTGCGCTTCAGCGACGACGAGCGGGGCACCACGCTGGCCGTGTCGTTCCCCACGAAGCTGGGCCGCTTCGATGCCGAGGTGCTCGTCACCCGCCCAGAGGGCCACGAGTCGCTGACCGTGGTCATCCCGTGGTCCGACCGGCGCTTCCAGTGCACCACCAAGGACGTCTCCCGACCCGCCCAGGGCTGGATCACGTGGGGCACCCGCCACTGGGACCTGTCGGCTGACGACGGCGGATCGTGGGGTTGCCTCGACTTCGGCCGGGGTCGGTGGCGCTACCGGACCACCTGGAACTGGGGGGCAGGCGCCGGCATGGTCGGCGGACGCCGCGTCGGCATCCAGGTCGGGGGGAGGTGGACCGACGGGACGGGCATGACCGAGAACGCCCTCGTGGTCGACGGCCGTCTCTCCAAGATCTCCGAGGAGCTCACCTGGTCCTACGACCGCGACGACTGGCTGGCCCCGTGGACCGTGCGCACCCGCCGCTCGGACCGGGTGGACCTGGCCTTCACCCCGGTGCACGACAAGGTGAGCCGCCTCCAGGCCGGCGTGGCCGAGAGCAGGGTCGACCAGTGCTTCGGCACCTGGTCGGGTCGGATCGTGCCCGACGACGGCGTCGCGATCCACGTGGCCGACGTGTTCGGCTGGGCCGAGGAGGCCACCTGGCGCTGGTGAGCGGCCGGCCCCTGGTCGATTGCCGTCTGTCGCCGGGCCGCCGTTAGCGTCGTGCCATGCAGCGGCAGGAGGGCACAGGGGCAGCGGATCGGGAGTTCCTCGCACTCGAGGTCACGGGCGACGGCACCGCTGCGCTCGAGCTGACCTCGGGCCTCGCCCGTCTGGACGGCAAGCTCTACGGCGGCACGGCGATGGCCGCCGCCGTCACCATGGCCGAGCACGTGACCGGCCGGCCTGCCCTCTGGAGCACCGTCCAGTTCGTGGCCGGTTCCTGCACCATCGGGGACCGCCTCGAGCTGGTGGCCGAGGTGCGCGCCCACGGCCGCCGCGCCTCGCAGGTGCGGATCTCCGCCACCGTGGACGGCGAGCTCATCTTCGACGCGCTCGGCGCCAACGCGCTCGCCAAGGAGGGCGCGGCCACGACCGGGTTCGGGGAGATGCCTCGCATGCAACCGCCCGAGGCCGGTCCCGGGTGGCGGCCCCCGATGCTGGCCGAGGGCGGGCCGATGGGCTTCCTGGAGCGAGCCGAGATCCGCGTCGGCCGCACCGAGGATCCCGCCGAGCAGCGCTACCGGCTGTGGGCCCGCGTGCCCGGCCACCCGGTCACCGCCGCCCTGCTCGGCTACCTCTCGGACTGGGTGCCTTCCTCGGTCGTCCAAGCCCTCGGCCAGCAGGGCGGGGGCATCAGCCTCGACAACACGCTGCGCATCGGCACCCTCGTGCCGACCGAGTGGGTGCTGGTCGACTTCGACCCCCACCTCGCCCGCGGCGGGTACGGCCACGGCGCCGCCCGGCTGTGGTCGGAGGACGGCGTGCTCCTCGGCGTGGCCAGCCAGACCTCCACCCTGCTCACGTTCCCGGCGCCCGGCGCGGCGCCGAGCTGAGCCGCCCGCGACTCAGGGCCGGGGGCTGGGCCAGTCGTCGGCGCGGACCGCCGCGTCGGTCCCTCCGTCCATGTGGAGGATCGACCCGACGAAGAACCCGGCGTCGGGGCCGAGCAGGAAGGTGACCAGGCCGGCGATCTCTTCGGGGGTGCCAGGGCGGCCGGCGGGGATCGGGTACACGTCGCCGAGGCTGAAGACGAAGTCCTCCGTGCCGGCGGTCATCGGGGTGGCGATGAAGCCCGGGGCGATGGCGTTCAGCGAGATCCCGGCCCCGATCCACTGGTCCGTCACGGCGTGGTGCCGGACCCACCGCCCGAGGGCGAGCTTCGTGGCGCCGTAGGCGGACACCCCGTCGCCGGCCGTGGCCAGCGCCGCCGCCTCGTCACCGGCCAAGCAGGCCTCGACGAGCTCGAGCGGGAGCCCGGGCTGCGTGGTGGACGAGTTCGACCCGACCACCACGGCCCGGGAGGCGCGGCGGGCGGCGAGCAGCGGGCGGAGCCCGGTGAGGGTGGCGAGGGCGCCGAAGTAGTTGATCCGCACCACCGGCGGCCCCTCGTCGTGGGTGATGCCAGCGGCCACCACGAGCCCGTCGAGCCCACCCTGGGCCGCCTCGGTCACAGCTCGCACCATGGCCTCGCGCCCGGCGGTCGAGGACAGGTCCGCCTCCACCTCGGCGTCGCGCACGTCGACACCGATCACCGTGTCGCCCTGCGCCTCCAGGCGGGCTCGGATGGCCCGCCCCATGCCGCCCGCCGAACCGGTCATCGCGATGGTCGCCATGGCGGCTGTCTACCAGGCCCGATCGCGACCGGTCGGGGTCGCCCCGGGGCGCGGGTGTGCGGGAAGAGGTCGGGTGGAACACTGGCAGGGTGACGATCAGCCCGGCCGCGCAGCGACGCCTGATCCTCGCGCTCGGCGCCGCCCTGCTGCTCACCTCCGTCGCCTACCTCGTCGTCCGATCCAGCTCCGAGCGCGGCGACGCCGTCGCGACGGCCGACACGGCCCTCGACACGACGACCACCGGCCCGTCCACCTCCACGACGCAGGCCCCGGCCACCACCGCCACGAC
>Ga0208490_100929_pt1 | contig 13381 bp, 10 predicted proteins | sample SubbioAug_CSWold_FD_184818 | JGI IMG/M metagenome (GOLD analysis project Ga0208490, IMG submission 184818) | Serpentinite rock and fluid subsurface biosphere microbial communities from McLaughlin Reserve, California, USA - CR11Aug_CSWold (SPAdes) | ecosystem: Environmental > Terrestrial > Deep...
GGGGGTCGTCGACGTGGCGATCCCCGTGGCGGACTGGTACTTCCGGTTGCTGCTGGTGGTGGCCGTGGTGGGCCTGCCGCTGCACCTGTGCCGCCAGCGCCGACCCGAGCGGTACCTGGTCCTGTCGGGGTTGCTCGGCCTGCTGGTCATCCCGCTGCTGCTGTGGGGGAACCCGAGGTTCCACATCCCGCTGGCGCCGTTCATGGCCCTCTCCGCCGCCCTCGCCGTCGATGCGGCATGGCGGCGCTGGCGCGACCGGGAGGAGTCGCCTGAGCCGGCGGAGGGCCAGCCCTAGCGGTCTCGCTTGGGGAGGATCGGGGCGTCGCGGCCGGTGCCGGTGGTGCCCCCCGAGGTGCCGGTGGCCTCCTCGTGGTACTCCTCTTCGACGTTGACCTCCCAGATCTGGTGGGAGCCGCCGTAGAGGTTGTCCACGGTCAGCATCGCGGTGAACATCGAGTGGTCCTGGTTGTTGTAGCGGTGCATGCCGTTGCGGCCGACCGGGTGCACGTTGGGGGTGTGCTCCTCCAGCCAGGAGCGGAGCACGGCCACGTTGGCCTTGTAGTCCTCGTCGTAGGTCGGGTAGGCCTTGGGCATCCGCACGACGTAGCCGGCCTCGATGTCCTCCTCCTGCATCAGGCCGAGGCGGGCCAGCTCCCGGGTGCCGGTGGCGATCAGCTCGTCGTCCGGGGCGCTCCACCACTCGTCGCCCTCCTCCACCGTGTACTCGAGCCCGAGGACGTTGCGGCCGTCCTTCACGAGGTGCGGGGACCAGGAGCCGAAGTTCTGGACCCGCATCGTCTTGACCTCGGGGTCGTGGATGTAGATCCAGTTGTCGTTCCAGGCGACCTTGCTCTCGGGTACGACGAGCGACACGGAGAGGAAGTCGCGGAAGGACAGGTCGTCGGCCGCCTTCTGCACCATCGGGGGGACGGGCGGGTCCATCGCCTTCAAGAGCGCGGGGAACGGCATCGACGAGATGACGTTGTCCGCCGGGACCGTCGTCTCGGCACCGCTCGCGTCCCGGTAGGTCACGGACACGGCTCGGCCGTCGCGGTGGGTCACCTTCGTCACCTCGGCCCGGAAGACGACCTTCGAGCCCTGGCCCTCGACCAGCTCGTGGCAGCGCTCCCACATCATCCCGGGACCGAGCTTCGGGTACTGGAACTGCTCGATCAGGCTGGTCACCTGCTTGGAGCGGTCGCGCCGGCCGGCCAGCTTGGAGCGGATCGGCTCCCACACGGCGTCCCAGAGCGACATGCCCTTGATCCGCTGAGCGCCCCAGTCCGCCGACATCTCCGAGGGTGGGACCCCCCAGACCTTCTCGCTGTAGGTCTTGAAGAAGTGCTGGTACAGCCGCCAGCCGTAGTTCTTCGCGATGTAGCCCTCGAGGGTGCTCTGGTCCTTCGGCGGGCGGACCCGCACCCACAGGAACGACAGCACGCAGCGGATCGCCTCCACCGGGCCGAGGTTGCCGAGCGCGTTGAGGACCTTGATCGGGTAGTCGTAGAACTTGCCCTGGTAGTAGATGCGGCTCGAGCGGGGCCGGAGCATGAAGTCCTCGTCGGGGAGGATCTCGTGCCAGAGCGCCTCGACCTCGGGCACCTTGGTGAAGAAGCGGTGGCCGCCGATGTCGAAGCGGTAGCCGTCGGCCACGACGGTGCGGCTGATGCCGCCCACCACGTCGTCGGCCTCGAGCACGGTGGCGGTGCCGCCTCGCTTGCCCAGCTCGTAGGCGGCGGTGAGGCCGGCGGGGCCGGCTCCGATGATGACGACGTCGCCGGGCGACGGCGCGATGACCTCGGACATGTGCGGTGGGGTGCTTTCTGGCTGGGGCGATGCTGACGGAGACGGCAGTGTACGAGCGCACGTGGGGGCCAGAGGCATCGGCCGTGGCCCCCCTCGCACCCCCGCTACGGTGGCTCGTCGTGCACCTCCGGAGCAACACGGAGCGGGCCGCTCTGGCGGTGCTGGCCTATGTCCCGTTCCTGGTTTCGGACCCGGGCCGGGTCAGCGCGGACTCGAAGCAGGACCTGTTCCTCGACCCGGGCGGCCTGCTGGCGCGCGCGGTCGACCTGTGGGACCCGAGCGTCGGCGCCGGCACCGTCCCGCACCAGGGGCTGGGCTACCTGTTCCCCACGGCCCCCTGGTTCTGGGCCTTCGACCGGCTCGGGGTGCCGGACTGGGTCGCGCAGCGGCTGTGGTGGGGCACGCTGACGCTGGCCGCCCTCCAGGGTGCCCGGTGGCTGCTCCGTCGCCTGGGCACCGGCCCCACGGCGGCGATGGCGGGAGCGCTGGTGTACGGGCTGACGCCCTACCAGCTGGCCTTCACGGCCCGGATGTCGGTGCTGCTGCTGCCCTGGGCGGCGCTGCCCTGGCTGGTCGGCCTGGCGGCGACGGCCACCCGGCGACGGGGCTGGCGGTGGCCGGCGATCCTGGCCCTCACCCTCGCCCTCGTGGGTGGGGTCAACGCCTCCTCGCTGCTCCTCGTGGCGGTCGCGCCTGCGCTGTGGGTGCTGCTGGAGCTCTGGCGCCGGCCGGAGCGGGCGGCGGTGCTGGCCGCCTCCGCCCGGGTCGGCGTGCTGGCGGTGGGGATCAGCGCCTGGTGGGTGGCCGGGCTGTGGGTCCAGGGCACCCACGGGCTCCCGGTGCTGCAGCTGACCGAGGACGTCCGCACGGTGGCGGCCTGGTCGGCGCCCGATGACGTCCTCCGGGGCCTCGGCAACTGGTTCTTCTACGGGCGGGACCGGACCGGCTGGTCGCTCGACCAGGCCGAGCCCTACGTGTCGGGCCGGCTGGTGGAGGTCGTCACCTTCGCGCTGCCGGCCTTCGCGCTCGGGGCCGCGGTGGTCCTGCGCTGGGCCCACCGCGCCTACTTCGGGCTGCTGGTGGTCGTCGGGACCATCCTGGCGGTGGGGGCGTGGCCCGTCGAGGACCCCACCCCGTGGGGTCGGGCCTGGCGGACCTTCGCCGACGAGACCTCGGTCGGGCTCGCCTTCCGCAACAGCCCCCGGGCCGTGCCGGTCGTCGTGCTCGGCCTGGCCGGTCTCCTCGCCGGGGCGATCGACGCCATCCCCCCCGACCGCCGGCGCGCGCTCGCCGCAGGGTCCGTGGGCGCGCTGGCGGTGCTCGGCCTGCTGCCGGTCTGGCAGACCGGCTACCTGACCGACGGCATGCAGCGGCCCGAGGACATCCCGGCGCACTGGCTCGACGCAGCCGAAGCCCTCGACGCGGAGGGCACCGATACGAGGGTGCTCGAGGTGCCCGGCTCCAGCTTCGCCGCCTACACCTGGGGGACCACCGTCGACCCGGTCACCCCGGGCCTCACCGAGCGCCCCTACCTGGCGCGCGAGGTCCTCCCCGCCGGCTCTCCCGGGACCGTCGACCTCCTCGACGCGCTCGACCGTCGCTTCCAGCTCGGCATCGCCGAGCCGTCGGCGCTGGCCCCGCTGGCCCGGCTGCTGGGGGTGGGCACCATCGTCTTCCGGGGTGACCTCGAGCAGGCGGGTCGGTTCGACACCCCGCCAGCCGAGGACGTCTGGGAGGTGCTCCAGCCCGCCCCGCCGGGGCTCTCGGACCCGACGCTCCACGGGGTCGGGGAGGGGGCCGTCCCCGGGGTCCCGGCGGTGGCCCGCTTCGCGGTCGAGGACCCGCGGACGGTCGTGCGGACGGCTCCCGGCGCGGGCGGCGTCCTCCTGGCCGGGGATGGCGACGGCATCGTCGACTCGGCCGCCGCCGGCCTCCTGGACGGCCGGTCGCTCGTCCTGGCGTCCTCGGCGCTGGACGACGAGGCGCTCGAGGCCGCCCTCGACGGCGGGGCCGACCTCATCGTGACCGACACCAACCGGCGCCGCATCGAGACGTGGTTCTACAGCATCCGGGACACGAAGGGGCCGACCGAGCGGGCCGGTGAGGTGGCTGCCGACCCCACCGGGTACGACTTCCGGCTCGACCCCTTCCCCGGCACCGGCGACGACCACCGCAGCGTCGTCGAGCACGTCGGCGGGACGGTGGAGGGAACCGGCGGCCGGGGCCCGGAGGCCCCGGAGCACCGTGCCAGCCAGGCCGTGGACGGCGACCGCACGACGGCGTGGCGGGTCGCCGGGCCCGACGTGGGGGGGCACCACCTGACCCTGACCTTCGGCGAGCCGGTGCCGGCCGGGGAGGTCCGGATCCTCCGGGCCCCCGTCGCCGACGGCGCCCGGCAGCTCGCCCGGGTCCGGGTCCACGTCGACGACCGCCCGCCGGTCGAGGTCGACCTCTCGGCGCCGGCTGACGCCGACGGGCAGCTGGTGGACATCGATCCGGGCCCGGTCCGGCAGGTGCGCATCGAGCTCGTCGCGGTCGGCCCCGGGCGCCCCGAGCCGGTGGGCCTGGCCGAGGTGGCGGTCGGATCGGCCGAGGTGGCGGAGACCGTCCGGCTCCCGGTCGACCTGCTCGACCGAGCGGGGTCGGGGGCCCGGGACCGGCACCTCGACCTGGTGCTGACCCGGCTGCGGACCGGCCCGGGGGTGGGGGACCGCACCGACGAGGAGGGTCGGATCGATCGCCGCTTCTCCCTGCCGGCACCTCGGAGCTTCGCGCTCCGGGCGGAGGTCCAGGTCAGCGCCGGCGACGACCTCGGCGAGGTCTGCCGGGACGACCTCGTGCAGGTGGACGGGGTGGCGGTGCCGGTCCGCCCGAGCGCCGACCCGGCCGGCGATCCGAGCCACCTGCTCCTCGAGGGGTGCGGACCGGTCGACCTCGCGGCGGGCGCGCACCGCGTGGTCACCGCCACCGTCGGCGACGGCCTGGCCATCGATCGCATCGTGCTGTCCTCCGACCCCTCTGGGGAGCCCGCTCCGGTCGGGCCGCGGGGGGGCAGCGGCGAGGCGCCCCGCATCGAGGTCACCGCCGCCGGGTCGGACCACGTCCGCGCTCGGGTGGGCGGGGCGGACGACCCGTTCTGGCTCGTCCTCGCCCAGAGCCACAGCTCGGGCTGGTCCGTGCGGGCGGAGGGGGCAGAGGTCGGGTCGCACGAGGTGGTGGACGGCTACGCCAACGGCTGGCGGATCACACCCTCCACGGACACGGTCGAGCTGACCCTGCGGTGGACGCCCCAGCGGCTGGTGTGGATCGGCCTGGGCATCAGCGGGCTCACCGCGATCGCGGCCGCGGTCCTCGTGTGGGGCCCGCGCCGACGGGCCGACGACGGCGGCACCGACGACGGGTTGGCCGACGTGGCCCGGTTGGCCTGGACCGTCCCGCCCGGGCCGCGGGCCCAGGATGTCGGACCTGTGCTGGTGATGATCGGGACCGCCGTCGTGGGGGTCCTCGTGGCCCCGCTGCCGGTCGCTGCGCTCGGGACCGCCGTGGCGGCGCTGGTGGCGCTGGCGGGACCGCTGCACTGGGTGCTGGCGTTCGTCCCCGCGGTCGCGCTGGTGGCCGCCCGGGTGCTCGAGCGTCCGTCAGCGGCGTGGGTGGCGGTGCTCCTCCTGGTGGCGGAGCTCCTGCGCGAGCTGGGCTCGGTCAGCCGACGGGCGACACGGTGAGCTCGGCCTCCGGGGCCTCCAGCGCGTGCTGCCACTCGCCTTCGCGGTCGGTGAGCCACGTCCACCGCTGCCACAGCGCGGGGGAGAGGACCTCGACCTCCCCGTCGGACTGCCGGTAGAGGAGCCGGGCCCGCAGCACCGGCGCCGCATCCCGGCCGTCGGTCGGCCAGGCCAGCGTGACCTCGATGCTGCCCTCCGCCCCGAGCGAGAGGTCGGCTCCGTCGACGGTCCCGGCGACGAGCCGCTCCGGGAGCTCGTCGGGCCGACCGGACCACGAGCGCTCCTCGTCACCGGTGGCCACCGTGACGGTGACCTCCTGGTCGGAGGGCAGGCGCAGCTCCGGTCGGAGCGTGACGGCCGGCGCCCGGATCACCTTCGCAGGCGACACGACGACGTCCAGGTCGGCTGGCTGCTCTCGGGGTCCGAGCTCCTGCGAGGGGACGTCGCCCGCTTGGAGGTACACGGCCCGATCAGGGTGGGCGGCGATCAGGTCGAGCACCTCAGGCCCCTCGGGCACGGCGAAGAGGCGGGGCCCGGTGAGATCGGGGGGGTTGGCACCGAACGGGTTGGCGTAGAGCACGTAGGTGCTGTCGGCCACCAGGACGAGGGAGGGGTCCTCGACCGCCGCCAGGCTGTCCCGCCACGGCGCCTGGGCGCGGCTGATGTCGCGGTTGAGGGCGAACCGGTCCCAGGCGGCCGGGATGGTGCCGATCACGAGCAGCACCGCGAGCCCCGTGGCCCAGCGGGGCCGATGGGTGCGCCACTCGACGAGCAGCGCGGCCACGAGGATGCACACCGGGGCGTAGAGGGGGACGAGGTAGATGGGCCCGCTGATCCGAGAGGCCAACGACGAGAGGTAGGTGCCCCAGAAGGGGAGGTAGGCCAGCGGGAAGGCGACACCGAGGCCGAGCAGCAACCAGGTGCTGGGCCGCCGCCACCACCGGACCGCGGCCACCACCGCGGCCGCCAGCCCCACGTAGGTGCCGGCCAGGAACCACGGGAAGAAGAAGGCGTTCTTGGCCGACGCCCGCAGCGCGGTGCCGAGCCCGTAGTCGACCGCCTCGAACGATGGCGCCAACCGGCGGTTCCCGAAGCCGAAGGCGTCGAGGGGGTCCTTCACCGACATCGGGAACTCGAGCAGGGTGCCGGTGAGGCGGCGGTTGTAGAGGAGGCCGACCACCACGAACGGGAGGGCTGCGGCCCCAACGGCGGTCAGGTGGAGGAGCGTGGCGCGCCAGCGCGGCCGCTCGACCCACAGCAGGTGCACGGCCAGCACGCCGCCCCACACCAGCGCGTCGAACGGGCGGGTGAGGAACACCCAACCGAGCAGACCCCCACCGAGGGCCAGGCGCGCCCAACGCCGCCTCCGCGCCCCCGACAGCACGAGGGCGCTGGCTGAGAGCCCCAGGCCCAGGCTGAAGATGTACGCCAGGTGCACGCCGCCCTGCAGGGCGAAGATCGGTGAGGCCACCATCAGCACGCCGGCCACGACGGCCACGTCCCGCCGGCGCAGGAGCTCGAAGGCGAGGGCGTAGGTGCCGCCCGCGCAGAGGGCGGCGGCGGCCGGGAGGGCGGCGGTGGCCGTACCGGTCACCAGGCGGGCCAGCAGGAGCGCCACCGGCCATCCGGGGGTGTACTGGCCGAACAGCTCGCCGTCGCGGGCAGCGGAGAGCCAGGGCAGGAACAGGCGCGGGTACCCGCCGTCAGGGGCCGCCAGCCGACCGTCGCGCAGGACCTCCATCTGCCAGAGGTAGACCGGTTCGTCCCGGTTCCAGGACAGCTCCGGGAACAGCACGGCCTTGGCCCACAGCGCGACCACGGCGCCGAGCAGCGCCACGAGGAGCGCCGGCCAGTGCGCCCTCCAGGTCGGCGGCGGCGGGTCCTCGGGCATGGCGCTCGAACCTACCGGCGCTGCGCGAGGCTGGGGGACATGGCCTTCACGTGCCCCCGCTGCCGCAGCTCGGTCGAGGCCCGCTTCTACGGCCCCTGCGACGACTGCCGCCAGCAGCTGCGGGCGGCCCTCGGCGGGGAGGCCCGGGACGTCGAGCGGAGCGCCTTCGAGCCGTCGATGCACGTGACGCCCAACGCGGTGGCGCTGAAGGACGACTGACGGGTCGGGACGCTCAGCGCTCGGCGATCGGCTCGATGCGCTGCCGGGGTCCGAACCGGGGCGCGGTCACACCACCTGACTCGAGGAGCGCGCAGACCCGACCTCGGTGGGGGCGGTAGGGCTCGAGCAGCTCGAGCATCCGCTCGTCGGTGCCCCGAGCCTCCGAGGCCAGCGCCCAGGCGACCAGGTGCTTCAGGTGGAAGTCCCCGACGCTGACCGCGTCAGCGTCGCCGAGCACCACCCGAGCCACCTCGGCGGAGGTCCACCGGCCGATCCCGGCGATGGCCTCCAGCCGAGCCCGAAGGTCCTCGGGGGTGGCGGCCGCGACCCGCTCGAGCCGGGCGACGTGGGCGCAGGCCCGCTTGAGGGCGTCAGCCCGCTTCTTCTCGACGCCGATCACGTGCAGGTCGTAGTACCCGATGTCGCTGATGGTCTGAGCAGACGGCACCAGGAGGAGCCCGGTGGGCCCCGGGGCCGGCTCGCCCCAGCGCTCGAGGAGGAGGCGGAAGGCCCGCTTCGCTTCGAAGCCGGTGACCCGCTGGCTGAGCACGGCCCGCACGAGGGCTTCGTGGACGCGGGCGGTCGCCGGCAGGCGGAAGCCGTCGCCCTCCCGGTGGAGGCGGCGCAGGAGGGGGTGCTGGGGGTCGAAGCCGATCCGCTCATCGAGGCAGCCGAGCAGCCCGGGGGCGCTCTCCAGGGCCCAGTCGGCCCCGGGTCCCCAGGCTTCGACCTCGAAGTCCGTGCCGTCCTGGACCGCTCGGACGGCGGCCGGCCCGGCCGGGGTCCGCATCGAGAGCGCCACCGCCCCCACGCGGAGGTCGATCGTCGGGTCGTGCTTGCCGAGGCGGAGGGGCTGCAGGGAGCGCCGAAGGTCGACGGCGAACGGCAGGGGGATCGTGCGCCTCGACATGGCGGGACGACGCTAGGAGCGTCGGGCGGCCTGGGGCCAGCCCGTCAGGTGGCGCCTGGGGGCGGGGCAGATGAGCTGGCCGCCTCCGCCGCCCACCGGTAGTCCGGCTTGCCGCTGGGACTGCGCTCGACCTTCTCGACAAACAGGTAGGCCTTGGGCACCTTGAAGCGGGCGAGGTGGGCCCCGACGACCGCCGCGAGGTCACCGTCGTCGGGACGGTCGTGGCCGGGCGCGAGCTGCACGACCGCCACCACCTCCTGGCCCCACCGCTCGCTCGGCCGGCCGACGACGAGGGCGTCGAACACCGCCGGGTGGTGCTTGAGCGCCTGCTCAACCTCCTCCGCGAACACCTTCTCGCCCCCGGTGTTGATCGTCACCGAGTCCCGTCCGTGCAGCTCGATGGACCCGTCAGCCAGGACCCGCGCCCGGTCGCCGGCCACCGCGTACCGGATCCCGTCGACCATGGGGAAGGTGGCGGCCGACTTCTCGGGGTCGCCGAGGTAGCCGAGGGGGACCCGGCCGGTCTGGGCCAGCCACCCCACGTCGGGATCACCCGGCTCCAGCACCCGGGTGCGGTCCGACGACAGCACCCGGCTGGTGGGGGAGCGGTCGAAGGTGCCCGTGCGGGCCCCGGTGGCCCGATCCGACCGCTGCACCCCCTGGCGGCCGGACTCGGACGACCCGAGCACGTCGACGATCTGGAGGTGCGGCAGCAGGTCGAGCAGCGCAGCCTTGACCGGAGCCGACAGCACCGCCCCCCCGGTGAGGAGGAACCGCAGGTCGACCAGGTCGTAGGAGCCGCGGCGGAGCTCCTCGACGATCGGCCGGGCGAAGGCGTCGCCCACGATGAGGAGGGACGTGACCCGCTCCCGCTCCGCGACCTCCAGGATGTCGCGCGGGTCGAGGTGGGCGGGGTGGTCCTGGACGACCACCGTGCCGCCGGCCAGCCAGCCGCTGAGGACGTTCCAGTGGGCGGCGCCGTGCATGAAGGGCGGGGCGGCGAGGACTCGGAGTCGAGACGACGGGGCGGCGTCGACGAGCTGGGCGGTCGTGCGGGCCACCCCGAGGCAGGCCGCGATGAAGTCGGCCTGGCGCCACAGGACGCCCTTCGGCATCCCCGTCGTGCCGCCCGTGTAGAGGACGTAGCGGTCGTCGGGCGAGCAGCCCGTCGGGGCTGCAGGGGTGGCGCCGGCCAGCGCCTCCTCGTACCAGCGGGCCCCGGGCAGCAGCGGGTGGCCGCTGTCGTCGTCGACCTGCAACAGGAGCCGGAGGTGGGGGAGCGAGGCCCGGACCTCCTCCAGCACGGGCGCGAGCACGCTGTGGAACACGATGGCGCGGGCCGAGCTGTCCTCGAGGACGTAGCGCAGCTCGTCGGCCACGTAGCGGTAGTTGACGTTCACCGCGGCGGCTCGGGCCTTCGCCGCACCGAGCATCGCCTCCAGGTACTCGTTCCCGTTGTGCAGGTGGAGCGCCACGTGGTCGTGGGGGGACTGCCAGTCGGCGTCGACCGGGCGGGGCGATCCGCCGATCCCATGGTCGAGGAGGACCCCGGCGAGGCGCCGGGTGCGGTCGGTGACCTCTGCCCAGGTGAGCCGACGGTCCCGCCACACGAGGCACTCGCGGTCCGGGACGGCGGCGGCGATGGCCTCGTGGGCGGCGGCCAGGTTCAGCTCTTCGGGCACCTCCAGGACGGCCATGGCGGCTCGGACCGTAGGGCGTGCGCGAGGCTCGCCGCATGTCGACCGTGCTCATCGATCGCCCCGCTGCCGGGGTCGCCCTCCTCACCCTCAACCGGCCCGAGAAGCTCAACGCCATGGACGCCGACCTCGTCGAGGAGCTCCACCGCGCGCTCGACGAGGTGAGCGCGGACCGCGACTGCCGGGCCATCGTGCTGACCGGGGCGGGCCGGGGCTTCTGCGCAGGCCTCGACCTCGCCGGCTACGGCGCGGCCCCCGGCAGCGAGGACCGGGGACCGGTCGGGGCGGGCATGGCCACCCAGCAGCACATCGCCGCGCTGGTCCCGCACCTGCGCAGCCTCCACCAACCCGTCATCGCCGCCGTCAACGGCCCTGCGGCTGGAGGCGGGCTCGCGCTCGCGCTGGCCTCCGACGTCCGCCTGGCCGCCACCTCGGCCCGGTTCAACGTGGCCTTCGTGCGCATCGGGCTGTCGGGCTGCGACATCGGGGTCAGCTGGCTGCTGCCTCGCCTGATCGGCGCGTCCCGGGCCTGGGAGCTCATGCTGACCGGGCGGGTCATCGACAGCTCCGAGGCCGACCGGATCGGCCTCGTCACGCGCGTCGTCCCGGACGGCGAGGTCGTCGACGCAGCCCTCGAGACGGCGGCCCTCATCGCGGCCAACAGCCCCTGGGGGGTGCGGATGACCAAGGAGGTCGCCTGGAGCCAGCTCGAGGTCGGGAGCCTGCAGGCCGGCATCGACCTCGAGAACCGCACGCAGATCCTGTCCTCGTTCACCGAGGACATGCGCGAGGCGATGGGAGCGTTCCTCGAGAAGCGCCCGCCGGCCTACCGCCACCGGTGAGCGCACGGGGGACCTCAGGTGTCGGAGCCGCCCACCTCGGTGACGCTGACCTGGTTCATGCGGTCCCCGACCTGGACGGACTGGGCCACCTCGATGCCGGAGGTGACGTACCCGAACAGGTTGTAGAGGGGCTGCAGCTTGTCGGTGCAGTCCTCGATGCAGATGAAGAACTGCGAGCCGTTGGTGTCGGGACCGGCGTTGGCCATCGCCACCGCGCCGAGGGTGTACTCGCCCTTCACCGGCTCATCGGCGAAGCGGTAGCCGGGTCCGCCGCGCCCGGTGCCGTCCGGATCGCCGCCCTGGATCACGAACCCGGGCACGACCCGGTGGAAGGTCAGGCCGTCGTAGAACCCGCGACGGGCCTGCACCACGAAGTTGTTCACGGTCTGGTGGGCGAGGGACGCATCGAGGCGCATCTCGATGTCGCCCCGATCGGTGGCGATGGTGACGTCGAAGACGGCGTCGGGGGCGATCTCGAGCTCGGGTGCGGAGGGCATCGGGCCACGCTACCCGGAGCCGCCTCCGGCTCCGACCTGGGTCAGCGGGCGACGAGGACGCCGGTGGCCGAGAGACCCGACACGCCCGACCAGACCAGGCCCACCAGCAGGTCGGTGGTCCGGTCGAGCCCGCGGTCGCGGTAGTCGAGCCAGTCCCGGGCCCCGGCCTCCAGGAGGCCGATGACGGCCTGCGCCACGGACCGGGCTGTCTTGGCGTCGGCCCAGTGCGAGGCGATGCGCTCGATGCGGGCCCGTCGAGCGGCCTGCACGGCGGGGTGCTGGATCCGCCCCGCCGTGTTGAGCAGCGACCAGGACGGCTCGTTGTCGCGGGCGAAGACCAGGTAGCGGCGCACGACCCGACGGAGCTGGGCTTCGTCGGTCAGCCCGGCGTCGAGCGCCTTGGAGAGCTCGGCATCGAGGTGGGCCACGTTGTGCAGGTAGACCTCGGCGATCAGCCCACCGCGGTCGTGGAAGTAGGCGTACACCAGCGAGCGGGACACGCCGGCCGCCTCAGCCACCTCCTCGAAGGACACCTCGTTGGGGTCACGGCCCCGGAACACCTCGACCGCGGCTGCCACCAGCTGGGCACGGCGCGTCTCGGGATCCAGGCGCTGGCTCCCGCGCTGGTCCCTGGCCGCTTCCGCGGTGGCGGCGCCGTCGACGGCCCGGTCAGCCATCAGGCGACGCTGGGAGCGCTCGCGGGGACCTCGCCGGCGGGGGCGGGGCCGCCGTGCACCGGGAAGTGGCAGGCCACGTAGTGCTCGTCTCCGATGGCTCGGACCTGCGGCTCCTCCAGCGCGCAGCGCTCCTGCGCGTTCGGGCAGCGGGTCCGGAACCGGCAACCCGTCGGCGGGTCGAGGGGGGAGGGCAGGTCGCCGGTCAGGAGGCCGTCCTGCACCGGTGGGACGGTCGGGTCCGGCACCGGGATGGAGCGCAGCAGGGCGGCGGTGTACGGGTGGGCAGGGGTGGCGTAGAGGTCGTCGGGGCTCCCGACCTCGCAGATCTTGCCGAGGTACATCACGGCCACCCGGTCGCTGATGTTCTTCACCACGGCGAGGTCGTGGGCGATGAAGATGAGGGTGAGGCCGTAGCGGGCCTTCATGTCCTCGAGGAGGTTCAGGATCTGGGCCTGCACGGACACGTCGAGCGCCGAGACGGGCTCGTCGCAGATCACGAGGGTCGGCTCGAGCACGAGGCTCCGCGCGATCGAGATGCGCTGGCACTGGCCGCCGGAGAACTGGTGGGGCCGCTTCTCGGACGCCACCTCGGGGTCGAGGCCGACGGCGTCGAGCACCTCGGTCACCCGGGCCCTGCGCTCGGGCTCGCTGCCCCGCTTCCAGATGCGCAGCGGCTCGGCCACGATGTCCTTGACCTTGCGGCGGGGGTTCAGGGACGAGATCGGGTCCTGGAAGATGAACTGGAGCCGGGTGCGGACCTCGCGCAGCTCCTGGCCCGAGAGCGACGCCAGGTCCTTCCCCTCGAAGAGGACCTGCCCGGAGGTGGGCGGCGGCAGCTGCATGATCGCCCGCCCGGTCGTCGACTTCCCGCACCCGGACTCGCCGACCAGTCCGAGCGTCTCGCCCGCCTTGACGTCCAGGCTGATGCCGGACACGGCGTGCACCGTCCCTGCGGCGGTGTGGAACTCGACGGTGAGGTCCTCGACCCGCAGGACGACGTCGTCGTCGCTGCGCAGGTGGGCGGTCCCGGTACCGGCCATCAGGCCTCTCCTCCTGGGCTGGCGGTGTCGACGAGGCCGGCGGCGTGGCTGTCGCCCGTCACGGCGGCCTCGGCCGCCGG
>Ga0208490_100930_pt1 | contig 13369 bp, 13 predicted proteins | sample SubbioAug_CSWold_FD_184818 | JGI IMG/M metagenome (GOLD analysis project Ga0208490, IMG submission 184818) | Serpentinite rock and fluid subsurface biosphere microbial communities from McLaughlin Reserve, California, USA - CR11Aug_CSWold (SPAdes) | ecosystem: Environmental > Terrestrial > Deep...
GGCCTGCATCGGGATCGCCCTGATGTGCATCTTCCTCGTCAACCGCCACACCCGGGCCGAGGAGGAGGCCGAGCGCACCGAGGTGCTCCGCTCGAGCGTCGTCGGCCGCCACGCGCCGACCGCCGCCGCCGTGATCGTGGTCGGCGCCACCAGCGTCCTGGTGGCCGCCCTCTGCGGGCTCGGCTTCATCGCCCTGGGGTACGGGGCCACCGGGTCGCTGACCTACGCCGCCGGCCTGGCCGGGTGCGGGCTGGTCTTCACCGGGCTCACCGCCGCCATCGCCCAGGTGGCCGGGAGCAGCCGGGCCACGCTCGGGCTGGCGACGGCCGTGCTCGGCCTGGCCTTCGTCCTCCGTGCGGTCGGCGACATCGCCGACAGCGGGCTGCGCTGGCTGTCCCCGATCGGCTGGGCGCAGGGGGTGCGGGCCTTCGCCGACGAGCGGTGGTGGCCGGTGGCCCTCTGCCTCGCCACCACCCTCCTGGCGGTGGTGGCGGCGTTCTGGCTGGCGACCCGCCGCGACCTCGGCTCCGGGATCCTGCCGCAGCGGCCCGGCCCGGCCCGCGGCGGCCGGTGGTCGGCCGGTCCGCTCGGGCTGGCCGTGCGGCTGCAGCGGGGGTCGGTCCTGGCGTGGATGGTGGGGCTCGCCCTGATGGGGGGCGTCTACGGCTCCATCGGTGAGGACGTCGAGCAGATGATCGAGGACAACGAGGCCTTCGCCGACGTCCTCGCCCAGCTCGAGGGTGCCGACGTCACCGACTCCTTCTTCGCCACCGCCGTGGCGATGCAGGCCCTGCTCGCGGCCGGGTTCGCCATCTCGGCCGCGCTGCGGGTCCGCTCCGAGGAGGCCGCCGGCCGGGTCGAACCCGTCCTCGCCGCCCCGGTCGGTCGCTGGCGCTGGGCGTGGAGCCACCTGCTGGTGGCCGCGGTGGGCACCGTGCTCGTGGTCGCCGCGGGTGGCCTCGGGGTCGGTGCCTCCTACGCCGTCGTGTCGGGCGACGCCGGCCAGGTGCTGCGCCTCACCGGCGCCGCCCTCGCCACCGTTCCCGCCGTGCTGGTGCTGGCCGGGGTGGCCGTCGCCCTCTTCGGGGCCTCGCTGCGCCTCGCCGTGGTCGCGTGGGCGGGGCTGGGCGTGATCGTGCTCATCGAGCTGTTCGGCGAGCTGCTCCGCCTGCCCTCGTGGTCCCAGGCCGTCTCCCCGCTGCACCACGTCCCCGCGCTGCCGGCCGAGGACCTCCGCGCCCTGCCCCTGCTCGCCCTCACCGCCCTCGCCGTCGCCCTGACCGCCGTGGGCCTGACCCGCTTCCGCGCCCGGGACCTCCAGGTGGGCTAGTCGTCGATGGGGTCGGAGATCCGGAGGCGGTTGCCGTCGGGGTCCTCGACCTTCAGCTCCCGGCCCCACGGCACCTCGGTGATGGGCGCGCCGAGCCGGGCGGCGAGCGCGTCGAGCTGGCTGTGGCGGATGTAGACGAGGGTGTCGGGGCTGGCGTCGTCCTCGTGCTCCGAGAGGTAGATGTGGCCCCGGCCGCGGGCGATCGACGCGAAGGCCAGCTGGTCGTCGCCGAGGCGGTGCTCCCACTCCTTGTGGAACCCGAGCTGCGCGTACCACTCGACCGACCGGTCCACCGAGGCGACGCGCAGGATGGGGATCACCTCTTGGGACACGGCCGAGACGCTAACGGCTGGGATCGACGCTCGGCCTCCCACCGGGGCCCTACGGTGACCCCATGCGCACCGCCGTCACCGAACGCCTCGGCATCGAGTTCCCGATCCTCGCCTTCAGCCACTGCCGCGACGTCGTCGCCGCCGTCACCAACGCCGGGGGCATGGGCGTCCTCGGCGCGGTGGCCCACAGCCCGAAGCAGCTCGAGATCGACCTGGACTGGATCGCGGAGGAGACCAAGGGCAGGCCCTACGGCGTCGACCTGCTGATCCCCCAGAAGTACGTCGGCGCCGACGACGGCGGCCTCGACTCCGGCAGCCTGCAGGACCTGATCCCGGCCGAGCACCGCGAGTGGCTCGACGGCCTCCTCGCCCAGAACGGCATCCCGCCCCTGCCCACCGACGAGGACGGCCCGTCGCGCGACCAGTACGGGGGCATGCGCGTCGACCCGAAGTCGATGGCACCCCTGGTCGACGTCGCGTTCGCGAAGGGCATCTCGCTGATGGCGTCCGCCCTGGGGCCGCCCCCGCCGTGGCTGGTCGAGCGGGCCAAGGCCGAGGGCGAGGTGCCGGTCGCGGCCCTGGCCGGATCGCTCGAGCACGCCATCCGCCACGACCAGGCCGGCGCCGACCTGATCATCGCCCAGGGCACCGAGGCCGGCGGGCACACCGGCGAGGTCGCCACCATGGTGCTGGTCCCCGAGGTCGTCGACGCGGTGCAGGCCCCGGTGCTGGCCGCCGGCGGCATCGGCCGTGGCCGCCAGATCGCCGCGTCCCTGGCCCTCGGCGCCGAGGGCGTCTGGTGCGGGTCGGTGTGGCTCACCACCCAGGAGGCCGAGACCTCCGACGTGATCCGCCAGAAGTTCATCGACGCGCCGTCGTCGGGCACCGTGCGCTCCCGGTCGCTCACCGGGAAGCCGGCCCGCATGATCCGCACCGACTGGACCGACGCGTGGGAGTCCGACGAGAGCCCGGGCACGCTCGGCATGCCGCTGCAGTCGTTCCTCGTGGCCGAGGCCCAGCGGCGCATCGCCCGCGTGGCCGCCAGGGACGAGGGTGCCCGCCGCCTCTCGACCTACTTCGTGGGCCAGATCGTGGGCTCGATGACCACGGTCCAGCCCGCCGCCCGGGTGGTGCTCGACATGGTCGACGAGTTCATCGACGCGGTCCAGCGCCTCGACGGTCTGCTCCAGGACTGAACCGGGCACAGAGGCCCGATGCCGAGCGAGCTGTTGCGCACCGACCAGATCACGATCGGCGGGGTGCCCACGCGAGCCGTCCGGGCCGAGGGCGAGCCGGGCAAGGTGCAGTTCCTGTTCCTGCACGGCTTCTCCGACAGCGCCGACTGCTGGCAGCGGGTCCAGAAGCGCCTCGCCGCCGCCGGCCACGGCTCCCTCGCCGTCGACCAGCCCTCGCACGGCTTCGCCGACCCCCTCGACCCCGACCTGCCGGTCATCGAGCAGTTCCTCGCCTTCGCGGCCGCCGCGGCCCGGGCCACCGATCACGGTCGTCCGGTCATCGTGTGCGGCAACTCCCTCGGCGGCGCCCACGCCCTGCTCCTCGGCCAGCACCACCCCGCGCTGGTGCAGGCCGTCGCCGCCATCTCCCCGGCGGCCTTCGACCACCCGGGCTGGTTCCGGATCCTCGACGCACGCGTCCAGGTGCAGCCGCCGGCGGTGCTCAGCCGTGCCCTCGCCGGCCCCGCCATGCGGGCCGTCGGCTTCGGGATGCCCCACCGCGTGCCCAACGGCTTCGTGCGCACCTGGGCCCGCCACGTGAGCGACCCCGCCCGCCGCCGGGCGCTGCGCGAGCTGGCCGCCCGCGTGCCCGCCGAGTACTTCCACGCCGACCCGGTCGACCTGTGCGCGATCGACGTCCCCGTCCTCGCCATCTGGGGCACGAGGGACCGGCTCACCCTCATCAGCAGCCGGGCCCGCTTCGAGCAGGACTGCGGCGACCTCGAGTTCGTGGCCCTCCCCGGCGTCGGGCACATGGCCCAGGTCGAGGTCCCGGGCCGGACCACCAAGCACCTGCTCGCCCTCGCGGCGCGGGTCGCCGGCGCCGCCACGCCGGCGCACGCCCCCGAGCGCTCGCCCGAGCCCGCCCTGCCGGCCAGCGCCTGATCCCCTCGCGTCTGGCTCCGGCCCGACCGCATCTGCTGGACTGACAACGATCGTTGCCAGTCTGGACGCCGAGGGGAAGCCGATGACCGCCACCACCACCGAGCCCGGTGCGCTCACCGCCGGCGAGGCCGATGCGTTCCGCCGTCGCTGCATCGAGTTCCTCGACGAGCACGCCACCGGCATCCACCTCCACGGCGATCCCGACCCGCGCGCCGAGAAGCGCCTCCGCGCCGCGCAGGCGTTCCAGCAGGCACTGGCCGACGCCGGCCTCGCCGGCATCACCTACCCCGCCGAGTACGGCGGCGCCGGGCTCACCAAGGCCCACGACAAGATCTGGCGCGAGTGCTACGCCCAGTACCCGTTCATGACCAGCGAGCTCACGATCAGCCACGGCATGTGCCTGCCGATGCTGGCCGAGTACGGCACCGAGGCCCAGAAGCAGCGCTACCTCCCCGACGCCATCGCGGCCCGCACGGTCTGGTGCCAGATGTTCTCCGAGCCGGGCGCCGGCTCCGACGTCGCCAGCCTGCAGAGCCGGGCCGTCCTCGACGGCGAGGAGTGGGTCCTCAACGGCCAGAAGGTGTGGACCACCCTCGCCCACCTGTGCGAGTACGGCATCGTGATCGCCCGCACCGATCCCGACCAGCCCAAGCACGCCGGCATCTCGATGTTCATCGTCGACATGCGCGCCCCCGGGGTCGAGATCCGCCCGATCCACCAGGTCGACGGTGGCCTGCACTTCAACGAGATCTTCTTCACCGACGTCCGCATCCCGGCCGAGAACCTCGTCGGCGACCTGAACGACGGATGGCGCCTGGCCACGGCGATGCTCATGTACGAGCGCGTGGCCATCGGCGGCGGTGGCACCGACGGGGTCACCCACGCCAACGCCGACGCCCTGATCCTCGAGGCCGAGAAGCGCGGAATCCTCGGCGATCCCGTGCTGCGCGACGACCTCATGGACCTGTACATCCAGGAGTCGGTGAAGTCCATGAACAGCCTGCGCACCCGGGCGGAGCTGAAGGCGGGCAAGACGCCCGGGCCCGCCGGCTCGCTCGGCAAGCTGCAGGGGACCCTCGTCAGCTACCTGGCGCGGGACCTGTCCATGCGCGTGGTGGGCGCCGACAGCATCGCGTGGGGCGAGGAGGGTGGCCACCGGTGGTCGACCCAGGCCATCCGCTCCATGGGCAGCGGCATCGCCGGCGGCACCAACGAGATCCAGAAGAACATCATCGGCGACCGGGTCCTCGGCCTGCCCCGCGAGCCGAGCGTCGACACCAAGGTCCCGTTCAAGGACCTCAAGGTGGGAACCCAGCGGGACTGATCAATCCAGGCCCATGCCCTTGCGGAACTGCTCGGTGGTGTTCGTGTGGGGGAAGGGCTGGTCGGGGACCGGGAGCCCGAGCGCGTCGCAGATGGGCTCCCAGCCGTCGCCGGTCCGCCAGATCAGCAGGCGCTCGGCCGGTGCGGTGGCGCGGACGTCGGCGTTCCACGCCTCCACGGCAGCCAGGAGGGCGTCGCGGTCGAGGAAGTCCGGGGCGAAGGCCTCGAGCATGGCGACGGCCATGTCCCACCAGTGGTCCGTGCCCGGCGCCGGCCACTCGTCGCGGGACTTCTTGAAGGTCTCGAGGATCGTGGCATCGGCGGACCGGAACCAGTCCTCGGCCGGCCGCTCGGAGTGAAGGATCAAGGCGTCGGGGAACGCCGCGGCGAGCTCCTTCCAGCACGCCGCCGACGGCCAGTCGACCGTGGCGGCGTAGCCGTCGTAGAGCCGGTCCCAGTCCACGTCCTCGCCGCGGAGCGCGGCGCTCCACCGAGGCGGATCCTCGGGTCGACCGAAGCACTCCATCATGTGGTAGCAGGGCGCCCCGAGCAGCAGCTCGAGCGCTTCCTTCAGCGACTTGGTCCCCGTACGGCCGAGACCGCTCCCCACCACCCGCAGCGCCATGGCGCCAGTGTGGCCTACAGCGTGGGTGCCTGGTTGGCGAAGGCCAGCTCGCGGTCCTGCTCGCGCTGGTCGTCGTCGAGGGGCCGGGTGCCCCGCAGCTCGTAGGTGCCCCGGTACTCGGGCAGCACCTCGCCGTGCTCGTCGACCATCCAGCGCATGGCCATGCGCCGCGGCACCCGCACGACGTCGACGTCGACGTAGGTGCCGAACACGTGGTCCCAGAAGGGGGTGGTGACGCCGTGGTTCTTCAGCGGGGCGTGGAAGTGGTGGATGAAGTGGTGCTTGCGCACCATGTGCTCGTAGCGGTTGGCGTAGGGGCGGCGGTGCGCCCGCCAGTGGACGAGGTCGTAGAACCCGTAGGCCACCAGGTAGCCGATGCCGATGCCCCACCCGAGGTCGGGCTGGCCGGCGAGGCGACCGAGGAACGGGAGCAGCCCGAGGGACACGAGCAGCACGCCGGCCCAGGAGAGGTACCAGCTCTCGAGCACGGTGTCCTCGGAGCCGTGGTGGCGCAGGTGCTCGCGGGAGCCGTAGTTGCGGCCGCGGGCCTCGTGGAACGCGAAGCGGTGCAGGACGTACTCCATGAAGCTCCACAGCACGATGCCGAGCGGCAGGCCGAGGGCGAGCAGGAGGGGGGTGTCGGGGGTGGGCATCAGCGATCGGTCCCTTCGGGGATGCGGCGAGCGAGGGGGGTGGTGGCCTCGAGGCGGTCGACGAGGCCGTGGGCGGCCGCGAGCGGCGCGGGTGCCGCGCCCCAGCCGAGGAGGAGGGCGTCGAGCACGTGGCGGCCGGTGGCCGTGGGGTCGAGGAGCTCGTCGTCCCAGCGCTGCACGACGCGCAGCTGCACGCAGCCGGTGAGGGCCGCCGCCAGCGCGATGGTGCGGCGCTCGGCCGGCTGCGCGCCGTCGAGCGCTCCTGCGTCGGCGGCGGCGGCCAGCCGAGCCTCGGCCAGGCCGAGCAGGCGCATGGCGGCCGGCACGACCCGGCCGGCCTCCTCCGGCGGCACCGACTCGGTGACGTCGGAGAGCAGCAGCAGGAGCAGCTGCATCTCCTCGGGGTAGGTGGCCGCAGCAGTGAGCCAGAAGCGGCCGAAGGCCGCGATGGCCGCCAGGTGGCCGGCCTCGTCGGGCTCGTCGCCCAGGGCCCGGTCGACGTCGGCGCCGAGCAGGGCGGCCGACGTGGCCAGGCGCTCGATGGCCTCGCGCTGCACCTCGGCGACCAGCGCGCCCTTGGAGGGGAAGTAGGTGTAGACGCTGCCGACGGCGGCGCCGACCTCCTGGGCCAGGCGCTGCATCGTGAGCGCGTCGAGGCCCTCGGCGAAGACCAGGGACAGCGCGGCGCGCAGGTACGACCGGTGCCGGGCCAGGCGGTTCCGCTCGCGCGCGCCCACCGGGGTCGCCTCGGCGGCGGTCGGGTCGGGGACGGCAGAGAGCTGAACCACGTTCACAGTCTGAACGACGTTCAGGGTTCTCGTCAACCCCCGGGCGGCGGGGCGCCAGGCGGGTACCGTTCCCGGCCGTGGACTTCGAGGACGTGATCCGCATCGGGTCCGAGCTGCCCGAGGTGGAGGTGTCGACGTCGTACGGCACCCCGGCGCTGAAGGTGCGGGGCAAGGCGTTCTGCCGGCTGTGGGGCGACGACGAGCGCGAGCGCAAGGGCCCCGAGGTCGAGGGCGAGGTCCTGGTGGTGTTCGTGGACGTGGCCGAGAAGCGCGCCTGGATCGAGACCTCCGACGGCGCGCTGTTCGACCAGGCGCACTACCACGGCCACGGCGCCATGCTGGTGAAGCTCGCCGAGGTCGACGAGGACCTGCTGACCGACGTGGTCGAGCAGAGCTACCGGCTCAAGGCGCCCCGCACGCTCCTACGGCGCCTGGACGACTGAGGACTGGTGCGGATGAGTCAGATCGTGTTCTTCCAGGCGTTGAAGTAGGTGATCTCGCGGGCCGGCCGGCGGGTGGCCGGCGTGAACCCGGAGCCCTTGTAGTACCCGACGGGCAGGAGGGCCACCTGGGTGACGGTGTCGGGGATGCCGAGCATCTCGGCCACCTCCTGCTCGTGGAACAGGTGGAAGGTGGTCCACGCCGAGCCGAGGCCGCGGGCCCGGGCTGCGAGCTGGAAGCTCCACACGCCGGGCGCGACCGAGCCGTGGTAGCCGGCGACCTCGGCGTTGCTCGCGCCCTCGGGCAACCGGTCCAGGCGCAGGGCGATCACCATGGCGGGGACCTCGGCGATGTGGTCGACCAGGTACGTGGCCGAGTCCAGGACGCGCTGCTGGCCCTCGTCCACCTCGCCCGCGGCGTTCGCCGCCAGGTAGGGCCGGCCGACCTGCTGGTACAGCGGTGCGATCCGGGCCTTGAGCTCGGGGTCGTCGACGACGAGCCAGCGGTTGCGCTCGAGGTTGCCGCCCATGGGCGCGTGCTGGGCGATGTCGATGCACTCGAGCAGCAGCTCGCGGGGGACCGGTCGCTCGAGGTCCATGCGCTTGCGGACCTGCTTGGTGGTGGTGAGGAGGCGGTCGACCTGGTCGAGGTCGAAGCGGTCGGCGTCGGTCGTCATGCCCGCAGCCTGGCCCACCGCAGGCCCGGACCGCTCGCACTATGGTCGCCCCACCGACGTCGCACGCACTCCAGGGGGATCCTGCGCCATGTCCGAGAGCCAAGCCGGGCCCGCAAAGACCGATGGGGCCGCGATCGAGGCCCTCGGGGCCGAGTCCCGCACGTTCCCCCCGTCCTCGGAGTTCCAGGCCCAGGCCCTGCTGCGCGACCGGTCCCTCCACGACGAGGCCGACGCCGACCGCCTCGCCTTCTGGGCCCGCCAGGCGCGCGAGCTGCTCACGTGGCGCTCGGACTTCGACACCGTGCTCGAGTGGGAGCTGCCCCACGCCGAGTGGTTCGTCGGCGGCACGCTCAACGTGGCGGAGAACTGCCTCGACCGCCACGTGCAGGCCGGCCACGGCGACAAGGTCGCCTACCACTGGGAGGGCGAGCCCGGGGACACCCGCACCCTCACCTACGCCGAGCTCCTCGACGAGGTGTGCCGGTTCGCCAACGCCCTGAAGGGCCTCGGCGTGGCCAAGGGCGACCGGGTCTGCCTGTACATGCCGATGATCCCCGAGCTGCCCATCGCCATGCTGGCCTGCGCCCGCATCGGCGCGCCGCACTCGGTGGTCTTCGGCGGGTTCTCGTCCAACGCCCTGGCCGACCGGATCAACGACGCCGAGGCCAAGGTGCTCATCACCGCCGACGCCGGCTACCGCCGCGGCGAGCCCTCCACGCTCAAGCCGGCAGCCGACGTCGCCCTGGCCGACACCTCGAGCATCGAGCACGTGGTGGTCGTCGACCGCTGCGGCACCGACCCGGAGATGACCGACGGCCGGGACGTGTGGTGGCACGACCTCGTGGCCGACGCCAGCACCGAGTGCCCCGCCGAGGAGATGGACAGCGAGGACCTGCTGTACCTGCTCTACACCTCGGGCACCACGGGCATGCCCAAGGGCATCATGCACACCACCGGCGGCTACCTCACCCAGGTGGCCTTCACCCACAAGTACGTCTTCGACATCCACCCCGACACCGACGTCTACTGGTGCGCGGCCGACATCGGCTGGGTCACCGGCCACAGCTACATCGTCTACGGGCCCCTCGCCAACGGGGTCACCAGCGTGATGTACGAGGGCGTGCCCAACCACCCGGGCAACGACCGCCTGTGGGACATGGTCGAGCGCTACGGGGTCACGAAGTTCTACACGGCGCCCACCGCCATCCGGACCTTCATGAAGTGGGGGCGCCAGGAGCCCGACGGCCACGACCTGTCGTCGCTGCAGGTGCTCGGCACGGTCGGCGAGCCGATCAACCCCGAGGCCTGGATCTGGTACCACGAGGTGATCGGCGGCGAGCGCTGCCCGATCGTGGACACCTGGTGGCAGACCGAGACCGGCGCCATGATGATCGCCCCCCTGCCCGGTGTCACCACCACGCGCCCGGGCACGGCCACCCACGCGCTGCCGGGCATCTCGGCCGAGCTCGTCGACGACGAGGGCAACCCGGTGGCCGAGGGCGGGGGCTACCTCACCATCACCGAGCCCTGGCCGTCGATGCTCCGGGGCATCTGGGGCGATGAGCAGCGCTACGTCGACACGTACTGGTCCCGCTTCGAGGGCCGCTACTTCGCCGGTGACGGGGCCAAGATCGACCCCGACGGCTACCTGTGGGTGCTGGGCCGGGTCGACGACGTCATGAACGTGTCCGGCCACCGCCTGTCCACCACCGAGATCGAGTCCGCCCTGGTCTCCCACCCTTCCGTGGCCGAGGCCGCGGTGGTGGGCGCCAACGATCCCACGACGGGCCAGATCCCCATCGCCTACGTCATCGTGCGCGGCGACGTCGAGGTCACCGACGACCTCGGCGAGGTGCTGCGCCAGCACGTCGCCCAGGAGATCGGCCCGATCGCCAAGCCCAAGACCGTCGTGCTCGTGCCCGAGCTGCCCAAGACGCGGTCCGGCAAGATCATGCGCCGCCTGCTGCGCGACGTCGCCGAGGGCCGCGACCTGGGCGACACCACCACCCTCGCCGACGCCGGCGTGGTCGACGAGATCAAGACCCGCGCCGCCGGCGGCGGCGACGAGTAGAGCAGGTCAGCCGGCCAGCACCTGCCGGGCCAGCTGCGTGAGCGCACCCTCGGGTTCGCCTGCGGGGTGGCGGAGCCAGAGGGCGAAGGCCCGGTGGCCGTCGCGCACGTACAGCGTGGTCGGCGCGTCGTCCCCGACGTGGACCAGGTAGGCGTCGTCACCGAGGTGGGGGACGGTGGTGGCGCCGGCAGCCGGTCGCCCGACCTCGAAGCTGCGGGTGTCGATGAAGCTGCCCTGCAGGACGACGTCGGTCCCGTCGGTGGTCGACGGTGCCCGCCACGAGCACTGGGTCCCGGTGCCGTCGATGGAGACGGGGGAGCGGCCCGTGGCCGCCGCGACGATGTCGCCGGGAAGGGCCTCGCACAGCGGGGCGGGTCCCGCGGCCGCCGGCTGGGCGGCGGTGGGGGCGCCGTCGAGCGGCCCGAGGGGCGTCCGGGTCGCGTCGTCTCCCGCCGCGCAGGCCGGCACGGCCACCAGGGCGCCGGCCGCGACGGCAGCCAGCCAGGAGAGGCGCATCGGCAGGCTCCGTACCCAACCCCGGCGGCGTCAGCCCTCGGTCGGGTGGGCGGGGACCGCCGGTAGCCTCCCGCGGGTGCACCGACTGCTGGCCCTCCTCGTGCCGCTCGCCGTGCTCGCCTCGTGCGGCAACGGCGACGGCGACGACGGCGCGGCTGCCGGGGCGACCAGCACGACCAGCAGGACCCCCACCACCGTCGCCGACGCCGGCGAGGACGAGGGCATGGGCGACGCGGTCCTCGCCGCCGACCTGGACGGGAGCGGTCCCGTCCCAGGTCCCGGACACGCCGAGGCCACGGGCCGGTTCGAGGCCGAGCTGGTCGAGGGGACCCTGTGCGTGGACCTGGTCGTGACGGGGCTCGACCCGGCGGCGACCGGGGCGCACCTGCACCGTGGCGCGGCGGGCGAGGAGGGGACGGTCGTCGTCGACCTCGGCCCGCCCTCGTCCACCGGCGACGGCACCAGCACGTGGGCCGACGCCTGCACGGACGTGGACGACGCGGCCATCGACGACCTGGCCGCCGCGCCGGAGGGCCACCACGTCGACGTCCACTCCGGGTCCTTCCCCGACGGTGCGCTCCGCGGCCAGCTCGGCGTGATCTCGATCTTCGACCGGACCCTGGACTGACGTGGCCCGTTGGCACGACCCGGACAACTGGGCCTGGCGCGACGGCTGGGTGGACCCCGGCGAGACGGTGGTGTTCGACCTCGACGGCGTGCTGTCCGACGCGACCCGCCGCCAGCACTACCTCGAGTGGCCCCGGCGCGACTGGGAGACCTTCTTCGAGGAGTGCGGCGAGGACCAGCTGATCGCCGAGGTGGCGCGGGTGCTCGAGTGCCTGGATGAGGACCTGCGCGTCGTGCTGCTGACCGCCCGGCCCATCCGGGTCCAGGCTCAGACGCTGCGCTGGCTCGAGCACTACGACCTGCGGTGGGACCTGCTCGTCATGCGGGACTGGGGCGACTACATGGCTGCCCCCAGCTTCAAGCGCCTCACCGTCCACCAGCTGCGCGACTACGGCTTCGACCTGCGGCTGGCCTTCGAGGACGACCAGCGCAACGTGGACATGTTCCACGACGAGGGCGTGCCCTGCGTCTACATCCACTCCGGCTACCACACGTGACAGGCCAGGAGCTGGCGCGCGAGCAGGCCCACATCGACCGGGCCTACGAGGCACTCGACCGGCTGCGCGAGGGGGCGGCATCCGCGGGCCCGTCGGCCATCGAGGACGACGGCGGTGCCGGCGGCACGTTCCAGGAGCGCTTCGAGCGCGAGCGGGCCACGGCCGACGCCCGCCGTCGCCTCGGCGAGCTGCGCTGGGGCGATCCGCCGCTGGTGTTCGGTCGCATCGACCTGGCCGACCCCGTCGACGGGCACGAGCGCTTCCACGTCGGGCGCATCGGCGTGTTCGACGAGGACCAGACCCAGCTCGTCGTCGACTGGCGCGCCCCCGTGGCCGAGGGGTTCTACCGCGCCACCCGGGCGGACCCCATGGGCCTCCGGCGCCGCCGGGCGTTCCACTGCCGGGGACGCCGGCTGCTGGCCATCGACGACGTGGTGCTCGACCCCACGGTGACCGAGGGCCCGGACACCGACGACCTGGTGGGCGAAGCCGCCCTGCTCGCGTCCCTCGAGGGACCCCGCACCGGGCGCATGTCCGACGTCGTGGCCACCGTGCAGGCCGAGCAGGACGAGGTCATCCGCGCCCCGATGGCCGGGCTCACCATCGTCCAGGGAGCGGCGGGCACCGGCAAGACCGTGGTCGCGCTGCACCGGGCGGCGTACCTGCTCTACACGTACCGGGACGTGCTCGACCGCCAGGGCGTGCTGCTCCTCGGGCCCAACGGCCGCTTCCTCGACTACGTGCGCGACGTGCTGCCGTCGCTCGGCGAGCACGACGTGCGCCTCGCCACCATCCACCAGCTGTACCCCGGGGTGCAGGCGGTGCCCGACGAGGACGCCGCCGTGGCGTCCCTCAAGGCCGACCTCCGCATGGTGCGCGTGGTGCGGCGCGGCCTGCGCATGCGGCAGCGGCGGGTGAGCGACACCGTCTCGGTGCCCGTCGGCCGGTTCATCCTCAAGCTGGACCCGGCAATCGTGAACCACGTCGTCGACACCGCCCGCGGGCTCGAGGGCACGCACAACCAGCGCCGGCGGATCGTCGAGTCCGAGCTCGTGGCCGCCCTCGACGCCGAGCTGCGCCGCCGGAACACGGCGTCGGTCGACCGGATGCGCGATCCGGGACGCGACGGCCTCCGCCACCTGCTGCGCCGCACCCCTGCCTTCGTCGAGCTGCTCGACCGGGTCTGGCCGCTGCTGCGACCCGAGGAGCTGCTCCACGACCTGTTCGGGTCCGAGGCCATGGTGCGCCACGCCGGGCGCAACGGCCTGCTGGGCCCCGACGAGCAGCGCCTGCTGCACCGGCCGCGGTCGTCGAGCTGGCGCGAGGTGGCGTGGACCCACGCCGACGTGCCGCTGCTGCCCGAGGCCCAC
>Ga0208490_100931_pt1 | contig 13344 bp, 11 predicted proteins | sample SubbioAug_CSWold_FD_184818 | JGI IMG/M metagenome (GOLD analysis project Ga0208490, IMG submission 184818) | Serpentinite rock and fluid subsurface biosphere microbial communities from McLaughlin Reserve, California, USA - CR11Aug_CSWold (SPAdes) | ecosystem: Environmental > Terrestrial > Deep...
GGGCCGTCACCTCGCCCTGGGGGGTGTCGAGCCGCCACAGATGGCACGCCTCGTCCCACGTCCGGGACCGCACCTCGGAGTCGAGACGCACCCGCGCCATGATCCCGTACTTGTCGGCCAGCCGGCGGATGTAGGCCATGATCTCCTGGCCCGGGGCGAACACGTGGCTCCAGTCGGGGTTCAGCTCGAAGCTGTACTGGTACACCTGAGCCGGTACGTCGGACGCGATGCCTGGATAGGTGTTGTCCCGCCACGTGCCCCCGATGTCGCCGGCGCGCTCGAGGAGCACGAAGTCCTCGATCCCCGCCTCCCGCAGCTTGATGGCGACACCGATGCCACCCAGACCGGCACCGATGATCACCACCTCGAGCATCGGGGTCTCGATGCCTGGGTCGTCCGGTCGTGGGTTCATGAGCACAGCACTCCTGGTTCTCGTGGTGTGGCGGCGGCCCGCAGGACGGCCTCGACGATGTCGTCGGGGCGCTCCAGGGGCAGCATGTGGCCGGCGCCGGGAAGGATCCGCAGCGCGGACTGCGGCCAGGCCTGCTGCAGCGAGCGGGCCGAACGCACCGGCGTGAGCATGTCGCGGGTGCCCACGAGGATCGTGGCGGGGATGTCCAGCCTGCCCAGCCCGGCCCGCAGGTCCATCTCGGCCATGGCGAGCAGGCAGCGGACCCGGACGTCACCGGGCGTGGCCGCCAGGGCGTCGCGCACCACGTGGGCGTGGCCCCGCACGGCCCGACGTCCGAGGGAGCCGCGTGCGACCAGCGCGCCGGCACGACCGGTCCGCACCCACCCGAAGCCGAGGTCGCCGAGGGTCCGCTCGGCCAGCACGGCGGGCAGCGCCCGGCCGAGCGTGCGGGCGGCGGTGGCGACGAGGACGGCGCCGACCAGTCGCTCGGCCGCGTCGGCGCGGTGGCCGCCGACGTAGGCCTGGATCGACATGCCGCCCATCGAGTGCCCGGCGACCACGACGTCGCGGGCATCGAGGTGGGACAAGACGGCGGCCAGGTCGTGGCCGAGGCGGTCGACGCAGTCGAGCCCGGCTCCGAACGTGGAGCTGCCGTGGCCCCGCTGGTCGTACAGGACGACCCGGTGCCCGAGCTGCACGAGGCGCCGGGCGACCGGTGCCCACAGCTCCTTGTTGCCGGTCCAGCAGTGGATGAGCGCGACCAACGGTCCGTCGGCCGGACCGGCGAGGTGCAGCGCCAGCTCGGCACCGTCGTCGGTGTGCACGACGTCGGCGACCCCCGGGGGCAGCGCAAGCTTCCGGGGCCCGGCGGGGTCGCTCCAGCGCCGGCGCCGCCGGACACCGACCGCCATCGCGCCGAGCGCCGCGGTGGCCGCAGCGCCCACCGCCATCGACGCCGGGACTGCCGCCCAGGGCAGGAGCCTCCGCACGCGGCCGGTCATCGTGCGCCTCGGCGCAGGAGGAACCGGGGCGGCGGCCGGCCGGTGACGGCGTCGAGGGCCAGGGGGGCCAGCCGGTGCAGGTGCCAGCCGAGTCGGGCCTCGATGCCCGGGGCGACCATCGCCCGGTTGCGCCGAATGGCGTGCATGACCGCGTCGGCGACCGCCTCCGGGGGGTGCCCGAAGCCGAATCCCCGCTCGGCCAGTTTCATGGTTTCCGGTGACCACATGGGGCCGACGAAGCGACCGCGGCTGAGGATGGGCGTGTTGACGAATCCCGGGCACACGGCCGACACCCCGACGCCGCAGGTGCGCCAGTCGGCGCGCAGGGACCGGGAGAACATGAGCACCGCCGCCTTCGTGGTGCAGTAGGCGATCTCGGTGGAGCGGGGCAGGTAGGCCAGCCCCGAGGCGATGTTCACCACGTGACCGCGGCCGCGCTCGGCCATCGGCGCCCCGAACAGGCGACATCCGTGGACGACGCCGTCGAGGTTGATGGAGCGGATCCACTCCCAGTCGTCGAGCGACATGTCGGCCAGGCGCCCGCTCATTCCGACCCCGGCGTTGTTCACGACCACGTCGAGCACCCCGTGCTCGTCGTGCACGCGCTCGGCCAGCGCTTCCATGGCGCGGCGATCGGCGACGTCGCAGGCGTGGGCCCGGGAGGTGACGCCGCGGTCCTCGCAGGCGACGGTGGTCGTCTTGGCGGCCAGCTCGTCGATGTCCACGCACACCACGTCGGCGCCGGCCTCGGCGAGGGCGATCGCGGTCGCCCGACCGATGCCGCTCCCGGCGCCGGTGACCAGCGCCGTGCCGCCCTGCAAGCGCAGACGCCGGGTCACGGGACCGGCTCGTATGCGGTGGAGGACATGACGCTCCCGGCGGGGTCGGTGCTCGTCGCGGCAGGCGTTCGGACGAAACGGTACAACGAAATCGTTTCATCGCCACATTCGCCGTCGGCCGCCTGGCCTCCTGCTCGATCCTCGGCCGCCCGTGCGACGACCGGCAGATTTCAGGCGTTGCTGGCGGCGTCGTTCCTTCTGCCGCCAGGCTCATCCCCGCTGTGGGTGAGGTCCGGCACATCCGCATTGTCGTCGACGAAGGACGTCTCGAAGGCGGCGCTGACCGCTTCTCCGTCGGTGACCACGCGCTCGTGCTCCCGCACCGAGGTCCGCAGCGGCAGCTCGGGGAGGAACAGCACGACGAGGAAGCCGAGCAGCGCGATGGGGATGGCGATGGTGTAGAGGTCCGAGAGGCTGTCGGCGAAGCCGCCGAGCACCGCATCGCGCACCGGTCCCGGCAGGGCGGCGATGGCGTCGGGGGTGCCGAGCAGGTCGCCCCCACCGTCGCCGGCCTCGACGCCGGCGGCGGCCAGGCGCTCGGGGATGTAGGTGCCCAACCGGTTCGAGAGCAGCGCTCCGAAGACGGCAACGCCGAGCGCCCCGCCCATCGAACGGAAGAAGGTGGCGGCCGATGTCGCCGTTCCCAGGTCACGGTGCTCGACCGCGTTCTGCACGGCCAGCACCAGGACCTGCATGACCATGCCGAGGCCGGCGCCGAGGACGAGCATGTAGGTGCCCGCCACCGGCAGCGGTGTGTCGACGCCGAGCAGGGAGAACAGCCCGAGGCCCACGGCCACCAGTATGAGACCCACCACCGGGAACACCTTGTAGCGGCCCGTCCGGGTGATGATCCGGCCCGATCCGATCGACATCCCCATGAGCCCGATCATCAGCGGGATGGTGAGCAGCCCCGACCGGGTCGGGCTCTGGCCCTTGACGATCTGGAGGTACTGGGGGAGGTAGACGATGGCCCCGAACATCGCCACGCCGACGATGAATCCGGCCAGGCTGGTGATCCGGAACGTCGGGATGCTGAACAGCCGAGGCGGGATGATCGGCTCGGCGGCACGGCGCTCCTGCACCACGGCGAGGGCGAGGAGCACGGCGCTGCCGATGGCCATCCCCACGATCTCGGTGGATCCCCACTCGAACTCCTTGCCCCCGAGGGAGAGCAGGAGGAGGAGCAAGGAGACGCCGCCGACGATGAGCGCCGCACCGAGGTAGTCGATCTCGTGGTCACGACGGGTGAACGGCATGGTCAGCACGCGGTTGGTCACCACGTAGGCGGCGATGCCGATGGGCACGCCGACGTAGAAGCACCAGCGCCAGCCGGGGCCGTCCACCAGGAAGCCGCCGATCAGGGGCCCGCCGACGCTGGACACGCCGAACACGGACCCGATGTAGCCCTGGTAGCGACCCCGCTCGCGAGGCGAGACGATGTCGCCGATGATGGCCTGGGACAGCGCCATCAAGCCGCCGATGCCGAGGCCCTGCACGGCCCGGAAGCCGATCAGCTGGGCCATGTCCTGGGACAGGCCGCACAGCACGGACCCGACCAGGAAGACCACGATCGCGGCCTGGAACAGCGGCCGGCGGCCGTACAGGTCGCTGAGCTTGCCCCACAGGGGAGTCGACGCGGTCGAGGTCAGCAGGGTGGCGCTGACCACCCAGGCCAGCTGGTCCTGGCCGCCGAGCTCACCGACGATGGTGGGCAGCGCGGTGGCCACCACCGTCTGACCGAGTGCAGCCACCAGCATGCCGAGCATCAGGCCGCTCATCACGACGAGGATCTCGCGGTGCGTCAGCTCCAGCTCGGGGGCCGCTGCGGAGTCGTCCATGGTCACCAGCCTCTTCTCCAAGGGGTCCGCCGGCACATCGTTGTATCGCGCAGAGGGTGCACGGTACAACTTCCTGACCGCCAGCTGTACCCTTACCGCCGATGGAACCCGTCGCGCCGATCGTCGTCGACCTCGCCGACTCCCTGAGCCGGGTCGTGCGCAGTGCGACGCTGCCCCGCTTCACCGAGCGGGTCGCCGACCGGGCCGGTGTGCACCTCGACCGGTCCGCCTACGTCCTGCTCGTGCGGCTCACCGAGCGGCCGTGGCGGGTGGGCGAGCTGGCTGACCACCTGTGCCTCGACGTGTCGACGGTGAGTCGTCAGGTCCAGGCCCTCCAGGAGGCCGGTCTGGCCCGCCGAGAGCCCCATCCCACCGACCGCCGCGGGTGGGTCGTGGTCATCGACGAGGGCGGGATCGTCGCGGTGGAGGCCCACCGCCGGGCCCGGCGTCAGATCTTCGCCGAGCTGCTCGGCGATGCATCGGCCGACGAGCTCGAGACCGTGGCCTCGGTGCTGCACCGGCTGGCCGAGCGCATCGAGACCTTCAACATCAGCGAGCCCTAGGTTCGGCGGCGACCCGGGCCGAGACCGCTCAGCGGGACGCTGGTCCCGTGGGCAGGAAGGCCACGACCAGGGCAGCACCGCCGATGATGGCGGCCACGATGGCGGCCAGACCGCTGCTGGCCAGGAACGGCAGCTGGTCGGCGACGATGTCGCGGGTGGCGACCTGGTCCCAGGTGATCCACACCAGCACGAAGGCGGCGATCCAGGCGAGGATGGCGACGGTGAGCGCGACGGAACGCCGCCGGCGCCCGTGCTCGCTCGTCTCGTCGCTGACGAGGTCGCGCAGCGCCCGCCAGTCGACCACCGGTGTGGCGTCCTCGGTCGGGGTGTGGGTTTCGGGCATGTCAGTGCGCTCCTGTTCCGAAGTACGCCGCTCTCGCGGCTTCGTGCAGTCCGTGGCCGACGTCCTCGGCCGGGATCCGTTCCGAGATCGTGCCCTGCTCGAGCACCACGATCTCGGTGGCCACGGTGCTAATGCGGATGTTCTGCTCCACGGCGACGATGGCGGTGCCCGACGCGTGGATGCTGGCCAGGATCTCGAACACCTGGTCCACCATGACCGGGGCCAGGCCCAGGGATGCCTCGTCGACGAGCAGGACCCGTGGGTCGCTCATCAGGGAGCGCCCGACCGCGAGCTGTTGCTGCTCGCCGCCCGACATCGTGCCGGCGGCCTGGCCGCGGCGCTCCGCGAGCCGGGGCAGCACCGCATAGACGCGGGCGAGGGCGTCAGATCTTCCGGCCCAGCCCTGGCCGGCGATGGCGCCGGTGAGCAGGTTCTCCTCCACGGTGAGGGTGGGGAAGACCATCCGACCCTCCGGGCACAGGGCGAGACCGGCCAGGACCCGGGCGCTCGTGCGGGCGTCGCCGACCGAGCGGTCGCCGAGCTCGATGGTGCCGGCGAACACGTCGCACAGGCCCATGATCGCCCGGAGCGTGGTCGTCTTTCCGGCACCGTTGGCTCCGACCACCGCCAGGAACGTGTCCGGGCCGATGTCGAGGTCGATGTCGCGCACCACCGGCACGCCGTCGTAGCCGGCCACCAACCCGCGCACCGACAGGGCGGCGGTCACGACGGCACCGTCCCGGGAGCGGCGAGAGGCTGGCCGAGGTAGGCCTCGATCACCTCGGCTCGAGCCAGCACCTCGTCGGGTCGACCCGCGGTGAGCAGGCTCCCGAAGTCCAGGACGTAGATGCGGTCCGACACCGATCGGACCAGGGCGACGTCGTGCTCGATGACCACGACGGTGATGCCCAGCTCGCGGCGCAGGGCGGCGATGGCTTCGGAGATCCACTCGCTCTGTGCACCGTGGAGGCCGGCGGCGGGCTCGTCGAGGAGCAGCACCTCGGGTCGGGTGGCCACGGCGCAGCCGATCTCGAGGACCTTGCGGTGCCCGTAGGGCAGGGTGCCGACCGGTCGCCGGGCCGCGTCGCCCAGGCCGAGCACTTCGAGGACCTCATCGGCGACGGCGGCGCGGCGTCGGTCGCTGCGCAGATGCTCCGGCGCCAGGGCGACGGCGTCACCGAACGAGGACCCGACCGAGCGCCCGTACTGGGCCATCAACAGGTTGGCGTGCGCCGTCTCCGACGGCCACAGTCCGCCCTGCTGGAACGACCGGCCCAGGCCGCGCCGGGTGCGCTCGGCCGGTGTGAGCTCGGAGATGTCGTGACCCCGGAACCAGACCCCGCCCCGGGTGGGGGCGATGAAGCCGCTCAGGACGTTGAACGTCGTGGTCTTGCCGGCGCCGTTGGGTCCGAGGATGCCGACGATCTCGCCGGGATGGACGTCGAGCGACAGCGAGTCGATGGCCACGTTGCCGCCGAAGCGGACCGTGACGTCGCGTGCGCCGAGCACCACCGGCCGGACCACCTCGTGGTCGGACATGCGGACCACGAGCGACGGCGGGACGGCGGGCCCGGGACCCGGGGCTCCCCCCGCCGCGTCGCTCCTCGCGGGTTCTCGCCGCTCGCTGGCCGGCCGGCTGGCGGGACGGGCGAGACGGCGACGCTCGAACACCGCGCGCAGGGCACCGCCGGCACCGAGGGGCTGACGACCGATGAGCAGGACGACCGCCAGCGCGGCGAGGAGGGTGAAGATCTGGTTGCTGCCCGAGGCGTAGAGATCGACGAGGGTGAACGCGGCTGCGACGGCGGCGACACCGGCCCGGGACCCCAGCCCGCCGAGCACCACCCAGATCACGAGCGTGAGCGACAGCTGCACCGGGAAGACCGACGCGACCACGATGCCCTGGCGGAAGGCGAAGGCGGACCCGGCCAGGCCGGCCAGGACGCCGGAGATGGCGAAGCCCACGACGCCGAGCCGGGTGGCGTCGATGCCGCGGGCCGAGGCCGCCGTCTGGTTCTCCCGGATGGCGACCATGCCGCGCAGCAGCGGGACTCGCTCGAGCCGGCGGAGCACCGCCCAGACCGCGATGAGCAGGATCCCGCACGCGGCCAGGAACGTGCCGTCGTCGCCGAGGTCGAACGGGCCGAGCTCGGGACGGGTCAGCGTCAGGCCGGCGCCGCCCTGGGAGAACGTCTCGGTGGGGAACACGAAGGCCTGCAGCACCACTCCGAAGGCCAGGGTCAGCACGGCCAGGTAGAGGCCGCGGACCCGCAGGGACGCGGCACCGAGTGCGGCGGCGGCGACCCCGGCCAGTGCCGGCCCGGCGAGGAACCCCAGCACCGGCGGCAGCTCCCACGTGGTGGTGGCGACGGCTGCGCCGAAGGCACCGAGCCCGAAGAGGCCGGCATGGCCCAGGGAGAGCTGCCCGGTGGCGGCGGCGAGGAAGTTGAGGCTGAGGGCCAGCAGGGCGTACACCGGCAGGGCCGACAGCTTGAAGGCATCCGGGCCGGACACCGCCCCGGCGATGGCGACGACGGCCACCACGGCGACCACCGGACCGGCCGGACCCACGACCCGGCTGAGGGTCGAGCCCGGGCGCGGGTCGCGCACCATCGGCAGGAGGCGAACGAGGGATTCGGATCCCTCGAAGGCGAGACCACGCCGGGCTCGGGTGAACAGTCCCTGGGGACGGAGCAGCAGGACGGCGGCGAGCACCAGGAACACGACCAGCTCCGGGGAGCCCGGCGTGCCGCCCCAGTAGAGGCGGGTCAGGCTCTCGGCCACGCCGACGACCAACCCGCCGAGGATGGCGCCGGGCAGGCTGACCATGCCGCCGAGCATCGCGGCGGCGAAGGCCTGGGGAAGCACACCGGTGAGGAACCCGGGAGTGATGGTCTGGGTCGTCCAGCCGGACAGCACGCCGGCGACGGCGCCGAGGGCACCGGCGGCGGTCCACGCCGCCACCTCGAGCCGTCGTGGGTCGAGCCCGACGATGCGGGCGCCCTCGCGGTTGTCGGCACCGGCCCGCAGCGCCAGCCCGAGGCGCGTCCGCTCCAGACCGAGCCACAGGGCGAGACCGGCCCCCGCGGCGACGGCCACGACCAACATGCGGGTGGGGGTGATCACCACCCCGGCCAGCTCGACACCGGCGCCGGAGACCGGCGTGGGGAACTCGCGGGTGCCCCCGAGCCAACGGGCCTCGACGAGCGTGATGGCAGACAGGATCCCGACGGTCCCGACCAGCGGCGGGAGGATCCCGCCATCGCGGCCGAGCAGCACCACCGCCGTGGCCGCCCCCACCGCCGCGCCCACCGCCACCGCCGCTGCCACCGCCACCGGCCACGGCAGGTCGTGGCCCATGGCGATGCTGGCGGCGACGAAGGCGGCGAGGGTGCCGAAGGCGCCCTGGGCGAAGTTGAGGACGCGGGAGACGCTGTGGACGAGCACCAGGCCGAGCGCGAGCAGGGCGTAGGTGGAGCCGCCGGCGATGCCGACGACCACGAAGGTGAACGCTTCTTCCATCTCCACGCCCGCCGATCAGCTGCTCAGCCGAAGCTGGAGGTCCACTCCGAGACGAGCTCGCGCTCCCAGGGAGCTTCCCCCGTTGCTTCGATCACGATGGTGCTGTCGGCCCCGATCTTGCCCCCGGCGAAGTCGATCGGGTTGGCCAAGCCGTTGTCGTACTGCATGGAGTCCAACGTCTCGAGGAACTTCACCCGGCTCGGCTCCGGACCCATCTGCTCGAGGGCCTCGCGGTAGATGTCGAACAGGCCCCAGAACGTCACCAGGTCATCCGGCGGCTCACGGTCGGGGAAGGCGGCAGTCCACGCGTCCATGGCCTCCTTGGCCAAGGGGCTGTCGGTGACGTCGACCCGCACGGCCGAGAACGACTGGCAGCCGTTCAGCTCGGGGACGCCGATCGGCGGCTCCGAGGCGCAGGACAGGGTGTTGGAGACGGTCACGTACTGGGGGGTGAAGCCCTGCTCGGCGCACAGGCGGGCGAGCTGGGTCGACACGGTGGGCACGAGGATCATGAAGACGACCTCGACGCCGAGGTTGGCCAGCTTCACGCACTCGGCGGTGAGCTCGTTGGCGTTGCCCTGCTTGTCCACCGCATCGGCGGCCACCACGTTGCCGCCCAGCTCGTCCATCTTGGCGGTGAACGCGTCCTGGGCGCCCGCCGAGCTCGGGCTGTTGTAGCGGACCATGGCCACGGGGGTCTCGGGCTCGGCCAGCTCGCCGAGCACGTACTCGGCCATGAGCTCCGACATGCCGTCGTAGGTCATCGTCATCGCCCGGTAGCCGGGCCTGTCGACCAGCCCGGCCTCGGCGACACCGAGGCTCAGGTACGGCATCTGGACCTCGGTGGCCAGGTTGGCGCACGTGATGATCTGGTCGGCGCCCGAGGTGCCGGAGACGAAGAACAGATCCTTGGCGATCAGGTCGCGGCACGCCTGCTGGGCCGCGTTGGCGTCGTAGCCGTCATCGCCCAGGGTCACCTCCACGGTGCGACCGTGGATCCCGCCCGCCTCGTTCACCGTGTCCCAGTAGAGCTGGGTCATGTCCCCGAGCCCGAGGAGGTCTCCGATGTCGATCCCGCCGATCGTCTCGGGGGCGTGGACGCCGATGCTGATGGTGGAGTCGGTGACACCGGTGGTGCTGTCCTCGATCTCGGCCTCCTCCTCTGGGAGCGCCTCCTCCGGAGGCGCCGGCTCTTCGGCCCCGCCATCGACCGCGGCGCCTTCATCTGTTGCCGTGGACTCGTCCTCGGCACCACAGGCACCGATCAGCAGTGCTGCGGCGAGCAGGACGCTCACCCATCGCCTCGTCGACGTCACCATTCCCCCTTCGGTTCCCGGACCCGCGTCCGGTGACGCATGAGACCGTAGACGTTCCACGCCCCGCGCCGCGCACCGACCGCGATGCCCCTCCATAGGCTCGGGCGATGCCGAGCCATCGCCGCGACGGACCCGATCTGGTCGACATCGATGTCGCAGCGGGAGTCCGGCTCCGGGTCATGGACTGGGGCGGGCCGGGACCGGCGGTGGTGCTGCTGCATCCGAACGGTTTCTGCGCCGGCCTGTACGAGCCGGTCGCCGAACGGCTCCGCCGGGTCGCCCGGCCGATCGCCGTGGACCTACGTGGCCACGGGGCGTCGAGCGCGCCGACCGATGCCCACGACTACGCGTTCGAGCACCTGGCGACCGACGTGGTGACGGTGCTCGACGCACTCGGCCTGCACGGGGTCGTCGGCGTCGGCGGATCCCTGGGCGGAGCGGTGGCCGTGCTCGTCGACCGGCTCGACCCGGGAAGGTGGTCACGGCTGCTGCTGGCCGAGCCGGTGGCGTTCCCGATCTCCGACGAGTGGGCGCCGGGCGGCGCGGAGAACCCGATGGCGGCCGGTGCCCGGCGCCGGCGGGACCGGTTCCCCGACCGGGCGGCACTGGTCGATGCCTACCGCGACCGCCCACCGTTGTCGCAGCTCGCACCCGAAGCGCTCGAGGCCTACGCCCGTTGGGGGACGGTCGATGACGGCGACGGCGTGCGCCTGGCCTGCCGTCCCGAGGTGGAGGCCATGGTGTTCGAGGTGTCCACGGGACCCGACGGCGCAGCTGCGGCGTGGGACCACCTCGCCCGGCTCGCCGCGCCGACCACCATCGTCGCCGGCTCGGACACGTTCCTGCCCGACGTCTTCGCCGAGCAGGCGACGCGCGCCGGCGCCGAGCTGGTCACCGTCCCGGGTGGCCACTTCGTGCTCCACGAGGACACCGCCCGCGGCGTGGAGCTCATCGAGCAGTACGCGATCGGCACGGACCGGTAACCCGGCGCCCGCTTCGCGGCCGGCGGCGGCGTTCCCTATGGTGCCGGCCATGGCCGCCACCCATCCCCCGGCCTGGTTCACCAGTGCCGTCGCGACCGATCCCCTGACGACGCACGTCGAGGTCGACGGCTGCGCCATCCACGCCCTGTCCTGGGGTGACACGGCCAAGCCCGGCCTCGTCCTCGTCCACGGGGGCGCGGCCCACGCCCGGTGGTGGAGCTTCATCGCCCCACAGCTGACGCACCAGTACCACGTCGCCGCGCTCGACCTCAGCGGCCACGGAGACAGCGGCCACCGTGAGCGCTACGACATGGAGCAGTGGGCGGCCGAGGTCCTGGGCGTGGCCGACGCCCTCGGGATGGATCGGCCCATCACGGTGGGTCACAGCATGGGGGGCTTCGTGACCATGGTCGCCGCCGCCATCCACGGCGACGACATCGCCGGCACGATCATCATCGATTCGCCGGTGCGACGTCCCGATCCCGAGACCGAGGAGGCCAACCGCGGCCGTGCCTTCTCGAACCCGAAGACCTACCCCAGCCTCGAGGAGGCCATGGAGCACTTCCACCTGGTGCCCCCGCAGCCGTGCGAGAACCGCTACATCGTGGATCACATCGCTCGGCACTCCCTGCGCGAGACCCCGAACGGCTGGACGTGGAAGTTCGACCGGGCCGTCTTCGAACGGTTCGCCGCCCACGAGCTGCACGAGTACCTGGCCATGGTGAAGACCCGCGTCGCCGTGTTGCACGGCCAGTTCAGCGCCATCGTCACCCCCGACGTCACCGACCACATGTCCGAGGTGCTCGGGCGCACCGCTCCCTTCGTCGAGATCCCCCAGGCCCACCACCACGTGCCCCTCGACCAGCCCCTGGCGCTCATCGCCGCGCTGCGGGCCCTGCTCGCCGACTGGGAGCACTCCGTACCGGTCCGGAGCTGAGGCGCCGCGGCTCGCTCCGCGCGGAGTTCACGCAGACCTCACGCGGCCGTCGATCCGATGACACGGCGCGGCGGCGAGGCTGGCGCCATGGAACTGTGGAGAGCCAGGATCGAAGCCGACGACACACCCGGCCAGCTCGCCGCGATCGCCGGGGCCCTCGGTGGCGTCGGCGCCAACATCGTCTCCCTCGACGTGCATGCCACCGGTGCATCCCGCGTCGCCGACGATCTGGTCATCGCGGTCGACGGGTACCTCGACGCCGCCGCCATCCAGGAGCGACTCGCCCCACTCGACGCCGAGCTCGTGGACCTGCGCCGGGCCGACGCCCACGAGCTGGTGGATCCGGTGACGCAGGCCGTCGAGGCGGCCGGAGGTGTCATGAGAGCGCAGGCCAGCGTCGAGGTGCTGGCCGCAGCCATCGCCCAGGTCGTCCCCGTGGAGCTCGCCTACGTCCGGCCGGCGATCGAGGGACTGCCGCTCGCCGGCGTCGGAGCGAGGGCGCTGGCCGAGGGCCGCGCCGTGCTGGGACGCGAACCGGTGAAGTCGTTGCCGGCGGGGCCCGACGGCGCCTGGGTGCTGGCCGCACCGATGGCGCTCGGCGGACGGGCCCACATCGGCGTCGCCGTTCGCCGCTCGCCCCGGTTCTCCTTCACCGAGACGGCCCGGCTCCGGGCCGTCATGAGCATCGGGGCGGCCGTGGCGAGCCCCGACCCCGATCTCGGCGCCCCGACCGGCGAGCGGGTCGTGCTGCGCGACGGTGGCGAGGTCGACCTGCGCGTGCTGCGGGCCGAGGACGAGCTCGCCTACGTGCGGATGCATGCCCGGTGCAGTCCGCTCACGAGACAGCGCCGGTACTTCTCGGGGATGCGGGCCATCCCTCCGTCGCTGCTGCGCCTGCTCATGGACGTCGACGGGCGCCGGCGGGTCGGGCTCGTCGCCGCCGTCGGCTCCGAGCTGGTCGGGGTCGCCCACCTCGACCTGCCGGGTGACGGCACCGGCGAGGTCGCCGTGCTGGTGGAGGACGCCCACCAGCGGCGGGGCATCGGCGCCGCGCTCCTGCGCAGGTGTGTGCACGTCGCTGCGGTCCGCGACGTCGGCGCGCTGTCCGCCGTGTGCCTCGCCGACAACATCGCATTCCCGCAGCTGGTGGTGCGCTGCGGCTACGACGCCACGGCCACCCTCGACGACGGCCTCCGCCACCTCACCTTCCCGGTGCCCCGGACCGAGCGGCGCGACGGTGGCGCCCCGGCACCCGCGCCGTGGAGCGGGCTGCGGCCGGTGTCCTCGCCCTGACCGTCCGGCACCCGCACCGGCGGCGAGACGATTCCCGTCGCGTGTCGCGCACCGCTACTGTCGCTGGCCAGCAACAAGGGGACAGGAGCGAGCAGATGGACTTCGACCTGCCGGGCGAGGATCACCCGGACCGCAAGTCGGTGCGGGACTGGTTGCAGGACCACCCGCAGCCGAGCGGGCGCGAGCTGGCCGAGGCCGGCTACGTGGCACCGCACTGGCCGGCGCCCTGGGGGCTCGACGCCGATCCCATCCAGCAGCTGGTGATCGACGACGAGCTCAAGCGGGCCGGCGTGCGCC
>Ga0208490_100932_pt1 | contig 13333 bp, 11 predicted proteins | sample SubbioAug_CSWold_FD_184818 | JGI IMG/M metagenome (GOLD analysis project Ga0208490, IMG submission 184818) | Serpentinite rock and fluid subsurface biosphere microbial communities from McLaughlin Reserve, California, USA - CR11Aug_CSWold (SPAdes) | ecosystem: Environmental > Terrestrial > Deep...
AGCGCGTCGAGCACCGCGTTCACGATGGCCGGTGGCGCGCCGATGCAGCCCGACTCGCCCGACCCCTTCACGCCCAGCGGGTTGGACGGCGCCGGGCTGACCAGCCGGTCGCTGACGATCTCGGGCGCCTCGACCGCCGTTGGCACGTGGTACTCCGCGAAGGTCGTGCTGCGCAGTTGACCGTCGTCGCCGTACTGCAGGCCCTCGTAGAGTGCCTGCGCGATCCCCTGCATCAGCGAGCCGACGACCTGGCCCTCGACGATCTCGGGGTGCAGGACGTTGCCGCAGTCGTCGACCGCGACGAGCTTGCGGATCACGACCCGGCCGGTCGCGACGTCCACCTCGACGATGGCGACGTGCACGCCGTAGGGGAAGGTCTGCGCCTGCGGGTCGAAGCGCTCCTCCTCGAACGGCGCCGCCCCGCTCCGGTCGGCGATCGCTCGCAACTCGGCGAGCGGGACCCCGACCTGCGGGGCCCCGTGCACCTCGACGCGGCCGTCGACGAACCGCAGGTCGGCCGGGTCCACCTCGAGGTGGTCGGCGGCGACCTCGCGCAGCCGGTCGTGCAGCCGCCCCGCGGCGAGATGGATGGCGGACCCGCCGACCTGGGCGGAGCGGCTCGCGAACGAACCGATCCCGTCGGCCACGGCATCGGTGTCGCCCGCGACCACCTCGACGTCGCCGGGTGCCACCCCGAACACGTCGGCGGCGAGCTGGGACCACACGGTGCGGTGGCCCTGGCCGGTCGCACACGTCCCGGTACGCACCACGACACGGCCGTCGTCGGCGACCTCGACCCGGGCGTACTCGTCGGACCCGATCGCCCCGCCGGCCCGCTCGACGAAGGCGCCGATGCCGATGCCCAGCGACACGTCCCCGCGTGCGCGGCGCTCGGCCTGTTCGGCGCGGACGCCCTCGTAGTCGGCCAACCGCAACGCGAGGTCGAGCGCCGCCGGGTAGTCGCCGCTGTCGTAGAGCGCGCCGGTCGCGCTGGTGTAGGGCATCGCGGCGGCGGCCACGAGGTTGCGGCGGCGGACCTCGGCCGGGTCGAGACCGCAGGCCCGGGCGTAGGCCTCCATGGCGCGCTCGATGGCATACGCCGCCTCGGGCCGTCCGGCGCCCCGGTACGACCCCGTCGGCGCCCGGTTGGTGACCACCATCTCCGTCACCACGGACAGGTCCTGGATGTCGTAGAGCCCGCCCGCGACGAATCGCGCGAACAGCGGGACCTGCGAGCCGTTGTGCGGATACGCGCCGAGATCCGACACGAGGTGGACCCGGGCGCGCCGGACCCGCCCGTCGGCGTCACCCGACAGCGTGACGGTGTGGTGCAGGCCGCGGCCGTGGGTGCCGCCGAGGAAGTGCTCGGTGCGGTTCTCGATCCAGCGCACCGGTCGTCCCAGTCGCAGCGCAGCCGCCGCGACGGCGAGGTACTCGGGGAAGAGCATCCCCTTCATGCCGAAGGCGCCACCGACGTCGGGGACCACGACCCGGATGCGTGACACGTCGATGCCGAGGCGGCCCGCCAGTTGTTTCTGCAGCCGGTGCGGCGCCTGGTGGCCGCACCAGACCGTCAACCGACCGTCCTCCCCGGGCTCGCACAGGATCCCGAGCGGCTCGATCGGCGCAGGCGCGAGGCGCTGGTTGTCGAGCCGCACCGTGACACTGACCGGTCCGGCCGGCCCATCCTCGGGGTCGTCGATCCCGACGACCGAGCGGGACACGACGTTGCTGCCGTGTTCGGGATGCAGGATGGTCTGGTCGCGCAGCGCCGCCCACGGGTCGGCGACCACCGGCAGTTCCTCGAGTTCGACCCACGACTCCGCGGCGTCCGCGGCGACGTAGCGGTCCTCGGCGACGACCATCGCGATCGGCTCACCCACGTAGCGCACACGGTCGCGGGCGAGCGGATGGCGCGGCATGGCCACGTCGGGCCCGCGACCGGTCGCCCCCGGGATCGGCGAGAGGTCGAGGTCGGCGGCCGTGAACGCCGCGACCACGCCGGGGCGCCGGCGTGCCTCGGCGAGGTCGGCCCCGACGACCCTGGCATGCGGCAGGTAGCTGCGCACGAACGCCGCATGGAGCAGCCCCGGCGGACGGAGATCGGGCAGGAACCGTCCGCGGCCGTGGACGAGGCGGTCGTCCTCGAGCCGGTGGGGCGACCGTACGGGCGCACTGGACATCGCTCTCCCACTCCTTGCGGCGCCCTCGATGCAGTGGCGCTTGCAATCGATTGATACCGCGCGTTACGTTAGCATCCAGAGTTCGGGAGGCGCGATCGAACCGGGAGGTGTCGCGGCGTGCGAGCCATCGAAATGATCGTCGACGGCGCCACCGTGCGCCGCGAAGTGGACCCCCGGCTCCTCCTCGTGCACCTGCTGACCGACAGCCTCGACCGCACCGGCGTCAACGTCGGCTGCGACTCGTCCAACTGCGGTGCCTGCACCGTCCTGCTCGACGGACGCAGCGTCAAGTCGTGCACGGTGCTCGCCGTGCAGGCCGACGGGCACGAGGTCACCACGGTCCGCGGAATCGCCGAGGAGGGTGACTGGCACCCGCTGCAGACCGCCTTCCGCAACTGCCACGCCCTGCAGTGCGGGTACTGCACCCCCGGGATGATCATGGCGGCCAAGGACCTGCTCGATGCGGTCCCCGATCCGACGGACGAACAGATCCGCGAGGGCCTCGAGGGCAACCTGTGCCGGTGCACCGGGTACGCACCCATCGTCGCCGCGGTCCGCGAGGCGGCAGACGACCTCGCCGCACAGCGGCAGGGCTGACGTGTTCCCCGCGCCCTTCGCCTACGAACGTGCCGAGGACGTCGACCACGTCATCGCACTGCTGCACGAGCACGGCGACGAGGCCAAGGTGCTCGCCGGTGGGCAGAGCCTGCTGCCGTTGATGAAGTTCCGCCTGGCCACACCGGCCGTGGTGATCGACCTCGGCCACCTCGAGCACCTGCACGCCGTCGCAGCGCGCGGCGGGCGGGTGGCGGTCGGTGCGGCGGCGACCCACCAGGCGGTGATCGACTCGCCGTTGCTGCGGGAGCGCTGCGGTGCGCTCGCCGAGGTGGTGCGGCGGATCGGTGACCCCCAGGTGCGACACCGCGGCACGTTCGGCGGCGCCCTCGCACACGGCGACGCGGCCGGCGACCTGCCGGCGCTGGCGCGTGCCCTGGACGCCGAGTTCGTGCTGGCCAGCCAGAAGCGCCGCCGCCGGGTGGCCGCCGCCGACTTCTTCACCGGCCACCTGCAGACCGTGCTCGCCGACGACGAGGTCGTGCTGCGCGTCGAGGTCCCGGACCTGACCGGCTGGAGCTTCGCCTACGAGAAGTTCGCGCCGGTCTCGCACGCCTGGGCGGTCGTCGGCGTCGTGGCGCTCGTCCGGCGCGACGGCAACCGCATCGCCGACGTCCGCATTGGGCTGACCCACATGGGCGACGTCCCCCTGAGGGCGACGGCGGCCGAAGCCGCGCTGCGCGGCGCCGAAGCCGGCGTCGAGGCGGTCCGCTCGGCCGCGGCGCTGGCCGGCCGCGACACGTCACCGCCGAGCGACGACAACGCCGACGCGACCTACCGCCGCCACCTCGCCCGCGTGCTGACCGCCCGGGCGCTCGGCCGCGCACTCGACCTGACCGTGCCCAACCTCGAGACGATGTAGATGACCGACGACCGCGTCACCGCCGCGATCAGCCACTGGGCCCCACGTTTCGTCGCCAACGGCGTGCCCCTGACCGACTTCCAGGAGGTGACCTCGGGTGTCGAGCGGTGGGAGGACTGGTGTGCCGCCTGGTCGGGGCGGGCCACCGTCCACGAACGACTCGGCCGCGACGCCCTCGAGCAGGGACGGCGCCAGAGTGCCGGAGCCCACCTCACCACGGCCGCCGTCGAGTACCACTTCGGCAAGTTCCTGTTCGTGCAGGACATCGAGGAGATGCGCACGGCGCACGAGCGTGCCGTGGCCTGCCGCACCGATGCGCTGGCGCTGGTCGACCCGGCCGGCGAACGGGTCGCGGTGCCCTTCGAGGGCACGCACCTGTACGGCAACCTGCGCAAGCCGGCGGGGGTCGAGCGGCCTCCCGTCGTGGTCATGTGCATGGGCCTCGACTCCGCCAAGGAGGAGATGCACGCCTACGAGCAGTTGTTCCTCACGCGCGGCCTGGCCACCTTCGCCTTCGACGGCCCCGGTCAGGGCGAGGCCGAGTACGACCTGCCCATCCGCGGCGACTACGAGGTGCCCGTCGCCGCCGTCGTCGACCACCTCGAAGCCCGGGACGACCTCGACGGGGACCGCATCGGCCTGTGGGGCGTCAGCCTCGGTGGCTACTACGCGCCCCGGGCCGCCGCCTACGAGCAGCGCGTCAAGGCCTGCATCTCGCTCTCCGGCCCCTACGACTGGGCCGCCGGCTGGGACGCGCTGCCCGACCTCACCCGCGAGGCGTTCCGGGTCCGCTCGCACCTCGCGACCCAGGACGAGGCGCTCGAACACGGCCGTTCGCTGACCATGGCCGACGCCGCCCGCCGCATCGAGTGCCCGTTGTTCGTGGTAGCGGGCAAGCTCGACCGGCTCGTGCCATGGCAGGCCGCCGAGCGCATGGCGGCCGAGGCGGCCGGCGAGACCGAACTGCTGATCATCGAGGACGGCAACCACGTCGCCAACAACCGTGCGCACGCCTACCGCTACCGGACCGCCGACTGGATGGCCGGCCACCTGGGCGGACGATATTGACCCGGGTGCTGCGCCTCGTCCCGTCGACGCCGACGCTGGCCTAGGGTCCGCATCCATGGCCAAGACCACGATGTCCGACGTCGCCCGCCAAGCGGGCGTGGACGTGTCGACGGTGTCGCGCGCCCTCAACGAACGCACCGCCGGCATGCTGCGCTCCGAGACCGTCGAGAAGGTGCTGGCCGCGGCGGCCGATCTCGGCTACCAACCCAACGTGCTGGCCCGCGGGCTGCGCACGCAACGGTCGCACACGGTCGGCATGGTGCTGCCCGACCTGACCAACCCGTTCTTCCCGCCGATCGTGCGCGGGCTCGAGGACGCACTGGAGGTCGGCGGCTACACCCTCATCGTGGCCAACACCGACAACGACGCCCGCCGCGAGCGCCGCGCCCTGCACAGCCTGGTCGGCCGACAGGTCGACGGCCTGGTGGTCGCGACCTCGCACATCGACGGCGACGAGGGCGCCGCCGCCGTCGGCGGCCTGCCGGTGGTCCTGGTCAACCGTCGCGGGACGGACCCGACCATCCCCGCCGTGGTGCCCGACGACGACGCGGGTGTCGCCCTGGCGGTGCGGCACCTGCTCGACCTCGGGCACCGCAGGATCGGGCACGTTGCCGGCCCCGCGGACACCTCGACCGGCCGCACCCGCGCCGAGGCCTTCGCCCGCATCACCGGTGACGCCGGGGTCCATGACCCGTCCTGGGTCGAGGCGGCCCACATCTTCGGTGTCGAGGACGGCATGGCGGCCTGCGAGCGACTGCTCGAGCGCCACCCCGACCTGACCGCCATCTGTGCCGCCAACGACCTGCTCGCCATCGGCTCGCTCCGCGCCCTTCGCGCGGCGGGGCGGCGGGTCCCCGGCGACGTGTCGCTGGTCGGGTTCAACGACATGCCGTTGGTCGACCTGATCGACCCGCCGCTGACCACCGTTCGCATCCCGCAGTACGAGATGGGCCGCCAGGCCGGCGAACTGCTGCTGCAACTGCTCGAGCAGCCGCGCCCACGGCGGCAGCGCAAGCCGGTCGCGGTCACCCCGGAGCTCGTCGTGCGGCAGTCCACCTCCGCACCCGCGTAGGCCGTTCGCTCTCGGTCGCTCGACCGGGTGTCACCATCCCGAGGAGCCGTCATGCCCGCGTCCACACTCGTCTCGCTGTCGGGCTCGAGCTCCGGCGAGGTCTACGACGCCGATCGGCTGTGGCGACTCGACCCGGCCGACGACCGGCCGCTGCTGGCCACCTACGACCTCGAGGCGGCAGCGCGCACGATGACGCCCGCATCGTTGCGGGAGCGCCCGCGGGGGATGTGGCGCTGGACGGAGCTGCTGCCGGTCCGCGACCCCACGGCCATCGTCCACCTCGGCGAGGGCGACACCCCGCTGGTCGCCGCGCCTCGGCTGGGTGCCAGGCTCGACCTCGCCGACCTGCGTATCAAGGCCGAGGGCGGCAACCCGACGGGTTCGTTCAAGGCGCGCGGCATGACCGCGGCGGTGTCGCGCAACGCCGAATTGGGTGCGACGAGCTTCATCGCCCCCTCGGCCGGGAACGCAGCCGGGGCGCTGGCCGCCTACGGCGCCGCCGCCGGCCTACCGGTCACCGTGCTGATGCCGGTCGACGCGCCCGAGGTCAACAAGGTCGAGGTGCTGGTGTGCGGCGCCCGGCTGATCCTGGTCGAGGGCCTGATCAGCGACTGCGGGCGCGTCGGCGCCGAGCTGGCGAAGCTGACCGGCGCCTTCGACGTGTCGACCCTCAAGGAGCCCTACCGGGTCGAGGGCAAGAAGACCATGGGGCTCGAGTTGGCCGAGCAGTTCGACTGGCAGTTGCCGGACGTCATCCTGTACCCGACCGGCGGCGGTACGGGCCTGGTCGGCATGTGGAAGGCCTTCGCCGAACTCGAGGCCATGGGCCTGATCGGACCGGAGCGACCGCGCATGGTCTCGGTCCAGGCCACCGGGTGCGCGCCGATCGTCCGCGCGTTCGAGTCCGGCGCCACCGAGGCGGAACCATGGCAGGGCGCCAGCACGCGGGCCGGCGGGATCCGCGTACCCGGCGCCGTCGGCGACCGGCTGATCCTGCAGGCGATCCGGGCCTCCGAGGGCACCGCGATCGCGATCGACGAGACCGACATCGACCGGGCCCAGCTCATGGCCGGCTCGCACGGCGCCGGCTACGTCAGCCCCGAGACGGGCGCCGTGATCGCCGCCACTGGCGAGCTGCGGGCGTCAGGGTGGATCGGGCGCGACGAACGGGTGGTCGCCTTCGACACCGGCATCGGGGCCAAGTACCCACCGCCGCCCCTGCCCGGGCAGACGCCCGTGGTCGACCCTGCGGACTTCGACCCCGAGGCCCTGCTCGCCTCGCTGCCGTCGAGCGCCGCCTGACGAGACCCGTGGTGTCGTTCGGCCACGCAACGGTCGAACGACACCACACGCGCGGATGGTTGCGCACAGGATTGTTCTGCAATCGATTGTCGTCTACGTTGCACCCCTGGGAGTGAGGTCCATGTGAGCCACACGGTCGCGGTGCTCGGCACGCGGTACCCGGACCTGTCGGTCGAAGAGGCGGTGTTCGCCGGCCTCGACGTCCGACTGGTCACCGGCGACGGCGCGGACGCCGATGCGATCGTGGCGGCGGCCGGCGACGCCGCCATCGTGTTGTGCGGCTCACGGCCCCGCTTCGACGCGGACGTGCTGTCGCGGCTGTCGTGTCGGGGGATCGTCCGCTACGGGATCGGTACGGACTCGATCGACCTCGACGCGGCCCGCCACGAAGGCATGTGGGTCGCACGGGTCAGCGACTACGGCACCGAGGCCGTGGCCGTCCACGCGCTCGCCCTGGCGATGGCCGGGTTCCGCCGGGTGGTCGCCAGCGACCGCTGGGTCCGGGCCGGGAACTGGGGCTTCGAGCACCTGCGGCCCCTGCACCTGCCCTCGGCGAGCACCGCCGCGGTCGTCGGCTACGGGCGGATCGGTCGGTACACGGCCGGGTTGTTCTCGGCCGTCGGCTTCCGTGTGCTGGTCCACGACCCCTGGGCGGACGCGGTCGAGGCAGGCCACGAACTCGTCGCCGACCTCGGCGACCTGCTCGCCGCCGCCGACATCGTGAGCCTCCATGCCCCCGGTGACGCATCCGGCGCGCCGCTGCTCGGCGCCGATGAACTGGCCCGGTGCAGGCCGGGCAGTGTGCTGGTCAACACCGCGCGCGGGTCGCTGATCGATCCGGACGCGCTCGTGGCCGCGCTGCAACAGGGGCGGCCCGCGATCGCAGCGCTCGATGTCCACGCCACCGAACCGGTCGACGCGGCCCGCTACGACGCCGTCGCCGACCAGGTCGTGCTCACGCCCCACACGGCCTGGTACAGCGAGGAGTCCGAGCACGACATGCGGCTCAAGGCCGCGCAGGCAGCTGCGGCGATCCTGCGGGGCGAACGACCGGCCGACGTCGTCGTCGACCCGACCTGACCTGACCTGACCTGACTGTCGAAGGGATTCCGATGCCGCTGCGCTCGATCGCCGACCTGCCCAGCCCCGACGTCCGCGACGCGGTGGCGGCCAACCCCGTCGCCGTGATCCCGCTGGGCAGCATCGAACAGCACGGGCCGCACCTACCGTGTGGCACCGACACCTTCGCCGCGGAACTGGTGGCCAAGGCGCTCGCCGAACGGATCGACGCGCTGTACGTGCCCTTCGGCCCGTACGGCGTCACGCCCATCCATGCGGGGCATCCGGGCACGATCAACCTGCGCCGGTCCACCTTCGAGGCGCTGCTGACCGACATCTGCCACGAACTGGCCGACCACGGCATCCACACGGTCCTGCTGGTCAACTGGCACGAGGGCAACAACGCGTCGATGAACGCGGTCGCGACCGAACTGCAGGACCAGCGCGACCTCACGTTCGTGGCGGTGCAGGCCTGCTACACGGCGCAGCGCCTCTACGAGCCCGAGGGCGGCGAACTCACCCATGGCGGCGGGATCGAGACCCTCGCCGTCATGGCCCACGACCCGGAACTGGTGCGCACGGAGCGTGTCGGTGCGCCCACCCGCCCCGCCGACGCCCACGAGATGGACGCGATGCGCCGCTCGCACGAGATCTACGGGTTCGTCACCGACGTCACCGCGCTCGCGGACGACGGCTGGTACGGCGAGCCGAGCTGGGCGTCTGCGGACCGCGCCGAGACCTTCGCCGACGACGTCGCCGCGGCCACCCTCGAGCGGGTGCAGATGATCCTCGACCTGCAGACCAGGCGTCGCGCCAGCAGACCGACCACGGGAGAACCGCGCCATGAGTGAGAAGATCAGACTGGCCTCGATCGGCCTCGGCCGCTGGGCAAAGGTGCTCGGCCGCTCGGTCCTGCGCAGCGACGAGATCGAACTCGTCAACTGCTTCACGCGCTCGGCGGAGAAGCGGTCCGCGTTCCAGGCCGAGTTCGGGGTCGCGCGATCCGCCGCGACGCTCGAGGAACTGCTCGCCGACGACGAGGTCGAGGGTGTGATCATCACCACGCCCAACGACACCCACCGCGACATCATCACCGCGTGTCTCGAGGCGGGCAAGGGCGTCTACACCGAAAAGCCCATCTCGACCACGCTCGAGGATGCAGCCGCGATCACCGAGGCGGTCACCCGCACCGGCGGCGTCTTCGCGGTCGGGCACAGTGCCCGGCGCCTGTCCGGCTCGCGCGTGATGAAGGAATGGATCGAGTCCGGCCGCACCGGTGGCGTGTCGATGCTCGAGGCCAACTTCTCCAACGAGCGCGGCCTCGAACTGACACCCGACACCTGGCGCTGGTACGCCGACAAGGCGCCCGGCGGTCCGTTCAGCCAGCTCGGCGTCCACCATGCCGACAACCTGCAGTACCTCGCCGGTCCGGTGAAGGCCGTCACCGCGCACACGCGCAAGGTGTTCACCAAGGCCGAGGTGCCGGACACGGTCATGGCCATCCTCGAGTTCGAGTCGGGTGCGCTGGGCTACCTCGGCGCCGGCTGGGCCTCGCCTGGCATCTACACCATCAACGTCCAGGGCACGAAGGCGAACCTGCGCTACGACCTCGACTTCACCCACTGGGACGAGTCGCACGAGGCCGACGAGTACAGCTCGCTGGTGTCGCAGGAGTTCGGCCAGATCGAGCGCTCCCCCGTCGAACTGCCGCCCACCGACATGTTCCGGGAACAGCTCGAGGAGTTCGGCCACGCGATCCGAGGCGAGGCGACCATCGAGGTGGGCGCCGAGGAGGCCGTCCGCGCCCTGGCCGTCGTCCACGCCGGCCTGCGATCGGCCGAGCGCGACGGTGCGAAGGTCGAGATCGCCGAGGTCGTCGACGCCGCCGGCGCCGGCGCCGCGATCGCGTGATGCTGCACGTGTCGCCCGAGTCGCTCGAGTTCCGCGCCCTCCCGGGGCGAGACTCGGCCGACCCGTTCCCAGGTCTGCCCGACGCCGAGTTCAGCGTCCGGCAGGTCCGCCTGCGCCCCGACGGCCCGCGCCGGCCGCACCGCCATCCGCACAGCGTCGAGGTCGTCCACGTCCTGGCCGGGACCGGCACGGCCTGGGTCGAGGGTGAACGCACGCGTGTCGGGCCCGGCGACACGTTCCTGGTCCCGGCCGGCGCCGCGCACGCGACCCTGCCCGATCCCGGCATCGACCTCGAGGTGCTGTGCTTCTTCCCGCGCGGCGACCTCGGCTCGAACCTCGAGGAACTCGACGGACCCGAGCTGGGCTCCCCGCCGGTCTGACGACGGTCGGCGCTACCGTTCGCCGATCGTCGCAACGAAGGCACCGGGCTGTCCGTCGAGCAGGTACTCACCTACGCCGGCGTGGTCACGTTCGCGATGACCGGCGCGCTGGTCGGCATCGAGAAGCGGTTCGACCTCGCGGGCGTGGTCATCCTCGCCGTGGTGACCGCGGTCGGCGGCGGGTCCGTCCGCGACGTCGTGGCCGGGCTCGTGCCCCCGGCCGCGCTCACCGACGAGATCCAGTTGTGGTTGCCGGTCGCGACCGGCGTGCTGGTGTTCATGGCCCACCACCGGCTGCGAACCAGGCGGCTGCTGTACCTGTTCGACACGCTTAGCCTCGGCCTGTTCGCGGCGCTCGGCGCCCAGCGTGGCCTCGACGTCGGTTTCGGGTTCATCGGCACCGTCTTCGCCGGAACCGTCAGCGGGATCGGCGGCGGAATCATCCGCGACGTGCTGTCGGGGACGGTGCCCGGCGTGATGTACCGCGCCGGCGACTTCTACGCGACGGCCGCCGCGGCGGGCGCGGCGATCACCTACCTGCTCGCGCCGGTGGGGACGACCCCGGCGCTCATCGTCGGTGCGACCGTCACGATCGCGATCCGTGCCGGCAGCCGCATCGCCGGCCTCAACCTCCCCGTCCCGCGAACGTCCGAATAAGTGTGATGGGTCCCCTGTCTCGGTCGCTGCGCTCCCTCGTTGCCCCCCATCACGCCCGAGTGATGGGTCCCCTGTCTCGGTCGCTGCGCTCCCTCGTTGCCCCCCATCACGCCCGCAACTTCTCTTCCAACCAGTCGGCGGTCTGGTCGCGGTAGCGGTACCAGTAGTTGTTGACCACGTGGTTGCCGCCCTCGATCACGTCGAGGACGACCTCGCCGCCAGCTTCGGCAGCCAGCTTCGCGGCCTCGGACGCCGGGGTGATCCGGTCCGCGGTGCCCGCGACGATGTAGAGCGGGCAGGTGATGTCCGCGGCGTGGCCGCGCAGGGTCATGCGGGCCGACACCTCGGCGGCGGCGTCGAGGTCGTCGACCTTGGCGCGGTACAGGAACGCGGCGATGTTGAGCGGCGGACGGCCATGGAAGTTGGTCTTGCGCTCGTAGGCACCCGACAACGACACGCACGCCTTCGCCCGACGTTCGAAGCAGGCGGCGCGGGCGGCGAAGTAGCCGCCGAGCGACACGCCCCACAACGCGAGGCGGTCGGTGTCGAGGTCTTGCCGGGTCTCGAGGTGGTCCACGACCGCGGCGACGGGGCGCTCGTACTCGGGGCACAGGGCGAGGTCGTGTTCGGCCTCGCCCTGTCCTGGGCCGTCGAACGCGAAGGTGGCCAGGCCGCGGCGCAGAAAGCGCTGCTCGTAGTCGTGCATCTCCTCCTTGGTGGAGTCGAGGCCCATGCACATGACCACCACGGGCGGGCGCTCGATGCCGGCCGGGCGCCGCAGGTTGCCGTACAGGTGCGTGCCCTCGTAGGGCACCGCCACCCGCTCGCCGGGCGGATCGAGCAGCGGCAGGGCATCGGTGCGGCATGCGACGGCGCGGCGGCCGGCCTCGCGCATCTGGTCGAGGTCGTTCACGAACAGGAACTTGCCGAAGTGGAAGCAGACCGCGGCCCGGGTCAGGTGCTCACCTGCCGAGATCGTGTGTCCGGCGGCGAGCGCCTCACGACCCAGGGCCTCGTGCACCTCGGCACGGGCCGACCAGGCGGCACACCAGTCCTCCCACCGGGTCAGCCCCCCGGTGACCTCCTCGAAGTCGGTCAGCGGCACCCCGTTGGCGACGAACCGCGGTGACCAGTGCGAGATCGCCGACGTGATTCGCGGATCCACCTCGGTCATCTCGCGAGCACCTCCTCCAGCGAGGTGCCGAGGTCCTCCAGCAGGACCTGGGCGGCGTTGCGGCCCGGGTCGCCGGTGATCGAGCCGCCCGGGTGGGTGGTCCCGCCGGTCTGGTACAGGCCGGGGATCGGCATGCGGTGCTGGGCCCAGCCGGGGGCGGGGCGCAGGGACCCGCTGAACGGCACGCCGCGGTCGCCGCCGTGGGCGGACCCGCCGACCATGTGCGCGTTGCTTCGCTCGATGTCGAGCGGGCTGAGGACGAGGTGGTCGAGGATCACGTCGTCGGTCAGGTTGGGGGCGAAGTCGCGGACGGCGGCGAGCAGCGCCGCCGCGTGCTCGTCCTTGGCGTCGTCCCAGCTCGCGTGACCGCCCGGTGGCGTCGGCGAGCACGGCACGAGGAACTTGACGGTGTGATGGCCCTCGGGGGCGCGACTCGGGTCGGCCAGCGTCGGTGTCGCCACGAGGATCCACGGGAAGCGGGTGCTCGGTCGGCCGTCGCGGATCTCGCGGGTGACGTCGACGACGTCCTGCGGCCAGCCTGCCAGGCCCGACGACACGGCGGTGGGCGTGCCCGGCTCGCCGGGGAAGCGCGGCGCCTCGGTGGTCGCCAATTGCATCGCGAACATCGGCAGACCCGGGTCGAAGGTCTCGACGCCGTACACGAAGGCGTCGTCCCACAACTCGCGCGGGGCCATGGCCAGCAGGTGCTTGACGTGGATCGACGACACGACGGCGTCACGCGCCGTGAACCGGTCCCCCGTCGCGGTGACGACGCCGGTGCAGCGGCCGTCCTCGACGAGGAGTTCGACGACCTCCTGGTCGCACACGACCTCGCCGCCGGCCGCCTCGAGTGCGGCGACCAGGGCGTCGGTGAGACGGCCCGAACCGCCCTCCGGGATGCACCAGCTGCGCTTCTGGCGGCCGGCCATGATCGAGTAGGGCAGCATCCCCGAACCGGGCAGGTCCATCGAGACCAGGGTCATGAACGCCTGCCAGAACACGAACGCCCGGACGTGGGGCTCGGTGTACTCGTGCTGGATCACCTCCCAG
>Ga0208490_100933_pt1 | contig 13321 bp, 11 predicted proteins | sample SubbioAug_CSWold_FD_184818 | JGI IMG/M metagenome (GOLD analysis project Ga0208490, IMG submission 184818) | Serpentinite rock and fluid subsurface biosphere microbial communities from McLaughlin Reserve, California, USA - CR11Aug_CSWold (SPAdes) | ecosystem: Environmental > Terrestrial > Deep...
TTCTCTCGATCAGGGTTGCTGGATGGCGCACTCGACGGTGTGGTGCCGAACAGCAGTCAGGTCGAGGAGCGTCGGGCCCTTCGTGGCCCTCCCGCGTGAGCATGCTCGAAAAGGAGCAGGTGGTCCGGGGAGCGAGCTCGACCCGGCGCGGTAGCGACACGATACCCGCTGGCGGCCGCGAACCGACGATCCCGGTAGCGTCACCCCCGTGCTCCCGGTCTGGCTCGACGGTGCCCTCCTCGACCCCGACGACGCCCGGGTCCCGGTCTCGGACCACGGCCTCACGGTCGGCGACGGCGTCTTCGAGACCCTCCGCACCGCACCGGCACCGGATGGCGGCCCGTGGGTCCCCTTCGCCGTCAGCCGGCACCTGCGCCGCCTGCGCCGCAGCCTGGACGGGCTGGGGTTGGCGCTGGACCGCTCCGACGACGAGCTCCGCGATGCCATGGCCGCGGTCGCGTCGCGCATCGAGGGCCCGGGCCGGGTGCGCCTGACCGTCACGGGCGGGCCGGGGCCGCTCGGCTCCGCCCGCTCCGGTGAACCGCTCACCGTCTTCGTGGCCGGCTCGGAGATCGACGGGTGGCCCGAGACGGGCGAGGCGGTCACCGTGCCGTGGGTCCGCAACGAGCGCTCGGCCGTGGCGGGACTGAAGACCACGTCCTACGCCGAGAACGTCGTCGCCCTCGCCCGGGCCAACGAGCAGGGCGCCTCCGAGGCCATCTTCGCCAACACCACCGGCAACCTCTGCGAGGGGACCGGATCGAACATCTTCGTGGTCGTGGGCGGCCGGGTGGTCACGCCGCCCCTCTCGTCGGGATGCCTCGCCGGCGTCACCCGGGAGCTGGTCTGCGAGCTCGTCGAGGTCGACCAGTCCGACCTCCCGATGTCCGCCCTCGACGATGCAGAGGAGGTGTTCCTCACCTCCTCGACCCGCGACGTGCAGGGCCAGCACCGCGTCGACGGCCGGACGCTGGAGGCGCCGGGTCCCGTCACCTCCGAGGTCGCCCGTGCCTTCGCCGACCTCGTGGCGAAGGACATCGACCCGTGAGCAAGGGTCGACCGGTGGCTGCGTCCCTGGAGCGGGGCGCCGACCACCTCCTGGTGCACTGGACCGCCGGCGACGCCGGGGGCTCCTGCCGCTTCGACCACCTGCCCGGCACCGCTCCGGAGTGGCTCGGGTCCGCCGACGACCTGCTCGAGGGGGCCGACCGGCGCCTCGAGGGGCGGGTGCTCGACGCGGTCGCCGAGCTGGCGCGCGCCGAGGAGCTGGAGCTCGGCATCTGGCACGACGACGGGGGCGTCGAGCTGCTCGTCTGACTACCCGACCGGGCGGAGGTGCACGACGTCGCCGACGGCGATCGTGCGCCGGCCACCCTCGAGCGGCTCCACCACCAGGTGGCCGTCCGACGTGACGTCCACGGCCCGGCCGACGAGGTCGCCGGATCCCAGGTCGATGCGGACGTCCCGGCCGAGGGTGACGGACCGGGCCCTCCAGGCGTCGAGCACCTGGTCGGCCTCGCCCCGGACCAGGGCACCGTAGTGGACGTCGAGCCGGTCGAGCAGGGCGTCGAGGACGTCGTCGCGGTCGGGCCGGGCGTCGCCGAGGTGGTTGATGGCGACGGCGATGTCGGCGAGCTCGTCGGGGACCGGGTCGGGCCAGGCGACGTTCAGCCCGATGCCGGCGGCGACGGTCGCCCGCTCGTGCGCAGAAGGCGGGCGGTACCCGGCGGCGATGCGGGAACCAGGCGACCACTCGGCCTCGGCGAGGATCCCGGCCAGCTTCCGGGTGCGCAGTGCGCCATCCGCGTCGGTGTCCTCGACGACGAGGTCGTTCGGCCACTTCAGGCCGGGGCGGAACCCCGCCACCTGCTCGACCGCCTCGGAGGCCGCGACCGCCAGGGCGAAGGTCGCCAGGGGTGCCACGGACGCCGGCGGGCGCAGCAGGATCGTGCACAGCAGCGACGCACCGGGCGGTGCGGTCCAGGACCGGCCGGCCCGGCCCCGACCCGCGGTCTGGTAGTCGGCGACCAGCACGACCCCCTCGGGCGCGCCCTGTCGGGCCAGCTCCATGACATCGGTGTTGGTCGAACCGGTCTCGGCGACGTGGCGCACGTCGGTGAACCGGGTCCGGGACGGGACGGCCGGGGGGCAGATGGCGTCGTCACCCTTCACCGCGATAACACTACGGAGTGTTTTCCAAGGTACTGATCGCAAACCGCGGCGAGATCGCCGTCCGGGTCATCCGGGCGTGCAAGGAGCTCGGCGTCACGTCCGTGGCCGTCTACTCCGACCTCGATCGTGACTCGCTGCACGTCCGCCTGGCCGACGAGGCCTACGCCCTCGGCGGCACCACGGCGGCGGAGTCGTACCTGAACACCGAGGCCATCCTCGACGTCATCGAGCGGTCGGGTGCCGAGGCCGTGCATCCCGGCTACGGCTTCTTCTCCGAGAACACCGACTTCGCCCGGGCCATCACCGAGCGGGGCGTCACCTTCATCGGGCCGCCGCCCGAGGCCATCGAGGTCATGGGCGACAAGGTCTCGAGCCGCATCGCCGCCCAGGAGGCGGGGGTGCAGGGCGTGCCGGGCACCACCGAGTTCCTGTCCTCGGGCGACGAGGTCGTGGCCTTCGGCGAGGAGTTCGGCTGGCCCGTCGCCATCAAGGCGGCCTACGGCGGCGGCGGCCGCGGCATGCGCGTCGTGCGCTCCGCCGACGAGGCGCACTCGGCCCTCGAGTCCGCCCAGTCCGAGGCGCTCAAGGGCTTCGGCCGCGACGAGTGCTACGTCGAGCGCTACCTCACCTGGCCCCGCCACGTCGAGATGCAGGTCATCGCCGACACCCACGGCAACACGGTCTGGGTCGGCGAGCGCGACTGCTCCGCCCAGCGCCGCCACCAGAAGCTGGTCGAGGAGTCCCCGGCCCCCAACTTCCCCGACGAGATCCGTCAGGCCATGGGCCTGGCTGCGGTGAAGGTCGCCGAGGCGTGCGGCTACGTCAACGCCGGCACCGTCGAGTTCCTGTACCAGGACGGCGACTTCTTCTTCCTCGAGATGAACACCCGGCTCCAGGTCGAGCACCCCGTCACCGAGATGGTCTCGGGCATCGACCTCGTGGCCGAGCAGCTGCGGGTCGCCTCGGGCGAGCCGCTCTCCTTCACCCAGGACGAGATCTCCCTGCGCGGCCACTCCATCGAGGTCCGCGTCAACGCCGAGGACGTGGCCGAGGGCAAGTTCCTCCCCTCCCCCGGCCCCATCGCCAAGCTGGTCCCGCCACAGGGCAACGGGGTGCGCTGGGACGGTGGCTACGACTCGGGCGACGAGGTCAGCCAGTACTACGACAACCTCATCGGCAAGCTCGTCGTGTGGGCCCACGATCGCGACACCGCCATCGCCCGCATGCTGCGCTGCCTCGACGAGTTCGTCCTCGACGGGCCCGCCACCACCATCCCCGCCGCCGAGGCCATCCTCGCCCACGACGACTTCAAGGCCGGCGAGCACTCCACCAAGTGGGTCGAGGACACCCTCGACCTCACCGGCGTGCGCGGCACCCCGGCCCCGGCCGGCGACGACGACGAGGTCGAGAAGGTCGAGCGCAGCGTCGACGTCGAGGTCAACGGCAAGCGCTTCGCGGTGAAGCTGTTCGTCCCGGCCGACCAGATCGCCGTGGCCGCATCCGGTGGCGGCAGCCTGCCCAAGGCCCGCAAGCGCTCCACGGGCACCACCGGGGCCGCGCCGACGGCCGGCTCGGGCCGCATCGCCGTCCCGATGCAGGGCACCATCGTCAAGGTCAACGTCGCCGTCGGCGACGAGGTCACCGAGGGCCAGGTCCTGTGCGTGCTCGAGGCCATGAAGATGGAGAACAACATCGCCGCCGACAAGGCCGGCACCATCGCCGAGGTCAACATCGAAGAAGGCGCGTCGGTGGGCTCCGGAGACGTCATCATCGTCATCGACTGAGCAGCCGCGATGTTCCCGTCAAGTATGGGACGAACCATGCCGATCCCCTTCACATGGGATGGAACACGCGCCTCGCCGGCGCGCTCGTCGGTGCACTGATCCTCGTCGCAGCCGTGGCGGCTCCGGCTGCGGCGGACACCGCGACCACGACGCTCGTGGTCGGCATCGACGGCCCCGGCGCGGCGGCAGCGCTCGCGGCGGCTGGGGTCGAGGTCACCGACGTTGCCGAGGGCATCGACGCCGCGCGCGTCGAGGTCCCTGCGTCACGAGCTGCCGCGGCGAGCGCCGCGCTCTCCGCCGCACCGGGCATCGACTACGTCGAGCCCGACCACCGGGTCACCTCGATGGCGACCCCGACCGACCCGTACTGGCCCCAGCAGTGGGGTCCGGCCAAGATCTCGGCCCCTGCCGCCTGGGACGTGACCACCGGCATGTCGTCCGTCGTGATCGCGGTCATCGACACCGGCGTCAACCCCGGGCCGGAGTTCGACGGCGGCAAGCTCCTCCCCGGCATCGACTTCGTCAACGGCGACAACGATCCCGCCGATGACGACCCCAAGGGCCACGGCACCGCGGTGGCTGCGATCGCCGGCGCCGACGCGAACGACGGCGGCATCGCCGGCATGTGCTGGACCTGCTCGATCCTGCCCGTCAAGGTCCTGGGCTCGGACGGTTCGGGTTCCAGCTACGACGTCGCGCAGGGCGTGACCTGGGCAACCGACCGCGGTGCCGACGTCCTCGTCCTGAGCCTCGGCGGCACCGGCACGTCGAGCGCCATGCAGAACGCCGTCGCCTACGCCCGCTCACGTGGCGTCGTCGTCGTCGCAGCCGCGGGCAACCTCGGCGTCACCACCCCCAACTACCCGGCCGCCTACGAGGGCGTCATCGGCGTCGCGGCCAGCACGTCCTCGGACCAGCGCTACTCCTGGTCGAACTACGGGTCCTGGGTCGACGTGGCCGCACCGGGGTGCAACGTCGCCCCCATCGCCGGCAAGTACGACTTCTTCTGTGGCACGTCGTCCGCGACACCGCTGACCGCTGGCGCCGCCGCCCTCGGCGTGGCGCTCGGTGCGAGCGGAACCGTGGTCGAGGAGGCGCTGCGCAGCAGCGCACTTCCCGTCGGCAGCTGGGTCGAGCGTGGCCGAGTCGACGCCTCCGGGATGCTCGCCGCCGTGAAGACCGCCCTGGCAGCGCCGTCCACCGGCACCCCGGACAGCGGCACGGATCCCGAGCCAGCACCTGCTCCCGAGCCCGAGCCCGAACCGGAGCCCGAGCCCGAGCCCGAGCTCACCGTCGCGCGCGCCGCCGGGTCCGATCGCATCGCGACCTCCATCGCCCTCGCCGACCGGGCCTTCCCCACCGGCACCGACCGCATCGTCCTCGGCCGCTCCGACGCCTACGCCGACGCCCTGGCGGCCGCACCGTTCGCAGCCAAGCTCGGTGCACCCGTCGTGCTCAGCCTCTCGGACTCCCTGCGCACCGACATCGCCGGGCTCATCGACCGCCTCGGGGTCAAGGAGGCGTTCCTGGTCGGGGGCACCAGTGCGCTCGGCGCCGAGGTCGCCGACGGGCTGCGAGCCGAGGGCGTCACGGTGCGTCGCATCGCCGGCGCCAACCGCTTCGACACGGCCCGCCTGATCGCAGCCGAGGTCGGCGGCACGGATGCCTACCTGGTCGAGGGGATCAACGCCTCGTCGGCACGCGGTTGGCCCGACGCCGTCGCGGTGTCGGGGCTCGCCGCCCTGCAGCAACGGCCGATCCTGCTGACCACCTCGTCCACCCTCCCGGCCGAGACGAAGGCGGCGCTGGAGCAGCTCGGCACCCGCACGGTGACCATCGTCGGCGGGACCGCCGCCGTCTCGACGGCGGTGGCAGAGGCCACGGCGGAGCTGGCCACGGTGCGACGGGTCTCGGGCAGCAACCGCTACGACACGTCGACGAAGCTGGCCGACCTGGCGCTGAAGGCCGGCCTCGACGGCAGCACCGTGTGGCTCGCCACCGGCCGTTCGTTCCCCGATGCCCTCGCCGCCGGGGCAGCTGCGGCTCGCAGTGGCGCCGTGCTGCTCCTCGTCGACGGCGCCGACCTCGCCAACTCGCCCGAGCCGCTCGAGTGGCTCACCGTGCGACCGGTGCTGCGCGAGGTCGTCCTCGTCGGCGGGACCGCGACGATCTCCACCCTGGTCGAGACGACGGTCAGCGCCCTCTGAGCACCGGCCCCGGCTCGGCTCGTCAAGGGCCGGAGCGGTCCTGCCAGGTGCAGATGCAGACCTCGTTGCCCTCGGCGTCAGCGAGCACCCAGAACGCCCGGGCGTACTGATCGGTGACCAACCTGCCGCCGGCCGACAGCGCGGCGTCCAGGCGTTGCTCGGCGAGGTCGGGTGCCACCGACACGTCGAGGTGGAAGCGGTTCCGCTCGGTCCGGGGCTCGTCCATCTGCTGGAACCACAGCGGCGCGCCGAACCCCCGAGGGTCGGCGAGGCTGCCGTCGGGCTGCTCGCGGTAGTCGAGGACCGCAGCCCAGAAGGGCCGGATGCGGTCGGGGTCCATCGTGTCGATGGCGATCTCCAGGATCTGGGCCCGCAGCGCCTCAGCCGTGGACCCGGCGTCTGCGGCGAGCTGGGAGATGTGGCGGGCGAGGTCGACGTCGTGGGTCGACAGCCCGTCGATCGCGTGGGTCGTGAGCGCCACCCGCACGCGCCCCGGGTACGTCAAGGACACGTCCGGGTGGTGGTCGGCGGCCTCGGCCGCGTCGGCGATCGCCGCGACGAGCCGGCCGGCCGCCGGGAACGAGGGCGCGAGGAAGTGGGCCTCGGCGGTGCGGAGCACGACGCGCCAGTCCTCGAGGCCCTCCGTGCCGGTGAACTGCTCCGCGGTGACCGGCGTGTACGGCATCAGTCGGCCGCCTCGGCCAGGGCCTCGGACAGGCTGGGGTGGACGAGCAGGCTGTCGACGATGTCCTCGACGTTCAGGCCGGCGGTGACGGCGAGCGCGATCACCGAGATGAGCTCGGCGGCGTGGCGGCCGACGATCGACCCGCCGAGCACGACACCGGTGGCGGGGTCGGAGACGATCTTCACGAACCCTCGCGGCGCGGCGTTGATGAGCGCCTTCGCCGTGGTCGAGAACGGCACCTTGGTCACCCGGATCTTGCGGCCCTCGGCGAAGGCATCGGCCTCGGCCAGGCCGACGTCGGCGATCTCGGGTTCGGTGAAGATGGCCGAGGCGGCCTTGTCGTAGTCGAGGTGGCGGTGCTCGCGGGTGTGCAGGCCCATCACGTGCTCGGCGATCTTGCGACCCTGCATCGACGCCACCGACGAGAGCGGGAGCCGCCCGGAGAGATCGCCGGCCACGTAGATGTGCGGCACGTTCGTCTGGAGGTGGTGGTTGTTGTCGATGTAGCCCCAGTCGTTGACCTCGACGCCGGCGAGCTCGCAGCCCAGACCCTCGCTGTTCGGCATGGAGCCGATGGCCAGGAGGGCGTGGCTCCCGGTTGCGGTCCGCCCGTCGTCGCAGACCACCTTCACCCCGCCGTCGGCCGTGCGCTCGATCGCCTCGGCCCTCGCCCCCTTGTAGAGCCGCACGCCGCGGTCGAGGAAGTGCATCTCCAGCGCAGCCGCGACCTCGGGATCCTTCTGGGGCAGCACCTGCTGGCGGGACACGATCAGCGTGACCTCGCAGCCGAAGCTGGCGAACATGGACACGAACTCCACACCGGTGACGCCCGAGCCGATGACGACGAGGTGCTCGGGCAGCTGCTTGGGTGGGTAGGCGTCGCGGGTGGTGAGCACCCGGTCACCGTCGGGTTCGGCCCACTCGGGGATCCGCGGCCGGGAGCCGGTGGCGAGCAGGATCGCGTCGGCGTGGATCGTGACCTCGCCCTCCGCCGTGTCGGCGACGACCTCGTTGGGACCCGTCAGCCGTCCGGTGCCGCGCAGGACACGGACGCTCTGGCTGTCGAGGAGGGTGGTGACCGCGCCCTCGAGGCGGGCCTCGATGGCGAGGATGCGCTGGCGCAGGGCGTCGAAGTCGAGCTGGGCCTCCACGTCGGTGAGGCCCATCTCCTCGGACCGGTCGATCATGTTCAGCGCGGAGCCCGTGGCGATCATGGCCTTGGAGGGGATGCAGTCCCAGAGGTGGGCAGCGCCACCGATGACGTCACGCTCGATGACGGTGACGTCGGCGCCGAGCTTGGCGGCATGGGAAGCGGCGACGTGCCCGCCCGGACCGCCACCGATGATCACGAAGCTGAGCGCCATGGCGCCGAGGGTACCGATCGGCGAGTGGGGCCCGGTCGTGACGGTGCGCGCGGCGTCAGCCGGCGTTCAGGTGGCGGTGCGGGTGACGCGGAGGAGGCGGTGGTCGTCGGTGAAGAGCCGGCGGGTGACCCCGGTGCCGATCACCACCACGTTGATGGCGACGGCGCCGAGGATCAGGAACATGATCGCCGCCTGCACCCGGACGGCGTCGACCGGGTCGACCCCGGCGAGGATGAGCCCGGTCATCGCGCCGGGCAGGAACACGAGGCCCACGGCCTTGGTCGTCTCGACCTGCTGGGTCATGGCCGCCCGCAGGGCGCTGCGCAGCGCCGGACGAGACGCATCGGACCACGGCTGCCCGAGGGCGAGGCGGGCCTCGACGTCGGCTCGCTTCTCGGAGAACTCGCTGACGATGCGCCGGCCGGCGAGCACCGTCGACGTCATGGCGTTGCCCACCATCATCCCGCCCACCGGCACGATCGCCCGGGCCTCGACCGGGAAGATGCCGAGGCCGAAGATCACGAGCGTGGTCAGCGCCGTCGACGTGCCGAGCGCGGCCAGGGCGAGCAGCAGCACGCCGGGGACCTCGGGCGCCCGGCGCTGCACGGTCCACGAGGCGAACAGGACCATGAAGACGAGCCAGGCCCACGCGTAGGCGATCGGCTGGTCCGGGTCGATGACCACGGCGAGCACGTAGCCGACCGCGAGCAGCTGGACGAGCGCGCGGCCGGTGGCGACCAGCACGTCGCGCTCGAGCCCGAGCCGGCGCCACGCCGAGATGCCGAGCGTGACGGCGATGAGGAGCAGGGAGGCGGCGAGGCCCCACCAGCCGACGTCACCCTCGGCCATCGGGCACCTCCCCCTCGCCGTGGGCGTGGCCCTCGTGGAGCTCGTCGTCGTGGTGGTGGTGGAACGCCTCCTCCGAGGCCAGGTAGTGGTCCACCTGGTGCTCGTCGGCGAGGCGGCCGCCCACCAGGACGATGCGGCGGTCCGCGATGCGGTCGGCCTGGTCGAGGTCGTGGGTGACCCACAGGATCGGCATGCCGGCGTCGGCGAGGCTGCGGCCCAGCTCCTCCAGGGCCCGGGTGGCGGTGGGGTCGAGGGCCGAGGTCGGCTCGTCCATGAGCAGCACCTCCGGATGGGTGATGAGGGTGCGGGCGAGGCAGGCCCGCTGGGCCTCACCCCCGGAGAGCAGGTCGCCGTCGCGGTCGAGGAACCTCACCGGGAGGCGGGCCCGACCGAGCGCCTCGACCATTCGCTCCTCGCCGGCCCCGGACTCGGCGACGAGCAGGTTCTCCCGCACCGAGCCGGGGAACAGCGTCGGGCGCTGGAAGACCATGCCGACGGTGCGCCGCAGCTGGAGCGGGTCGATCTCGTCCAGCGGCCGGCCGCGGAAGCGGACCTGACCGCTGCTGGGCACCTCGAGCCGGTTGCACAGGCGAAGCAGGGTCGACTTGCCGGCACCCGACGCCCCGAGCAGGCAGGTGATGGCCCCGCCGTCCGGGACCGACGCCGTGACGTGGTCGAGGACGACGTCGTCGCCGAAGCGCACCACCACGTCGTCGAACTCGAAGAGCACGGTCAGCAGTATCACCCGGACGACCGATCGCTCCCGTTCAATCGGCGACGATCAGCTCCTGCCCAGCCTCGACGCGGCAGACACCGACGTCGACGTCGTCGGGTCGCGCCAGGACCGACCCGTGTGCATCTCGAGGGCATGCCCGCCGGCGATCCACCAGCGAAGGGGTGCGCCGGTGACCCGGTCGGGGCCGGGGCCGGGTCAGTCAGGGGCGCGGGGTCGTCCGGTCCATCGGGTGCCGTGGGGATCGGTGGCGACCCAGCTGCCGTCGTGGTGGGTGAGGTGCCAGCCGTGGTGGAGGAGCCGGTGGTGGAACCGGCACAGCAGGGCGCCGTTCGATGTGCGGGTCGGTCCGCCCCGGGATCGGGGTTCGAGGTGGTGGATGTCGCAATGCCGGGGTGGGCGGGTGCACGACGGGAACACGCAGTGACGGTCGCGTGCGGCGATGGTGCGGCGCTGCTTGGGGGACCACTGCTCGGCGGCGTCGTTGGCGTCGAGGACGTGGCCGGGCCCGTCCAAGAGGGTCGCGACCCAGCTGGCGTCGCAGGCGAGCTGCTCGGCCGCTTGCGTGGTGAGGTTCCAGCCCTCGCCGCGCAGGACCAGGTCGTCGAGATCCCCGATCTCGCGCAGGCCGACGAGGGTGCGCAGGTCGACGTGGACGTTGACGCACACCCCGGACCGGGCCCGGGTGCGACGACGCGCTCGGCGCCGGCGGTGCTGCTCGGCTCGCCGCAGCCGGCGCCGCAGCGCGGCCAGCGGGTCCTCGTCGACCTCTTCCTCGTCGGCGTCGTGGGTGTGGGCGTGGTCGAGCTGTTCGTCGAGGGTGTCGGTGGGGCAGAACCCGTCGAAGGTGTCCTCGGCGGTGATGTCCTCGAACTCCGGATCGAGGTCGAGGTCGTCGTCGTGGGCGTGGAGGCCGTTGCGGGCCAGGTCGTCGAGGGCGTCGGCGCGCCGTTCGGACAGGGTGCGCTGGTAGGGGCCGTCGCGGGGGTCGGGGTCGTCGGTCCACGCGTCGAGCGCGGTGGCCACGTTCGCGAACGCCACCGGCGAGAGGTCGGCGTGGACCTCACCGCCGCCGAAGAGTCGGGCTGACAGGGTCAGGGAGTGACGGGGCACACCTCGGACCGTGCGCTCCTGGTCGACGAGGCCGACCCAGTGGCGCACCGCCGCAGCCCAGTCCTCGTCGGCGACCCGCTGTCGGTCCAGCTTCAAGAACGCGGGCAGGGAGTCGGCGAGCCACGGTTCGCGCTCGGGGGTGGCGGCGTGGCCGAGGCGGTGGGCCCGGGACAGCGACAGCACGCCCGACAGCACGGCGTCGGCGAGGGTGGGGTGGCGGTGGCAGAGACCGGCGAGGCGCTCGAGCCGGTGGGCATCCGGCTCCGCGCAACCGGCGTAGGCGACCAGCCACCGCTTCGCCGAGGTGGCACCGGCCGCGATCCACGCCGAGCTGGGCCACAGCTCCACCAGCGCGGCGAGGAAGTCGCGCTGGGCGGCGTCGGCGGTGCCGGCCGCTTCGACCGCTGCGTCCAACCGATCCCGTGCCTGGGCAGCGGTGTCCGCGCTGCTGGCGTAGGTGGCCGAACCGGTCATACACCCCATTCTCCTCAAGGGTGGTGACAGGAACTCGCGGCTACGTCGCCGAGAAGCCCCCGTCGACGGCGATGGCCTGACCGGTCACGAAGGCGGCGGCGTCCGAGCACAGGAACGCGGCGACGCCGCGGTAGTCGTCGGGCACGCCGTTGCGGCCCACCATGGTCCGGGCAGCGAGCGCCTCGGCCCGCTCGGGCTGCTCAACGAAGATCGGCTCGGTCATCCGAGTGCGGACGAAGGCGGGGATCACGCAGTTCACGGTCACGCCCGACGGCGACCACGCCTCGGCCTGCGAGCGGGTGAGCCCGAGCAGGCCTGCCTTGGCGGCCCCGTAGGCACCGCTGTTGCCGAAGGCGCGCCAGGACTGCTGGGAGCCGACGTGCAGGATCCGACCCCAGCCGCGCGCAGCCATGGGCGGCCCCAGTCGCTGGCCCAGCCGGAACGGCACGGCGAGGTTGAGCTCGAGCGTCTCGTCCCACACCTCATCGGTCACCTCCGCCATCGGTGGGCGCGGGTTCACCGCGGCGGCGCACACCAGCACGTCGACCTCACCGGCCTCCGCGCAGACCCGGTCGACGCCGGCGGGCTCGGCGAGGTCGGCGGAGAGCCACGTGGCCCGATCGCCGATCTCGGCGGCGGCGGCCGCCAGGTCCGCCTCCGTCCGCGCCACCAGCACGACCTCGGCACCCGCCGCGGCCAGCGCGCCCGCCATCGCCCGCCCGATCCCGGTGCTGCCGCCGGTGACCAGGGCCCGCCGTCCGTCGAGGGTGAACATGGCGGCAGCCTCGCAGACCGCCCGGAACCCGACCGCAGGCGTTGGTTACGGGTGTTGCCCGGCCCGTAACCTCGCTTCCATGGTCGATCATGCCGAAGGTTTCGACGCCCCTGATCTCGACAGGTGGAAGGCGGATGCCGAGAAGGAGCTCCGGGGCCGGCCCCTCGACGAGCTGACCGTGACCACGCCCGAGGGCATCGAGGTCAAGCCGCTCTACACCGAGGCCGACCTCGAGGGCCTGACCCACGTCGGTGGCCTGCCCGGCCAGGCGCCCTTCGTGCGGGGCCCGTACGCGTCGATGTACACGAACCGGGCCTGGACGCTGCGCCAGTACGCCGGCTTCTCCACCGCCGAGGCGTCCAACGCGTTCTACCGGCGCAACCTCGCCGCCGGCCAGCGTGGCCTCTCGGTGGCCTTCGACCTCGCCACCCACCGCGGCTACGACTCCGACCACCCCCGCGTCGTCGGCGACGTCGGCAAGGCGGGTGTGGCCATCGACTCGGTCGAGGACGCCAAGATCCTCTTCGACGGCATCCCCCTCGACCAGATGTCGGTGTCGATGACCATGAACGGCGCCGTGCTGCCGACGATGGCCAACTACATCGTCGCCGCCGAGGAGCAGGGCGTCAGCCAGGACCAGCTCTCCGGGACCATCCAGAACGACATCCTCAAGGAGTTCATGGTCCGGAACACCTACATCTACCCGCCGGCCCCGTCCATGCGGATCGTCGCCGACATCATCGGCTACACGGCGACCCACATGCCGAAGTTCAACTCGATCTCGATCTCCGGCTACCACATGCAGGAGGCGGGGGCGACGCTCGAGCAGGAGCTCGCGTTCACCATCGCCGACGGCATGGAGTACGTGCGGGCCGCGCAGGAGGCCGGCCTCGACATCGATGCCTTCGCCCCCCGCCTCTCGTTCTTCTTCTGCATCGGCCAGAACTTCTTCGGGGAGATCGCCAAGCTGCGGGCCGCTCGCCTGCTGTGGGCCAAGGTGATGAAGCAGCTCGGCGCCACGAGCGACAAGTCGCTCATGCTGCGCACGCACTGTCAGACCTCGGGGGTGTCGCTCACCGAGCAGGACCCGTACAACAACGTGATCCGCACCGCCTACGAGGCGATGTCGGCGGTGCTCGGCGGGACGCAGTCGCTGCACACCAAC
>Ga0208490_100934_pt1 | contig 13314 bp, 11 predicted proteins | sample SubbioAug_CSWold_FD_184818 | JGI IMG/M metagenome (GOLD analysis project Ga0208490, IMG submission 184818) | Serpentinite rock and fluid subsurface biosphere microbial communities from McLaughlin Reserve, California, USA - CR11Aug_CSWold (SPAdes) | ecosystem: Environmental > Terrestrial > Deep...
GCCACCCGGACCACCGCACAGCACTCGCCGAGGTCGCGTCGTGGTGGGGGCGTGAGGTCGCCCCCGACGAGCTCGGTCTCGTGCCGTTCGACCCGGTCGCGATCCGCGACCGGCTGCAGGCGCTCGACCTCGACGGCCGCCCTCCGGTCCCAGCGTGCGTCGGCGAGAAGCTGGCAGCGTTGCTGCTACGGGCCCGCGACCCGGCCACCGAGCGGCGGCTGCGGACGTTGGCGGCGGCTGCCGATGGTGAGGTCGAGGTCGATGCGGCCGTCGCGGAGCGGATGGTGCGTCCGTTGCGGGTGCTGCTCGACGCGATTGGTGACGGGGTGAAGCTGACCGCCGCCGGCTACCTGCCCCCGGCCGTCGTGCAGGCGATCTTCGACGAGCTCGATCTCGGCGACGAGTGGATCGGCAAGGGCAACCGTGAGGACCTGACCGTGCCGGTACTGGAGCTGCGTGAGGCCGCGCAGCGGCTCAAGCTGGTACGCAGGTACAAGGGCCGGCTGGTGCCCACCTCCCGGGGGAAGAACCTCGCCCAGGACCCGGTGGGACTGTGGTGGCACGTGGCCGAGTCGCTGCCGCTCGGCGGCCGTGGAGAGACGGATGCCGCCTGGCAGGCGGGCGTACTGCTCCTCGCGTTGATGGCTTCGGGCGCGACCGGCAACGCCGGCGTCACGGTGGCCGAGCTGCTCACCGGGCTGGGATGGGCGGTCGGGGACCGCGAGCCGATCGACCGCCGAACCGCCATCGGTCTGATCGCCGACGACGTCCGGCTGCTCTACCGCGTCGGAGCGTTCGAGCGCGGCGGCCGGGGCTGGCCAGGAACCGTCACGCCCGACGGGGTCGTGCTGGCCCGCGCCTCACTCACACCGCCGCACGAGTGAGTCCACGATCCGAATCGAGCCACGCTGTGCCGTAGCCGGGAAGGTCAGGCCAACTGCTCGAGCGATGAAGACGTCGTCGTAGCGGCCGGCGATCTAGTCAGGTTCGACCGCAAGCCCACCGTCGGTGACCCGCCGAAGACGACGGCCAGGCCGTCCGAGCACGGGAGGATCGGCCAACCGGGCGGTTGCGGTCAGGTCTGAGCGGCGGAGCGCGCGGTGCGGTGGTGGAAGCCGTCCGCGACGCTCTGCTCCTTCTCGGCCAGGTGCTCCAGCCACACCGCGACGAGCACGTCGGCGTCGCCGGCCCGGGCCGCCTCGAGGATCTGGTGGTGCTCGGCGTTGGCCCGGTACACGTCCCCGAACACCAGCGCGTAGAGGCGCTGGTAGCGCTCGACGCTCATCCACAGCAGGCGCAGCATCCGCTCGGACCAGGGGCTCAACCCGGGCCGCAGCAGTGTCCAGTGAAAGTCCTCGTGGTGTCGCCACCACGCGTCGTCGCCGGTGGCCGGCTCGACGGTGGTCAGCGCCTCGAGATCCGCTTCGGCGTCGCGCAGTACCTGGTCGTCGTAGTGGCCGACCGCGATGCGCAGCACGTACGGCTCGAGCAGTCGACGCATGTCGTACAGGTCGTGGAGATCCTCCAACGACGCCTCCGCGACCACGTTGCCCGCGCCGCGCCGGTACTCGACCAGCGCCTCGGACTCGAGGCTGCGCAGCGCCTCACGGATCGGGATGTGGCTGATCCCGTACCGTTCGGCGAGCGTGCCGATCACCAGCCGTTCGCCGGGCTTGAACTCGGCGCCGAGGATCTCCGCGCGCAGCCGTGCCGCGACCACCTCGGCCAGTGACTTTCGCTCGATGACGCCGTCCGGCATGCACCCATCCTTCTGCTCGGTCCGTCTTCAGAGGCCGCCGTGCCCCTTCCAGACCGAGAACCGCTTTTCGAGCCGGCCCAGACCGCCGATCATGACGGTACCAAGCACGGAGAAGACGATGACTCCGGCGAGCATCGGTGCCGTGCGGAAGTAGGCCGCCTCGGTCTGGATGATGCCGCCGACCCCGGTCAGATCGAGGAAGATCTCGGCGATGACGACGCCGATCAGGGCCCGGCCGGCGGCGATCCGCAGCCCCGCCATCACGTAGGGCACGGCTCCGGGCAGGATCACGTGGCGTACGAGGTCCCGTTCGGTGACGCCGAACGACATGGCGACCTCGATCAGGTCGCGACGCGCGTTGCGGACCCCGATCGCGGTGTTGAGCATGATGGGGATGACGGTGCCGATCCAGATGATGAAGAGCCGGCCGCTGTAGCCGACGCCGAACCACAGGATCACCAGCGGCACGATCACCACGCGCGGGGTGGCGTAGATCGCGTCGATGTAGGGCTCGACGACACGCGACAGCCGCGGCATGCGTCCGAGCAGGACCCCGACCACGATCCCGACGACCACCGACGCACCGAACGCGACCAACAGCGCGTTCAGCGTCACCAGCAACGCGCGTGGCAGCCGGCCGGACGCGGTCATGTCGGCGAAGGCGCCCGCGACCCGCGTCGGAGGGGCGAACAGCAACGGGTTGGACAGACGCCCGAAGACCTCCCAGGCCGCGAGGAACACGACCGTGGCCAGAACCGGCAGCACGATGTCCGGGTCACGCCAGGGACGCCGTCTGGGCGCCGCGGCGGCACCGCCGGTCACGGGTGGCCCGGCCGGCCCCGGCCGGACTGCCACGGCCTGATCGAAGTCAGCCATCCGTGCGGCCTTCCGATGGTGTGGACGACGGGCACGGTGGGCAGCGTCCGCTGCCCACCGCGCCGGGACGTGTCATGTCTGGCCGCAGCCCATCTCGGCGGCGGCTTCCAGGTAGCTGATGTCCACCAGCGACGCGGCATCGACCGCTTGGCTGATGTCGCCGGTCTCGACCATGGCATCGATCAGGCCCGCGAAGCCGTCGACGTTGAGGATCTCCCCTGGGGTCTGGGGCCACATGTCGATCTCCATGGCCGCGTCGTAGGAGTTGCCGATTCCCTCCTCCGTGGCGCCGGGCACCAGCGGGGCGGCGAACTCGATGTAGGTGTCCTTGCCCTGGATGAACAGCGCGTTCGCCTCGAGGTTGGCACAGGCGATCGCGGTCGCCAGGTCCTCGTGCTCGGCCCAGAACTCGCTCGTTCCGAAGTACACGTCGGAGGGGAAGTCCGGCACCAGCTCGGCCATGTACTGCACGAGCCGCAGATCGTCGGTCCGCTGGCTGATCTCGTACCAGTCCTCGAGGAACACCGTGGCCGCCTGCACGTTGTCGGTCAGCAGGGCCGCGGCCCGCTCGCCACTGCCGCCGATCTGCACGAACCGGGCGTCGGACTCGGGGTCGAGCCCGACGTTGCGCATGGTCATGCGCGTGAGCAGGGTGTCGAAGCCGGCGGGACCGGACATGGCGATGCTGGCGCCCTCGAGATCCTCGACGGACTCGATGTCGCTGCTGCCGATCAGCACGTAGTCCATGCGGCTGACGGGCGCGCCGATGGCGACGACCTCGGCGCCCTCGGCCGCGCCGAGCACGACCTCGTCGGCGCCGTGGGTGCCGGCATCGCTCTGGTCGGCGATCAGCGCCTGGATACCGGTGGTGGTGGTCAGCTCGATCACGTCCACCTCGGCGCCCCATTCCTCGAGCTTGTCGAAGACGTAGCGCGACCCGACGGTCAGCGATCCGGGCGGCGACGCCGTGATGCGAAGGGTCTCCCCGGACAGGTCGAAGCTGGGGCCGTCGGTCTCCGCCCCGCTCCCGTCCCCGGCCTCCTCCCCGGCGGCGGTGGTCGTCTCGTCATCGTCACCGCCGCACGCGGCCAGGACGAGCCCGGCGACAGCGATCATCGACACGGCGCGCAAGCCGCCGTGTCGCCTCCTGCGGATGATGGTTCTCATGTCTCCTGCTCCTTTGTCGCCGGTAGCCACCAGCGACGTCGTCTTCGCCCCGTCAGTCGTGCGGTGATCCCTCCTCGGTGCCCTCCCTCAGTGACCGAGGGGTCGTGACCCCGGCCATCACACCGTCTTCCACTCCTGGAAGTGCCGTTCGATGACCGCGAAGAGCTTCGTGAGGCCGATGCCGATCAACGGCAGCGGCAGAATTGCTGCCAGCAGCAGGTCGGTCCGGAACACGTTGCCGTACTCGACGATGAGCGCGCCGATGCCGCCCAGCCGCAGATACACCTCGGCGACCGCCATCCCGACCACACCGCGACCGATCCCGAGTCGCACGCCGGCCATGATGAACGGCACGGCCGCCGGGACGATGACCCGACGCAACAGCCCCAGCTCACCGGTGACACCGAAGGCTCGTGCGACGTCGATCAGGTGCTGCGGGGCGTCACGTACGCCGGCGTAGACATTGATGAGGATGGGGAAGAACGACGCCAGGAAGACGATCGTGACGCGGCCCGAGAGGCCGAAGCCGAACCAGACCAGGACCAGCGGGACCAGGGCGATGACCGGCGTGGCGTACAGCGCGTCGAGGAACGGCCGCAGCGTCCGGTCGGCCGTGCGGTAGCGGCCCGCCACGACGCCGAAGACGAAGCCGGTGACCAGCGCGAGCCCGAAGCCGATGAACAGCAGCCGGAGGCTGCCGGCGAGGGCAGTCTGCAACTCGCCGGTCGAGATCAGCCGGCCGACGCCGGCGAGCACGTCGCTGAGCGGTGGCAGGATCAGGTCGTTGCCGGTGCGCCCGTACAGCTCCCACGATCCGAGGACGAGGACGGCGAACCCGAGGTGCAGCAGCCACATCGGCGCACGCTGGAGCCCGGTGGTGTCCGCGGTGGTGTCTGGCACGGCGGCCACCTTCAGACGCCGCTCTGCGCGTCGGCTTCGACGTCGCTGCGCAGCATCTGCCAGATCTGGTGGCGGACATGGGCGAACCGATCTTCGGCACGCACGTCGTATTCCCAGCGCGGGCGGGGCAGGTCGACGTCGAGGATGTCGCGTACCCGGCCCGGTCCGCGGCTGAGGACCACGACGCGGTCGGCGAGCAGCACGGCCTCGTCGAGGTCGTGGGTCACGAAGACGACGGTCTTCTTCTGGTTGGTCCAGAGCTGGAGCAGCTGCTCCTGCATCAGCTCGCGTGTCTGCGCGTCGATGGCGCCGAACGGTTCGTCCATCAGCAGGACGTCGGCGTCGGTCGCCAGCGCCCGGGCCAGGCCGACCCGCTGCTGCATGCCGCCCGACAGCTGGTGCGGATGGCTGTCGTGAACACGGCTCAGCCCCACCATCGCCAGGAAGTGCTCGGCCCGCGCGGTCGCTTCGCTGTCGGGGACCTTGCGCACCGTGAGCGGGAACTTGACGTTTTCGATGACGGTCTTCCAGGGGAACAGCCCGAAGTGCTGGAACACGATCGCGCGATCCTGCCCGGGACCCTCGACCTGCTTGCCGTCGATCAGCACCTCGCCGCCGTCGGCCTGCTCGAGGCTGCCCAGGATGCGCAGCAACGTCGTCTTCCCGCAGCCGCTGGGGCCGATGACGGCGAGGAACTCGTTCTCACGGGCGCTGACGCTGAGCCCGTTGATGGCCTCGACCTCGTGGTCGACGCCGCGACTCTTCCATCGGAACACCTTGCGCAGGTCGCGTACCTCGAGCTTCATGCGGGTTGCCGTCGGTGCGGGTGTCTCGGTGCTCATCGCTGGTTCTCCGGCTCGAAGAGGTCCATGGCGGCGTGGAGCACCCAGGGATAGGTGCCGCAGCGGCACAGGTTCCCGGCCAGGACCTCGCGCGCCCGCTCGGTGTCGGCGTCCGGCTCCTCGTCCTTCAGTGCCCGCAGGGTCATCACCATGCCGGGGATGCAGAACGAGCACTGGTAGGCCTCGTGGTCGACGAAGGCCTGCTGCACCTCGTCGAGCTCACCGCCGGCGCACAGCCCCTCGCTGGTGCGGACTGCGCGTCCTTCCACCTGCTGGGTCAGCATCAGGCACGAGCTGACGGCCCGACCGTCGAGCTGGACGGTGCAGGTACCGCACACGCCGATCCCGCACGAACCTCGCACGCTGGTGCAGTCCAGCCGCTCGCGGAGGGTCTCGAGCAGGAGCTCGCCGGCGCGCACCTGCACGGTGCGGTCGTCGCCGTTGAGCTCGAGCCGCACGCTCACGTCGGTGTTCGGGGGCGCGCTCACGTCGGTGCTCCCTGGTCGGGGCTCGCGGTGCCGTCGGCCTCGGCGAGGGCACGCAGGATCCGTTCGGGGCTCAGCGGCACCTGCCGGATCCACACGCCGACGGCGTCGTGGATGGCGCTGGCGACGGCCGGCGGCACCGGGGGGATGGCCATCTCGCCGACGCCGTGGAGCTCGGCGTCGGGCTCGTCGCTCTCGACCACGACGCTGCCGATGTGTGGCGGCACGTCGAGGATGGACGGGATCATGTAGTCGGCGAGGTTGGGGTTGGTCGGCTGCCCGTCGGCGTAGATGAGCTCCTCGAACAGCGCCGGTCCGAGCCCCATCACGACGCAGCCGACGTTCTGCTGGTCGACCCGGGTCGGGCTGATGGCCCGGCCGGCATAGCAGGCGCCGACGGCCTCGACGATGCGGACGTGGCCGGTCTCGATGTCGACCTCGACCTCGACGGCAGCGGCACCCTGGTGCCAGTGGACCGTGGTCGAGCCCCGCACGTCCTGCGGGTCGGTCGCCCGCAGGCCGCCGGTGCTCTGGAAGACGCCGTGACCCTCGACCTGCTCGACACCGGCATCCCGGAGCACCTTGCCGTATGGCCGCCACGTGCCGTCGGGCCCCTCCAGTCCGCCGTCGCGGTGGCTGGCGTCGCCACCGGCGGCCCCGGCCCGCACCAGCTCGTCGATCTGGTCACGTAGCTTCTGGGCGGCGTCACGGATCGCGCTGCCCATCGAGGAGGTCGTGCGGCTGGACGCGGTGTTGGTGTCGAACGGGTCGTGGTCGGTGTCGACCGGATGCCGGGTGATGTCCTCGGGCGCGACATCGAGGGCCTCGGCGGCCAGCAGGACGAGGGTCGCGGACGCGCCCTGGCCCATCTCGGCGCTGGCGCTGTGCAGCGTGATGGTGCCGGCGGCGTCGAGGACGAGCCGTGCCTCCGACCGCGACGGCGTCAGCGTCGACTTGAGTGTCAGGCCGAGACCCTTCCCGCGACGACGGGACGGACCGCTGGGCGCACTCGTCTCGCCCCATCCGATCGCGGCGGCGGTCTCGCGCAGCAGCTCCTCGTAGTGCAGGTCGTGCATGATCTCGTGTGTGGCGTACTGGTCGCCGTCGCGCAGCATGTTGCGGCGTCGGATCTCGACGCGGTCGATGCCGAGATCGTGCGCGATCTCGTCGAGCTGCAGTTCGTAGGCGAGACAGAGCTGCCCGGTCATCGCACCACGGAAGGGCCCGGTCGGGACGGAGTTGGTGTAGGCGGCCCGCGAACGTGCCCGGACGTTGGGGATCCGGTAGGGCCCGGGCGCGCGGACCAGCGCCTGACCGGCGGCGTACGGGCTGGTCACGGCATAGGCGCCGGCGTTGTAGACGACGTCGATGTCGCGGCCGACGAGGTGGCCGTCGTCGTCGACCGCCGTCGCGATCCGCACCGTCGCGGCGTGGCGGCCGACGGTGGCGAACACCTCGTCGCGGTCGAGCACGATCCGCACCGGCCGACCGACGGCGCGCGCGGCGCAGGCCACCATCGGCTCGATCTTGATCTGTCCCTTCGAGCCGTAGGCGCCGCCGAGGTTGAGCACCCGGACGCTGACGTCGTCGGTGGCGAACATGCTCTGCAGCGCCGCCCGCACGACGTGGGGCGACTGGGTCGAGGACCACACCTCCAACCGGTCGTCGGTGGGCCACGCCGCGACGCAGACGTGGGGTTCCATCGGCACGTGGCTGCCGGTCGGGGTGTGGTAGGTGGCCCGATAGACGCGTGGGGCCGACGCGAACGCGGCGTCGACGTCGCCCAGGTGCAGGCGCCAGTCGCCGCACTCGTTGCCGGGGTGGGCGTCGTGCAGCTGTGGCGCGTCGGCGCCCAGCGCCGCCACGGCATCGATGACGTGGTCGAGTTCGTCGTAGTCGACGACGACCAGGTCGGCGGCGGCGTCGGCCTGCCAGCGTTCCTCGGCGACGACGATGGCCACCGGCTCGCCCACGTAGCGCACCTTGCCGATCGCCAGCACCGGCTGGTCGGGGCGGATGGCGCCGTACCACGGATCCATCGGCATGGCCTGCAGATCCGCGCCGGTGAGGACCGCGAGCACGCCCGGTTCCGCGAGCGCGTCCGCGACCTCGATCCCGGTGATGATCCCGTGTGGCACCAGCGACCGGACCACCTTGCCGTGCACCATGCCGTCGACGGTGTGGTCCAGCACCAGCGGCAGGGTGCCGGTGACCCGGGCGCGGGCGTCCGACAGGGCCCTGGTCAGCTCGCTCACTGCTCCACCTCGGGGCCGGCCAGTTGCGTCAGGGCGCGACGGACATGGACCTCGGCCATCCGGCGGCGGTACCAGGCCGACCCGCGCTGGTCGGCCATCGCCTCGATGCGGGCGCCGTACTGCGCGGCCACCTCGTCGATGGTCGCGGCGGTCATCGGCTGGCCGACGACCGCATCGGTGACGTCGGTGAAGCGCTGCGGGCGGGGCCCGGTGGCGCCGACGACGACGGCACACCGCTGCACGACACCCGCCGGGTCCGTCGACAGGGCCGCCGCCACGCCCACGCAGGGCCGGTCCTCGCTGGAACGCGACCGGTACTTGAGGTAGGTCGATCGCTGCCCGTGGCGGCGCGGCAGCCGCAGGCCGGTGATGATCTCGCCGTCCTCCAGGCTGGTGCTGTAGAAGCCGGTGATGAGGTCGCCGACGGGCACGTGGCGCGTGCCCGCGGGTCCATGGACGACCGCCTCGGCATCCAGGGCGACGAGCACCGACGGGGGGTCGCTGGCGTAGTCGGCCTCGGCGACGTTGCCGGCCACGGTGGCGGCGTTGCGGATCCGCACGTTGCCGACGACGTCGAAGGCCGTGGCGAGGGCGGGGAATTCGGCGCGGACGACGGGATGGCGGGCGGCATCCGTGATCGAGGTCGAGCCGCGGATGAGGACGTGGCCGGGCTCGACGTCGACGCCGACGAGGTGATCGAGCCCGGCGATCGACACGACACGGTCGAGTTCGACCAGCCGATGCTTGATCATCAGCACCAGGGCGGTGCCACCCGCGATGAGCCGCGTGCCGGAGGGATCGTCGGCAAGCAGGCGGCTCGCCTCGTCGATCGATTCGGCACGAACGAATTCCACGTCAGCCACCTTCTCCGACGGTCCGGGGGGATCCATCGGCCGTCACCACGTCGTTGGAGAGCCGCCCGATGCTCGCGACCTCGACCTCGACGGTCGCGCCGACCTCGACCGGGCCCGCGCCGCCGGGCGACCCCGTCAGCACGACGTCCCCCGGCTCGAGGGTCACCGAGCGGGTCAAGAACTCCAGGATCTCGCCGAATCCGAACAGCAGGTCGTCGGTGGCGCCGTCCTGGCGCAGCTCCCCGTCGACCCACGCCCGCACGGTGACCGGCGCGTCGAGATCGACGTCGGTCTCGATCCAGGGGCCAAGCGGGCACAGCGTGTCCGAGGACTTCGCCCGCCACCACTGGGCGTTGCCCTGCTGCCACGCCCGCACCGTCACGTCGTTGGCGTTGGTGACGCCCGCGACGTGGTCACGCCAGTCGCCCGCGGCGATCCGCGACGCCCGACGCGAGATCACCAGCGCGAGTTCCGCCTCGTAGTCGAGGTGATCGACGCCGGCCGGCAGCACGATGCCGGCCCGGTGCCCCACGACGGCGTTCGGCGCCTTGAGGAACACCCACGGCTCGGTCGGGTAGCTCTGGCCGCGCGCGTCGAGGTGGCTGCGGTAGTTGCGCCCGACCCCGAGCACCTTGGTCGGGGCACACGGTGCGGCGAGCTCGAGCTCGTCCACCGCACCGATCACGGTGCCCGACTCGCCCACGACCACGCCGTCGTCGCGCACCCGTGCCGCGCGTACGTCGCCAGGCCCCACCGCCACACGTACGAGTCGCGCCACGTCGCCTCCCAAGCGACTATCTACAATATATCTTCTACTCGTCGTGTCAAGAGGCGGTCTCGGCATGCTCGCCGCCGGCGGCTGGTGGGATGTCGGTTCACCGCGGTGCACGAGCCCGTCTCCAAGGCGATGTGCCCGTGGTGCGGCTGGAGTCCGATGACGGTGCAGCGTTGCAGACGCTGATGGAACGGTGCGTCGAGTACGCAGCCGTGACCTTTGGCCTGCCGCCGGGCCACGCGGACGCTCAGAGCCAGTTCCTGCGCCTTCGTGAAACCTGCGGCGCCCGTGTCTGCGCTGGAGCTTCCGCCGAGTTGTATCTCTCGGCACGTCATCGACCCGATTTCCCCTGCGGTGTTCGTCGATGACTGGCGAGCAGCTATCGAGGACGTCGAGGTCGTCGTCGTCGAGTCGGTGGGGCATGCCGGCCGGGAGGGGCTCACGGCCTGCCTGACGCATCTGACGACATCGAGGTGAGCGCCGTGAGTTACGGGGCAGGCGTTGCCGTGTCCGGTCCTGGCCGATGGGCTGCCGGGCGGATTCGCTCGGTGCTGCGATCAAGCTCGCGCTGGCCGCGGGTCTTCGCCCGCGACCTGGAAGCTGGGGGCGAACCGGAAGGCTGAGCCACTCCTGCCTGGTAGGTGTCAGCGCTGGCCGGTGGCATAGTTGTTCCTGGCAGCCCCGGTGAGTGCGACCCAGGGGGTCGCTGTGCTGATGGTGTCGCCCGATCAGGCTGGCGAAGACGGCGGGCGGGGTGGTCGAGGCGAAGTGCAGCAGGGCGGTGTTCCGGATCGCTCGGGCGCGATCCGGGGGTTGTGCCTGCGCCGCATGGAGTGAGGCGGGGTGCAGGTGGGTGCCGGCATCGTGCCGGTGAACAGCCACCGCCGGTCGGCGAGGATGCTCGCGGTCCCGGGCGGCTTGAGTACGGGGAGCGCGGTGAACAGCTCGTTGAGCGGAGGAATGCGCAGAGGCGCGGACGACGGCACCACGCCCGGCCACCACCAACCCTTGCGTCAGCCTGCGAGCGTGCGGTCCAGGAACGCGATGACGTCGGCAGTGACCTCGTCGCGGTTGGTCTCGTTGAGCACCTCGTGCCGGGCGCCGGGGTAGAGCTTCACCTCGACCTCGGTCAGGCCGGCCCGCCGGTAGTGCTCGGCCAGTGCCTCGAGGGTGGCGCCGCCCTGGGCGAGTGGGTCGTCCGAGCCGGACACGATTAGGATCGGCAGGTCGTCGCGGATCGCGGCGAGACGCTCGGGATCCGCCGCTGCCGCGAGGGTGTCGATCGCGCTCAGCGGTGGCGCCGGCCAACCACACGCCGGGTCGGCGACGTACGCATCGACCTCGGCGGTGTCCCGGCTCAGCCACTCGAAGCCGGTGCGGTGTTCGAACGGTGCGTTGAAGACGCTCAGGTCGGCCGGCTCGTCGGCCGCGAGCACCGGCACGAGCCAGCCCACCTCGGTACTTCCCGAGAGCACCACGGCATCGACGGCGTCGGCGTGGTCGAGCAGATGGTGCTGGGTGGCGAACGAGCCCATGCTGTGCCCGAACAATCCCAGCGGCAGGTCGGGTTCGTCCTTGCGGATGTGGGCGGTCAGGCGGGCGACGTCGTCGACCCAGCCGGTCCAGCCGTCCTCGCCCCAAGCGCCGTACCCGTCGGCGGCGCTGCGGCCAGAGCCGCGGGCGTCGGCCGCGTAGACGAGGTAGCCGGCGGCGGTCAGCGCCTCGGCGAAGCGGCGGTAGCGGCCGGCGTGCTCGGCGAGGCCGTGCTGCACCTGCACCACGGCCTTCGGTGGACCGTCGCGCGACCAGCGGTAGACGTACAACTGCTGCCCGTCACGGGTGCTGACCGTCGTCGTCGACTGCTCCACGCTCGTCCTCCCGGGCCCGGCTCATCGGGGTCCAACCGTAGACGCGGTTGGTGGCACCTCGTGTGCCAGCGGCGGTCATCGACCGCGCCGGGCTGGTTCCACCACCCGGGCGTCCGCAAGCGACTTTCGAGCTGGCGCAGCCGCTCAGCCGGTCGCCAGCCTCGCGGCGAGTTCTGCCGCTGCCTCGATGACCTCTGCCTGGTGCGGTTGGAGGTCCTGGCCGGCGAAGCCGCTGAAGATCGGGTCGAACGGGTCCTCGATGCCGGTTCGGTGACCGGAGAGGGCCTCGAGGACCGCCAGCCCGCAGAAAGGCACGTAGACGGGGCTGTAGCCGCCCTCATGGGTCATCATGATTCTGCCCCCGCACAACCGGTTGGCGGCATCCAGCAGGGAGTCTGTGAGCTGCCGGTAACCGCCGGCAGTCATCATCTGACGTGCCAACGGGTCGGCGGCGGAAGCGTCGAACCCGGACGCGACCAGGATGATCTCGGGCTCGAACGCGTCGAGGGCGGGGACGACGACCCGCTTGAAGACCTCGAGGTAGGCACCGACGCCTGAACCGGCGGGCAGCGGCACGTTTATCGCCGTACCCGAGCCCGCCCCGGCACCCTGCTCGTCCATGGCGCCGGAGTTGGGCGGGAAGACGTTGTCCTGGTGTACCGAGATGGTCAGCACGTCCGGATCTTCCCAGAAGGTCGCCTGTGTGCCGTTGCCGTGGTGTACGTCCCAATCGACCACCGCGATCCTCGAGGCCTGATCGGTCGCCTGTAGGTGGCGCGCGGCGATCGCCAGGTTGGAGAAGACACAGAAACCCATGCCCGTGTCGGGGGTCGCGTGATGCCCGGGTGGTCGGATGAGCGCGTAGGCGTTGGCGACCTCGCCAGACATCACCGCCTCCGCAGCGACGATGGCTCCACCCGCGGCCAGTCTGGCGATCTCGAACCCGCCGTGACCGAACGGGCTGAAACCGTCACCGGCGTCACCGCCCTTGGGCAGCTCGCTCTCCTCGCGGATGCGTTCCACGTGTTGCCGGGCGTGGACTCGCAGGAGTTCGTCGTCGGTCGCCGGCCGGGGCGAGAGCTGCACGAGGTGCTCCAGGAGCCCGCTCGCGCCGACCAGGGAGTTCATCCGGGTCTTGGTCTCCGCGTTCTCGAAGTGCTGCAGGGGCTGCAGTCCAGCCGCCGGATTCGCCGGGAACAGGCCCGTGTTCGTCCCCGTGTCGTGCCAGCCGAACAACTCGTGCCAGAGGTAACCGGTTGCCATGACTTCTCCCTCCCAAGGGAGTCTTCATCCAAGCAAACGACGACCTTTGCCGGCAGCGTCCGAGCGGAGCTGCTGCCCGAGCGTGCCGTCGCGTGGAGGGCGGTGGCTCGGTATGGTCGTGACCGAAGACGCCGAGGGAGCCCTCTCGAACCGAGGGCTGAGAACGCGCCGGGCGGGCGCCCTACCTCGGAACCTGATCCGGGTAATGCCGGCGGAGGGAGCGCGTCGTGGTGGCGACATCGTTCAGTGTGCTGTTGCTCGGCACTGTGC
>Ga0208490_100935_pt1 | contig 13278 bp, 16 predicted proteins | sample SubbioAug_CSWold_FD_184818 | JGI IMG/M metagenome (GOLD analysis project Ga0208490, IMG submission 184818) | Serpentinite rock and fluid subsurface biosphere microbial communities from McLaughlin Reserve, California, USA - CR11Aug_CSWold (SPAdes) | ecosystem: Environmental > Terrestrial > Deep...
CCCGCCGACGTCAGGTGGGGTCGGTCCGGTCGTCCGGTGCGAGCGCCATGCCGGCCAGCGCCGCGACGGCGCCGGCGACCGCGACGGCGATCGCCGCGACGGTGACGCCCCGGTCGAGCGCGTCCGGCGCCGTCGTGGGCAGCACCGGGTTGGTCAGCACGCCGAAGCGGAGCAGGCCCCACGCGCCCAGCACCGAGGCGAGGGCGGCGAGCGCGAGCGGGCGTACGCGCTCGGGGAGCGCCACGGCGGCCACGCCGGCGGCGATCGCCGTCCCGGCCGCGACCACGGGCAGCGGCGAGGCGCCGGCGCCGTCGGGTGCCAGGTCGTAGGTCGACCACGCCACCCACGCGGCGCCGATGGCGACGGCGGTCCCGAGGACGGCGAGCGGGAGCGTGCGGCGCCGCAGCGCCACGACACCCATCGCGGCCAGCACGGCGCCACCGGCCAGCCACGGCAGCGGGGACACGTCCTCGACGTACTCGGTCTCGCCGAGCACCGACACCGGCTGGCCGTCGACCACCAGCTCCACCGGACCGCTCCAGTCGAAGGTGTCCCCGCGAGCCACGTGCGGCGGCGCCCCCGGCGCCATCCAGTGGATCCGGTGGTCGTGCCAGGCGTAGGCGCCGCCGCCGGCCACGCGCTCCCACTCCGGCTCGAGCTCGGTGGGGTCGGCGCCGACCAGCTCGGGCGGCAGGTCGACCGCCGCGTAGCGGTCGTCGTTCAGGTAGCTGGCGGGGGAGCGGGTGTTGCGCTCGACGGTGCCGTCGGCGAGCACCCGCAGGTACTCCTCGCCCTCGTACCCGAGGACCACCACCTCGACGCCCCGCTCGACGGCGAGCGACAGGAACGAGTCGCCGCCGACCACCTCGACCGACACGCCCGGCACGTCGGGCTCGACGGCCGTCACCCGGGAGCGGTGGTCGCCCGGGGCCGGCGGGTCGGCCGCGGCCGGGCTGGCGCCGAGCACCACCCCGACCGCGGCCAGCCAGGCGGCACGCGCCACGAGGCGGGGGGCGCCCAGGCGGTGCCGCCGCCGCATCAGCGGGTCGCCTTGCGGGCGGTGACGAACCCGGCGGCCCCGGCGACCAGGCCGAAGGCGCCGAGGACCAAGGCGACGATCGTCAGGGCGTCGGTGCCGTCGTCGGCGTCGCTCGTCGAGGAGGCGAGCTCGGCGTCCGGGTCGGACGGCTCGTCGGCGGCATCGGCGCTCGTGGCCTCCGCCTCGACGCCGTCGTCGTCGGCCGCTCCGTCGGTCGCCTCGTCGGTCGCGTCGCCGTCGGTGCCGGTCGAGCCGCGCCCGTGGCCGCCGCCCCCGCCCTCGGTCACCCGGATCGCCGGCGCCGGCCGCTCGAGCTCGGCGCCGTCGTCACCGTCGGCCGGGATCTCGATCCACGCGGTCTCGCCCTCCTCGCACACCTGGACGGTGGGGAAGTAGAGGGTCACGCCGGCGGCCTCCTCGGGGATCCGCACGGACACGTCGAAGGAGTCGCGGTAGCCGTCGAGGAGGGGCTCGGTCGCGGTGTAGGTGATGACGGTCTCCCGCTCGGTGATCTGCTCGCCGTGCGGGCCCGTGACCGGCTCGGCGAGCGGCTCGGTGGTGACCTCCACGTCGTAGAAGGGGTTGCGGGCGGGGGTGACGTTCAGGATCTGCTCGGGCACCTGGATCTCCAGGGCCGTGGTGGGTGAGCCGTCGCAGCCGTGCCCGTTCTGGAACGTGAGCACCGTGTACTCGCCGGGGGCGTGCTCGGGCTGCTCGATGGTGACGTGGGCGCCGGCGGGGGTGGCGCCGAGCGCGAGGGCGGTGGCGGCGAGGGCGCTGCCAGCCAGGAGGGTTCGGGTTGGCATGGGTGGATCTCCTTGTTCTGCTTGGAACGGATGTCGCTCAGCCGACGAGGACGTCGGCGGTCGCGGAGGCTTCGGTGAAGCGGTCGAGGCGCACGACGACGGTGACCTCCCAGCGCCCGCTGCTCACCAGCTCGGTCCCGTCCCACTGGTAGTGGGCGGGGCCGGCACGGAACGGCTCGCGGGTGATGGGTCCGATCCCGTCGCCGGGCTTGCGGAGCTCGAGGCGCACGTCCGGGTCCAGCTCGGCCGAGCGCCTCCGGGGGTCGTACAGGTACAGGTGCACCGAGTTGCGCCCGGTGCGGTTGGGGTCGACGACGAGCTGGACCTGCAGGTCGTCGCCCAGGTCGAGGACCTCGGCGTGGATGCGACTGATCGACGCGCGGGCCGGCGTGACGTCGACCAGCACCGCGGTCATGGCCACCGCGACGGCGACGCCCACCAGCTCGAGCCCGATGGTGCGCGACAGGCGCCGGCCGGCCCGGGGGTCGTCCGGGTGGGCCACCGCCGCCGGCACGAGCCGGAAGTGGTTGTACGCGCCGAGGAGGGCGACGACCCCGACCGTGGCGACCTTGGCCAGCAGCAGCTGGCCGTAGCCGGTGCTGGTCAGGACGTCGACCGAGCGGACCTGGGTCCACGACAGGGCGGCGCCGGCGACGCCGACGAGCACGATCGCCGCCGTGGCGACCGACGAGAAGCGTCCCGTCACCCGGGCCTGCGTCGCCGGGTCGTCGATCCGGCGACGGCCGAGGAGCAGGAACGCCAGGCCCCCGGTCCAGACCGCGGCCGCCGCGACGTGCACGGCATCGGCCACGCTCGCCACCAGGACGTCGTCGACGCGGGTGTGCCCGACGAGCGGGAACGAGGCGACGACGGCGACCGAGCCGACCACGGCCAGGGCGGGCAGCCGGCGGGCGGTGGCGGCGACGAGCAGCAGGCCACCGACGCCGAGGACCACCGAGGGACCCCACCCGTCGCGCAGCACCGCTCGCAGCACACCGTCCTGGACGATGGCCCTGGCGCCCTGGCCGGTGGCCAGCGCCGCCTGGACGGGCACGGCCAGGACCATGCCGACGACGCCGACCACCACGCCGGCGCGCAGCAGCCCGTCGGCCCACGCCCCGGCGTCGCGGTGGCACAGCGCCAGGAACGCCACGCCGCCGACGGCCACCAGCGCGCCGGCCATCGCCAGCCAGCGGTCCACCCGCTGGGCGGTCTCCCAGCCCCGGCCGTCGTCCTCGGCGATGAGCCGGTCGAGCCCGGACGCGTCCACGCCCTCGCCCACCGTGAACGTGAAGCCGCCCTGGATGGGGTGGCCGTCGGACGACACCACGCGGTAGCTGGCCACGTAGGCCCCGTCGGCGAGCGGGCCGACGTCCACCGCGACGGTGCGGTCGACGACGCGGACCGCGCCCTCGTCCACGCGCGTGCCGTCCGCGTCGAACACCTGCAGGCCGCCGAGGTCGGCGGACACGGGCTCGTTGAACTCGAGGACGACCTCCTCGGGCGCGCGCTCGAGGGCGGCGCCGTCGCCGGGCGAGGTCGAGACCAGCACGGCGTGCGCGCCGGCCGGCGTCGCCGGCAGCACGACGAGCAGGAGCAGGAGGGCGACGAAGGCGCGCCTCGCGGGTGGTCGCACGGGGCTCCGATCGGGTCGGTGGGACCGACCCGTGGGCACCCCGCCCGTCAGGTGGGGCGGGTCACGGACCGGTCAGCGGCAACGGGACGGCGCGCCGGGGCGGCCCCCGCCGGGCGGGGAGCAGCGCGACCATCGGGAGACCCGGGACCAGCTGGCGACCGGGCACCCGCGCCGGGCGAGCCGGTGCGGCGGCCGGCCGGGGGCGGGCGCCGGCGGCGAGGCGCCGGACGACCCGTGCGGTGTGGTGCACCAGGCGCAGGGCGACCCATGCCACGACCACCTGGGCGAGCACGCCGAACCAGACGCCGCGCTCGGTGAGGACGTCGACCGGCGCTCCCGGCCCGGGGATGCGCTCGAGCACCTCCTGGACGCCGAAGAGGGCGATCTGGAGGGACGCGAGCTGGACCACGGTCGGCGCGTCGCCGAGCCGGCGGACGGTGCGGACCGCGATGGCCATGACGGCGAGCAGGCCGAGGGGCAGCACCACCGTGCCGACGTCGCCGAGGTACTCGTGCCCGGCGAGGGCGGCGGCGCGGTCAGACCCGGTGGGGTGGGCGATCGCGTAGCCGAGCAGGTGGCCGACGACGACGCCCGCGGTGGCGAGCAGCCAGAGGCTCGTCCGGCGGGGCACCCGCGCGAGCGTACGCGCCACCCGGCTCGCGGCTGCCACCGAGGTCGAGGGCCTTGCCGAGCTCGACGCCGAGGCCGATCAGCGCGCCCACCGCCCACACCACGATCAGGAGCCGCAGCCCGAGCCGAGCGAGGTCGTCGACGTCGAAGGGGAAGACGACCCACACCCGCTGGGCGACGAGGATCGAGACCGCGTGCAGCCCGGCCTGGCCGAGGTGGCGCCACCAGGGCGGGTCGCGCCAGGCCCACGTGACGTTGACGGCCACGGTGGCCCACAGGGAGGCCGTGACCCACGAGAGGACGTCGCCGTACGCCCCGCTGAACAGGCCGGGGAACCACTCGTCGACCCGCGACGCCGCCCACACGAGCACGACGTTGACCAGCGCGGCGACGAGGTAGCCGACGCGCCGACCGACCGACGGGGTGCTCCGCTCCGAGCCCATGGTCCGACCTCCTGTCGACCTCATCGTCCGCCGGCGCCCGGCCGCAGGCCAGGGCCGGACGTCCCTTCGCGCCCGACGCCGGACCGGTCGCCCGGCTTCGCCGGGGCGCGGCGAACCCTTCTCGCCCAGGTGCCACGGGGCGCGCAGCAGCGTGCCCGGGACGCGTGGGGTCTCCGGGCACGCCGGCGGGGCCGGGGCTGGTTCCCTGGGAGATCGGACCGCCGACCCGAGGTCAGCGGGCGAGGGTGAACAGGTCGCCCTGCTCGGGCTCGGGCGACGGCGGAGGCGCCGGTCCGACCCGAGCGGCCGACGGCTCGGCACCCGGCGGGGACCGGTCGGGTGGTTCCCAGTCCCGCCCGTCCCGGGTGACGAAGCGCTTCCGGCCGATGGGCCCGACGAAGCGCAGGTCGTGGCGGGTCTTGAGGTCGTGGCAGTGCCAGCAGGCCCAGGACAGGTCCTCGGTGCGGGTGTCGTGGGTGAGGGCCCAACCTTCGTTGTGGTCGATGTCGAGCAGGTGGGTCGACCCGCACCGCTCGCAGCGGCAGCCCCGGGCCTCGAGGGCGGTGCGCTGCCGGGCGGTGACCTGGCGACCGAGGTGGGTGACGTTGCGGACGTCCTCGCCCTGCTCGAACACCAGCGTGAGGAACGCATCGGACAGCAGGCGCCGGACGGCCGATACCGACACGGGGCCGACCCCGGCGATCTCGCAGACCTCGTCGCCCTCGACCCACCCGCGGTTGAGCGCCTCGACGTCGATGCGGGCGATGACCTTCTTCTCCGGCCGCACCGCCTGCCGGCCCGGTGCGCCCGACGAGCCCGAACCGGGCCGGGATCCGTCGGCGGGCTCGGACAGGAGCAGGTCGACCACCACGTCGGCGGCGTAGGCCTCGACCGGCTCCATGCGCCCCGCGTGCCGGGCATCGGCGAAGGCCCGGTCGATCAGCGGCTTCATGCGGGCATCGACCTCGCGGAGCCGGTCGGCCGGGACCCGCAGCAGCAGGTTGCCCATGCCGTCGGCGTCGTCCCACCGGCGCACGCCGCGCTGGCGGTGCAGCCGCCGGGCCCGCTCCTCCCGGTCGCGGTCGGCCTTGGCCTTCTCCTCGGCCACCTTGCGGCGCAGGTCGTGCAGGGGCTGGCGCCGGGCGGTGTCGAGCAGCTCGTCCTCGACCTCGGGCGCGGCATCGGCGCCCTCGGAGACCTCGTCGGCCTGCTCGGGCGACAGGTCGCCCCCGCGGACCGCGTCGTCGGTCTTGGGCTGCGAGCGCAGGCGCTTCGACGTCGACAGCTTCCGGCGCGCCGAACGCGTGCCGGTGCCGGTCTTGCGGGCGAGGTCGTCCTCGGGGGAGCGGGCGCCGTTGCGCTTCCACGCACCGGCCTCCTCGTAGCGCGACGCCATGCGCAGCACGGCGCCGCCGCTGAGGCGGTCGAGCGACGTCAGCGCGTCGAACACCGCCGGCACCTCGACCAGGGAGATGGCCTCCGGCTCCAGCCGGCCGCACAGCTCGCGCGCCCGTGCGACGAGGTCGAGCACCTCCGCTGCCGTGGCCGGTCCCCCTTGCATGCCGCCCAGCATAGGGTGAACGTACGTTCGAGCGCAACCGGAATGTCCGATTTCCTCCGCAAGGTCTCGGGAGGCCCGACGCGCCAGGTGGGACCCGCCGGATCCTGTGGCAGGCTCGACCCATGGCCCGCCGCCGACAGACGAGCTCGCGCCGCTACCCCCGGACGGCCCGGCTGAACGAGCTGGTGCGGGAGATCGTGGCCGAGGAGCTCGAGCGCATCGACGACGAGCGCCTCGGGTTCTTCACGGTCACCGCCGTGGAGGTCGACCCCGGCCTCGAGCACGCCAAGGTCCACTGGTCCGACCTGGGCGCGGCCGACGAGGTCGTCCTCGAGGTGCTCGAGGAGCACCGGGCCCGCCTGCAGGCGGCGGTCAACCGTCAGACCCACATGCGGCGCACGCCGGTGCTGTCCTTCCACGCCGACGAGGTCTCCCGCTCGGCCACCCGCATCGAGGAGATCCTGCGCGACCTCGACGGGAACGGGTCCGCCGAGGCCGGCGACGAACCCGACGGCGAGGCCTGAGATGGCCGAACTCGATCCCTCACGCGCCGGCCCCCGGCGCGCCGTGGGTCGAGAACGCAACAGCACGGTCGCCGAGGTCGCCGAGGTGCTGGACGCCGCCGGCTCCCTCGCGCTCGCCTGCCACCACCACCCCGACGGCGACGCGCTGGGGTCGATGCTCGCCATGCACCTGCTGTGCGAGGCGAACGGCACGCCGTCGGTGGCGTCGTGGCCGAACCCGTGGGTGGTGGCCCCCCACTACCAGTTCCTCCCCGGCCTCGACCGCTGCGTCGCGCCCGAGCAGTTCCCCGGGGAGCCCGAGGTGCTGGTCACCTTCGACCTCGGACGGGTCGAGCGCCTCGGCGACCTGGCGCCGAGCGCCGAGCGGGCCGGGGCCGTCGTCGTGCTCGACCACCATCCCGACAACCAGCGCTTCGGCACCCACAACCTGGTCGACGAGTCGGCCGCCGCCACCGCCGTGCTCGTCCGCCAGCTCGCCGCGGAGCTCGGCTGGCCGCTCACCGCCGACGTCGCCCTGTGCCTCTACGTGGGCCTGGTCACCGACACCGGCCGCTTCCGCTACCCGAACACCACCCCGGACGTGTTCCACCTCGCCGAGGAGCTGGCCGAGTTCGACCTGCCCATCGCCCGCATCACCCGCGAGCTGTTCGAGAAGCACCGCTTCCAGTACGTGCAGCTGCTGTCGATGGCCCTGGCCCGCACCGAGCTCGACCCCGACCTGCGCTTCGTCGTCGCCTGGCTCACCGAGCAGGACCTGGCCGACTTCGACGTGAGCTTCGAGGAGACCGAGGGCTTCATCGACCACGTCCGGGCCTGCCAGGAGGCCGAGGTGGCCTGCGTGCTGCGGGAGGCCCCGGGGGAGGGGCTGCGGGTGTCGCTGCGCTCCACGGGCGCCACCGACGTCTCCGCCATCGCCGCGCAGCTCGGCGGCGGGGGCCACTCGTTCATGGCCGGGTTCTCCTCCGACCGCCCGATCCGCGAGGTCATCGACCAGGTGCGGGCGCTGCTGCCCGCCCCGGCGACCCCGTGAGCCGCACGAAGCCCAGCCCCTGGAACGGCCTCGTCCTGGTCGACAAGGAGCCGGGCTGGACCAGCCACGACGTGGTCGCCAAGGCGCGGGGCGTGCTCGGCACCCGCAAGGTCGGCCACGCCGGCACGCTCGACCCGCCGGCCACCGGCCTGCTGCTCGTGGGCGTCGGCACCATGACCCGCCTGCTGCGCTACCTCACCGCCCTGCCCAAGACGTACGTGGGCGAGGTCGTGCTGGGCTCCGAGACCGACACGCTCGACGACACCGGCGTCGTGACGGCGACCCACGACATGGCCGGCGTGACGCTGGCCGACGTGCGGCGCGCCGCCGAGGACCTGACCGGCGACATCCTCCAGGTGCCGCCGATGGTCTCGGCCGTGAAGGTCGACGGCAGGCGCCTGCACGAGCTGGCCCGGGAGGGCAAGGAGGTCGAGCGGGTGGCCCGCCCGGTGACCATCCACGCCTTCCGGGTGGACGAGCCGGTGGCCGACGGCGTCTTCCCGGTCGAGGTCACCTGCTCGTCGGGCACCTACATCCGCACCCTGGCTGCCGACCTCGGGGCGGCGCTGGGCGGTGGCGCCCACCTGCGGAACCTGCGCCGCACGAGCGCCGGCTCGTTCCGGGTCGAGGACGCCCACCGCATCGGTGAGGTGGACCCCGAGCGCGACGTCATCCCGCCGGCGCAGGCCCTGTGCGACCTGCCCACCGTGGTGGTCGACGTCCCCACCGCCGTCGACGTCGGCCACGGCAAGCCCCTGCACCGCTCCCAGCTCGGCATCCCCGAGGAGCACCCGGGCCCGTGGGCGGTGGAGGCCCAGGACGGGGTCCTGCTGGCGGTGTACGTCCCCCACCGGGAGGGGACGATCAAGCCCGAGGTGGTCCTGGCGAAGGTCGACGAGGTCAGGCCGGGCTGAGGATCTGCTCGTGGAGGACATCGGGCGCGAGGTCTGCGCCGTTCGGCCACACGATCGTGCCGAGCTCCGGATCGACGAAGACGCGGGCGAAGTAGGCCACGTCACGCAGCGGCAGGAAGACCGGACCGAGCTCGCCGTCGAAGCGATCGGAGAGGTCCACATCGCCGACCAGACCGTCGGCGAAGGAGAGCCGAAGGCGGAACCCGCCGAGGTGTTCGACGGCTGTGATCTCGTACGGAGCACTCATGGCAGTGGGTCGATGCTAGCGAGAGGCTCCTGTCGCTCGGCTCGTTCCCAGTCGAGCAGCAGCTCGTCCCGATGGAGGTCTGCCCACTCCCGAACGAGACCCAGCGCCCGCCGCGGAAGCTCGCCGTGCAGGATGTCGCCCGTCAGGATCGCGATCTGCGCCTCATGGCCGCCGTACTTCGCATGGAAGTGCGGAGGCGGGTAATCGTCGAAGTACATGGCGATGACGATCCCGTAGAACGCTGAGATCCGAGGCATCGAAGGGACCGTATTCACGAGGTACGACAACAACGCCGTGACCGACGGCGTCTTCCCGATCGAGGTCACCTGCTCGTCGGGCACCTACATCCGCACGCTGGCCGCCGACCTCGGGACAGCGCGTGGTGGTCGACGTGCCCACGGCTGTCGACGTCGGCCACGGCAAGCCGCTGCACCGCTCCCAGCTCGGCATCCCCGAGGAGCACCCGGGCCCCTGGGCGGTGGAGGCCCAGGACGGGGTCCTGCTGGCGGTGTACGTCCCCCACCGGGAGGGGACGATCAAGCCCGAGGTGGTCATCCCCCCGCACTGACGGCCGCGCGCGGGGGGTCAGCGCTGACGGGTCTTTGGTGCGTGCCTCGGGTCGGTGGGCCCGCGACAATGGCCCCCATGGCACCGTTCGAGCTGAACGAGGACGCAGTCGCCGAGCTGTGCCGGTTGTTCGGTGTCCGCCGGCTGTCGATCTTCGGTTCCGCGACCACGCCCAGGTTCGATGATGCGACGAGTGATGTCGACTTCATCGTCGAGTTCGACGACACGGTGCTCAGCGCATTCGATGCGTACTTCGGGTTCAAGGAAGCCCTCGAAGGCCTGGTCGGTCGGCCGGTCGACCTCGTGATGGCCAAGGCGCTCGAGAACCCGTACTTCGCCGAGTCGGTGGAACGTTCGCGTCGAGACCTCTATGCGGCCTGACTCCCGAGCGCTCCTCTGGGACGCTCGCCGGGCGGCGCAGCTCGTGGAGGACACGTCCACGAGCGGAGCTGGGAGGACTACCGCGACGACGCCCTGCTCCGATCGGCGGTGGAGCGACAGTTCGAGATCATCGGTGAGGCGTTCAACCGATCGTCGAAGATCGACGGCGAGACCGCAGAGGGCATCGAGGATCTCCCGAGGATCGTCGCCTTTCGCAACGTCCTCATCCACGGATACGCCACCGTCGACGACGCCATCGTCTGGGAGGCGGCGACGACCCGGCTGAGGTCACTCGTTGATCGCATCACCGCGTTGCTCGGTGACGTGTGACGACACGGGCGTCGTGACGGCGACCCACGACATGGCCGGGCGTGTCGCTGGCCGAGCCCGTGGCGACTGCGTCTTCCCGGTCGAGGTCACCTGCTCGTCGGGCACCTTCATCCGCACGCTGGCCGCCGACCCCGGGACGGGCTGGGCGGTGGCGCCCACCTGCGGAACCTGCGCGACGATCGAGCCCGAGGTGGTCGTGGCCAGGGGTCAGGCCAGGCTGAGCACCTGCTCGTCCGGATGGATCGCTGCCCACTCGCGAACTCACGCAGGGGTCAGGCGCTGCGCTTGTGGGCGTACATGGCCAGGTCGGCGCGGTGGAACACGTCGCGAAGCCGCTCGCCCGGCGCCTGCGTGGCGACGCCCACCGACGCCTCGATGCCCGACCCCTCGAAGCTCCTCCGGATCCGGTCCGCGACGGACGCGGCGTCGTCGACGAGGTCGACGACCAGTACGGCGAACTCGTCCCCGCCGATGCGGGCCACGACATCGGAGCCGCGGAACAGGCTGGTGAGCACGTTCGCGGATCGGCGGATGAGCAGGTCGCCGGCGAGGTGGCCCTGCTCGTCGTTGATGCGCTTGAGCCCGTCGAGGTCCACGACCGCCATCGCCGCCCGCGCCTCGCTCCGGTCGGTGCGGGCCTCCTCACGGTCCACCGCGTCGTCCCAACCCCGCCGGTTGTGCAGCCCCGTCAGGTGGTCGCGGTGGGCTGCCTGCTCGGCGTCGAGGGCGCTCTTGCGCGCCCGCCGGGCCGAGAGCTCGCTGGCGACGATGGCGTCGTAGGCCACCAGCAGCGCCTCGAGGGCGAGCCTGGCCTCCGGGGCGGGCTCGGGGCGGTCGCTCTCCTCGATGATCGCCACCACCTGGCCGTCGACGTCGATGATCGGGACGTAGCCGCTCGGCGGGAGCTCCTGCTCGGCGACCTCGGTGACGATGGTCCACCGCCCACCGGACCGCTCGACCACCTGCACGATCGCCTCGAGCAGCCGACCCAGCGCGCTGGCGCCGACCCGCTCGTGGATCGGCGGCCGCAGCGCCCGCCGCGTCGACCGATCCGCTGCGTCAGGCCCGTCTCGAAGGCTCATGGGGGAGACGATTCGCTGCGGCGATCGGTACTCCTGTCCGCATGTGAGGAAATTCTCAAGCTCGCCAGGGGTCAGGAGCCAGCGTTCAGGGAGTCCACCCGGTCCCGTAGGGGTAGCGCACCGGCGCCCTCCGTGGTCTCCCCGGATCGCTGCACGGTGGGGGCGAGGTAAGCGTCGGTCGGCCGAGGCACGGATCGAATGGCTCCTGGGAGAGATCCGCACCCTCGGTGACTGGGTCACACGCACCATAGCGATCGCGGTACGCAGCGTGGCAGAATGAGCAGGTCCGGAAGTCGTGCGACACGGTGCCAGCTAGGCGCAGGACGTACGATCTGCCGGTGCGGGAAGGAAGGGCAGCGGTGCGACGGAGCGGGACCAAGCGAGAGGGCGGCGCGTCGCTCGTCGAGTTCGCGCTCATCGCCCCGCTTCTGTTCGCGCTGATTTTCGGGATGCTGACCGGTGGACTCGCGCTGAGTCGGAAGAACTCGATGACGAATGCAGTCCGGGAGGCGGCGAGGTTTGGGGCGACCCTGCAGGAGAGCTCTGGTTGGGCCGGATTCGTCCAAGCCCGAGCGGTCGAGCTTTCCGGCGGCGACCTTACGACCGGGGAAGTGTGTGTCAAGTTGATCCGCCGCGTGTCCGGGGCCGAGGTCGTAAGGCAGCAGACCAGCTGCACCCTGCCGTCGACAGTTGAGCCAGGAACGACAAGCGTTCCTGAGGGGCAGTGCGCAGTAAAGGTCTGGGCTCGCGACACCGCCGAGTTCAACGCCATCTTCTTCTCACGGCCCCTTCCCTTGGACGCGGCCTCAATCAACCGTTACGAACGCAGCGGGAGTCCGGCGACGTGCGCGTAGCTCGCAGAGAACGGGGCGCGACGCTAGTTCTTTTCGCGCTATTGATCAGTGTCCTGGTCCTCATCGTGGCGTTGGTCATCGACCTGAGCTTTGTTCGGAACACGAGGCAGGACTCGAAGTCGGTCTCTGACACCGCCACGAGCGCCGGTGCCCAAGCTCTCGCTTCCGACGGGGTTCCTCGGCCGTGGCGGGGCGTGTGCGCAGCGTTCGACTACGTACGTGCAAACGAACCTTCGAGGACGTTCGCCGTGACCTACCGAGACGGGGCGGGGAACGCCGTGACTGGCAACCCGTGCAGTCCGCCGCTGTCACAGGCATGCATTGCAAACACGCCGACCTCTTGGGCGTGGCTTCGGGCGTCCGACGGTGGTTATGTCGTTGATATCCGCTCCGGTTACCGGACGCCCGACTCGGCCTTTCCCGAGGACACGGCCGCGTACACCGGTGACAACGGGACCGCAGCAGAGGGATTCTGTGATCAGCTCGCAGTGATCATCGGGCAGATTGATCCCGCGTTCTTTGGAGGGATTGCAGGGCGGTCGGAGTACGCAACTGCGATCAGGACCGTCGGCCGAGTCACGATCGAACAGCAGAGTCTCGGGGTGCCAGCGTTCCTCATGCTCGAGCGTCGCAAGTGTGACGTGCTCTCGCAGAGCGTGGGTGCCAGCGAGGGTGGCATCATCGTCGAGCCAGCATCTGCGACGGAGCCGGGGATCATCCACGTGGATAGTTCAGGCGAGGATGCATCCTGCGGTGGCGGTGCCGCTGGAAACGTCACCCTTTACAGCAGTGAGCTTGGTTCTTCACCCAAGCGCCCTGGAGTCATCGCGAAAGCGACTCCGGATGGGACCATCCCCGGAATTATCGCTCTCCGCGCCCTCGGCGTAGGCAATATCGACAATGCGTACGAGAGTGCAGCTGGGGTGTCACCCACGCCGAAAGCGGGAGGGGTGACCTCTCGTGAACCTGTAGATACGAAGTACAACCCGTCCTCAGCGCCGACCATCCGCAATTTGCACCTTTCGGCCCGAGCCTTAGCAACCAGGACTTCCGCGCCGGACACATCTTGGAGGACGATCGCGGGGGCTCAGTGTTCCGGACTAACCGGCGCGCTGCTCGACGCCAAGATATTCATGGCTCTCCGAGCACATCCGTGGGTCAGCCACGGCCGGGTAGGGGTGGGCAGTGGCCGCCTCGGTCGAGGAGGCAGAGGGCGATGAGGTTGTCGGTGGAG
>Ga0208490_100936_pt1 | contig 13275 bp, 16 predicted proteins | sample SubbioAug_CSWold_FD_184818 | JGI IMG/M metagenome (GOLD analysis project Ga0208490, IMG submission 184818) | Serpentinite rock and fluid subsurface biosphere microbial communities from McLaughlin Reserve, California, USA - CR11Aug_CSWold (SPAdes) | ecosystem: Environmental > Terrestrial > Deep...
GACCTACTTCGGCCGCTACGAGATGACCTCCCAGTTCGAGGGCGCCGAGCGCATCGCCGACAAGTGGGGCATCTCCCGCGAGGACACCGACGCCTTCGGCCTGCGCTCCCAGCAGCTGGCCGCCCGGGCCTGGGCCGAGGACCGCTTCGCCACCCAGATCGTGCCGGTCACCGCGCACGACGCCGACGAGGAGGGCAACCTGCTCGACAGCACCCACACCGTCACCCGTGACGAGGGCCTGCGCGAGACCAGCCTCGAGAAGCTCGGCACGCTCAAGCCCGTCGCCCGTCCCGACGGCGTGCACACCGCCGGCTCGTCCTCGCAGATCTCCGACGGCGCCGCCGCCGTCCTGTTGATGACCGCCGACAAGGCCAAGGCCCTCGGCCTCACGCCCAAGGCCCGCATCGTCGACACCTGCAACGTGGGCGTCGATCCGGTGCTCATGCTCACCGGCCCCATCGATGCCACGTCGCACCTGCTCAAGCGCACGGGCATGAAGATGTCCGACATCGACGTCACCGAGATCAACGAGGCCTTCGCCTCGGTCGTGCTGTCGTGGGTCAAGGAGCACAACCCCGACATGGACACCGTCAACCCCAACGGTGGGGCCATCGCCCTCGGTCACCCCCTCGGCGGCACCGGCGCCGTCCTGTTGACCAAGGCCCTCCACGAGCTCGAGCGCACCGACAAGTCCACCGGGCTCGTCACCATGTGCTGCGGTGGCGGTCTCGGCACCGGCACCATCATCGAGCGCATCTAGGTCCGACCCGCCGTCGCGGCCTCACTTCCCCCTCCCGGCGCCCGGCGCCGCTCCCACCCCGGAGGACATCGTGAGGATCCGCGCCACCGTCGTCGTGCTCGCGGCCGCCAGCTCGCTGGCGGCCGCCTGCGCGCCTCCTGCACCCGGCAGCGGGCCACCCGCCGACGGCGATGCCGTGGTCACCCACGTCGTCGACGGCGACACGCTCGACGTCGCCATCGGCGGCACCGAGGAGCGCATCCGGCTCCTCGGCATCGACACGCCCGAGACCGTGGCACCCGACCGACCGGTGCAGTGCTACGGCGCCGAGGCCTCCGCCTACCTGGAGAGCCTGGTCCCCGTGGGCACGCCGGTGCGGCTCGAGCGCGATGCCGTCGCCCGTGACCGCTTCGGCCGCCTGCTCGCCTACGTCTACCGCGCCGAGGACGACCTGCTCGTCAACCTCGCCCTCGTCGAGCAGGGCTACGCCGACGCCGTCACCTACGGCGACAACGAGGCCCTGTACCCCCAGCTCGTCGCAGCGAAGTCCCGGGCGCGCGACGGTGGCCGGGGGCTCTGGGGTGTCTGCGGCGGCCCCGATGTCGACATCGAGCCTCCCCCCGGTCACTAGCGTCTGGCCCGTGCCGACCCTCGCCGAGCGCCTCGGGCATCCGCCCGACGCCCGCTTGCTCATCGTGAACTGCGACGACCTCGGGTTCTGCCACGCGGCCAGCCACGGCGTCTACCGCGCCCTGCGCGACGGCATCGGCACCAGCGCCTCGATCATGATCCCGTGCCCGTGGGCCCGGGAGGCGGCCAGCCACTACCGGGGCGAGGACGTCGGCGTGCACCTCACCCTCACCGCCGAGCACGACCTGTACCGCTGGGGGCCGATCACCCACGCCCCGTCCCTGCTCGACGGCGACGGCGGCTTCCCCCGCACCAACGTCGACGTCTGGGAGCACGCCGACCTCGACGAGGTCCGGCGGGAGTGCCGGGCCCAGGTCGAGCGGGCGATCCTGTGGGGCTTCGACGTCAGCCACCTCGACAGCCACATGGGCGTCATGCAGCTCCGGCCCGAGTTCTTCGACGTCTACCTCGACCTCGCCGTCGACTACGGCCTGCCCATCCGCCTGTCCGGCGCCTCCACCCAGCGGGCCATCGGCTTCCCCTTCCGGGACCTCGCCGCCGAGGAGGGCGTGCTGTTCCCCGACCGGTTCCTGTACGCACCGGGCATCGGCTCCCGCAAGGCCATCGAGCGGATCATCTTCGACCTCCCGCCCGGCGTCACCGAGGTCTACGTCCACCCGGCCATCGACACGCCCGAGCTGCGGGCCATCGGGGACACCTGGTCCGGTCGGGTCGACGACCTCGACCTCGCCCTCAGCTCCGAGACGCGGTCGCTGCTGGACCGCGCCGGCGTCACCCTCATCGGCTACCGCGAGCTGCGCGACGCGCAGCGGGCCGGTTGACGGTGCCCGCGCTGGGCCGGGCCACGCTCGCCCTCGTCGTCGCCGGCACCGCCCTCCTCGGCGCCGCGTGCGACAGCGAGCGCCGGGCGATCTCCCGGGACGACCTGCCCGACGTCCCGTCCGAGCCGGACCACGTCGTCGTGCTCGGCGACGACGGCTTCGACACCGACGAGCTCCGGGTGCTCACCAGCGAACTGGTCGAGTTCCAGATCGTCGGCGAGGACGACCACGGCATCCGGGCCGACACCCGCATCGACACCGGGCTGCTGTTCCCCGGCGAGTCCACCTTCGTGATCTTCGACCAGCCGGGCGAGTACGAGGTCGTCGACGTCACCGACGAGGACCAGGTGCTGCAGGTGAAGTCCGTCCCGGACCCCGACGAGTAGCCGTCGTCAGACGGCGGTGCGCGCCAGGAGCTCGTCGGCGGCGGCGCGCCACTCGGCCGACGTCGTGACCGGAAGCACCGAGAGCATGCGGCCGATGTTGCCGGTGACCTTCACCCGGCCCTGCATGAAGCCCACGTTCTGGTCCAGCTCGCCCCGGACGATGGCCAGGTACTCGGCGTGGGGCACGAGCACGGTGAAGTCGGGCTCGGGGTCAGCGGGACCGAGGGCGTTCTCGGCGATGCGACCGTCCTCGAGCACGGTGTGGAACACGACCTCGCCGTCGGGTCCGCCCGACACCCGGTACTCGATGCGGGCGCTGGCGCCGGGTCGCGCCGGCAGGTCCCCGGTGGCCTCGCGCTGGACATCGAGCCAGTCCTGGCTGAGCAGCTCGACCGGCTCGCCCATCAGCGGACGTCGCCGACGGGCTCGCGGGAGGCGATGCCGTCGAAGAGGTCGCCCACCGACTCGTCGCTCTCGACGTGGGTGACGGCGAGCGTGTACTCGTCCCACGGGTGCACCTGGGCGGCGACCTCACGCGGCAGGCCGAACCAGAACGGTGACGTCGGGTCGATCTGGGTGGCGTGCGCGAGCAGGGCGTCCCAACGGACGTCGGACCACTGGCCCGTGTGCACCCGGGTCGTGATGCGGTCGTCCTGGGAGGGCCGCTCGAACCACTTCTCGTCGAAGGGCGACTCCAAGCCCATCTCGAGGAACTTCTCGTGCATCGCCACCATGCGGCCCCGGGACCAGGTCGTCCAGTACACCTTGTCGACCTGGTGCGGCTCGCCCGATTCCGGGTACCACGCCGGATCGGCGGCCCGATCGACGGCCGGCATGGTGATGTCGTGCACCTGCAGGTGGTCGGGGTGGGGGTAGCCCTTCTGGTCGTCGCCGTAGGTCACCACGACCTGGGGCCGCTCCCGGCGCAGGATGGCGACCAGCCGACCGACGGCCTCGTCGTGGTCGGCGTTGGCGAAGGCCTCGGGGTGGGCGTTGGCGTCGGTGTCGGGCATGCCCGAGTCGCGGTACCCGAGCTCGATCACCTCGTCGTAGCCGATGATCTCGGCGGCCCGAGCCAGCTCCTCGCGACGCACCGCCGGCAGGTTCGCCTTGACCTCCTCCCGGTCCATCGCAGGGTTGAGGATGTCCCCGGCGGCCCCGTCGGTGCAGCAGACCAGCACCGTGCGGATGCCATCGGCCCGACACCGGGCGATGGTCGCGGCACCCTTCGACGACTCGTCGTCCGGGTGGGCGTGGACGGTCAGGATGCAGCGGGCGGGGTTCGGACTCACCCTCGCAACGCTAACGGTTGCTGTAGCGGTCGCTCCCGTCGTTGACCGTCCACCCGCCGCCGCGGCGCAGCCACAGGCTGGATGCGACGCCCGACGCCAGCCCGACGAGGAGCCCGACCGGCAGCGCGACCTTGAACAGCCCCGTGCGCACGATGGGCCGGTCGATGCCGTTCGGCTCGAAGGAGGCCAGCGTGTAGAAGGGGATCGCGATCAGGAAGAAGCAGATGGCGGCGACCCCGACGCCGATGGCGACGCCCTGCGCGACGGACCGCCCGAGCGGACGTGGCGTGGGCTGCGTCGCGGGAGGCGGGGCCATTCCGCCAACGGTACTGCGGGTCCGTACCATCCGAACGTGCCCAGCCGACCACTGCTCGCCCGGTGCCGGCGGACGTCGGTGCTGGTGGTGATGGCGCTCGCGGTCCTCCTGTCGGGGTGCGGGGACGACGAGGACGAGATCGCCGCCACGGGCGACGAGCGCGCCGAGCAGGCGCGGAGCGCTGCGCTCGAGGCCGGGCTCGACGACGAGGTGGCCGACTTCCTCAGCCTCCTCGCCCGGGGCGAGACCGCGACCTACCGGGTCCGCTTCCCCGGCCCGTCCGAGGGCACCGAGCTGGAGGTGACGAGCCGACCGCCGGATCGCCGGGTGGAGATCACCGCCGACGGGGTGACCACCGAGCTGCGACTGGTCACGGAGGGGCAGGCCTTCGCCTGCACCCCCGCATCCGAGGACCAGGGTGCCGAGACCACCGAGCTCGTCTGCCGGCGCACCCGTGCGCTCGTCGAGCCGCCCGGCGTCTTCCGTCCCGGCGCACTCGACGACCTGCGCACGTCGCTCACCGAGCGGGCGGAGGACTACACCTTCGACGTCGAGGAGCTCGCGGTGGCCGGCGTCGACGCGAGGTGCCTGGTCACCCGCTTGCGCAGCGGCCGGGAGGCTCCCGAGCTCGGTGCGAGCGGCACGATCTGCGCGTCTCCGGAGGGAGCGGTGCTGCTGGTCGACCAGAGCGGCGAGCGCGTCGAGGCCACCGAGTACGCCACCGACGTGGACGACGACGCCTTCGACCGGCCCGACGCGCCCGACGACGACGGAGACCGATAGCGAGGCACATGGCCCGATGCCGGTCGATACCATCGGCGACGTGGATGACCCCGAACTCTGGCGGTGGGTCTGGCTGGCGGCCGCGGTGACGTTCGGCCTCGGCGAGATGGCCTCGGCTGGCACCTTCTTCATGGCACCCTTCGCGCTCGGCGCGATCGGCGCCGCCCTGGTGACGTTCCTCGGTGCCCCCATCGCCCTCGGCTGGCTGATCTTCGTGCTCGGGTCGGCCATCTCGTTCGCCGCGCTGCGGCCGCTCGCCACCCGTCTCGACGCCTCGACGAAGGGCCCCCTCGGCGCCGGCGCCAGGCGCCTCGTCGGCGAGCACGGCGTGGTGCTCACCGAGGTGCCCGCCGGTCCCGACGAGCTCGGCTCCGTGCGCATCGGCCGCGAGGAGTGGCGGGCCGAAGCGCTCGACGGCGGTCCGCTCGCCCCCGGCACCCACGTCACCGTCCTCGAGGTCCGCGGCACCCGCGTCATCGTCTACCCCACCGGCCTCCCTGCCTCCACCCGACCACCGGAAAGGCCCCACTAGTGGCCCTCATCATCGTCCTGGCCGTCCTCGGCTTCTTCCTCTTCGCGTACGTCGCCGCCGGCGTCCGGATCGTGAAGCCCTACCAGCGAGGCATCGTCGAACGTCTCGGGAAGTACAAGGAGACCGTCGACCCGGGCCTCCGCCTCCTCATCCCCCTCGTCGACACGATGCGCGTCGTCGACATGCGCGAGCAGGTGGTCGACGTCCCGCCCCAGGAGGTCATCACCGAGGACAACGTCGGCGTGTCCGTCGACGCCGTCATCTACTACGAGCCCACCGACCCCCAGCGCCTCGTCTACAACGTGGCCAACTTCATCCTGGCCGTCACCAAGCTCGCCCAGACCAACCTGCGCAACGTCATCGGCGACCTGCCCCTCGACGAGTCGCTCACCTCTCGGGATCGCATCAACATCGCCCTGCGGGAGATCCTGGACGACGCCACCGACAAGTGGGGCGTGCGCGTGGTCCGCGTCGAGATCCAGCGGATCGATCCGCCGCCGGACGTCATGTCCGCCATGCACGAGCAGATGAAGGCCGAGCGCACCCGCCGTGCCGTGGTCACCGAGGCCCAGGGTCGGCGCGAGGCGGCCATCACCACCGCCGAGGGCGCCAAGGCCGGCGCGATCCTCGAGGCCGAGGGCTCCAAGGCCAGGCAGGTGCTCGAAGCCGAAGGTCGGGCCGAGGCCGTGCGCAAGTTCGCCGAGGCCGAGAAGTTCCGCCAGACCGCAGTGGCCGAGGGAGAGGCCGACGCCATCCGCTCCGTGTACCAGGCGATCCACGACGGCAACCCGTCCAACGACCTCCTGGCCATCAAGTACCTCGAGACGCTGCAGAAGCTGGGCGACGGTCAGGCCACGAAGATCATCGTCCCGACCGAGCTCGGTGGTCTGGCCGGCGCGCTCGCCGGCGTCACCGAGCTGCTGGAGCGCACCGGCTCGAACGGTCGCGCCGCCGCCAAGAGCTGAGGGACACCGCACCGCCGATGGCATCGACTCGGTCGCGCGCGCTCGCGGTGCTGGCCGTCGCCAGCATCGCCCTGACGGCCTGCAACGACGACGGGCGGACACTGGCGCCGACGTCGGCGACGATGCCGCCGCCGGAGACAACGACGACCGAGCCCGCCGGCGAGGTCGTCGGGCTGCGGGTCACGAGCCCTGACGTGGTCGAGGGCGCCGCCCTCGACCAGGCGTTCACGTGCGACGGCGGCGGCGCAGCACCGGAGCTCGTGCTCAGCGGCGCCCCGGTCGCAGCAGCCGAGCTGGCCGTCGTCGTCGTGGACCTCGACGCGTCCGACCGGGTGCACCTCGTGGTGTCCGGCCTGCCGAGCACCACCGCTCGGCTCGACGTGGACCAGCTGCCCGAGGGCGCTCTGCTCGGGCGCACCGACGGGGACGTCGTCGGGTGGGAGCCGCCGTGCCCGCCGCCGGACGATGCGGCGCACCGCTACGAGGTCCGGCTCTACGCCATGGCCGAGCCGGTCGGCCTCGCGCCGGGGCTGGCCGGCCGCGACGCCGTCGATCTGCTCGAGGGGGCGGCCATCGACGTGGCCCGCCTCCAGTTCACCTACGCCGCCGCCACCGGCTGAGCGGCGCCGTCGGGCAACGCTCGGGCTACGCGCAGGGGCCAGGAGGCCGACCGTCATCCGGGACGAAGCCGACGACCTCGCCACCCTCGTCGGTGTAGGTCATCGCGTCATCCCGCACCACCGCCGTCCCGCTCCCCACCCAGTCAGCCGGCGTGTTCGTGGAGTCGAGCGGGAGGTCCGGATGTCCATCGACCGTCTCGGTGCCAGGGACCTCCCAGTCGCGACCGTCCACGGTGACCGGCTCGACGCCGCAGTGCAAGAGGGTCACCGACAGAGCGATGCCGTCCTCGGGCTGCTCGACGGAGGGTGCTTCGACAGAAGCGGATGTGTCCAGCGGCGCCTCAGCCGCCAGCGTCTCGTCGTCGTCCGCGCCGCATCCGACTGCCACGAGCAGAACGGTCAGAAGCAGGACAGCTCGCACGGTCGTCGGACGCATCAGTGACCTCGCTGGTTCCCCGCCATGCGTCGAAGATCACCGGATCTTCGGCGCGCCGTCAAGCATTCGAAGCGGGTCGGATGCACACCGATCGCCGCCGACGGTCCGCCCTGACCGGGCGTGCCCTCTTGCCGCCGAACTCAGGCGAGGCCAGTTCGGCAGCGGGTTGACCCGATGGGTGGCAGGAACTTCCGCTCCGAGCAGCGCTCAACGGGTGATCGGCCCGACGAGCGCGTCGCAGGACGGGATCGCGCACGGCACGTCGGTGCGGGCTCGGCTTCTGGGGCTCTCACGTTGCACTGGCGCAACTCCCTGCGCCCAGCTTCCTGGCCCCGGGTTCCGGGGCTGTGGCGTTGCGCAGGCGCAACATCCTGACCTCGGTCGCTGGGCGATGGGAAGCACCGACTGCCGATTCGTCTGCGGCTGAGCCAGCGCCGTGCCTCAGGCGTAGGTGAGGCGGGTGATCCAGTCGGCGACGACGGCCGGCTTGTCGGAGCCCTCGATCTCGACGGTGTAGGTGCGGGTGGCGTTGACCGAGTTGCCCTTGAGCTCGGCCCCCTTGAGCACGGCACGGGCCCGGATGCGGGCGCCGCTCGGCACCGGGGCGATGAAGCGGATCTTGTCGAAGCCGTAGTTCACGCCCATGATCACGCCCTTCACCGTCTCGGGGTCCTGCTTGATCGAGCTGGACAGCGGGACGAGGAGCGAGAGCGTCAGGAAGCCGTGGGCGATGGTGCCGCCGAAGGGCGTGTTCTTCGCCGCCTCGGGATCGACGTGGATGAACTGGTGGTCCATCGTCACGTCGGCGAACTGGTTGATCATCTCCTGGGTGACCTGGATCCACTCGCCGGGCTCGCCCTCCTCGCCGATCAGGCTCTGGAACTTGGCGTGTGCGGCCTCTGCGGCTTCCGACATCTTCGGGTCTCCTCGTGCGGTGGTCTCGATGGCGAGGCGACCCTAGCGGCGGTCCTCGTCGCCCACGGGCTCTGCATCGCTGCTGACCTCGGTGTCGTCGACAGCCTCGACCTCGGTCGAGTCGACGTCGATCACCTCATCGTCGATGACCTCGCCGTCGTCAGCGCCCTCCTTCTTCGCACGCAGCTCGGCGAGGCGCTCCTTCGACTCCGCTCGACGGGACTGGAAGCCGCCGACGGCCAGGGCGATCATCGCCGGGAGCGTGATGATCCCGTACGGGCCGGCGAACAGGAAGATGTAGGCGGCGAGGCCGATCATCGCCATCGTCCACACGTTCGAGCGCTGCGGGCGCTTCGTGAACCAGACAGCGAGGCCGGTGATGAGGATCGGGGTGAGCATCACGCCGGCCGCCACGGCCGGACCCTCCTCATCGAGCAGCTTGGCGTCCTCGACGTAGGTCACGGTGCCCGCCTCCTCGTCGATGTCCTGGTCGTCGACGTCGATCTCCTGGAGCACCGGGTCGTCGATGTTGACCTCGCGCTGCACCTGCACCGGGGCGAGGAGCAGCGTCGCAGCGGAGACGAGCGTGAAGAGGAACGCCATGACGACGGCCCGCTGGCCGGGGATCGTGTAGCGGGGCTTGCGACCGCCCTTCGCCGGCGCCGCCGCCTTCCCGGGCTTGCCCTTGCCGCTCCCCCGGGCACTCGCCGTGGGCTCGGCCCGCTCGCGCTCACCCCGAGAGATCGCGGTCGCCTCGCCCGCGTGCACGGAGCGCGCCTGACGGGCTTGGCGCTGCTGACGGTTCTGCCGTTGACGCTGCTGCTTGTTCGGTCGCTTCTGGGCCATCCCCGTCGACGGTAGAGGGCACGGTCCGGACGACCCCATTCGCCTCGCCGACGGTTGATCCAAGTTGCGTGAAAGGGACCGAAGGACCTTTTCAGGTGAAGTTGCACCTGACTACATTCCTTCCATGCGGCGGCTCCTCCACGGGCTCCTCCTCGCCAGCCTCCTGCTCGGCGCCTGCGGGGGTGACGGCGACGGCAACGACCGGGCCGCGGTCACCTCGATCCCCGACGACACGACCACCTCGACCACGACGACGGTGCCCCGAACGGTTGCCCCCGACGTCATCCCCCAGGACGTGAGCCTGATCACCGAGGAGTACGTCGAGCAGGTGCTCAACGAGCTGCTCGAGGTGTCGGGGGACGCTCTTCGCGTCGCAATCCAAGAAGGACTGGTTGAAGAACGAGCAATTGCGCTTATCGAAGCCACGAGCTCAAGCGGCACAGTCACCGACGACCTGAATGAACTCTTAGACATCGTCTCAACGGGATTCGCCGGCATTAAAGACAAGCCAACATCGATGCGAGTTGCGGTCATCGAAGTTCTCGTTGCGCAGCGGGACTGCGTACTTGCGGAGGTCAAGCTGGATCGGAGCGGTGTCGTTCAAGGCGCCCCCGCCGACGAACCGAACCTCCGCACCTTTGCGAAGTTGGTTCCAGCCGCGGACGAACAGCGCGCATCCGGCCACAACCCCACAGCGTGGGTGACGGACGGGCTACCGACCACATCGGACGGCTCCGCTCCCCCGTCGGGATGTTCCGCATGAGAATCCTGGTCCACTTGACGCTCCTGGTCTCGCTCATCGGCTTGTCTGGAAGCTCGATCCCTCCCGCTGTGGCGTCAAGCGATCCACAGTGCAGCAGGGGAAAAATTGCCGGTGTTGTGGGGTGCAGCGGCTCTGTCGGAGACACACGAAACGACGCGTTCACGCCGGTTCGTTCCACCACCCCAACAACGTCCTATCCGTTCCGCGAGTTCTGGCGTCCAGTCCTGAGCAACGACGCCGACGGCAACATCTGCATCACCTACGAGCTGTCTCGCCTCGGGCGGCAGCCGACGGCGGACGACGACCGCCGGTCGGAGGAGCAGCTGCTCCGACTGCTGGGCACCTACTCGGTGTGCCCCGACGCCGCCGCCCTGCCGACCACCACGCCGGCGCTGGAAGCTGCGGCGTTCCTGGAGCAGATCACGCTCCCCGTCCCGACGCCCTACGTGCAGCCCGACGCCCTGCCGGTCGGGTTCGAGGCGTACCTCGAGACCGGCGCGCCGACGACCCGGACCTACGGGCCGGTCGACACGCCCTTCGGTCCGCTGACCCTCACGGCGACCGCACAGATCTACGTCGACTGGGACGACAACGACGATGTCGACGGCGAGCACGGCCCCTACACCGGCCAGCCCGGCCCGCACCCGGACGGCGAGATCACGCACGTGTACCAGCACCACGGCGTCTACGACATCGCGGTGCGCTACGTCTGGACGGCCACCTGGGCGATCGGCGACATCACCGGCACGATCGGGGGCGTCGAGACGTCGGGCAGCTACCCCGCCCCCGGGTTCGAGGCCTACAGCCGCGAGGCCGTCGGCCGCTGAGCGCTGCCGGTCTCCCAGCGGGGCCGGAACATGATCGACAGGCGAGGGCCGACGGGGCGGTTCGTCTTCGGCACGCCGTGGCGCCAGGTGCGCTGGATGGTGCCGCCCATGACGAGCAGGTCGCCGAGGCCGAAGTCGAAGGAGACCGACTGCCCACCGGACACCGGCGAGAGCAGGAACCGCCTCGGCGCACCGCACGACACGATGGCCATCGTCGAGCTGTGCATCTCCCGGGCCACCGTGTCGCCGTGCGGCGCGACGGAGTCGCTGCCGTCGCGATAGAAGGCGAGGCCGATGCGGCCCATGCGCTCGCCGAACCTCGCTCGCAGCGCCTTGGTGATCTCCCACAGCACGGAGTGTCCGGGCCCGCTCTTGGGGATCGAGGCGGTCAGGCGGGGCACATCGACGATGCGGTCGTACATCGGTCGTCGACCGGCGTGCCACGACGTCGTCTCGGCCAGGTGCTCCAGCAGCGTCTGGTCACCGCCGACCCAACCCGGCACCCGGACGATCCAGGCGCCGTGGGCGAGGTCGACCCGACCGTCGGGGATCGCCCCGGAGACGTGCGGATCGGCGGCACCGAAGAGCGACCCCTGCAGGGTGGCATCGGCCAGCGCGGACATGACACGAGACTACGAACGCACGTTCGGGTCCGTCAACCGCTGGCTCTGTCGTGGATGGGTGACCACGGGTGTCACCCATCCACGAGATTCGTCCCGATCCCTCAGCGGAAGTCCCGGCTCTTCGGGGAGCCACCGACCGGGAGGAGGGAGAGGCGTTCGGCGACGATGTTGATCACGCCCTCGGCCCGCTCGCAGCGACCCCGGATGAGCATGGCGGGGGCGGTGAGCGCCACCCGGCGGTGGGCGTTCCAGCAGCCGCGGGACACCACCACGTTGATGAGGCCGGTCTCGTCCTCGAGGTTGAGGAACATGGTGCCGCCGGCGGTGGCCGGGCGCTGGCGGTGGGTGACGACCCCACCGATGAGCACCTTCGACCCCGGCTCGACGTCCCACAGGCCAGCGGAGGTCACCACGCCGAGGCGGGCGAGGTCGTCCCGGATGAAGCGGGTGGGGTGGCCGTCGGGGCTCATGCCGGTGGACCACAGATCAGCTCGGGCCTCCTCGAAGTCGTCCATGCCGGGCAGGGTCGGCGCCTCGGCGCCGGTGACGATGCCGGGGAGCCGGTCGATCCCGCCCTGGGCGACGGAGCCGGCCTGCCACAGCGCCTCTCGTCGGGAGAGCGGCTCGCCGGTGCGGGGCGAGCGGAAGCAACCGAACGCGCCGGCGGTGGCCAGCGCCTCGAGCTGCAGCAGGGTCAACGGCACCCGGCGGGCCAGGTCCTCCATCGAGGTGAACGGCCCGCCGGCGTCCCGGGCCACCTCGATCTCCCGGGCCACGTCGTCGCCGATGTTGCGCACCTCCCGCAGACCGAGCTGCACCACGGGACCACCCTTGCCCCACGCTCTCGGATCTGCCTGTGAGAAGCCCTCGGATGCCGAGGTGTTCTCGCAGCGATTTTCCGAATCCCGGTCCCAGACCAGGGTGGCCTTGGCGGCGGAGACGGAGAGGTCGGGGGTGCGGACCTCGACGCCGTGGCGGCGGGCGTCCTGGATGAGCGAGTGCGGGGACCAGAACCCCATGGGCTGGGCGTTGAGCAGGCCGGCGCAGAACGCGGCGGGGTGGAAGCGCTTCAGCCACGACGAGGCGTAGACGAGGTAGGCGAAGGAGACCGAGTGGCTCTCGGGGAAGCCGTAGTTGGCGAAGGCGGCCAGCTTCAGCCAGATCTGCTCGATGACGTCGTCGGGCACGCCGCGCTCGCGGGCGCCGGCGGTGAAGCGGGCGTGCAGGCGCTCCATCCGCTCGGGCGAGCGCTTGGAGCCCATGGCCTGGCGGAGCTGGTCGGACTCGGCCGGGGTGAACCCGCCGACGTCGATGGACATCTGCATGAGCTGCTCCTGGAACAGCGGCACGCCCAGGGTCTTCTTCAGCGACTTCTCCAGCAGCGGGTGGAGGTAGGTGACCTCCTCCTGACCGTTGCGCCGGCGGATGTAGGGGTGCACCGAGCCGCCCTGGATGGGACCGGGCCGGATGAGGGCGACCTCGACCACCAGGTCGTAGAAGGTGCGGGGCCGAAGCCGGGGCAGCGTGGCCATCTGGGCCCGGGACTCGACCTGGAACACCCCCACCGAGTCGGCGGCGATGAGCATGGCGTAGACCTCGTCGTCCTGGGGGATCTCGGCCAGGTCGAGCTCGATGCCGTGGGCGGCCCGCACCAGGTCGATGGTCTCGTGCAGGGCGGTGAGCATGCCGAGGCCGAGCAGGTCGAACTTCACCAGGCCGGCGGCGGCGCAGTCGTCCTTGTCCCACTGCAGCACCGACCG
>Ga0208490_100937_pt1 | contig 13254 bp, 13 predicted proteins | sample SubbioAug_CSWold_FD_184818 | JGI IMG/M metagenome (GOLD analysis project Ga0208490, IMG submission 184818) | Serpentinite rock and fluid subsurface biosphere microbial communities from McLaughlin Reserve, California, USA - CR11Aug_CSWold (SPAdes) | ecosystem: Environmental > Terrestrial > Deep...
GCTCCCTGCGGGCGTAGCTCAGCTGGCTAGAGCGCAACCTTGCCAAGGTTGAGGTCGCCGGTTCGATCCCGGTCGCCCGCTCGTGACGGTGCCCAGGCCCAGCCTGGGCACCGCTTCGTTTTCGGCTGGTCTCGACCGGTCCCTGGCGGCATTTGTCCGGTCTCTGCCGGTTGTACTGCGACCTCCGGGGCAGGGGTACGGGGGAGCGGAACCGGAAGCCGGGGTGGGCACACCACCGAGCGAACGGAACGGAACGCCATGACCCCCGCTGACCGAGCCAGCACCGAGCCGGCCGAGGAGACCTTCCGGACCTCGTTCCCGGCCCGCACGGATGCCTTGGCGCGGGCCCGACGAGCCTTCGCCGACTGGCTGTGCCCGCGGGCCGATGAGGAGGTGGCCACCGAGCTCGAGATCGTCTTCAGCGAGCTGGCTGCCAACGCCGTCGATGCGTCACCGGACGACGGCGACCAGGTCACCGGCACGGCGTGGTGCGACGGCTCCGACCTGGTGCTCGACCTCGCCAACCGCGCCGATCCGACGGCGGCCGGCGGCGATGGTTGGGACCTCGAGGACCCGTTGCGCGCCGGCGGTCGTGGCCTGGTGATCGCCGAGGCCTTCATCGACAGCATGGAGGTCAGGCTCGAACCGGGCCAGCGGCTGGTCGTGCGCTGCCGGCGCCAGCTCGGCTGACCGAGGTCAGCGGGTCAGCGGCGAGGAGTGCTCCCAGTCGGCGAGCAGGGTCCGCAGCGCCGTGAGCAGGAGCAGGGGCTGGTCGAGCATCAGGTGGTGCCCGGCCTCGGGGATCTCCACCACCGGCGCGACCCGCCCGAGCCGCTCGTACATGTACTGCCCGATCTCGGGGGTGACCAGGCCGTGCTCGGCCCGGAACAGCGCGACGCGGCAGCTCACGCGCTCCAACAGCTCGCGGGACTGGGCCCGGGTCGGCACGAAGATGTCGGGGTCGTACTTCCAGGACCACCCGCCCTCGACCTCTCGCAGCGAGTGCCGGGCGACGTGGTCGATCACGTAGGGCAGGTAGTGCGGCTGCTCGGGCACCGTGCGGAAGCGGCCCAGGGCCGTCTCCAGGTCGGGGTACGTGCGCAGCGGGCCGAAGACCTTCCCGCCGCGCGCGGCGTCGGTCTCGGGGTCGGGTGCGCTGACGGGGGAGTCGAGGACGGCGATGCCGGCGAGGTCGTGGCCGTAGCTGGCGCCGGTGGCGATGGCGACGAAGCCGCCCATCGAGTGGCCCACCACCACGGGGGCTCCGCCCGCACCGAGGTCGTCGGCCACGGCCATGACCTCGGCGGTCCAGGACGACATCGGGTAGCCGTCGCGGCGGTCGCTGTCGCCGTGCCCGGACAGGTCCAGCGCCGCGATGCGGTAGGTGTCGGCGAGGAGGGGGACGATGAAGCTCCACCAGTGCGCATGGGCGGCGCCACCGTGGATGAACACGATCCCGGGTGCGCCGATGCGACCCCAGGCCAGGTAGTTGATGCCGGCTCCGTCGGCGAGGACGCGGCGGACCTCGGGGGTGCGCTCCAGGGCCCGGTCGAACCAGGCGGGGGTCGTCACGCGGACGCGGGCTTCACGGCGCCGAGGACCCCGTCGACGAAGTCCTCCACACCGGCGGGGAGCGCCGAGCGCTTCCATGCGTAGCCGCCGATGACGTCGGCGCCCTCGCGCTCGAGCGCCTTCTGCAGCTTGCCGAGGGCCGAGCCGGGGTTCAGGGCGTAGGTGAGGAAGAGGGCCACCGGCTTGCCGGTGAGCTTGGGCACCCTGGCCAGGCGACGGGCGTCGCCCGGCTTCTGCCCGATCACGAAGTGCCCCGACACCCAGGTGCCGAGGACGACCAGGTCGGCGTCGGCGAGCACCTTGTAGTCGAGGTCGTCCACGGACTGGACCGTGACCGCGTGCCCGCGGTCCTCGATGACGGTGCCGATCAGCTCGGCGGCGCGGCGTGTGTTCCCGGTTCTGCTGGCGTAGACGACCGCGATCTGCATGGGCCAATCTTGGCACTTCCCACTTGATCGGAGAGCAATGCAGACCACTCGAGGAACCGCCGTCGTGACCGGTGCCGCCAGCGGGATCGGGCTGGCCCTGGCCCAGCGTGCCGCCGCCGACGGGATGGACGTCGTGCTCGCCGACGTCGACGAGCCCGGCCTCGCCGAGGCGGTCGCCGCGCTGGGCCAGACGTCGGCGGTCGAGGTGGTGAGCGTGCGCTGCGACGTGTCGGATCCCGACCAGGTCGAGGCCCTCGCCAGCACCACCCACGAGCGGTTCGGCAGCGTGGAGCTGCTGTGCAACAACGCCGGCGTCGGAGGCGGTGGAGCGGTCGCCGAGCTGTCGCGGAAGGACTGGGAGTGGGTGCTCGGCGTGAACCTCTGGGGCGTGATCCACGGCGTCACGAGCTTCTTGCCCAAGATGGTCGAGTCCGGCACGCCGGCGCACGTCGTCAACACCGCGTCGATGGCCGGCTTCTTCGCCACCGCCGGCATGGCGCCCTACGCGGTGTCCAAGTTCGGGGTCGTCGCACTGTCCGAGTCGATGCGGGCGGAGCTGGCCGGCACCCCGGTCGGCGTCTCGGTGCTGTGCCCCGGCTGGGTGTCCACTCGCATCCACGAGTCCGAGCGGAACCGGCCGGCGGAGCTCACCGTCGAGCGCCCGCCCCGGGCCGACGAGATGCGGGACATGATCCGTCAGGTCATCGAGAGCGGCCTGCCCCCGGCGGCGGTCGCCGACAAGGTGTTCGACGCCGTGCAGGCCGACCGCTTCTGGATCTTCACCCACCCCGAGATGGTGCGGGCCACCACCGCACGCCAGGAGGAGGTCCTGGCCGCCCTCGACGACCTGCGGTAGGAGCCGAGCCGACAGGCGAGGCGACCCATGACACGGTGCCCTACGGCGGCGAAGCCGCCAGACCGGGTCCGTGCGGACGTGACCTGTCCGCGCAGATCCTGAGCAGCGTCAGGGGAGCGCGAACCAGAGCGGGCCGGCGAAGCTCTCCGTGCCGAGGGCGAGCTCGTCCACCGCGCCGCTCGGCACGGTGAAGCAGACCTGGCCGAGGGCCTCGTCGCCCCGCTCGATGAAGCCGACCTCGGCCAGGGCGCTCGGGACCCGGCCGCACCGCGATTCGAAGCTGGACCACTCGGCGTCGCCGTCGGAGACGAAGAACGGGATCGCGCCGGGGCTGCCCAGCCCGGAGGCATCGGTGAACCGGACGGCCAGCTCCACCAGGACATGCTGCTGGCCGTCGGGGGCCGGCGGGTTGGACGGTTCGAAGTCGACGAGCGCGTCGCCAGCGTCGCGGGTCACGCCCCGGACCTCGATCTCGTAGAGCCCGAGGACGTAGGCCTGGCCCGCAGGGATCGGGTCGTCGAGGGAGCCGAGGCCGCTGGGCTCGAGGTCGGTGGACGGCGGCCGACCCGGCACCTGCTGGGGGACGGTGTCACCCGGTGGCCGGGACGGGGGCGAGGTCGGGGCGCTCGGCGAGGGTGCGATCGTGCCCGTGGTCCTGGTGGCCACCGACTCGTCGTCGCCGTACGCCCGACCGAGGAAGAACCCGGCGACCAGCCCGACCAGCAGGGTCAGGACCGCCACCGCGGTGGCGGCGCCGGGGCCGATCCCGGGCGTGTCGGCCGCAGGCGTGTGCGCCGGGACGGGCATGCCGAGCGGCGGGCGCGGCGTGCCCGCAGGTCGGTGGTGGCGTGGGGGCGGCCCGGGCGGCGCCGGCGTGCGAGCCATCCCGGGGACGCTATCGGCGGCCCGTGCCGGCACCCCATGCAGGGCCTGGGTCGATGCGGGTGCCCAGGGGGGTTCCGCTAGGGTGCTCCACCCCTGGCAGCGTGGCCGAGTGGCTTAGGCAAGGGACTGCAAATCCCTGTACGCGGGTTCGATTCCCGCCGCTGCCTCCACGAACGAGCCGCTCGCACACGGGCCCACCGGTCCTCGGTAGCGTCTCGCCATCGACGGCAACGAGCTGGGGTCCGCGTCTCCTGGGGGAGCAGGGAGCGAGACGACGGGCTCGGTCGCGCCGCCCTGGCTGCGGGGCGCAGCCGTCACCCTCGGCCCCGCCCTCGCCATCGTCGTGGTCCAACAGGTGGTGTTCCCGGCGCCGGCCGGCATCGTGCTGCGAGGGGTGCTCATCGGCGGCCTGACCGCCCTGATCGCCCTCGGCATGGCGCTGGTCTACCGGGCCAACCGCATCGTCAACTTCGCCCAGGCCGATCTCGGCTTCGCCCCTGCGGTCCTGGCCTACCTGCTCATCGACGAGGTGGGGGTGCCCTGGCCGGTCGCGGTCGTGGCCGGCCTCGCCGCCGCCGTGGTGCTGGGCGGTGCCACCGAGCGGGTGGTCATCCGCCGCTTCGCCCGGTCGTCGCGCCTCCTGGTGACCATCGCCACCATCGGCCTCAGCCAGGTGCTGACCGCCGGCGCCCTGCTGCTGCCCCGACTGTGGGACCGGCGCCTGGTGTCGGACCGGATCGAGGCGCCCATCGACGCCACCGCCCGCATCGGCGGGGTGGTCTTCGACGCCAACGACCTGCTGGCCATGGTGGTCGTGCCGGTCGTGATCGTCGCGGTCGCCACGGCCCTGCGCCGCAGCGCCGCGGGCACCGCCATCCGGGCCGCCGCCGACGACAGCGACCGGGCCACGATGCTCGGCGTCCCCGTCCACCGCCTCCACACCCTCGTGTGGGCGGCGGCCGCAGCGCTCGCGTTCGTCACCATCTTCCTGCGGGGCGGCATCCTCGGCCTTCCCACCGACACCGCGCTCGGCTTCAGCGTCCTGCTCCGAGCGCTGGTGGCGCTGGTCATCGGCCGCATGACCAACCTGGTGACGGTCACGACGGTCGCGGTCGCCCTCGGCGTGCTCGAGCTCGGCATCGCCTGGGACCGCTCCGTCGCCCTCGTCGATCCCGTGCTCGGCGTCATCGTGGTCGTGGCGCTGCTGCTCCAGCGGCGGGGCGCGGTGGCGCCCGACCAGGGGGAGTCCGCGGCGTGGCGCGCCGCCGAGGAGGTGCGACCCGTCCCGGCCCCGCTGGCCGGCCTGCCGCTCGTGCGATGGGGCCGCTGGGCCGTGCTCGCCACGGTCGTGGCCGCGGCCGCCGTGGTGCCCCACGTGGTGAGCGTCGACCGGTCGCTGCGGGCCTCGGCCCTGCTCATCTACGCCCTGCTCGGCGTCTCCCTGGTGGTGCTGTCGGGGTGGGGCGGCCACGTCTCGCTGGGCCAGGTCGCGTTCTTCGCCATCGGCGCCGCGGTCGGCGGGTGGGTCACGGGCTCGGTGGGCGCCGACCTGATCACCGGGCTCATCGCCGCGTCCGTGGCGGGTGCGCTGGCCGCGGTGGCGGTGGGGATCCCGGCCAGTCGCATCCGGGGCCTGTCGCTCGCCGTCACCACCTTCGCGTTCTCGTTGGCGACCACGTCGTACCTGCTCGACAGCGGCCGCTTCGACTGGGTGCCGAGCACGCGCGTGGCTCGGGCGCCGCTCTTCGGCGGGTTCGAGGTCGCCACCCCCACCGCCGTCTACACCCTGGCCCTCGCCGCCCTCGTGGTGGTCGGTCTCGGGGTCCGGGGCATCCGCACCACCCGGACCGGCCGGGCCATGGTGGCGCTGCGTGACAACGATCGGGCCGCCGAGTCCTACGGCATCCGCCCGGCGACGCTGCGGGTGGCCACCTTCGCGGTCTCGGGCGCCATCGCCGGCCTCGCCGGCGGGCTGTTCATCCACCACCAGCAGTCGTTCGACACCTCGACCTACACCCCGCTGCAGAACCTGGTGGTGTTCACCATGGTCGTCATCGGCGGGCTCACCTCGGTGACGGGCGCCGTCCTCGGGGCCACCTTCCTGCTCGGCACCCAGTGGTTCCTGCCGGGGGAGTGGCAGATCCTCGCCTCGGGCACCGGCGTGCTCCTCGTGCTGTGGCTCGCCCCCGGTGGGCTCGCCGCGGTGCCCTTCGCCGGCCGCGACGCCCTCCTCCGCCGCCTCGCTGCGTCCCGGGGCATCGCCATCGAGGTCGGCGACGACCCCGACCCCGACCCCGCAGCGCCGGCCGCGGCCGACGCGTCCGACCCGCCGGTCGAGGACGATCGACCAGAGCCCGGCAACGACGCCCTGCTGGCGGTGCGGGGCCTCGACGTCGCCTATGGGCCCGTGCAGATCCTGTTCGCCGTGGACCTCCACGTGGACCCGGGTGAGGCGGTGGCGCTGCTGGGGACCAACGGCGCGGGGAAGTCGACCCTGCTGCGCGCGGTGTCGGGCGTGGTCCCCGCGACGGCGGGCACGGTCACCTTCGACGGGCAGGACATCACCGGCATGCCCGCCCACGAGCGGGCTGCCCTCGGCCTGGCCCAGGTGCCCGGAGGCGCCGGCGTGTTCCCGTCGCTCACGGTCGCGGAGAACCTGCGGGTGGCGGGTTGGCTCCACCGGCGACGGCCGGCCGACCTCGACGAGGTGCGGGCCGAGGTGCACGAGCTGTTCCCGGTCCTGGGCGAGCGTGGCGGCCAGCGGGCCGGCTCGCTCTCCGGTGGCGAGCAGCAGATGCTGGCGGTGGCCATGGCCCTCATGACCAAGCCGCGCCTGCTGCTGATCGACGAGCTGTCCCTCGGCCTCGCCCCCGAGGTGGTGGGTCGGCTCCTGCGGACGCTGGAGGAGCTGCGGCGCGACTCGATGACCGTCCTGCTCGTCGAGCAGTCGGTGGAGGTGGCCCTCGCCGCCACCGACCGGGCGCTGTTCCTCGAGCGGGGCCAGGTGCGCTTCTCGGGCCCCACGGCGGAGCTGGCCGAGCGCCCCGACCTCCTCCGCTCGGTGTTCCTCGGGGGTGCCTCGTCGGGGGTGCTGGTCGGTGGCGCCGGTGGCGACGACCGCGCAGCGGACCACCAGCGGCCGCCCACCGCCGTCACCGCCACCGGCACGGTGCTCCCGGCCCTGGAGGTCCGCTCGCTCTGGCGGTCCTTCGACGGGGTGGCCGCGGTCGCCGACGTCTCCTTCGAGGTCCGCCCGGGCGAGGTGCTCGGGATCATCGGGCCCAACGGCGCGGGCAAGACCACCGTGTTCGACCTCATCAGCGGCTTCACCCGCCCCGACCGCGGCGCCGTGCTGCTCGGCGGCCGCGACATCACCGGCGTGCCCCCCTGGTCACGGGCGCGCGCCGGTCTCGGCCGGTCCTTCCAGGACGCCCGCCTCTTCCCCAGCCTCACGGTCGAGGAGGCCGTGGCCGCCGCATGCGAGCGCTGGGTGGCGGTGCGCGACCCGCTGTCGGCCGCGTTCCGGCTGCCCAACGCCCAGGACAGCGAGCGGGCGGTGCACCGCCGGGTCGACGAGCTGTTGGACCTGCTCGGCCTGGGCGATCAGCGGTCGACCTTCCTCGGCGAGCTCTCCACCGGCACCCGGCGGGTGGTCGACCTGGCGTGCCTGCTCGCCCACGAACCGGAGATGGTGCTGCTCGACGAGCCCGCCGCCGGCATCGCCCAGCGTGAGGTGGAGGCTCTCGCCCCCCTCGTCCGCCGGGTGCGCGACGAGACCGGGGCCAGCCTCGTGGTCATCGAGCACGACATGCCGCTCATCGAGGCGGTCGCCGACCGCCTGCTGGCCATGGATCAGGGCCGGGTGCTGCTGACCGGCGAGCCAGCCGACGTGCTGGCCGACCCGTCGGTCGTGGAGTCCTACCTCGGGTCCGAGGAGGCCGCCATCCGGCGGTCGGGTGTCGAGCGTGAACACGGAGGTTGAGCGTGCAGCCACGACGTGACGACGACAGGGAGGGGACCGGGTCGCTGCGGCGCTGGGGCCCCCTCGCCCTGGTGCTGGCGGCGGTCCTGGCCATCGCCGCCGTGGGCCTCCTCTCCGGGCGAGGAGGCGACGACGACGGCGACGGGGGCGCGCCCGCCGCCACCGGGCCGGCGGAGCGGCCCGAGGGCGCCGTCTCCTGGTCGATGGCCGAGGAGCAGGGGCTCGACCTGACGTTCCCGGCGTCGTGCGACACCGAGACCGGCATGGTCGCCATCCCCTTCCTCTTCCGCGCCGAGTGCTTCGCCGACATCGACGACAACGGCGGCGCCACCGCTCCCGGCGTCACCGCCGAGGAGATCAAGTTGGTCGCCTGGATCCCCGCCGAGGACGATCCCGTGCGGGCCCTGCTCCTGCAGCGGGTCGGCTTCGACGCCACCAACGCCGAGCTCCGCGAGGTCTACACCGGCTTCGCCGAGATCTTCCAGAGCACCTACCAGACCTACGGCCGCCGGGTGGTCCTCGACTTCGTCGAGGCGTCGGGCTCCATCCTCGACAACACCGCGGCGCGCGCCGACGCCGTGCGGGCCGCCGAGGACCTCGGGGCGTTCGCCGTCCTCGGGGGCCCGCTGATCGGCAGCGCCTGGGCCGAGGAGCTCCAGGCCCGGGGCGTCACGTGCGTGGGGTGCGCCGGGGTCAGCGACCCGTCCACCGTGTTCTCGCTCCCGCCGTCCGGCGGCCAGGGCCGCGCCCACCTGGTGGCCTACGTGGCCGCCAAGCTGGCCGGTGGCCAGGCCGAGCACGCCGGCGACGACCTCCGGGGGCAGGAGCGGGTGTTCGGTCACCTCGCCCTGGGCCTGGGCGACGATGGCAGCGCCGACCGGCTGCGCGACGAGCTGGCCGCCGAGGGCGTCGAGCTGGCCGAGCAGGTCCTCTACCCCCTCGACCCCGGCCGGGCCGCCGAGCTGGCCACGAACGCCGTCACCCGCATGCAGTCCTCGGGCGTGACCACCGTGCTCGTGCAGGCCGATCCCATCCTGCTGCCGGCGTTCACCCAGGAGGCCACCAAGCAGGGGTGGTTCCCCGAGTGGGTGCTCGGCGGCGCACCGTTCATCGACACGTCGACCTTCGCCCGCACGTTCGACCAGGCCCAGTGGGCCCACGCCTTCGGCATCAGCTACTTCCCGCCCCAGGTGCGGCCCGAGGCCAACCCGCCGCACCGTCTCTACGAGTGGTTCCACGGCTCGCCGCCGGCGGTGGAAGGCTCGCTTCCCCTGCTGCTGCTCCACCCCCAGGTGACGCTGTTCTTCACCGGGCTCCAGCACGCCGGCCCGAACCTGACGGCGCAGACCTTCCGCGACGGGCTCTTCCTCATGCCTCCCACGCCACGGGCCGTCACCCAGCCGAGCGTGAGCTACGGCGGCCAGCGCTGGTCGTCACCCGACTACGCCGGCATCGACGACATGGTCGAGCTGTGGTGGGACCCCGATGCCGAGGGGATCGACGAGGGCGGGGCCGAAGGGCGGGGCATGTACCGCTACGTCGACGGCGGACGGCGCTTCCTGGTCGACGAGTGGGAGCCAGGACTCGACGTGTTCGACCCCGCCGGGTCCCTCATGGTCGTGGAAGAGGTCCCCGACGACGAGGCGCCACCGGACTACCCGTCACCCGCCGGTGGCGGGTGATCGGCTCAGGAAGCCCAGGTGAGGAAGTCGTCGAGCTTGGCCTGCATCTCGGCGTCACTGGAACCGGCGAGCACGATCTGCTCGTGGTCGTCGGTCTCGATGAGCACGAAGTGACCATCGTCGCCAGTGGTCGGCTCGACGGTGTTCGTGCGGTTGCGGAAGCGTCCCATGATCTCCATGTCGGGGTCCGTACCCCTGTGACGAGGAGCACCAGACCGGCTCCGTCATGACGATCTGACGTCGGACCTGCCGTCGGCCGAGCGCGCCGCATCCCCGTCGGCGACCAACGTCACAGGGCCGATGTTGCGGTTCCGTTGCGGAACGCCGGTAGACAGTTGGCTTCCCAAGCAACGCCTGGAAGGCGCGCCGCGCCGGTGCGGGATCCCGAAACGGGACCGTCATGTGGTGCAGCGCCTCTCCCACTCCCCCCAGGAGGGTCTCCGTGACCACGTCTCCCACCCTGCGTCGCCGCGCGCGCCGCATCCCGATCGTCGCACTCTTCGCCATCGCCCTGCTGGGCGCGGCGTGCACACCCCAGCAGCAGATCGCGCAGGTCTTCGGCCCCAAGGCCGGCGAGGCCGAGCGGGTCGCGTGGTGCGAGTCGACCATGAACCCGGCGGCGGTGAGCCCGACCAACGACCACGGCCTGTTCCAGATCAACTCCGGGTACCACCGGACCAGCTTCGAGCAGGTCACCGGTCAGCCGTGGCACATGGTCTACGACGCCTTCTGGAACAGCGTGTACGCCAAGCACCTCTACGACCAGCAGGGCTGGGCGCCCTGGACCTGCCGCCACGCCGTCTGAGGCCCGAGGCACGTCCGACCCCGTGGCCGCCGGCTCTGCCGGCGGCCACGGTCGCGTCCGTGCCGCTACCTTGCGCCACGATCGACGACCGAACGGGTGACGAGGGGATGCGAGACATGGGGCTCTGCGAGGGACGAGTGGCGATCGTGACGGGTGCCGGCCGGGGCATCGGGCGCGAGCACGCGCTGATGCTGGCCGAGCACGGCGCCGCGGTCGTGGTGAACGACGTGGGCGGCGCGCCCGACGGCAGCGGGAGCGACGCCACGCCGGCCGAGGAGGTCGTGGCCGAGATCGAGGCCATGGGCGGCCGGGCCGTCGCCAACGCCGACGACGTGGCCGACTGGGACGGGGCCAAGAGCATGGTCGACCAGGCGGTCGACGCGTTCGGGCGGCTCGACGTGCTCGTGAACAACGCCGGCATCCTGCGCGACCGGATGCTCGTCAACATGAGCGAGACCGAGTGGGACGCCGTGGTGCGAGTCCACCTCAAGGGCACCTTCGCTCCTGCCCGCCACGCGGCCGAGCACTGGCGCAACCTGGCCAAGGCGGGCGAGGAGATCGATGCCCGCATCATCAACACCACGTCGGTGTCGGGCATCTACGGCAACATCGGCCAGACCAACTACGGCGCCGCCAAGATGGGCATCGCCGGGTTCACGATCATCGCTGCGCTCGAGCTGGCTCGCTACGGCATCACGGTGAACGCCATCTCGCCGGGCGCGCTCACCCGGCTCACCGAGGGCCTGCGGGCCGAGCCCCCGACCGAGGCCCAGCGCGAGGCCCAGTCGCCCCGGTGGATCGCGCCGATCTGCACCTGGCTGGCGTCCCCGCTGTCGAAGAACGTCACGGGCCGGGTCTTCCAGGTCCACGGCCAGGAGATCGCCATCGCCGAGTCGTGGCACCGCGGCCCGACCACCGACAACGTCGATGACCCGGAGCAGATGACCGAGGTCGTCGCCCGGCTCATGGCCGCCGCCCGCCTGAACGCCGACATGCACGGCGACGACGCCGAGGGGCCCGGGCGCCCCGGTCGGACGATCTGATCCGACCCCGTCGACGGGGCCCCGTCCCCTCCCACCGCCGGGCGCAGCGGTGGGCGGTGACGGCGGTCTTCTTCGTCAACGGGGTCACGTTCGCGTCCTGGTTGCCCCGCATCCCCGAGCTGCGCGACCGCCTCGACATCGGGCTCGGCACCCTCGGCGCCGTGCTGCTCGGCACGGGTCTGGGCGGGTTGCTGGCCAGCGCCGCCGGCGGCGCCCTGGTCGATCGCCTCGGCAGCCGCCGCAGCTGCGTCGCTGCGGCTGTGCTGCTGTCGGCCGGCCTGCCCCTCATCAGCGTGGCGTCCACGCCCCTCGAGCTGGCTGCGGTCCTGGTCGTGCTCGGCGCCGTCGACGTCCTCGCCGACATCGGCATGAACGTGCAGGCGGCGCAGGTGCAGCGCGACTCGTCGGGGTCGGTGGTGCAGCGGTTCCACGGGGCGTGGAGCGTGGGTGCGCTCACGGGTGCCGCCGTCGCCTCGGCTGCCGCGGCAGCCGAGGTGTCGCTCGGGCTGCAGCTGGTGGCGACCGCGCTCGTGCTCATCGCCACGGTGGCGTACGTGGCCCGTCACCTGTCGGCCGAGGACGACGCGCCGGCACCACAGCGCGACGGCACCCGCCGGGCACCGGTGCTCGCCCTGCTCGCTGCCGTCGCCCTCGCGATGGCCGTGGTCGAGGGGGCCCCGGGGGAGTGGGCGGCCGTCTTCGGGACCGACGTCCACGACGCGAGCCCCGGCGTGGCCGGGCTCGGCTACCTGGCGATGTCGCTCGGCATGGTGGTCGGCCGCTTCACCGGCGATGCCGCCACCGACCGCGTCGGGGCGACGCCGGTGCTGCGCCTGGCGCTCGGGTCCGTCGGCATCGGTCTGGCCGTCGTCGTCACGTCCCCGAGCTTCGCCGTCGCCTTCGCCGGCTTCCTCCTCATCGGGCTGGGCGCGTCGGTCCTGTTCCCCGCCCTGTACCTCTCGGCCGCCGACCGGGAGGGCGTCCCTGCCGGGCTCGGGCTCGGCGTGATGTCCACGGGCGCCCGGCTCGGGTTCCTCGTGTCACCGCCCCTGGTCGGTGCGATCGCCGGTGCCACCTCGCTGCGGCTCGCCCTGGCGGTGGTCGTCGGGTTCGCCGCCGTGGCCGCCCTCGTCCTCGAGGCCGCCCTCGGCCGAGCGGGCCGGGTCGCCTCCTGACGGGGGCTCGAGCTGGCCGACCCGGCGTCGAGCGAGGGCGAGCAGGCCGGCGAAGACCAGCAGCGGCGCGAGGACGAAGAGGATCTCGTCCCAGCCGCCCTGGTGGGCGAGCACCCGCAGCGCGGCGAACGTGGCCATGTGGGGCACGGTAGGGCCGCGGTGGAGTCACCTCCACCCGGGGCGTCAGTCGCCGTCGGGAACCGCCCCGGCGACGAGCGGGAGGACGCGGTAGGGGATCTGCTCGGTGAGCGCGATCTGGGTGGTGGTGCGCTCGATGCCACCGGTGGCGAGCATCCGGGCGATGAGCGGCTGCAGGTCGGCGTTGGTGGGCGCCACCACGCGGCAGAGGAGATCGCCGGGACCGGTGGTGGTGTGCACCTCGAGCACCTCGGGCAGCGTCGACAGGTGGGCGACCACCGTCTCGAGCGCGCCCTGGGAGATCTCGAGGGTGACGAAGGCGATGACGTCGTAGCCGATGGACTGCAGGTCGATGTCGGGCCCGTACCCGGTGACCACGCCACGCTGCTGCAGCTTCTCCATCCGGGCCTGCACCGTCCCCCGGGCCACCTCGAGCTGGCGGGCGAGCTCCATGACCCCGGCACGCGGGTGCTCCGCCAGGCAGAGCAGGAGTCGTCGATCGAGGTCGTCGAGGGCTGCCGGCACGGCTCCGCGGTCTACCACAGCCGCCCGATCACGACCGATCGAACGATGTGGTGGCCGTGGGTGCCGCTGCTACAGTGCCCGCTCCCGAGGGCCGTTAGCTCAGTTGGCTAGAGCACCTGCATGACGCGCAGGGGGTCGGGGGTTCGAATCCCTCACGGCCCAC
>Ga0208490_100938_pt1 | contig 13252 bp, 12 predicted proteins | sample SubbioAug_CSWold_FD_184818 | JGI IMG/M metagenome (GOLD analysis project Ga0208490, IMG submission 184818) | Serpentinite rock and fluid subsurface biosphere microbial communities from McLaughlin Reserve, California, USA - CR11Aug_CSWold (SPAdes) | ecosystem: Environmental > Terrestrial > Deep...
CAGCCCACTCGGAAAAACTCGCACCTCCAGCCCCCAATCGACCGAAACGTCCCGTGCTCGACCCCGCATGCACGCCCACATAAGCGCCGCTCCACGTGAAGGCGGGCGACATCGAGTAGGCGGCGTAAGGCTCTCCGCGCATGTCCTGGGCGCTTGCTGCGCCGGCGATAGCCGCGATCGCAACGGCGAGGGTAACAGTCATTCTCATCGAAAAGGCTCCAATTTTGTCAAAGCGAAGCGCTCAACCGGGAGGTCGAAGCGCCCGCTGCGGCTATGTCGGCAACACGACCTTAAAACAAGTATTCTGGATCGTTTGCAATATTAAATTGCATGTCCCGGGCAAGAATTTCTTCTCGCAGCCTGATCCACCATCGACTTCGAAACCACGCGCTATCGTTCGCGACCAAGGTCCTTTGCGAAAATGAAGGGTTGGTTGCGGCCGAAGCTCCGTATTAGGTGCAAGCTGGAACCCGCGACAAAGGATACTGCCATGCCCGATATGAACCTCGATACCGCCCAGACAATCGTCACCGCCGCGCTGAAGGCCGGCCGGGAGCACAAATTCCAGCCCCTCGCGGTGTGCGTCTACGATGCACGCGGCAGCCTGAAGGCGCTCCTGGCGGATGACGGGGCGTCGCTGAGGCGCAGCGAGATCGCCATGGGCAAGGCTTACGGCGCGATCGCGCTGGGCGTGTCGTCACGCACGCTCGGAAAGATGGCGGTCGACCGCCCCCATTTCATCGCATCCGTGTCGCACGTCATCGGAGGTCCGCTGACGCCGACGGCGGGCGGGGTGCTGATTCGCAACGAGAGGGGTGAGCTGCTGGGCGCCATCGGCGTTTCGGGCGATGTCTCCGACAATGACGAGATCGCAGCCGTCGCCGGCGTCGAAGCAGCGGGTCTCGTCGCCGAAACCGGCGCCTGAGGCCCTGTTGATCAGTTGAAGGACGGCGTCACGCGAATGACGCGGCTCCCGTCGGGGCGATCCTCGACGGGAGGGCGGGCGCGCGGCACCGACTGCGCCGCGTTGCGCAGACGCTGTAGCTCGGCCTGCGCCGCAGCGACCTCACCCTGCAGCTGCGAGACCTGTCGCCGCGTCTGCCCGAGCCGCGCATCCTCGCGCGCCGCTTCCTCGCGCAGACCTTTGAGGCGGGCCTGCTGAGCTTCAAGCTCCTCGCGCATCGTATCGCTTCCAGCGAGCGAGGCTTCCAGCGCTTCGATTTCCGCCGCAAGTTCGGAGCGGCGCTGAAGCAGCCCGTCGTGCTCCGCACGCGCCGCCTCGACCGCTTCGCGCGCTCTCGCCTCCCCTTCGCCGATTGTCGCGAGATCGGCAGTGCGGCGCTCGTTCAGATCATCGAGACGCGCGACATCGGCGAGCAGGCTGGAGAGACGCTGCTCCGCCGCTCCGAGCTCCTGCGTCCGCGCGCTCATGCGCCGATCGATCTCGGCAGCTGCCTCCGAGGCCGCGCTCAGACGCGATTCCGCCTCCTGCCGCGCCCGGTTGATCTGAGCCAGCTCGCTGCTGCGCTCGCCGATGGTGCGATCCAGCCGCACGAGAGCGGCGTTCAGGGACGACGCCCGCGCCTGCGTTTCATCGCCATCGGGCGTCGATCCCGTGACGGCGGGCACGGGAGAATCGTCGAGGGCAACGAGATCGGTGTGAAGGGCTGCGATATTCTGCTCAAGATCCCTACGGCGATCGAGCGTCGCGACCAGCTCTTCGCGCGCCGTCCTGATCTGCGCCTCGACGGCGTCGAGCCTGCCCTTCGCCTCGACCAGCGCCGCGAGGCGCGCATTCTCGGCCTCCAGCGCCGAGATGGTCTGGCTCATCGAAGCCCGCGTCTCCATGCTGTCCGACAAAGCATAGAACGCCGCGCCCCAGCCGATGGCGGCGAGCGCGGCGAGGACGAGGCCGATGGAACGGCCCTCGGTGGATGTGCGAGCATTCGGCATCGTGATCCCGTTCGCTACCCGAAACATGAGCCGGGGCGAGGCTTTCCCGCCGGTGCTGGACGCATGGCAGACCAGCGGGATTTTTGGACGCAAGACCTATGAAGAGCAATCCGATTGCGGCATGATCAAGACGTTATCCAACGCAAAATCCGCTTTTGTTCCTCCCCGGTCATTCGAAACGTACAGCATGGCGCTCGTCGCAAAGAAAAACGTCGATGAAACCTGGGCCGACGCCGTGATCCGCGCCACCTCGGCAAGGGGCTGCGCGGACCGGGGCCTCGCCGCATTCGAGGCACGCAAGGCCGCCGGCTACAAGGAGTTCGAGGCGGCCTATCTCGCGCTGCAGGAGTGCGATTGCCTCGACGTCGTCGATTTGCCGGGGGATCCGCAGCAGCCGCTCATCGAGGCGGAGAGCGACCAGATCGAACCCCCCGGCTCCTGATCAAGCCGCGAGTTCGACGCGGATCGCGCTGGTGCGGCCACTGGAGCCGACATCGCTCTGGCGGTAGGGCCCCGCGAATCGGTTGGCCAGGAAGTCTTCCAGCGGAATGTCCTCCTGGCGCACGAAGCCGCGCTGCCCGAGCGAGCCGCTGGCGAGCAGATCGAGGACGGTGCAGATGCCGGACGCCGTCGTGATCTGGATCGCGCTGCGCAACTCGCCATCGACCTTTTCGGCGTAGACCTTGTGCGCGTAGGTCTGCTGCGTTAGCACGCCGTCGCGCATCCCCGACACGGTGACGAAGATGATGACTACATCCTGCATCGTCGTCGGCAGGGCGTTCTCCAGAATGTCCTTGAGCACGTCGCGGCGGTCGCGCAGGCGCAGGTCGTTGAGCAGCGCCTTCATGATCGCGCAGTGGCCCGGATAGCGGATCGAGCGGTAGTTCAGCGTGCGGACGCGCCCGTGGAGCGATTCGCACAGGGTGCCCAGCCCGCCCGAGGTGTTGAACGCCTCGTAGCGCACGCCGTCGAGCGAGAACTCCTCGCGTTCCTCCATCGCCGGGACCTGCTGGATGCGCGAATCGACGATCGCCTCGCAGGGCTCGACATATTCGTTGATGACGCCGTCCGTGCTCCAGGTGAGATTGTAGTTGAGCGCGTTCGAAGGAAATTGCGGCAGCGCGCCGACGCGCATGCGAACGGTGTCGAGGGTATCAAACTGCTTTGCCAGATCGTTTGCGACGATGGCGATGAAGCCCGGCGCCAGCCCGCATTGGGGGATGAAGGCGGTCTGCGCGCCCTCCGCCAGCTCCTTCACGAGCCGCGTCGTGGCGACATCCTCGGTGAGATCGAGATAATGGATCTTCGCCCGCGCCGCAGCTTCCGCCACCTTGCGGGTCAGGCTGAAGGGGGCTGCGCTGAGAACCGCGTACTGTTCCTGCATGAGCTTGTCGAGCGCAGCATCATCCGAGATATCAGTCTCGACCGTCGTCACGTTGAACTGATCCCTCAGGCAGCTGAGCGACTTCGGGTCACGATCGGCCACGGTGACGTAATAGTCCCCCGTCTGGGCCAGCATCTTCGTGATGATGCGCCCGATATTGCCGGCGCCGATGACGAGCACGTTCCGCATGTTCCGCTCCGTTTGTTGTCGTTCAAAAATTCCTGCTTGATTCTAGTCGACGCCGATGTCCAAATCGACGCATCAAAACGACGGATTGGTGCAGGCATTTGAACGAATCAACGGGCTTCGAAGGCATTCTGCCGATTACCGACAAGGATCGCGCGCTCCTTGCCATCCTGCGCCAGAACGCCCGCGCCTCGACTGCGGAGGTCGCGCGAAAGCTCGGCGTTTCGCGCAGCACGGTCCAGAGCCGGATCGAGCGCCTCGAGAGCGCGGGCGTGATCTCGGGCTATGCCGTGCGGATCGGCGAACGCTACGAGGCCGGGCTGGTTCGGGCGCATGTGATGATTACTGCAGCGCCCAAGCTCTCGAAGGCGGTCTCGGCCCGCCTCGGCGAGCTGCCCGAACTGCGACGCCTGCATTCCGTCTCGGGACCGTTCGATCTGATTGCGGAGGTCGCCGCCCATTCCGTCAGCGCGATGGACGCCGTGATAGACACGATCGGCGCGCTCGAAGGCGTGGAACGCACCCAGACCTCCGTGATACTCTCGACGCGCTTCGAGCGCTGAACGTCAACGACGAGTACGCTCGCAACCGCCGTGAAACGCAATAGCTGCTTGCGTCTGCGCCCGGGATGAGGTTCGCTGAAATCAAATGCTGAAACTGCGACTCATCTGCACGTCCGACCTGCACGTCCATGTGCGCCCCTACGATTATTTTCGCGATGTCCCCGACGAAACCCTCGGGCTGGCGGCGCTCGCGCCGCTTATCGAAGATGCGCGCGCCGAGGTCGCGAATGCCCTGCTCTTCGACAACGGCGATTTCATCCAGGGTTCACCGCTGGGAGACGTTGTCGCTGCAGGCCATGAGCGCGGGGAACCGATCGACCACCCTATGCTCGCGGCCATGAACCTGATGCGCTACGACGCCGGGACCATCGGCAATCACGAGTTCAACTACGGGCTGGACTTCCTCGGCTCCTGCCTGTCGCAGGCCACGTTTCCAATCGTGAACGCCAACCTCGCCACCCTCGACGGCGCACCGTATGCCGTCCCCTGGCGCATTCTGGAGCGCACGCTGGTCACCGAGGGGGGCGAGCCCCTCACCTTCCGCATCGGCGTGATCGGCTTTGTCCCGCCACAGGTGATGCAGTGGGACCGGGCTCATCTGGATGGCAGGATTACGGCCGAGGACATCGTTGCGGCCGCACGCCGGGAGGTGCCGCTCCTGCGGGAGGCGGGGGCGGATATCGTCGTCGCCCTCTGCCATTCGGGCATTGCGGGCGGGGCCTACAGGCCCGGGCAGGAGAATGCGGCGCGGGAACTCGCGCGGGTGGAGGGCATCGACGCGCTCGTCACCGGGCATCAGCACCTGCTCTTCCCGGGCTCGCCGGAATTCGACGCGATGGACGGCGTCGACAACGTCCGCGGCGGCCTCCACGGCAAGCCCGCCGTCATGCCGTGGTGCTTCGCCTCGGCATTCGGCATCGTCGATCTTGCGCTGGAGCATGGCGCGGACGGCTGGGCGGTTGCGGATTTCGCAATCGATATCCGCCGTCTCGCCGATGCGGCCCCCGCCGAGGGCACGATTCGGAAAGCAATCCTCATGGGTACGCAGGATAATCATGCGCTGACCCTGAACTACGTCCGCGAGGAAGTCGGCGAGACATCTGTCGGGATCGATTCGTTCTTCTCGCTCGTCGGCGACAGCGCGGCCGTGAAGGTCGTCGCGGATGCCCAGCGCGAGGAGGCGCGGGAGCTGCTTCAGGGAAGCGAATATTTCGGCCTGCCGCTTCTCTCGGCCGCTGCGCCCTTCAAGGCCGGCGGTCGCGGCGGGCCGCTCTACTACACCCGGATCGACCCCGGGCCGCTGACGATGCGCGACCTCGCCAATCTCTACCTCTACCCGAACACGGTCAGCGTCGTGCGCATCGACGGAGCCGTCTTGCGCGAGTGGCTCGAGCGCTCGGCGGGCATCTTCCAGCGCATCGATCCCGAGAAGACCGGCGAGCAGCCACTCGTCCAGAACACCTTCCCCTCCTATCATTTCGACGTGATTTCCGGCGTCACCTACCGCATCGATCCAACCCAGCCAGCCCGGCACGACCGCGACGGCGTGCTCGTGGCGCCCGACGCGCATCGCATCCTGGATCTGCGCTTCGAGGGCGCGCCGGTGCGCGACGACCAGGTCTTCCTCGTGGCGACGAACAACTACCGTGCCGGCGGTGGCGGGACGTTCTTCCGCGACGAGCCGCCGGAGGTCGTCGTCTCGTCGACCTATCTCGTGCGGGATTCGATCGTGAGATACGTGACGCGGCGCAAGTGCATCGCGCCCGGACGAGATGGATCGTGGACGCTCGCCCCCCTCCCCGAGACCGCCAACGTGATCTTCCTCACCGGCCGGGGAGCGCGCGGGCTGGAACCGCCGGGCCTTCTGCTCGACCATCTCGGCGAGACGAAACAGGGCTTCACCAAGTACCGGCTGCGCGGCTACGCCGAATAAGACGATCACGCCTTTTCGCGCTGGCGCTTGAAGAAAACGGCCCGCCGTGAGAAGAGGCGCGCGTCGGTCGGTTGCGCGGGCCGATGACGACACCGACATCACGGCTATCGAAAACGGAAAACCAATGAATCTCTTTGCGACATTCGAGGATCGCGTCGCGCAGGCGCTCTACAGGCTGCAGACCGCCGGCGACCTGCCGGAAGGCCTCGATTTCACGCGCGCCGTCGTCGAGCCGCCGCGCGATCCCTCGCATGGAGACCTCGCGACGAACGCGGCCATGGTGCTCGCAAAGGATGCGAAGACAAACCCGCGCGCGCTCGCCGAATTGATCGCCGCCGACCTGCGCGAGGATCCGCGCATCGCGAGCGCGGAGATCGCCGGACCGGGCTTCATCAACCTGCGGCTGGAGCAATCCGTCTATTACGAAGTCCTGCACAACGTGCTCGAGCTCGGCAGTCAGTACGGCCGGGCCGAAAAGCGCGATGCGGCGCGGGTCAATGTCGAATACGTCTCAGCCAATCCCACCGGCCCGATGCATGTGGGCCACGGGCGTGGCGCGGTGTTCGGCGATGCGCTCGCCGAGCTGCTCGCTTACGCCGGCCACGACGTCTCGCGCGAATATTACATCAACGACGCCGGCGCTCAGGTCGATGTCCTCGCTCGCTCGACCTATCTGCGCTACCGTGAAGTGCTGGGCGAGGAGATCGGGGCCATCCCCGATGGGCTCTATCCGGGCGATTACCTCATTCCCGCTGCGCAGGCTCTCGTCGATATCCACGGGCCGGGGCTTCTGGAGCAGGACGAGGAGGACTGGCTTCCGATCGTCCGCGAGGCCGCCATCGACGCGATGATGGCGATGATCCGCGAGGATCTCGCAGCACTCGACATCCACCACGACGTCTTCTTCTCCGAGCGCTCCCTTTCGCAGGGCGACAACGACGAGATCGCCACCACGATCGAAGAGCTGAGGGCCAAGGACCTGATCTATCAGGGTCGTCTGGCTCCGCCCAAGGGAGCGGCGATCGAGGATTGGGAGGATCGCGAGCAGACGCTGTTTCGCGCCACGCAATTCGGCGACGACGTCGATCGCCCGATCCTGAAATCCGACGGCTCCTATACCTACTTCGCCGCCGACATCGCCTATCATCGCTCGAAGTTCGAACGCGGCTTCCCCGTCATGATCGACGTCTGGGGTGCCGACCACGGGGGATACGTCAAGCGGATGAAGGCGGCCGTCGCCGCCGTGACTGACGGCAAGGGCGAGCTCGACGTCAAGCTCTGCCAGCTCGTGCGCCTCATGCGCCACGGCGAGCAGGTGAAAATGTCGAAGCGCTCCGGGGACTTCGTCACCTTGCGTGAAGTGGTGGATGAAGTCGGCCTCGACGCCGTGCGCTTCATGATGCTCTACCGCAAGAACGACGCGCCGCTGGATTTCGATCTCGCCAAGGTGGTCGAGCAATCCAAGGACAACGCCGTCTTCTACGTGCAGTATGCGCATGCCCGCTGCTCGTCGATCTTCCGGCAGGCGGCGGAGGCTTTTCCCGACCTCGATCTGCGTGCGGAATCGCTCGCGAAGGCGGACTTCTCGCTGATCCAGGACGAGGCCGAGTTCGACATCCTGCGCAAGGTGGCGCAGTACCCGCGAATCATCGAATCGGCCGCATCGGCCCATGAACCGCACCGTCTGGCGTTCTTTCTGCACGAAACCGCGAGCCTGCTTCATCAATTCTGGAACAAGGGCAAAGACTTGCCGCAATTACGGTTTGTTAATCAAACCGATCAAAAGTCATCCCATGCGAGACTGGCGCTCGCGCATGCCATGCGTTGCGTGATCGCCTCGGGTCTTACTATTCTAGGCGTCACGGCGCCCGATGAGATGCGCTAGCTGATCGCGAGCCGGACTTCGTCCGGAACTGCGTCGAGCGAGCGTTCGTTGCCTCATCGGACGGCTGACGTGAAATCACGGCGATGACAGCCGCTTACGCGTGACCAGGGGGTCTGGCGACACCATGACCGACACGGCGAAAAGAAGATTGGCCATCGATCTCGACGAGATCGAGCGGCAGCTCCGGCAGACTGCTCCGCAGCATTCCGCCCCGCAGCAGGTTTCCGGCAAGAGCGATCCGCTCGCGGAACTTGCGCGGATCGTTGGGCAGGACGACCCGTTCCGCGCGATTCTCAGCGCGGACAGGGCTGGCGTGGATCCGCGCCGCTCCTCGCCGGAGGCGGACGACATCTTCGGGCTCGGGCCCGATCCGCGCGAGCAAGGCTATGCGCAGGGTCATGCACCCGAGCAGCATTACGAACAGCCGCATCACGACGCGCCGCACGCCCAGCCGCATTCCTTCGACGAGTTCCTCGACGAGGCGGATCAGCCACGCTATGCGCAATCGCAGCCATCCCAGGGCGACGACGATGTCTATGCCGCCCCCGCGCAATCGCCTCATGTCGCGCAATATGTCGCGCCGCAGGCCCATCAGGAGTACCGGGATCCGCAATATCCCGATGGCCAGCGTCAGGAATGGTCCGAGCACGAGGCGCATGTCGATCATGCCCAATATGACGAGCTCTACGACGACACCGCCTACCGGAACACGGAGCGCCCGCGCACCCGCGCAGGGGGAGGCAGCCGCAAGGGCCTTCTCACGGTCGGCGCGGTTCTCGGCGTCGCCGTGCTCGGCGTCGCGAGCGCGCTGCTCTTCAGTGGTGGCGGCACGGGCACCGTCGATGGCGAACCCGTGCTCATCACGGCCGGCAGCGAGCCGCTGAAGGTTGCGCCGCAGAACCCGGGTGGAGTCGAGATCCCCAACCAGAACCGGCAGATCTATGGCGGCACCGGCGACGGCGAGACGCAGATCGTCGATCGCGAGGAGCAGCCTGTCGACATCGGCGAGGTCGCGCGCGAAGCACCGCGCGTGATCCTTCCGCCACCCGCAGGCTTGCAGGACCGCGAGCAGAACGACCCGATCAGCCAGGTGCTCGCGGGGCTTCAACCCTCGGACGAGTTCCAGGCGCCCAGTGCCGTATCGTCCGCCGTGGCCGCACTCGGGGAGCCCCGCCGCGTGCGCACCGTCTCCGTCCGCCCGGACGGAACGATCATCGGCAGCCAGCCGGCGCAGCAGGTGGCGCAGGCGCAGCCCTCCGAGCCGCGGACGATCAACGACCTCGCTCCCGTGCAACCCTTCCAGCAGAGCACACCGGTGCCGTCCGCAGTGCCGCAGGTATCGGCGGAGCCGACACCGTCCGCTCCTGTCGCACAGGCCGAAGCTCCCGCGCCAATCCCCGCTCCGGCCCAGCAGGCGCAGCCCGTCCAGCCGCAACCGGCAGTGCCCTCCGCTCCGATGGCGCTGACCGGCGCGATCCCGACCGCACCGCAGCGCGAGGCCCGGCCCCAAAATGCGCCGGAAGCACCCGCACAGGTCGCGAGCCTTCCGGATCCGGCGCCCCAGCCGGCTGCCCCGGCTACGTCACAGACCGGTGGCTATGCGGTACAGCTTGCGATCCGCGAGACGGAAGAACGCGCCATTCAAGCGTTCTCGCAGTACCAGACGCGGTATTCGAGCATCATCGGCAACGCCCAGCCGATCGTTCGCCGGGCGGAGCTCAACGGCAACACGATCTACCGCATCCGCGTCGGGCCTTACGCTCTGGCCGAGGCGAACGCGGTCTGCGAGCGGATCAAGGGAACCGGCGGCGATTGCTTCGTCGCGCGGAACTGATCAACGACATCAAGCAGGGTCGGCCAGCGCGCCGCCCCTGCCCTTCTTTTCCGACAAGACGGCACCGCTCCCAAGGACGATCCCGATGAGCCAACGCGCAACGATCTTCGGCTGCTCGGGCATGACGCTGACGAGAGCCGAGCGCGACTTCTTCCGCGAAGCGCAGCCTTGGGGCTTCATCGTCTTCAAGCGCAACATCGATACCCCCGAGCAATTGCGGGCTCTCACCGGGGCGCTGCGCGAAGCGGCGGGGTGGAACGCGCCGATCCTCGTCGATCAGGAGGGCGGGCGCGTGCAGCGCATGCGGCCCCCGCACTGGCCGAGCTACCCGCCCGGGCGCGCCTACAACAACCCCGCGATCCCGCTCAGTGAGCGCGAGGCGCTCGCCCGCCTCGGCGCGCGGCTGATCGCGCGGGATCTGATCGATGTCGGCATCAATGTCGACTGCCTCCCGGTTCTAGACGTTCCCAGCCCCGGCGCGCACGACATCATCGGGGACCGCGCCTATGCCGACGATCCGCAGACTGTCGCGCAGCTCGGCCATGCCGCAGCACTCGGCCTGCTCGACGAGGGCGTGCTCCCCATCATCAAACATATCCCCGGCCACGGCCGCGCCGGCGTCGACAGCCACCACGCGCTCCCCGTCGTCGATGCGTCGCTCGCGGAACTCGTGGCCCATGATTTCGCGCCGTTCCGCATGCTGAACGATCTCCCCCTCGCGATGACGGCGCATGTGGTCTACACGGCGATCGATCCGGAAAATTGCGCGACTAATTCGCGACGTGTCGTCGAGGAGATCATCCGCGGCCATATCGGCTTCGACGGCCTGCTGATGAGCGACGATCTCGGCATGAAGGCGCTCGGCGGCAGCTTTGCGTCCCGCAGCCGGGCACTCTTTGCAGCCGGCTGCGATCTCGCGCTCCACTGCAGCGGCGACATGGCGGAGATGGAAGAGGTCGCAGCCAACGCCCCGCTCCTCCAAGGCAGGGCGCTGGAGCGCGCAGATCGGGCACTCGCACGCCTCGAGCCGGCCAAAACCGACTTCGATCCTGTGGACGCCCGCGCCAGACTTGAAGCGATGCTTGCGCTTGGGGCGTGAAACGCTGATTCTGTCGTCGGAATATTCCGGCGAATCAGTGTGAGTGAATGGCGCAGGTCATGGAGTTCGAGGAGGGGCGGCCGCGTCGCGAGCGTGACGAGGGCGAAGCTGCGCTCGTCATCGACATCGATGGCTATGAAGGCCCGCTCGATCTCCTGCTCGATCTCGCCCGCCGGCAGAAGGTCGATCTCACGAAGATCTCCATCCTGGCGCTCGCGGAGCAATATCTCGTCTTCATCGAGGAGGCGCGCAAGCTGCGGCTCGAACTCGCCGCCGATTATCTCGTCATGGCCGCCTGGCTCGCCTATCTGAAATCGCGCCTCCTCCTGCCGGACCCGCCCAAGGGCGAGGAGCCCTCCGCCGCCGATCTCGCCACCGCGCTGGCACTTCGCCTGAAACGGCTGGAAGTGATTCGCGCCGCCGCGACGCTTCTTGCCGACCGTCCGAGACTCGGCCGCGAGATCTTCGCGCGCGGCGCGCCCGAGCCCATCGAGATCCACCACCGCCCGATCTGGGAGGCGAGCCTGTTCGACCTGCTCTCGGCCTATGCCCAGCAGCGCCAGAAGCAGGCGGCCTCGCACATCACCATGAAGCGCCGGCAGGTCTGGTCGCTGGCGCAGGCGCGCGAGGCGCTGGAGCGGCTGCTCGGGCATTCCGTCGAGTGGATCTCGCTCGATCAATACCTACTCGCATACGTCACCGAGCCCGCGCAGCGCGCCACCGTCATCGCCTCCGCCCTCTCGGCGACGCTGGAGATGGTGCGCGAGGGCAAGCTCGCGCTGCGCCAGGAGGAGGCGTTCGGCGCGCTCTGGATCAAGCCGAGCATTCGTGAAGAGGTTGCAAGCTGATGGCCAACGAAGCGACCATGCTGGCGATCGCCGATCGCATCAACGTCGAACTCCTCAACGCCCGCGATCACGCGGAGGCGGTGCGGATCACCGAGGCGCTGCTGTTTGCTTCCGCCGAACCGCTGAGCGAGGACGAACTCGCACGGCGCCTCCCCCCGCAGGCGAAGATCCAGCGCATCCTGGCCGATCTCGCGCGTTTCTACACCGGGCGCGGCGTGAGCCTCGTGCGCGTCTCGGGGAAATGGGCGTTCCGCACCGCCTCGGATCTTTCACACCTTCTCGCCCGCGAGGTCGTCGAGCCGCGCAAGCTCTCGCGGCCGGCGCTCGAAACGCTTGCCATCGTCGCCTATCACCAGCCGGTCACCCGCGCCGAGATCGAGGAGATCCGCGGCGTCTCGACCTCGAAAGGCACGCTCGACATGCTGATCGAGGCGGGTTGGGTTCGCCTGCGCGGACGCCGCCGCGCGCCGGGGCGGCCCGTGACCTACGGCACGACGCCGACCTTCCTCGACCATTTCAACCTGGAGCAGATCGACGATCTCCCCGGCCTCGACGAGCTGAAGGGGTCGGGCTTCATCGAAGGCCGCATCCCGCCCGGCCTCAGCATCCCCTCCCCCTCCGACGACGCGACCTTGCGCGAGGACGAGGAGGCGCTGGACGACAGCGACCTGTTCATGCCGCTGCCCATCGAAGGCGACGAGGCGGAGGATGCGAGCGAGGACGACGAGGACGAGCGCGCCTGACGCTTGCAGTTGCAACTGGCGTCAGGCTCCGGAATTTGCTGGAGTATGCGCCAGATCCAATCGAAAGGCCCGCCGCCATGGGACGCCTCTCCACGCATGTTCTCGACACTGCCAACGGCAAGCCCGCCGAGGGCGTGACGATCCGGCTCTATCGCCTGTCGCATGACGGCACCCGCGAGCATCTCGTCGCCGCAACCACGAACGCCGACGGCCGAACCGACCTGCCCCTGCTCGAGGATAGCGCCTATGCGCCGGGAAGCTACGAGATCGAATTCCATGTGGGGGCGTATTTCATGGCCGCTGGGACGCTCTCGGCCGAGACGCCGTTTCTCGACGTCGTCCCCGTGCGCTTCACGATGAGCGAGGCGGATGGGCATTACCACGTCCCGATCCTCGCCTCGCCCTACGGCTACACCACCTATCGCGGCAGCTGAGGAGGCCCCCATGGACGCCTATCCCCGCGACATGATCGGCTACGGCGAGCACCCGCCGCATCCGCGCTGGCCCGGCGACGCCCGGATCTGCGTGCAGTTCGTGATCAACTACGAGGAGGGCGCGGAGAACAACATCCTCCACGGAGACCGCGCCTCCGAGGCGTTCCTGTCCGAGATCGTCGGCGCACAGCCCTTCCTCGGGCAGCGCCACATGAACATGGAATCGATCTACGAATACGGCTCCCGCGCCGGCTTCTGGCGGCTCCACCGGCTGTTCACCGCGCGCAACATGCCCGTCATAGTTGGGCGTCTTCAGCAGCAATTCCCGGCGGCCCTCGATCTCCGGCCCGTAGACCTTCTCCTGCCACGCATCCGGCTCGATCGCCTCGA